>JAABUV010000437.1_pt1 | contig 62848 bp, 50 predicted proteins | sample 5559971 | NCBI WGS metagenome assembly JAABUV01 (sample SAMN10711881, study PRJNA513362) | rock metagenome | isolation source: Antarctica rocks | place: Antarctica: Victoria Land, Knobhead nord | collected 2015-12-19 | reverse complement strand
CCGGATCAGCGCACGCCTGTTGACCAGACGATCGTGCCAACGAACTGTCAAAAACCAGCCACTCCAACGGCGGTCGAGCAATAACCGAACAGGCCCTAGCCGACCAGTCCTAGGTAGTTACGGAATGATTGAAAATACGGCGAGAGGGCGTCGCCGAGTTCTTTAGAATCATAGCGACCGCGTTGAGCCAGAAAAAACCCTTGCACAGGCGGGGACGGCGCGTCCGTCGACGTCACGACGGTCGTTGGAAACGGGGCATAGCCCAGGACGTAGTCGGGGGATCCCATCTGCACAGGTTCGTCGAACTCGGCCGTGGCCGAGCGGCTCACCGTCTGTGGCACGAGGCCGAACACGCCGCCGAAGGCGAGCGAGACTGGCTCGTTGATGGTGATCTTGAGGCGGCCGGTGTAGCCGGGCACGCGCGAAGGCGTGACGGCGACGCCGCGCTGGCCGGTCACGAAACCGTTCTTTCTGGCCTCTTCGTAGGCGCGCGTGTAGGCGCTGTCGGCGAAATCGGGCAGATAGACCACACCGGCGAGCGCGGCGGCGTTGGCCGCGCGCTGCGCGTTCTCGGCCTCCGCGCGCAACCGGCTCAGGTCGACGCCCAGCACGAGCCCGCCCATCAAGATCGTGATGATGAGCGCGAAAAATGGCATCACCTGCCCGCGTCGCGCACCCCTCCACACTCGCCCGTATCCCCTCGTCATCGTCATTCCTCCTCTTGGGCACGCCCCCTGGCGCGCTTTACTGCTGTTGTGTATTACCACTTGTTGCGAAGATAGTTTTCGACGGTCTGACGGTCCGTATCGGAAAGCGCCTGGCTGTAGATCAGCACTTCGGCGATGTCGCCACTGAAGTAGTTGAGGTTCGTCTGCAGCGACCCGAGTACGAGGCGCGGGGGCGAGGTCAATTGCTGTTTGCCACCCGTGGCCGTGCCGACGAGTTGTCCGTCCACATAGAGGCTCAAAGCGCCGGTGGCGGCCACGCGCTTGAACACGGCGGTATGCGCGTTGCTGTCGGCGTAGCTCGCACTGGCACTGGAGGCGGTGGTATCAGGGCTACCAGTCCCGCCGAGAACCCGCCCCTGGTTGAGCGATAGGCCGAAGTCGTTGGCTACGCCCGAAACCTCCCCGTCGACGAGTCCGGCGCCGTTGTACCACTGGGTTCCGCTGCCGAAGAGTTGTGAGCTACGGAACTCGACGACAATGGTGAAGTCGGAGCTGATCGGGCGCGTCAAGGCCAACTGAGTGCTGCTGCCGTTGAAGTGGATCACCGGCAAGCCGTTAAGGGAATTGGCGACCAGACTGGGCTGGTTGGCGCTCGTGCTCTGCGTGGCGTTATTGTTGTGCCCCGACGTATCGCCCCAGGAACTGACCAAGCCGCCGCTGGACGTAACCCCTTGATCGGCCTTGTACCAGGTTTGCAGGCCCGTGGCGGGCGGCGGCACGGTCGTAGGTGTACTTGTCGGTGTCGGTACGGTTGTCGCCGTCGCCGTCGCCGTGCGCGTCGGGGTGCTGGTCGCGGTCTGCGTCGGCGTGGATGTCGACGTGCTCGTCGCGGTCGGCACGGGGGTATTGGTCGCCGTCGCGGTCGCGGTCGCGGTGGGGGCCACGCACGAGGCGGGTAGCGGAGAGTACAGCGCGCTTTGCGGGATGACGGTGTCGCTCTGCCCGCTGTAGGCCCAGGAGAGGATCGCCACCGCGTTGCCCGTGTACTCGTAGTACTCCATCCTGATGTCGTATTTCTGGCCGGCGGTCAGTGCGATCGCGCCATAGTCCTCGGCCTGTCCGTGGAGGGTCCAGTTGTTGATGAGCAGCTGCCCGTTGACCCACAGCCGCACGCCGTCGTCGGAGCTAGTGTGGAACGTATAGGTCCCCGACGTGGGTGGTTGGACTTCCCCCGTCCAACGCGCCGAGAAGTGATCATTCGGCAGGGACGGATCGGGCGAGCCGGCCCCGTAGTTGAAGTTGACGGTCGGGTCGATGCGCGTCAGCTTGAGCGTGCCACTTAAAGGCTGACCTGGGTTGTTGGTGTCGTCGTAGTACTGTCCCTGCAATCCAACCCCACCGGATGCGCCGCACGTCGTGGCGTATGCCGTCGCCGTCGAGGTGCTCGTCGGCGTGGACGTGAATGTGGGCGTCGCCGTGGCGGTCGCCGTGCTGGTCGGGACTGGCGTCATGGTCCGCGTCGCCGTGCTGATCGGCGTCGCGGTCGCCGTGCTGGTCGGCATCGGTAGCGGTGTGCTCGTCGCTGTCGGTAGCGGCGTGTTGGTCGGCGTTGGCACGGCTGTGAACGTTGGTGGTACCGGCGTCCGCGTGACCGTAGCCGTCGGCGTAGGGGTATTCGTCGCCGTGGCCGTGCTCGTAGGCGTCGCGGTCGGGATGGGCGTGCTCGTCGCCGTTGGGATGGCCGTGCTCGTCGCCGTTGGGATGGCCGTGCTCGTCGCAGTGGGCAGCGCCGTGCTCGTCGCAGTGGGCAGCGCCGTGCTTGTCGCAGTGGGCAGCGCCGTGCTTGTCGCCGTGCTCGTCGGCGTGGACGTGCGCGTCGGCATCACCGTGGCGGTCGCGGTACTCGTCGCCGTGGCGGTCGCGGTGGGAGTGACCGTCGGCGGCACGGGCGTACTCGTAGACGTGCTCGTTGGGGTTGGTGGCACGGCCGTGTTCGTCGGCGTCGCCGTCGCCGTTGGGGTAAGCGTTGGAGTGGATGTGGGCACACGCGTGCTTGTCGCCGTCGGAATGGCCGTCGCCGTCGAGGTGCTCGTGGCCGTTGCCGTCGGCACGAGTGTGTTGGTGAGCGTCACGGTCGCCGTGGCCGTGCTCGTCGGCGTGGACGTGGCCGTGCTCGTCGGCGTGGACGTGGCCGTGCTCGTCGGCGTGGACGTGGCCGTGCTCGTCGGCGTCGAGGTGCTCATCGATGTGGATGCCGCCGTACTTGTGGCGGTCACCGTCGGCGTCATAGTGCTGGCGCTCGTGGCCGTGGGCGTGGGGGTCGACGGGACGCCGCCGCTCAGGGTAACGTTGTCGAACGTCGAGGTGTTCAAGGTCCTGGGGTTGTGGCTGGTCACCGCCAGCCCGATGTAGGCGGAGGTGGTCATCGTAATCGTGGCCGAACTGATCACGGTCCAACTGCTATTGTCGCTCGACACGGCGGCCGTAAATAGGTTGCCCTGGCGCGCCAGCCTGACCCAGTACGGGGTGTTGGCGGCCGGTCCGCCCGCATAGGTGCTGCTGTTGCCGGCGCCCGCGCGGTATTGGAAGTCCGCGCCATGATTCGGCGTGAGCGCGACGAAAGCGTTGCTTGCGCCGGGGTCGAGTGTTTCGCGGATCATGACGCCCGCCTTGGCCCACTCGTTGGTGTCAAACTGGCCGGTGACGCGCGCCACGATCTGCCCGTCGCCTATGAGCGGCTGGTAGGCGTAGTGGAAGGCGTCGGCGCCGTTCCAGATGTCGTCGCCCGCCCCGACGACGGTGTACGTGCCGTCCGCGTAGCAGGCTTGTCCGGTGGCGCCGCCGACGGCGCCGATATCCCCGTCGGCCCAGTTGGCCGGCAGCGCGCCGCACGGTATGGGCGTATTCGTCGCCGTCGGCAGCGCCTGCGCCGTCGCGGTCGCGTTGGCCCTGGCGGTCGCGGTCCCGTTGGCCTGATCCTGGGTCAGTGGGGGCGCGGCAACGACCGCCGGCGCCTCGATCGGGCTCAACGCGTAGTTGTAGATGCGCACCTCGTCGAGCGAGCCGGTGAAGCGCTCGCTGCCGTCGATCCACTGCCCGAAGTCCAGCCGGTTCGGCGCGCCGTTCTGCGCGGACACCGTCGAGACCGCGCCGTCGCCGCCGGCAAGCGCCCCGTTGACATAGAGGCGGTGCGTGCCCGTCGAGGCGTCGTACGTGTAGATATAGTTGGTCCAGGTGTTCGCCTGCGGCAACGTCGTCGTGTAGGCCAGGAACGTGTGCAGGCCCTTCCAGACGCCGAGCTTGCCCGCGTTGACGCCGAACTGCATCGCGACGCTACCCCCGTTGGTCAGCGACAGGAACGTCTGCGTGCCGGTCAGGGTGTTGGCCGCGGGCACGTTGACCCACCACGAGACGGACTGCGAGGCGTTGGCAGCCGGCAAGCCGCTCATGCTGGTGTTGGACAGGTAGCCCGCGCCGTTAAACTGGATGGCGCTGGCCGATTTGCCGCTGGGGTTCCAGGCGGCGTCGCCGCCGAGGGTCTCGTCGTTGTGGTTCGGTGACGTGTCGTGGGCGACGGAGCCGGTGTTCTCGTTGAACGTCCAGCAGCCGGCGACGGCGGTCGCGTTCGAGCTATCGCACGAGGCCATCGCGATGGCGGCGGCGGGCGCCAGGGCTGTGCCAAGCGCGTTGGCCGTGGCCGCCGCGACGACAGTGCCGGTAGCCCCCGCCACGACAGTGCCGGTAGCCCCCGCCACGACAGTCGCGGTCGAACCGGCCACGGCTGTCTCCACGGCGGCGGTCGAGCCGGCGACGGAGGTGCTAGTCGCCCCCGAAGCCGCGGTCGCGCTATCCGCCACCGCGGCCGTCCCCGTGGCCAGCGGCGCGGCGGTCGCCGTGGCCGCGACGCCGGGCTGTTTGTAGAGCGACACCACCTGCGGCGCGGTTAGCGCGGCGTTGTAGACGCGCACCTCGTCGAGTTGACCGTTGAGGAAAGCGGGGAGAGACGCCGAGGGATCGGACTCCTTGCCCATCTCGAAGCGCCCGCTGCTACTAGCCAACGCCGACAAACCGATATTGCTAAGTTGTCTATCCTGCGCGCCGTTGACGTACGTCGTGAGAGTACCGCCATTACTTGTCGAGTAGACACCTACGATGTGGTACCACTGTCCGGCCAGGATTGGCGTACCGGCGCCGCTAAGCGTCGTGCCGCTAGGGTTAGTACCTGTGCGCGTAAGCAACCGATTGCCGGAGGCGTCGCGCACTTCGAACTCGGCATAGGCGGCGCTTCCTTCGTTGTACACGCTGAGCTTGTAGCCACCGGTACTAGATTGCCGGCTCGCGATTTTATTGTCCCCCGTCACCATTGCGCCTGGCGTACCATTGAAATACACCCAGGCCGAAACGCTGACGTCGCCGGCTATGTTGAGGACCGAGCTGGAGGGTGCAGTCCCGGTGTCGATATAGCCGCTGGTTCCGTCGAGGCGGACGGCATTGCCGAACGCGGGCGTGTCACCGGCCACCCGGCTCACGCCGCCGTTGAATGTGCCGGTGTTGCCTTTGCCAGAGGAGTCAGCGGTGGTGGTACTCGGCGGATCGAGCGGCTCGTTGAAGCTCCAGCAGCCCACGAGGTTAGAGGTCGCGCTGCTACAGGTAGACGCGACATCGGCGGCAGCCGTGGCGCCCGGCGCTGCCGTCGCCGTGGCGTTGGCCGCGACGGCCGTCGCCGTCGCATCGCCGACCTTCAGCGTGGACAGGATCTCGATGCCATTGACCACTGCGGAGCCGGTCGTGCCCGTGAATGCGATGGTGATCGCGCCGCTGCTATCCGCGGTCGCGGTAAACTCCTTGACCACCGCCACGTTCGCCGCACCGACATCGTTGAAGATGTCGTAGTTGGTCATGACCTGCGTCGCATTGATACCGACGTTGAACTGCCGCTGTCTCGCCGCGGTCGCCGTGAATTCGGCGAAATGCAGGCGTACCGTGTAGGGGGCACCGGCGGTCAGTCCGGGGATCGTATACGTGAAGCTACTACCGATACGCTGGCTTTGGTAGACCTGCTGTGGCGCGGGGTTGGTTACGCCGCTGGTGTTGATCATAGTGCTAGTTGTGCCTACACTACCCCCCATAAAATAGTTGTCCGCGACAAAGGGCGACACATCTGGTCCGCCGGAGTTGATCCTGAGCGCGTACGCCGGGGCGTTGGCGGCCGCGATGGCGGTCTGCGTCGCGTTGGGCGTCGCCGTCGGCGTAGGGGTCGACGCGCGCCCGTCGCTCGCGGAGTCGCTGTGCTCGCCCTCACCGCAGTAGTTGGCGCCCGCCACTTCGTAGAGCGTCAGGAAACCAGTTGGTAGGCCAGTCGTCACGGTCGTTACGGGGACGGTCGCCTGCACCGGCGTGTAGCCGTCCGGCGTCGTACTGCCTACTGTCAACGCGGAGTTAGGGGGAGATAGGGTGACTGGGGTCGCGCCGAACTGGTCGCCGTTGAGGCCGCTGATGGCGGAGTAGATGTTGTAGGAGGCTGCGGACTCGCCCGGCGGCATGGACCAGTTGATTTGATCTTGACCGGGATTGACAGCGGTGACGGTAACGGTGACCGGGATGCCGGGGAACGGGCAGGGGTTCTGGCCCTTGATGGGGTTGATGCGCTGCACCGATTGGTCGTCGATGGTCACGTTGGAGAAGCCGGGCAGGGAGAGGATGGGGTGGTAGTGATAGGTGATGTGGACGCCGACCGAGTCGGAGGCCGGGCTGGCGTTGCGCGTGCACTGCGGCCAGTTCCACTGCACAGGATTGCTGAACGGCGCCGTGCTGTAGATGTTGGCTTTATTGTGATAGACGTTGCCGTTCACGTCGGCCTTGTAGATCTGGATCTGCGCGATGCCGCCGGGGTCGATACCCTTGGACGTGGTGATGGCGTTGATCGCGTCTAGGTCGACGGTGTTGGTCGGCGAGATCGGGCCGGTCGGCGGACAGATGTAGCCTCCGTTGCCCTCCAGAGCGGCGATGCGCACGGCGTGTGCGACCGCCTGCTGCACCTCTATCTTCACACTGAAGGCGCTGCCAAGCTCGACGATACCGATCAGGATCGCGATGATGACGGGCAAGACCAGGGCGAGCTCGGTCAGGGATTGCCCCCGGTCGGCCCGTCCGACCGCGTGCGCGCGTCGCTTGTCCCCATCCATGTCCATGTCCATGTCCATCCTGTTGCTACTGTCCATACGCGAATGGCTCCATCACGGTCGTCGCCGTCTGTGTGATCGTCAGCGTCGGTAGGATGCCGGTGACGCCGCGCGTCTTGTAGACAACCTTGACGCCGATGTGGTCGAGCGCGGCGACCGTCGTGTTGCGGATCGTCGGGTCCCAGTACGATTCACTCACGCACGGCGGACCCTGGCCCTGCGAGAGGCCACCAGGGTTGGCAACGGCGCAGACAAACAGGCCATTCTTGTAGAGGTAATCGGTGTGCGCGTGGTCCATCGGACCAGGAGGATTGACGTAGAAATCGCCGCCCGCGGTCGCATCGTAGACCGTGACCGACTGTATCGCGTTGAGGTCCTCGCCGGGGAGCATACTCTTGAACTGGGCCAGGGCCTGCGCGTCGGCGTTCTGGCCGGTAGCGTCACCCGCGTTGCCGGCGGCGGCGGCGACGCGCACGGCCTCCTGTACCGCTTCCTGGTAAGCAGAGTGGGTCTTGTAGAACATGCCCAATTCGAGCGTGGCGAACAGCAGCAGGAGGACGACGGGGATGACGAGGGCGAACTCGACGACGGTCTGCCCGCGCTCGCGACGGCGCGGATAACGCCGAACCGCCCCTTCGCCGCGATACGCCGTGGAATCCATCCGATGATGCACGAGCCAGTCACCCCGCCCCTTCGCCGCGCGCCACCGATCTGGTCTATTCAACCTACGCGACCGTGGTGGGCTCAACGAGATACGATTATCACAACCAATCAAGCGCTACCTCCGGCACGGCCACGGCCACGTCTATAGTTGGGCACAGTCGCAGTCAGGGTAAAGCCTGTCGTAGCGCTATGATCGACCGTAAGGGGGAGGGTGGCAATAGCCCGTTTAGGGGCAGTACCGTTCAAATAAGGGCAACGGCCGCGGCAAAGGAGCGATCGACGATCGACCATCAGCTCCCGTCCCTGGCACGCTTTCTGCTGCTGCGCGCTCCTACGACGACGACGAGGCCGTCGGGACATAGCCGAGCGAAGGAGCGATGCATCATGAGTATGGCAACGCGTGGCTTTGGGAGTCGTACGGTGGTGCGTGACGACCGGCAAACTGTTGCGACGAACGTCTTGACTCCGGTAAAGAAGGGGGCGGGACGATGAGCGCGGTAAGCGGCGCGGCGCCAAGAACCGTGCGGAGTTTAGTCCCCGCACGGATGGATCGCTTGCCCTGGACCCGGTTCCACTGGCTGGTCATCATCGGGCTGGGCGTGTCCTGGATCCTCGACGGCCTGGAGATCCAGATCGCGTCCGCCGTCGGTACCGTCCTCGAGAGCAAGGCCACGCTACACTTGAACAGCGGTGATGTTGGCCTCCTCGGCTCGGTCTATCTACTCGGCGAGGTCGTGGGCGCCCTCGTCTTCGGCCGTATCACAGACATGATCGGACGCAAGAAGATGTTCGTCGTCTGCCTGGGGCTCTACCTGGTCGCCAGCGGCATCAGCGGCCTGTCGTTCAGTCTATGGTTCCTGCTGCTGTTCCGCTTCCTGGCCGGCATGGGTATCGGCGGCGAATATACCTCGATCAACGCCGCGATCGACGAGTTGATCCCGTCCCACTACCGTGGCCGCGTCGATATCGCGGTCAACGGCACCTACTGGGCGGGCGCGGCGATCGGCGCCGCGGCGTCGATCTTCCTGCTCAACCCACACCTGCTGCCGATCAACGTGGGCTGGCGCATCGGTTTCTTCATCGGCCCGGTCGCCGGACTGGTCATCATCTACCTACGGCGCACTATCCCCGAGAGCCCGCGTTGGCTGATGACCCACGGACGTGAACAGGAGGCCGAGCGCATCGTCGACGAGATCGAGGCGCGCGTGGAGCGTGACGGCGCCCATCTCGACCCCGTGCCCGAGAGCAAGGCGCTAGAGGTCACCGATCGCGGCCACGTTTCCTACATCGAAATCGCCAGGACCATGCTCAAGGAGTACCCGTCGCGCTCGTTCCTGGGCTTCTCGATGATGGTGACGCAGGCGTTCCTGTACAACGCCATCTTTTTCACCTATGCCCTGGTGCTGGGTAACTTCTACCATGTGCCGCCCAGCCAACTCGGCTACTACTTTTTCCCCTTCGCCGCGGGCAACCTGCTCGGCCCGTTGCTCCTCGGCCCGCTGTTCGACACGGTCGGCCGTCGCAAAATGATCCTGCTCACCTACTGCGTGTCAGGCATCCTGCTCGCGATCACTGCCGTGCTGTTCGACCAGGGCGCGCTCTCCGCCGTCACCCAAACGATTTTCTGGTGCGTGATCTTCTTCTTCGCCTCGGCGGGCGCCTCGTCGGCGTACCTCACGGTCAGCGAGATCTTCCCGCTGGAGTTGCGGGGGCAGGCGATATCTTTCTTTTTCGCCATCTCGCAGCTGACCGGAGGCGTAGCCGCGCCGTATATCTTCGGCATCCTCATCGGCAACGGCTCCCATCGCGGCCCGCTGACCATCGGCTTCTTCGTGGGCGCGGTGATCATGATCGCCGGCGGGGTGATCGCCTGGTTCTTCGGCGTGAACGCCGAGCGCAAGTCGCTCGAGGACATCTCCACGCCCCTGTCAGCGGTGTCCCAGCCTGCCGGCGGGACCAGCGCCGCTCCCGCCAGGTAACCACATCATGCGCCACGGAGATACGGAGAGCATGCGCCACGGAGATACGGAGAGAAAAGGAGGACGGGTGGATGTTTGAGAGAATCGTGGCGGCCATCGACAGCGATCCGGAGCGCTCGGCCAAGGTCGTGGCGGCGGCGCGGGAATTAGCTCAGAAGTTCCAGTCGACGGTGCTAGTCGCGCACGTCCGGGAGGTCGAGCGACCGGCGGCCATGGTCGCGGCCGCCGCCAGGCCCGGCGCCCTCCCGCCGTCCGTGCACATCGAGAGCGAGGAGGATGCGACGGCGCTCGTCGACGACGCCGTCACCCGCTTGCGTGCTGGGGGCATCAAGGCGGACGGGCAGATCGGACATGGCGCCGGATCGACGGCGCGCGAACTCCTCGACATCGCGCGGGCCCATAACGCCACGCTGATCATCGTCGGCGACCGCGACTCGCGCGTCACCGACGTGCTCCTGGGCGGCGTCGCCCACAAGGTCGCGCACCTCGCCGATTGCCCCGTTTTGCTCGTCCGCTGACCGACGGAAGCTATGTAAGTTGGATGGGTATCTTCCGAGCCGGTGAGTGTGCCCTATTCATGGTCATGTCATGGCCGCATAGACAATATAGGTGCGGTCAGTCAGCGCGAACGGACCGGCGTCCCGCTACTGAAGGGACGCCGGTCCGTTCGCGCATAAGCGTTGTTGTTTTTACCGGCGACACATAAGATGGGATAGAATAGGGTCATACGCTTTGGCGCCACGGCGTGGGTCCGGCTACGGGTCAGTAGCTGGGCCTCATGGACTGGCAACAGCTTTTCCACGGATTTCAGCTCCAGGATCACGCTGTTCTGTACAGCTATGTCCAATCGGTAGCCGCAATCGAGACGGATACCCTTGTACGCAATGGGCAAGTCCACCTGTCGATCGAAAGTGAGCCTACGCAGTTGTAATTCGTGGCACAAGCACTCCTCGTATGCGGACTCGAGCAAGCCTGGGCCAAGTGCGCGATGGACCTCAATAGCCGCGCCCAAAACTCTTTGTGTCAGGTCCTTGTTGACTAGCATTGCTCCCCCCTCCGTACCGTAAACCTGTAGAGACAATGGCAGGGCGCGTAGGGCGCGAAATGCTTAGACTGATACTACATGATAATCTAAACAGTAGGTACGGGTACAACGAGAGGAGTAGAGAGCGATGCAAATAGGCGTATCAAAGAGGCAGGAGAAGTGGAGATATCTTCCTATTTCCTCCGTGTCTCCGTGTCTCCGTGGTGCAATCGTCCTCGTTGTAGGGGCGACCTTGGGCGCGGACGTGGCGCGGGCGTGCGGGATGGACGGCATCCCCTCGCTCTCGGTCAACGGGCGCGTCGTGGCGGTCAACGCGGCGCTGACGAGCGACGCTCAGTTCGACCAGTGGACGCCGTTCGTGGCGCGCGGCGTCTATCGGGTCGGGCGGCCGGTCCTGCTCGCCGAGAACAAGGCGAACGTCGCGCAGTCGCTGCCGCCCGAGGCGTTCAAGTATCCTTGGAAGTGGACGTTCGGCGACGGCGCGACCGCGCGCGGCATGGACGCGCGCCACGTCTATCGCCGTCCCGGCGCGTACATCCTGAGCGTCGAGGCGTACCTCGTCGCCGGCGCGCAACGGCAGTGGTACGCGTTCGACAAGGTCACGATCCGCGTGCGCTAGCTTGTTCTTAACGTCCCGGTAGGTCTTTGATCACCGCGCTGACGACCTCGTAACGGCCAAAGGAGGGAACCAGGTAGGTCCCCTGCACGCGATGGGCGACCTGAGCGAGGAAGTCGCGCGCCATGGCGATACCCTCGGCCTGCCCGCTCTCGCCCGCCTCGGCCATGCGCTGGCGGATCGGCTCAGGCACGGTGATACCCGGCACTTCGTTGTGCAGATACTCGGCGTGGCGGTAGCTGTGCAGCGGCATCACGCCGACGAGGAACGGGACCGGCAGCGGACCCAGATAGTCCAGGAAGCGGTGGAACAGGTCGACGTCGTAGATAGGCTGCGACATGACATAATGGGCGCCGGCGGCAATCTTCTGGCGCAGCCGTGCGCGCACGAACTCCCAGTCTTTAGTAGGGTCGGCGGCGCAGCCGATGTGGAAGCCGGCGCGCCGGCCGATCGGCGCGCCGCCCGCGTCCTCCCCACGATTGAGGCGCGTCATAACCTCGATGAGTCCGACCGAGTCGACGTCCCAGATGCCCGAGGCGTTGGGATAGTCGCCGGCGCGTACGGGGTCGCCATGCAGGGCCAGGATGTTGCGCGCGTCGTGGGCGTGCGCGCCGACGAGGTCGCTCTGCAAGGCCATCAGGTTACGGTCGCGCGTGGTCATGTGCACGATCGTATCCAGGCCCAGCCGTTCGCGGATGAGGTAGGCCAGTGGGAGCGCGCCCATACGCACGCGAGCCATCGCGCCGTCGGTAATGTTCACGGCGTCGGCGCTGCCCTCGTCGCGCAGCAATTCGGCCCCACGCAATACCTTGGCCGGGTTGATGCCGCGCGGCGGCTGCAACTCAACGCTGACGACCCAACGTCCTTCAGCCAGCAGCCGCTGCAGATGCGTCGGCGCGGGTCTGCCCTCGGCCGCGCTCTCGGTTGTCTCGGTTGGCTGGGCCACGACATGGGCGGCGCGGCGGCGCGGGGCCTGTGACGGCGGCGACACGGCGGGGCGCACGGCGTCGAGCGCGTCGCGCATCGCGCGCGTATGCGCGGGAGTCGTGCCGCAGCAGCCGCCAATCAACGTGACGCCCGCATCGGCGTAGCGACGCGTATAGTCGGCGAAATACTCGGGGCCGGCGCCATACAGGAAACGGCCGCCGACGCGGCGGGGCAGGCCCGCGTTGGGCTGCGCCGAGAGCGGCAGGCCCAGGTCCAAGTCGGACACGAGGCGGACCAGTTCATCGACCGTGTCGAGCGTGGCCTGCGGTCCCAGGTTGCAGTTCGTGCCCAGCACGGCGATGCCGAGGCCGCGCAAGCGCGCCACGGCGTCGTGGGCCGTTTGCCCGGCGAGGGTGCGTCCGTCCTCGTCGAAGGTGAGCTGGGCCACGACCGGCAGATCGCACACCACGCGGGCGGCCTCGACGGCGAGGGCAAGTTCCTCGGCGTCGCCGAACGTCTCGAACATAAGCAGGTCGGCGCCACCTTCTAGCAGCCCTTCCGCCTGCTCGGTGAAGATCGCGCGCACCCGCGCGGGACCCAGGTCGTGGACGGCGTTGGGGCGGCCTAGCGGTCCGACGGCGCCGGCCACGAAGACGTTCTCACCAGAGACCTCGCGGGCGTCGCGGGCGATCTTGACGCCCTGCACGTTGAGCGTGCGCACGCGGTCGGCTAGGCCGTGCGGCTCCAAGCGCGCCCAGTTGGCGCCGAACGTATTGGTCTCGATAATCTCGGCGCCAGCGGCGATGTAGTCGCGATGGATGCCGCCGACCAGGCCAGGCTTGCTCAGGTTCAGCTCGTCGAAGGGATGCGTAGCCGGCGCGCCCTGGGCCAGCAACATTGTGCCCATGGCGCCGTCGCACAAGATCGCCCCCTGATGAAGGCGCTCGATAAAGGGGTTATTCATGTCTTTTATTATAGTCGCCATGACGGCAAAGGACTCCCTGCCCCTATGCGCGCTCCTCTTGCAGCTGCTCGATGCGCGCCGTGAGTGTCTCCAGGTGACGGGTCCAGCCGCGAATCTCCTTCGCCACCCAATCGAGTTCCTCCCGGGGCAGCAGCCCCCGCGTGGCCTGCTCCTGATGGTCGTCGATCAAGGTCTGGAATCCCGCTATCCGCGCGGCGATCGTATCGCGCCAGCGCCGCCGCGCGTCCAGTTGTTGCGCGGACACCGTCTGCTCTCCTGCTTCTGCTTCAGCCATGGTATGATCCTCCTTACTCATGTATGATAGACGATGTCGATCAGGGCTCGTCGTGCGCCTCATCATAGGCGGCGCTGAGTTGGACCAAGCGCGCCTTCAGCGCCTCCTGGCTGTCGAGGAGCAGGTACTGCGCGACCTTGATGCGCTTGTCGGGGCTAGAGTCCGGGTCGGTTAGCAGCAACTCGACCACGGCGCTGTCCTTGTAGCCGCAGAGGATCAGGCCAATCGGGTCGTTCTCGCCCTCTTCGTGGTCGTTCTGGCGCGTCCAGGCCAGGTAGAGCTGCATTTGGGCGATGTCGGCCGGCTCAAGCTCCCCGATCTTCAGGTCGACCAGGACGGGCGCCTTCAGGTAGCGGTGGTAGAAGACCAGGTCCACGTAGTAGTCCTTATCGCCAATGGGAAGCCGCTGCTGGCGCCCCATGAAGCAGAAGCCCCGGCCCAATTCGAGCAAGAACTTCTCGATATTGTCCACGAGCGCCTTTTCCAAGTCACGCTCGGCGAACGCGCCGGAGAGTCCCACGAAATCGAGCAGATAGGGGTCGCGGAAGGCGTCATCGTACGGGGACGGCGCGCGGCCCGGCCGTGGTAGGGAGGCTGCCAGTTCCTCGGGCCTGCCGGAGAGGCCGGTGCGCTCGTAGAGCATCGAGTTGATCTGCCGCTCCAACTCGCGCGAACTCCAACGCCCCGTCGCGGCCAGCTGTTCGTAGAACATACGCCGCTCGGAGGGTAGGCGCATCAAGGTCCGATAGTGAGTCCAGGTCAATTCCGAACGCAGTGCGTTCGCATTTGGGTATGTGACATAGAATTGCCGCATCTGCTGAAGATTCCGCTCGTTGAGCGCGCGCCCGAACTCCTGGTTGAGCGTACGGCCCAGGCGCGCGAGTAGACGCGTCCCATAGCCGGCATGCTCCCGGCCGCGCTGTTCCTCGCGCACGATCCGCTCACCAATCTTCCAGTACGTCATAACCAACTCCGCGTTGACAGCCGCCGCCGCGCGTCCGCGCCCTGTAGTGATGATGGCGCGCAGGTCGGTCAGCAGCGCGTCGTAGGCGCCGTCGCCGATCGCGGGCGAGATGGGGCTATCGCTCATTGTCGTCCTACCCTATATACTCGGTCACGGAAAGTGCGGCTTCCCGATGGCATTATACTTGAACGCATGACCTCTGCGGTCGTCGTCACACGCCGCCGTCGTCATATTGGCGTGTCCCCACTTTCCGCGTCCGGTCATAATTCACACAGTTGTCATCAGTAAATCGAGCCCAGCCCAAGATCATCATACCGCCGTCAACGCGATGTTACGTTCCAAGTCGTCGACCAGGCGCGCGAACACGTCGATCGTTTGCCGTAGGCCCTCCGTCGAGGTGAGATCGACGCCGGTTCGCCGCATAAGTCCAGCGGCGAGAGACTGATCCCGGCCCTGAGGGTGTCCAGCCAGCGGTCGACCGCCGGCTGCCCCTCGGCGCGGATAGCCTCGGTCACGCCGCAGGCGCCGCACAAGCCCGCCGCGTAGGTCGACTGGCGCGGGTCGGACCAGTACATATGCGGCGCCTGCATCCAGCGCAGCCGGACCCCATCATCCACCGCGACCGTCTCCCCATAAAACCGCGCGAAGACGTCGGCCTGGGCTTCCATGATCGCCGTGTCGGCCTGGGCTTCCATGATCGCCGTGTCGGCCTGGGCTTCCATGATCGCCGTGAGGGTGATAGCCTCTCCCCCTCGGCCATGTCATACAGGCGCTGCTCCAGGTGAGCGCCCCCTAACGCGACCGCCATAGCGCCGAGGAAGGTATCAAGTACCTGGAGCAGCGCCCGCCGCCGCAGCCCCGGCTCGCGCACGGTGTCGAGCATATGGCGGCCCAACAGCAATTCGTTGACCGTCGATGGCGTCTCGAGGAAGAGGCCGCGCCCCTGCTCTCCCACCGTGTTGCCGTAGGTCTGATGGCGACGGGTCAGGTCGAAATGGCCAGCGTGCCCGAGTTCGTGGGCGAGTAGGAACACGTCGCGCGGCGTCCCCTGCCACGGCAACCAGATGTACGCGTGCACGGCGTAGATGGGGGCGACGAACGCCCCGTGCGGCTTGCCGAGCGTGTTGGCCCAGTCGATCCAGCGCCCCGCGAAGGCCCGCTCGATGATGGCGCCGTACTCCGCGCCGAGGGGACGCAGCGCGTCCAGGATGAGCGCGCGACCCTCCGTGAATGAGAGGTCCGGCGCGTCCCCCGTATCGAGCGGGGCCGTGAGGTCGTACGCGCGGAGTCGGTCCACGCCGAGCGTCCGCCCCCGGGTGCGCATCAGGCGTTGAATAAGGGGCGCAGCCGCGGCGCGCGCCGCGTCCAGAAAGGCGCGATACGTCGCGACGGGAACCTGCTGCGCCGCCAGGGCCATCTCCGTGGCCAAGGTGTAGCCGCGCAGGCGCGCGAGCGTCACATTGCGCCCGATGCAAGCGGCCAGCGTGGCGGCGACGGTCGCCTTGTGGCGGCCAAGACCACCCCTCAGCGACTCATAAGCGCGCTTGCGCGCCTCCCGATCCGGCGACTGCGCGAGCGCCTGGTAGGCGGCGAGAGACATAGCGATCGCGCGTCCGGCCGCATCGTGGACAGGCTCGAAGGCGAGGTCGGACGCAACCGTTCGCTGGTAGACCGTGTACACACCCCCGCTGGCGCCATGGCTCACGGCGCGCTATCATCGCATTATCGAAGCGACGGTACGCTTATTGATAAAAGGGTGTAGTAGGGCATAATCCTTGCCCAAGTCTATACGCAATGCCCCGCTTCCCGCTTGCGGTGCCTTCAGAGTAGCATCGCGCCGGACTATGTTGATAGATGGCGCCGAGAAAGGAGGAGCGGTGTACGGGATGGAAGATGTTGCTAACCTGCCCGACCAGGCGACGCGTCTGGCCGAGATCACGGTGGATGCCAATGGGCGCGACGAGCAACTGAGCGGCTTCACGGCGTACTTCACCGACGCCCTGCAAACGCCCTTCGCGGCGACCTGGCGCGACCCCGGCAAATCTGGCCATGCCGAGCCGGTGACCGTGCTGGAGGTAGCCGACGTCGACGACCGCCGGGGCATCCTGCTCAACGTTCGTCGACAGAGCGGCAAAGAACGGCGCGTGGTGGCCGAGCGGATCTGGGCCGACGACGCGGCAAGCGTCAACGCGACGATCCTGGGCGATTACCGGGCGTGGGTCGACCTCGGCGGGTTGGAATACTGAAAAGCGCCCGGCCTTCCCCGCGGCAGGCCGACGCACGGTAGAAGTGCGGTAGAATACGTATATGCCTGACACTTTCTACATCACCACGCCCATCTATTATGTCAACGGCGAGCCGCACCTGGGCTCGACCTACACGACGACGCTGGCCGACGCCCTGGCGCGCTACCACCGCCTCTACGACCAGGACAGCCGCTTCCTGACCGGGACCGACGAGCACGGCGATAAAGTCGCGCTGATGGCCGCCGCCAACGACGAGACGCCGCAACAGCTGGCCGACCGCGTCAGCGGCGCCTTTCGCGCCATGTGGCCGCGCTTCGACATCGCGCCCGACGACTTCATCCGCACCACCGAGGAGCGGCACAAGCGCGTTGTCCAGGAGATCCTGCAAAAGGTCTACGACGCCGGCGACATCTACTTCGGCGAGTACGGCGGCCTCTACTGCGTCGGCTGTGAGCGCTTCTACACCGAGAAGGAACTCGTCGACGGCCGCTGCCCCCAGCACGGTACCGTGCCGCAATACATCGCCGAGCAGAACTATTTCTTCCGCATGGGCCGCTATCAGGAGTGGCTCATCGATTTGTTGACGGAGCAGCCCGACCTGGTGCGCCCCGCGCAGTACCGCCGTGAACTGCTGGCCTTCCTGCGCGAGCCGCTCGACGACCTATGTATCTCGCGCCCCAAGAGCCGCCTCACCTGGGGCATCACCCTGCCCTTCGACGAAAACTACGTCACCTACGTCTGGTTTGACGCGCTGATCAACTACGTGTCGGCGCTCGACTACCCCGATGGCGCGCTCTATCAGCGTTACTGGCCGGCCGCGCAGCACCTCGTAGCCAAGGACATCCTCAAGCCGCACGGCATCTACTGGCCCTGCATGCTGCAAGCGGCCGGTATCCCGGTCTACCAACACCTCAACGTGCACGGCTACTGGACCATCGGCGGCTTCAAGGGCGGCAAGAGCGACCGCTCGGAATTGCAGGAGGCCGAGCGCTTGGAGGCGCTACGCCTGTTCCGCGACCCCCTGGCCCTCTCCGACCTGCTCGGCGTCGACGGCATGCGCTACTGCCTGCTGCGCGAGATGGCCTTCGGCAACGACCTCGACTTCACGCGCGACCTGCTGGTGACGCGCTACAACGCCGACCTGGCGCACGACCTCGGCAACGGCGCCAACCGCGCCGTGTCCATGATCAACCGCTACTGTGGCGGCGTCATCCCCGAGCCGGGGCAGGAGTTCGACGTCGACCGCGACCTGCGCGACGCGGCGGCGACCGCGCCGGCGCGCGTGTGGGCGCACGTCGAGGCGATGGAGCCGAGCCTGGCCCTGGCCGAGGCGATCAGGCTGGCGCAGCGGGTCAACCGCTACCTCGAGGATAAGAAGCCGTGGACGGCCTTTAAGAACGGCGACAGCGAGGGCGTGGGCACGACGCTCTACTACGCTGCCGAGACGCTAGGCATCGCCGCCTCGCTGCTGCTGCCGGCCATGCCCACGAAGATGACCGAACTGCGCCGCGCGCTGGGATTGGGCGAACAGCCGCCCTCGGCCTCCGGCGGCTGGGGCTACCTCGACCCCGGCACGCCCGTCGCCCGCGAGGCGCGCCTGTTCCCGACCATCGAGCGCGAGTAGAATACCCTCACCCCCGCACTCCCCTTTCTGTGCGTTGGAGAGGGGATCGGCCGCGACAGGAGGATGGAATGACGACGATCCCAATCGAAGCCGAGATTTCCACCGAGCAACTGCTCCGCGCGGTGTCGCAATTGCCGCCGGAAGAGCTTGCCGCGTTTGTCGACCACGTCCTCGCGCTCCACGCGGAGCGCGCGGAGCCGCGCCTGAGCCAGTCAGAGACAGCGCTACTGCTTCAGGTCAATGAGGGCGTCCCCGCCACGACGCGGCAACGCTTTAACGAGTTAGTGGCGAAGCGTCAAGCGGAGGCTATCACCCCCACGGAACTCGACGAATTAAAGATAATAACGGATGAGTTCGAGCAATACGACGCGCGACGCCTCGCCGCGCTTGATGCGCTCGCCCGTCTCAAACGGATGACACTCGCTGATCTGATGGACAGTCTTGGCATCTCGCCGCCGACGTATGCCTGACCAGCGCATTACCATGGAACTGCGCCAGCAGGTGACTGAGCGTGTGGGCGGCGGCTGCGAGTATTGCCGCAGTCAGGCGAAGTATGCAACGCAGTCGTTCTCGGTCGAGCACATCGTAGCCCGGATTAAAGGCGGAACGACGACGCTAGACAACCTCGCGTTGGCTTGCCAGGGCTGCAATAATCACAAGTATGACAAGACAGAGGCGTACGATCCGGCTAGAGGTCAACTCGCGCCGCTGTACCATCCACGTCACGATAGTTGGGACGAGCACTTCGCATGGAGCGACGACTTCACCCTGCTCATCGGTCTCACTCCTACGGGCCGCGCGACGGTTGGCGCGCTCCTGCTCAATCGCGATGGCGTGGTCAATCTCCGGCGCCTGCTCTATCTGAACGGTGAACATCCGCCGAAGACGCCCGCAGCTGATTAACGCAGCCGAACGACGATACGCCGGTCTCTTAATTGCATGAAACCAATGGGCAAGATGGAGAAACGTGCTATAACAAAGATAGCGCGCCACTTGGGTGCGCCGATACAATGAGACCGCTGTAGGTGAGGAGAGTCAACTATGTCCGTAGCCGACGAGTTCGTGCAGGCCGATGAGCGCTACGCTGCCACGTTCAGCAAGGGCGACCTATCGGCGCCGCCGCGGCGCCACGTCGCCGTGGTCACCTGCATGGACGCGCGCCTCGACCCCGCCAGGTTCCTGGGCCTGGAGGAGGGCGACGCGCATGTCATCCGCAACGCCGGTGGCCGCGCCGCCGACGCTATCCGCTCGCTCGTGATCTCGCAGCAGTTGCTCGGCACGCGCGAGGTCGTGGTGGTCCACCACACGGACTGTGGCATGCTCACGTTCACCGACGACCAGCTGCGCCAGAAAATCCACGACGACCTGGGCGTCCACACCGACCTGGAGTTCCTGCCCTTCTCAGACCTGGAGCAGAGCGTGCGCGACGATGTCGCCACCTTACGCGACTCGCCCCTGTTGCTCAAGGACGCGCCGGTACGCGGCTTCGTCTACGACGTCAAGACGGGACAGCTGCACGAGGTGCGATAGTCGTTAGTCGTTAGTCGCTAGTCGTTAGTAACACAGAGGCAGGTGGCGGAGTTTTAGATCTCCGCCACCCGCCTCTGTGCGTGTAAGTATCATGCGGGCTAGAACTGTGGCGACGCCCGCGACTGGCGGCTGGTAACCATCGACCATCGACTATCGACCATCGACTATCGACCATCGACTATCGACCATCGACTATCGACCATCGACTCACGGACAGTACTCCCGCCTTGAACGCGTCGCGGCCGCCGCAGGCCCAGGCAATGCCCGGATGTACGATATCGACGAGGGCCACGATGGCGGCGGTGCGGTCGCGCACGTCCCACTGCGCGTGCTTGTCGGCGCGCAGGCGCGAGAGTTCGATCAACTCGCGCGCGTTGAGGCTCAGCAGCGTGCGCCGGTTGTGCCCGTTGCCCAAAATGATCGAGGCGCGCTCGTCACCTCCGAGCGCGGCAAAGGCGTCCTCCAGCACGGCCATGCCCTCCCGGTAGAGGTCGAGGCAGCCCGCTGCCTCGACCAGCGGCGGTACGGTATAGCCCAGCGCCGTCGTGCGCGGCTGCGCCAGCTGCGTGGACAGGCGATGGCGGATGAACTGATGATAGCACGCCTCCGACTGCGTGAGCTCGAAGGTGTACGAGATCGTCTCGAACGCGCGAAGGGCCGTGTCGTGCGCGCCGATGCCCGCGAAGGCGTCGCGCAGCAGCGCGTCGCGCTCCTCGGGCGTCAGCGCGGCGGTGAGGGCCGCGCGCCGCGCGCCGTCGAGGTCCGTGACGCGGAAGAGCAGCGCCGCGACGAGCTTCTCCTCGGCGGCGGGGTCGTAGTCCAGGAGCGTCACGCCGTCGCGCGACGGATAAGATGACGTTTCGCTATGAATAGGCATAGACGGGATGGGGAGCGCGGCGGCGCGCGCGGCCAGGGCGTCGAGGGCGCTGCCGGGGTACGCCAGCGCGTGGATATACTTGTCCGGAAACAGCGACGGCGCGAGGGGCTGTAGCGTGTCTTTGAGCAGCGCGCCGAGCGCGCGGCCCTCCGAGAGCGGGTGCGAAAGCAGGCGCGAGATGACGTGGCCCCAGGTGCGCGCGTTGGCCGTCATGCCCAGGTTGGTCGACTGCGCCAGCGGCAGCACGTAGCGGGCGTCCTCGGTGGCGCGGCGGCGCGCGGCCACCTGACCCTTGTTCTGTCCCGTGTCGAGCAGGTGCGCCGTCATGCGCTCGTACATCTGGACGTAGAGGTCCCAGCTACGCTCGACGGCGTGGTCGAAGACGGCGCGCGCGCGGCCCGCGCGGAACTCCTCGGGCAGGAAGAAGCGCAGCGGCACTTTCTCCACCGGCACGTAGCGATATGAGAGCTGCGTGTACGAGGCCAGGCGATGGGACACGAGGTCGATAGAGAGCGCGCGCGGGATGCCTTCGATGGCCACGCCGAAGACGGCGCCCTCGGCGATAGAGGAGTGCCCGTACTCGTAGATGATGTTCTCGTTGCGGCGGCGCGCCAGCGTGGTGTCCTCGACCGCTTGGCGCACCAGCTCGGGGATCGGCGTGGCGTCACGGCTGATGCGCGCCAGTCCGGCCGCGACGCCCTCGGGCGAGGGATACGCCCCCACCACAGCGACGGACGGCGCGAGCGCGTAGGCGCGCGACGCGGCGACGGGAGTATCGAGGGTGGTCATCGGCGCTCCTCCTTCAGTAGTCAGCTATCAGTAATCAGCAGTCAACTTTAAGGGTACAGACATCTCGGCTATGGACGATAACCGCGGGCCTGACCTTAAAAGACCATGGCAGCGAACGGACCTTAAAAGGTCTCTTGTAGGTTGATTCAGTGTGTCAGGCAAGCACGACCTTGCTTGCATAGCGGCCACGATGCCGTTATTTAGACGGGGCCGTATGCTACACTTAGCATACGGCCCCCGTGGCGCCGACACCATCCCTTATCAACGAGCGCGCCACTTTTTCGCGTCTGATGGGAGCGCCGTCTCTCGCTGCGCTGTCAGAAGGTCTCCCCGCGATTGCTGTCAGAAGGTCTCCCCGCGATTAGGGAGGTGGTCGCCCGACAGAAAGGCGCGTGTGCCGCGCCCAGCCAGATCTTTTAAGGTCCGTACCCTGCCATGACCTTTCAAGGTCAGGCCACACGGCGTCATCGTGGGGGACACCCCTTATCAACGTTCGGAAGGCGTTAGCTATGCGCCTTACCGATATAGTCGCGTCTAGAAAGCTGACGGCTGACAGCTGACAGCTTAATTTGCGCCCGCCGCCTCCGCGCCCTGCGCGGCCTCCTGCTGTGTCGGCACGAGTTGGTCGCGGCGCACGGCGATGACGTCGGCGAAGCGCGCCACGCGCCCGCCCTGGTAGCGCGCGGCCTGCAGGATCTCTTTAGGGATGCCCTGGCCGGCCTGCGGCGTGCTGTAGCTGGTACCGTAGGGGTTGCCGCCGGCGGCGTAGAGGATCGGGTCGGTGTAGCCCGAGGGCACGACGATGGCGCCCCAGTGATACATTACTTTCCATTATACTTTGTCAAGCAGTATACGGAGCATAACACATGGTATGTGGTAGCCCTTTATGGAATGGCCTGCTACAATTGGGGTTATGGAAACTTTGTCGACCGCCTGTGAGCCCGTCAACGCCGACGAGCGCACGCCCCTGAGCGCCGATCCCTTCTGCCCCGTCGTCGAAACAATGCGCCTACTGGAGCAGAAGTGGACCCTGCAGGTCGTGAAGGAGTTGGGGAGCGGTAAGCGTCGCTTCTGCCAGCTGCAACACGCCCTGCGCGGCGACTCGCGCCACGGCAACGTGCGCGACGTCAACCCCAAGACGCTGTCACAGCGCCTGAAGAGCCTTGAAGCCTACGACATCGTCTCGCGCCGCATGGTCTCGGACATCCCGCCGAACGTCGAGTACGAGTTGACCAGCCGCGGCCATGACCTCGTGCGCGTCATCGACAGCATCGACGCGTGGGCGCGTAAGTGGATGGATAGCGGCGCCGGCGTCTGCGCCGACGCTGAGACACCGGAGAGCCCGACCGCCGGTGTCGGCGCGTAGGTCCCGCCGCGCCGCCGGTCCCCTGCACGGGCCGCCCGAGCTCCTCGAGGTCGAACTGACCGGCGTCGGGCCCGATGGCGCGGCCACGGGCGCGCTCGACGGCGAAACTGTCTCCGCCGCTTTCGGGCTGCCGGGTGAGCGCGTCATAGTGGCTGTGTTGGAGCGCCGCGAGGGGCATATAGATGGCCGCACGCTGCATGTACTGCGTCCCTCGCCCGACCGCGTCGCGCCGCCCTGCCCCTATTTCGGGACCTGCGGCGGCTGCCAGTGGCAGCACGTCACCTACGAGCGACAGCTTGCCTACAAGCGCGACAACGTGGCCACGCGGCTGGCGGAGGCCGGCTTCGCCGATGTCCCGGTCGCGCCGACGCTGCCCGCGCCGTCCGCCTACGCGTACCGCAACCACGCGCGCTTCTCGATCGGGCGTAAGTTCGGTGAGCTCGGCTACACCACACACCACCAGCACCGCTTCTTCCGCGTCGACACATGCCCTATCATGAACCCGCGCATCAACGCGGTCCTGGCCGCGACGCAGCGCCGCGCGGCGGGCCACCAGCTGGCAGTGCGCGTGGGCGCACGCACGGGCGACCTGCTCGTGCAGCCGCGGCAGGACGCGCCCGACCTACCCTACGAGAGCGGGCAGACGTCGCTGGAAGAGGAATTGCTGGGCCGCCGCTACCGCGTCTCCGCGGCGGCGTTCTTTCAGGTCAACACGGCGCAGGCCGAGCGGCTGATCGCCACGGCGCGCGACCTGCTGGACCTCCGGGAGAGCGATGTGTTGCTCGACCTGTACTGTGGCGTGGGCACGTTCGGGCTGGCCCTCGCCTCGGGGGTGCGCCGCGTGATCGGCGTTGAGGAGTCGGCGGCGGCGCTCAAGGACGCCCGCGTCAACGCGGCAGATCTTGACAACGTGGAGTTCCTGATCGGCCGCGCCGAGGACGTCCTGGCCTCGCTGGCCGAGCCGGTCGACGCGGTCATCGTGGACCCGCCGCGCGTGGGCTGCCGTCCCGGCGCGCTCGACGCGCTGCTGCGCCTGACGCCGCGCAAGCTCGTCTATGTCTCCTGTGACCCGGCGTCCCTGGCGCACGACCTGCGCGTCCTCGTCGACGGCGGCTTCGCGCTGAAAGCAGTACAGCCGGTCGACATGTTCCCGCAGACGGCGCACGTCGAGACCGTCGCGCTGCTAACTTGGGGTTAACTGACTATCCATGGTATCGTCATAAATATATGTCTTGCGATAACGCTCGTTAGTACAAAAAACACTAGTTTTGAGGGCTGGTCATGGAGACGTTCAAGGTAGAGCAAAGAATCAATGGAAGTGGTAACGCCTATTCCGAAAACGCCTCCTCGGTTGCGGATCAAGACATCCCAGAGGAAGTCACCCCTAAGCAGCCGCCACTCCTGACGAGTACTCAGGCTGGAGAAATGCTCAACGTATCCGTGCAGACAATCAAGAATTGGGTGAACGGCGGCAAACTTTTTGGGTATCGGATTGGGAACAGGGTGATGATCCCGCGAGCGGTTACTGAGGCGTACCTGCACGAAGCCGCTATTAGGCCGGAAGTGAATCCCCAGATTGATGAGAACTGGGAGATGAGTGACGACGAGGCGGCTGAGGCTGTGCGCCGAGATCGACATAACTAGTGGGTCACGCTACAAATAGATGGACATGTGCTACCGGCTAAACGCGTGCAAACGCAGTCCTAGCAATATCCACTTAAATGGGGCGTGACCCACTAGCGCTCACGCCGACAATGGAGGACAATCGGAGAGGATGGCGTTGAAGCGCGTCGCGTCGATGGTCTCCTCCTGGATGAGCGCCGTGGCGGCGGCATGCAGCGCCCGCTCGTTGGACCGCAGGATGTCGCGCGCCAGGCGGTCGGCCTCGGCGATGAGCGCCTGGATCTCCCGATCGACCTCACCCGTGAGCGCCTCGCTGTAGTGCGCGGGACCATCGCCGTCGCGGCGGCCGAACAGCAGCGGGCCAAGCCGCTCGCTCATACCGAACTCGCACACCATTTGCCGCGCGATCCCCGTCGCCCGCTCGATGTCCGAACTGGCCCCCGTGGATATCTCACCGCACACGATGTCCTCGGCGGCGCGGCCGCCCAGACACCAGGCCAGTGTCTCCATCAGGCGCGTGCGCGTGTAGAGCTGGCGCTCGTCGGCCGGGGCAAGCCGCGTATAGCCGCCCATGCGCCCGCGCGCGATGATCGATATCTTGTGCACGGGGTCGAGGTGCGGCAGCAGACGCGCCACGAGGGCATGGCCGATCTCATGGTAGGCGGTGACGCGGCGCTCCTCCGCGCCCATCAGATGCGTCTCACGCTCCGGGCCGGCCAGCACGCGGTCGATAGCGTCCTCTAGCTCTGCCATCGAGACATCGGCGCGGCCACGCCGCACGGCCAGGATGGCCGCCTCGTTCATTAGGTTCATCAAGTCGGCCCCCGAGAAGCCGGGCGTCTGTCGCGCCAGTAGGGGCAGGTCTACCGCCGGGGCGAGGCTTTTGCCGCGCGCGTGGACGGCCAGGACGGCGGCGCGGCCGCGCACGTCGGGCGGTCCGATCGTGACCTGCCGATCGAAGCGACCGGGCCGCAGCAGGGCTTCGTCGAGCACGTCGGCGCGATTCGTGGCGGCGATGACGATCACCTTGGCGCTGGAGTCGAAGCCGTCCAACTCGACCAGGATCTGGTTGAGCGTGTGCTCACGCTCCTCGGCCCCGCCCGTACTATGCCCGCCGCGCCGCCGCCCGATGGCGTCGATCTCGTCGATGAAGACGATGCAGGGCGCGTGGCGGCGCGCACGCGCGAACAGGGCGCGCACGCGGCTGGCGCCGATGCCCACGAACATCTCCATGAACTCGGAGCCCGACACGGCGTAAAAGGGTACACCCGCCTCACCGGCCACGGCGCGGGCCAGCAGCGTCTTCCCGCAACCGGGCGGCCCCGACAGCAGCACCCCGCGCGGGATCGCCGCTCCCATCGCGACGAAGCGTTCGGGTTCCTTGAGGAACTGCACGACTTCGACAAGCTCGCCCTTAGCCTCGTCGGCGCCCGCCACATCGACGAACGACACGCCCTCCCGCGCCGGCGCGCCGACGCGCCGGGACACGAAGGGCAGGCGCTGTAAGCCCGCGCGCCAACGTCCGGGCCGTTTCCTGCCGCGATCGCGCGCGCGGGGCGCCACGCCCATACCCAGCGACCCACGGCCGCGCCGGCCCATCTGGCTCAGGACGAAAAAGAGCAGGCCCATAAGGATGATCCAGGGCAAGATAGCGAGGGGATTGGCGCGCAGCGCGTCGCCCACGCCGGGGTCGCGCTCGTCGACCCGCACGCGCCCCAGGGGGACATTGTAGTCGCGCAGGATGGTGTACACGCTGTCGGCGCCGGCCTTGACCGCGGTGATGGTGTGGCCGCCCACGGTGGCCGTCACGGTGTTGCCGACCGCGGCGATCGAGGGCGAGCCGCCGGCGCGGGCGCCGCGCGCCACCGCTTCGAATAGCTGCGAGGTGGGAACAGTTGTCGTGTGGCGCCCCATAACGCCCGGCAATAGCGCCAGGAGGAGCGCGGCCAATAGCGCGCCCAGTAATGGGAGGGAAAAGGCCTGGTTACGGTCCATGCACATCCTTTTCGGAGGGGTGGAGTATATGAGCGCGCGCTGTTAGCCATCTGTTAAGGGGCATGGCTACACAATAACGTCGCGGGGCTTCTACTCTAACGTACCAGACCGGCTTGAAATCCGCGATTAAAGCCGCATGACGAGTGTCCCTCACGACGGTGAAACGCAGCCTGCGATTAAAATCGCATGGCAAACTACGGCGACTAAAGTCGCGCGGGACTTCATGTTGTTGGCAGCGCGTCAACGCGCTAAACGTATGAAACAGCAGGCGAGACACTTCAGTGTCGGTGGTCTGCCATGCGACTTTAGTCGCAGGCCACACGCCCTTACCCCTTGCGCGGATAGGAGTTTCGAGGATTTAGCGCCGGTACAGCCCCAGCGCGGCGTACAGCCGGATACGCAGCAACTCGCCCACCATGGAGAGCGAGTCCGGCATGCCGCGCACGCGGCTATCGGCGTCGTAGTACCAGTCGATGGCGAGTTGCTGTACGCGGTAGCCGCGCCGCCGCGCCAGGTAGAGGGTCTCCACGTCGAAGGCCCAGCCCCTGATGCGCTGCCGGCTGAAGAGGTCGCGCCCGACCGGCCGCTGGAAGGCCTTGAAGCCGCATTGAGTATCGGCGATGCCACGCACCACGAGGAGTTGCACGACGCGGTTGAACACGCGCCCCATGACGTGGCGGCGCGACGGTTCGTCGTGCCGCGCGGCGCTGGCGGCCTCACGCGAGGCGATGACGATGGGCGTCCCGGCGTCGAGCAGGGCGGTGAACTTGCCGATCTCCTCGACGGGCATGGAGAAATCGGCGTCGCAGAACATCAGGTGGTCGCCGGTCGCCGCCAGCATCCCGGCGCGTACGGCCCAGCCCTTGCCGGGGGCGGCGACGCGCAGCAGGCGCAGGTAGGGCATGCGCGCCCGGCGCTCCTCGACGACATCCGCCGTGCGGTCGGTCGAGCCGTTCTCAACCACGAGCACCTCGACCTCACGGTCGAGCCCCTTGATGTAGCCGTCGAGGCGCGCCAAGCTGCCCGGTAGGCGACGCTCCTCGTTGTAGGCCGGGATGATGACGCTCAGGCGCGGCTTGGGGACGGCGGTATTAATCATTGCAGATGCCATTGACCTGCGACTTCAGTCGCAGGCTTCTTCATTAGCGCGGCGTCAGCACGGCCCCCAGCAGGGGGGTATGCGCCTTCTCCAACAACGCGTGGGCGCGAGCGGCCTTCTCGCGCCCCGTCTTGCCGGGAGAAATGACCAGCAAGACCCCATCGGCGTACGCGCCGAGGCGCATCACGTCCGTGCCGGACAGCACGGGCGGGGCCACGATGATCACGCGGTCCGCCACATTCTTGAGGCGCGGCAGCACGGCGGAAAGGTCGCCCAGGCGGTCGAGGCGGCTGTGCCGGCCCCCATCGACGCCCGCCGTGACCACGCCGAGCGACGGCACGGGGGTGGGCCGCGCGAGTTCACGCAGGTCGTGGTGCTCGTCCGCGAGCAACTGCGCCAGGCCGGGCGCCGCATCGAGCCCGAACAGCGCGTCGAGGCGCGGCGTCTGCGTGTCGGCGTCGACGATGAGCGTGCGGTCGCCCGCCTGCCCCGCGACGAGGGCGAGGTTGGCGCCGACGAGGGCGGCGTCGGCGGTCGTGTCGACCGCAGCGACGACGACCACATGGCCCTCATGCAGCCCGAGGGCCAGGTCGATATTGGTCAGGAGCGTGTGGTAGGCTTCCTCCACACCGCCGGGACACGACGGCGAAGTGACGAGCAGGCGCGCGGAGACATCCCGCGCCATCGTCGTGGCGAGGTTGTTCGATACGGGTGTCGTCAGGGCCATCGGGTGTCCTCCGCTACTCTTACTCTCATGTTACGCGCTACGTACGCGGCGCGCGGACTGTCCGCCGGGGATCACGGCGAGGGTCGGCAGGCTCATCCAGTGGCGCACGTCACCCTCGTCCTGTATCGTATCATCGAGGTACTCGAACAGGTAGGCCAGGATAATACCCGCCACGAGGCCAAGCGCCGCGCGTAGCAGGAATTGGATCAAAGGATTCGAAAAACTCACATGTTGCGTTGTTGGCGGATCAGTCACGCGATGGTTGATCGTCGGGAAACCAGACGATTGCTGGAACGCTGGAATGTACTGAATGAGTTGGGATGTTTCCGCCGTGATAGTCCTATCAACCTTACTTTGATTCGACCCGTCGTACTCGATGAAGACATCGTGTGAGTTTGTGAGCGGGTAAATCTTAGTGGCCGATTGAATTGCTTTCCAACTGTTGTCGTTAGGGTTACCGCCCAACTCCGCGTTCACGTCCTTAAAGTACTGCGTCGTAGCGGCATACTTCGTAAGTTGTTGCACCGCCGTGTCGCTGTTTGTCTGTGCGGCGCCTGTCACGTCATAGATCGGGTTCTTCACGCTGTGATCTGGCTGCACCTCGATGAGGATCTGCGCGTGGCCCATATAGGACGCCCCATAATACGAGTACGCCACGGAAAGGAGCCCGATGACGGCGACGATCAGGAAAGTGTTGCGGATGATGTTGCGGCGGCGCACCAGCACGCGCCAGTAATATTTAAGTTCCACGGCTCCTCCACGGTTATCGTAACCGGCCGCCAGTCTGGGCGGCGATATCTACTAGCGAGGCTCCGCCTCAGACCGACGAGATATATGCGACGCAAAAACTTGACTCAATCGCAACAAGTTCGCATGTTCAAGACATCTAGGGGGTACGAAGGCGATTGTAGCGGTCGTGGCGGTTCAGGGCAAGGGGGACCCTCACCCCCAACCCCTCTCCCTGTGCGCGGGAGAGGGGAGTTGCCCTTCGTGTAAAGGTGTCTCCCCCTCGCCCCCGTGAGGGAGAGGCCGGTTGGGCTGTCGGAGCGGAGCGGAGAGAGACCAATCCGGATGGGGTGGGGGGTGAGGGGCGTCAATACGCCCCTCGCATCAATAGCACGGCGGCGGGGGTGCGCAGCAGAATCTTGAGGTCGAGCGCGAGCGACCAGTTGTCGATGTAGTAGATGTCCATCATGATCATCTCGTCGAAATTGAGGTCGCTGCGCCCCGACACCTGCCACAACCCCGTCATGCCCGGCGCCGCGTCGAAGCGCTTGTGGTGCCACGTCTCGTACCGCGCGACCTCGCGGGGCAAGGCCGGGCGCGGCCCCACCAGGCCCATCTCGCCGCGCAGCACGTTGAACAACTGTGGCAACTCGTCGATACTGAGCTTGCGGATGACGCGGCCCACGCGCGTGCGCCGTGGATCGCTCTTGTGCTTGACCATTGGCTGGTCCGCGCCGACCTCCCGCTCGATCTCGCCGTGCCGCCGCTCCGAGCCGGGACGCATCGAGCGGAACTTGAAGAACGGGAACACCACGCCGTTGCGCCCCACGCGCTCCTGCGCGATGATGATCGGCCCCTTGGAGTCGAGGCGGATCGCCAGGGCCACCAGCAGCAGCAGGGGCGAGAGCAGGGCCAGAACGAGGAGGGCGATCAAGACGTCGAGCACACGCTTGAGCAGCAGGTTTGCGCCGCGCAAGGGGCTCTCCACCACGTCGATCAGCGGGATGCCGGCGATCTCGTCCATGCGCACGCGCGAGAGGCTCATCTCGAACAGGTCGGGCACGATCTTGAAGGCTACGTTACGGCGCACACAGTGGTCGCGGATGCTCAGGATATCCGCGTGCGCGGTCGCGGCGAGCGCGATCACGACCTCGTCGGCCTCATAGCGGTCGATGGCCTCGGCGGCGTTGGAGACCGGACCGAGGTTGGGGAAGCGCCCGAAGTCCTGCGGCGCGCCGCCGTTCTCGTGCATGAAGCCCACCAACTGATAGCCGTGGTCGCGGCGCTCGCTCAGGTTTTGCAGCAAGATCTTGCCCATCGTCGTCGAGCCAGCCACGATGACGCGCCGCACGTTGCGTCCTCGGCGATACAATTGCACCAGGATTTGCTGCGTCGCCGCACGGCCCAGCGCGCAGAACAGGATGATCAGCAGCCAGGTGTAGATGAGGACGCCGCGCGAGTACTGGTTGAGTTCGGGGACCAGGTTCCGGAAAAAGAGCGTGGCGATGATGGTCAATCCTATGCCGACGGTCGTGACCCGCGCGACGACGAAGACCTGGCCGAGCCACTCCAAACCCAACCGACGCCGGTAGACGCCGGACAGGAGCAGCAGCGGGATCATGACGAGGGTGATGAGCGCCTCGAATGGCGCCCAGCCCTGATAAGAAACGACGTTTTGCACCTTGATAGGACCGCCGAGCTTGACGATGTACCGCAGCCAATAGGCGGCGGCAAAGGCAAGGTTGACCAGGATCACGTCGAGGGCGAATGAAACGGTGGGAAAGATCCAGCGCAACGTCGCGGACTGGCGTACCGCGCGCGCGCGGGGAACCGACGCCTCGACCAATGCCATACGGTCTCCAGTCGATAGTCGATAGTCGATAGTCGTCAGTACGGGACGAGCCACTACCGGCTAGAAGCTACCGCCCTTATACTCTCTCATTCCAACAGGTAACACTCGCAGCATAGCAAATAGCGCTCTTACAGAGCTAGCGTGTCTTCAACAGGGGTGCGCGCCACTTTTTCGCGCTGGCGTCGTATCTACTGGGAGCGCCGGCATCTTGCCGGCCCCCGTCGCGTCTACGATGTCTGCTATCCCCGACGCGCTCGCCCGCGATCGTCTGCCGGCTGGAAGCCGGCGCTCCCAGTAGACACGGCATTCCCGCAACATGATTACCATCGACCATCGACCATCGACTATCGACCATCGACTATCGACCATCGACTATGCGCGCGTACACCCCCACGGTCTCCTCCGCCGTGCGCGACCATGGAAAGAGCGCGGCGCGCGCGAGGCCGCGCCGGCTGTACTCAACTCGCAACGCCTCATCGCCCGCCAGGCGCGCGATCGCCGCGACGAGCGCGTCCTCGTCATGGGGGTCCACCAGCAGCGCCGCGTCCCCCGCCGCCTCGGGCAACGAACTGGCGTCCGAGCAGACGACGGGGGTCCCGCAGGCCATCGCCTCGAGCACGGGCAACCCGAAGCCTTCGTACGTTGAGGGGTAGACGAAAACCGTGGCGCAACCGTACCACAGGGGTTGGTCCTCGTAGCGGACGTAGCCGGGGAAGCGCACATGCTCCGCGAGCCCTCTCTCCTCCACGGCACGGAAGATATCCTCATAGAGCCAGCCCTTGCCGCCGGCCAGCACGAGCGGCCAATCAAGCCCGCTTTGGCGCAGGCGCGCGTAGGCTCGCACCAGAGCCACCAGATTCTTGCGCGGCTCCAGCGTGCCCAGGTACAGCAGGTAGCGGTCGGGCAGGTTCTCACGCGCGCGGAACGCCGCTTTGGCCGCGTCGTCGGGCGGCCGGAAGTCGCCGTTAACGCCCAATGGCACGGCCGTGACGCGCTCGGGCGGCACGCCGAGCAGGCGGATCACGTCGTCCCGCGTGTGCGCGGAGTCGGCGATGACGTGGCGCGCCTTGCGCATGGTCAGGCGCGTGAACGCTTCCAAGTAGCGCCGCTTGGCCGGCAGGAAGCGCTCGGGCATGGCCATAAAGGCGAGGTCGTGCACCGTCACCACCGTCGGGACGGACGAGAGCAGCGGGACGACGTTGACGGGGGCGTGCAGCAGGTCGACGCGCCCCGGCAGCAACCACGGCAGGACGGCCTGCTCGTAGACGATGCGCCGCTTGGGCTCGATCGTATCGAGCCTGCTCGTCATGAAAGACATACGCGGACCACGCGCCGGGTCGCGGGGACCCGGCGTGTCGTGACAGAACACGGTGTAGCGCGTCCCATCGCGGTCCTCGCGCTCGGCCAACGCCCGCAGCAGATAATAGATGTAGCGGCCGACCCCGGCGTTGCGATACCCCTGCGAGAACGTCAGCAGGTGGGCGTTGATTCCGACGTCCAACGTTAGTCGAAAGTCGAAAGTCGAAAGTCGAAAGTAAATGTTTGGCGCACTCGCCTGGTCATCGTTCGCATGCTACTTACCATCACCATTCTCCATTAACTCACTATCGACTATCGACTATCGACTTTCGACTTTCGACTCATGACACCAGCGCGCCCTTCACCACGATGCGTTGTGTATCGACCCAATAGGGGGTGCAACTGATCAGCGTGATCGTCGCGTCGGGGGTAGGATTCAGGACGGCGACATCGTCCGGCGACACGACGAGGCTGCCTGTCACCCGATAGGTATAGCGACGGCCGCCGGTAGAGAGGTAGATGTCGTCACCCACCTGCATGGTCGGCAGGTAGCGGAAGATGCTGCCTTCGATATCGTCGTGCCCGTAGACGACGTAGTTGCCGCGCGCGCCGAGCGCGGCCGAGAACTTGTAATGTGTCACCCCGTAGCCGGGGGCGATGGGCAGCTGCCTGTTGGCGTCGATGCCGCGCTCGTACACCGCGGCCTGTACACCGAGGCGCGGGACATCGATTGTCGCGCCCGGCGCGTAGGGGCCCGGCGTCGGACTCGGCTGGACGGGAGCGGGCGCGACGGGTGGGGCGGACGTTTGCACGGGCGTCAACGCGCCGGCAGTGGCGGTCGGGGCCGCCTGACTGGTTCCCGTCGCCGCCCCGCCGCTACCCACGGCGCGCGGGGTCGCCGTCGGCGCCATGGCGCGGCGTGGCGCCTCGGTTGGGGTAGGCCGGATAGCGGCATGATGTCGCGCGCTATGCGGCAACACCGGCGCCGTGGATGTGGAAGTAGCAGGCGCCCGTGCGGTTGGCGTGGAAGACGGGACCGGGATCGTCGGCGTACGCGTCGCCGTCAGCGTAGCGGCGCGCGGCGTGGTGGTCATGACAGGCGCGCCGGCGGCTAGATGAGCCGCCGGCGCGCCATGGCGCAGCGCGAGTAGCAGGGTCGCGGCGGCCACGACGGCCACCGCGACGAGTATAGGGTATCGGCGCATCATCAGACCTTGTCGCTAGACTCCGTGCGTTTCCAGGGCGCCCATCGTAGCAAGGCTCCACACGCGGCCAGCATACCCAGGAGGGTGAGCGCTAGCGGAGTTGTCTCACCTGATCCTTGCGTGGCGCCGGGGTGGCCGCCGCCCGTCTTAGGTAACTGCAGCGGGACGGGCTGCGTCGGCGTTGGCGACGGTTGCGTCTGGGGCGTTGCGGCTGGCAAGGTTGGCGTCGCGGATGGGGCTATTTTCACCACGCCGGCGGTCATCACTGTGGGTGTCGCTTGCGGCACAATAGCCGTGACCGCCGCGGCCGGGCTGGTGGGGATCGGCGTCGCGGTAGCGCCGCCACCGCCACCACCGCCACCCGGCGTCGGGGATGTCGCGGCCGTCGGCGACGCCACGGCCGTCGGGCTGGCACTACTGCGCGGTCGCGGCACGCCGGCCTTCATGACCGTCGGCGACGCCGTCACGGCAGCCGTGGTCGTGGCGCTCGGAGTACTGGCTGCCGTCGGCGTCGCGCTAACCAGACGCACGACGCCGGCCGGTACGCCCGTCGCGGTGGCCGTGCTCACCGGCGTATTGGTCGAAGTCGCCGTGCTCACCGGCGTATTGGTCGAAGTCGCCGTGCTCACCGGCGTGTTGGTTGCTGTGTTGGTCGTGGTGGCCGTACTCGTCGCTGTGCTGGCCGGTCTCGTCGGCGTGTTGGTCGCTGTCGCCGTGCTCATCGGCGTGTTGGTCGTGGTGGCCGTACTCGTCGCTGTGCTGGCCGGTCTCGTCGGTGTGGCGGTTGGGCTAACAACCGTCGCCGTAGCGGTATTGGTCGCTGTCGATGGAGCTGTTGTCTTGGTCGCTGTCGCCGTCGATGGAGCTGTTGTCTTGGTCGCCGTCGCCGTCGGCGGAACCTGTGTCTTCGTTACGGTAGGTGAGGGCGGCGTATTGGTCGCCGTTGCTGTCGGCGGGACCCGCGTGCTAGTGCTTGTGGGCGGGACAGATGTACTCGTCGCCGTTGGCGGAACGTTCGTGGTCGTCGGTGGAGCCGTTGTCTTGGTCGCCGTCGGCGGAGCTACCGTGCGAGTAGCCGTCGGCGGGACCTGCGTCGCTGTCACGGTTGGTGAAGGTAGTACAGTGGTGGCGGTCTTCGTTGCCGTCGCGGGTGCGGTCGCCGTGTGAGTGGCCGTTGCGGTCGCCGTCCTTGTCGCGGTCACGGTATTGGTCGCCGTCCTTGTCGCGGTCGCGGTATTGGTCGCCGTCGGCGGGATCGGCGTTGGCGTTTCCGTTGGTGGGAGCGAAGCGCATTGAGCGGATGCGGTGGCGACAGTGCCGTCTGGATACACAGCTCGCGCATCAGCGCTGCCATAAGGACCGTAGGGGAAGGGCATGTAATATCCGGTGAAGGTAGTCTTATCATCGTTCCCGTTCGGCTTCCCGTTTGGGCCAATGCCGTGGCGGATGAACGTTACCATCGGCGGATTAGTATCTAGATGCGCGAGCGAGATGGAGTACGCAATGTTCGAATAATTGGCGAAGGTACAGGTAATGGTTATGATGGGTGTCGGCGCGACGCTGTCGTTCGTCTTGTAGGGATCGTTTTGCGGCGAGAAGAAGACTTTCCGCACAGCATCCGCGGATTGCTGGTTGCTTGAAAGCGTGGACACGCGGGACAGCGCCGCGCTTTGCCGGCTATGTACAACGGGCGCTGCGGCCGGTACGGGAGACGCGGCGTGAGCCTGACCTACCAAGGTGGAGGAGACGACCCCGCCTCCGGTTAAGCTTGCCACGAGCGCCAGGGCCATGAAATGCCGTGCGGATGGGCGTCGAAACACGGGAAGCCTCCTTTATTGCTCTACAACGACCGCGTCTACCCTGCGAATTGCTTGAATGCATTATAGACGACATCGGCGTCGTTGCGCCACGCCATTTACACAAGGCTGTCTGGACTTTAAGCATTAGGCAAGAATCGAGCCAGTCATAGCAAGCTCTCTATCTTTGCACATTTGGCCCCAGCTACGCCACAGGGCGTTCGTAGAGGGTGTCGGCATCGGCGCCGGCATGGAGTTCGTGCTCAATCCACCCCAGGAGGTGGCGATAATGAAGGTGTTGCAGCGCCCGCCGGGCCTCGCCACTGGTCACAGGGCGCTGCTGCTCCTGGGCCAGACGCGCCCGCTCCTCCTCATATATACGTATGTAGTACGTATAGGCGGCCAACACCAGGGTCCAGAAGCGCACAATGGCCGTGGGCGTCATGAGTTGGTGCTGGTCCAGGCCGAGCAGGTCTTTCGTGTCGCTGAAAAACACCTCCCACGCATAGGGGTGCGCGCCCCACGCATAGTGAGAGCGGTAGGGGGTGAGGGCCATTGTGTTATCATATCCACAATAGGAGCCGCCGAGCCGATCCGTATGTGCCGGCTCCGCCAGGGCATCGCCGCCCCTCTCGCCAATGACGCGTACGCGTACAACACCGCCGCGGGCGGACCAAAGTTTGCACAACAAGAACCTGTTGACAGCTGTCAGCCGAGGAACAGCGAGAGGACACGATGCTCATACGCGTTGGTTGCGACTTCGACTATGAGGTCGGCTACCCGACCGCGACCGTGCTGCAGGTGCAGCCGCACGGGGACGGCGCGCACCGCCTCCTGCACGAGACGTGGGAGACGAGGCCGGCCCTCCCCTTTCAGGAATACCACGACCTCTACGACAACACCTGCCAGCGCTTCGTGATGCCGCCGGGCGGCCTGTTCCTGCGCTACGACGCCCTCGTCGAGGTCCCCGACAGCAAGGACGAGGTCGTGCCCGACGCCGCGCAGGTCCCCGTCGAGGACCTGCCCGACGCCGCGCTCCTGTATACCCTGCCCAGCCGCTACTGCCTCTCCGACGTGCTCTCCGACGCGGCCTGGCAGCTGTTCGGCGGCACGGAGCCCGGCTGGGCGCGCGTGCAGGCCGTCTGCGACTGGGTCCACGAGAACATTCGCTTCCAATATGGGACCAGCACCCCGCTGACGACGGCCGCCGATGTCTACGCGGCGCGCGTCGGCGTCTGCCGCGACTTCACCCACCTGGGCGTCACCTTCTGCCGCGCCCTCAACATCCCCGCCCGCTACGTGTTCGGCTATCTGCCCGACATCGACGTGCCGCCGCCGGACGCGCCGATGGACTTCTGCGCTTGGTTCGAGGCCTACCTCGGCGGCCGCTGGTACACCTTCGACCCGCGCAACAACGAGCCGCGCGTCGGACGCGCTGTGATCGGCCGCGGGCGCGACGCGCTCGACGTAGCTATGGTGACAACCTACGGCGGCCCGCGCCTGCGCGAGATGGTCGTGCGCGCCGATAAGGCGGAATACGGGGCGGAGACAGCCGCGCCGCCGGTCGCCACGGTCGATGGCCCCGCGCACCGCGCCTACGAGAAGCAGACCCGGTGAGCGATGGATAACGACACGATGGAGCCGTCACCCCAGCCGATCGCCCTCGACTACACGGAGATCGCCGCCCTCGACCTGCTCGACCCGCAGGGTGTCGATTGGAGCCGCGTGCGGCGCACGGCCTACCTCGTGCACCAGAGCTATCGCTACGAGTATCCCGGTCCCATCCGCGACCTGCGCCAGCGCCTCATCATCATACCGCCCGCGCGTTTCGGCGACCAACGCCGCGTGCTGCATCGGCTGGAGGTCTCGGTCCCCGACCACGACATCGTCGAGGAGCAGGACGCCTTCGGCAACACCGTCGTCACCGTGCGCGTCCCGTCGGTCGAGAGAGTGGTTCTTTTTGAGGCGTGGATCGTCGTGGAGCGCACCAACGGCCAGGAACCGCAACGCCTGCCCGCCGCCGCGTTGACCGACCCGCGTTTCCTCACGCCGTCGCGCCTGACGGAGCCCGACGACCGACTGCGCGCCGCCGCGGCCACACTCACGGCAGCGGACGAGGGCGCGGGCGGGCGGGCCCTGGCCGAACGCATCACCGCCTGGGTCTACCGCGCCATGGGCTACGCCCACGAGGTCACCGACATCCATACCACGGCGGCGAACGCGCTCGCCGGGGGCCGCGGCGTCTGCCAGGATTACGCGCATATCATGCTGGCGCTGTGCCGCCTGTGTGGGCTGCCGGCCCGCTACGTGTCCGGCCACCTGCTGGGCGAGGGCGGTACGCACGCCTGGGTCGACGTCCTGGTACCGGCCGATGACGACCCGGCCGCGGCGGTCGCCGTGCCTTTCGACCCGTTGCACGACCGCCAGGCCACCCTGCGCTACGTCACGGTCGCGGTCGGCCGCGACTACGACGATGTCGCCCCCACCTCGGGCGCCTACGTCGCGGATTATTCCGGCCTCCTCTCCGCGCGCAAGCGCGTCGGCATCACCGCCGTCGACTACGCGCCCGCCCTCGGCGGCTAACCGCCATCCGCGTTACGGCTGAGAGACATGCCGTGTCTGCCTACTATTTGACCCGATGCGCCGGTAGGGCCACAATAGAAGCAATCGGATACCGCGCGCCGGCGGTTGTCGCCCTACTGTCTTAGTGGAAAGAGTCACGTCGTGTTCACCCTCACCTTCACCACCCCGCTGCTGCTGCTGCTGCTCCCGCTCATACTGGGCTGGGCGGCGTGGCTGTGGCTGCGCGACGCGGGCAACCTCTCGCCGCTGCGCCACCGCGTGGCCCTGGCTCTACGCCTGACCATCCTGGGCGCGCTCGTGCTGGCGCTCTCTGGCGCGACGTGGCAGCAGCCCGAAACGCGCCAGGCCACCGTCTTCGTGGCCGACCTCTCGGCCTCAGTCGCCGGCGCGGCCGACGCCGAAACAAGCTATATCGCGCGCGCGCTCAAGGCGCGCGGGCGCGATGATGCCGCCGGCGTCGTGTCGGTCGGGGCCGACGCCCTGGTCGAGCAGCCCGTCGGCCGGCTGCGCGACTTCACCGGCTTCCAGTCGCTGGTCGACCGCGGCGCCACTAACCTAGAGGAAGGGCTCAACCTCGCCGGCGCGCTCTTCCCCGTGGGCTACCGCAAGCGCGTGGTCGTGCTGACCGACGGGCGGCAGAACATTGGCGGCGCGCTGGGCGCGGCGCGGCTGCTGCGTGACGAGGGCGCGCGCGTCGACGTGGTCCCGCTCACGCCCGCGTCCGGCCCCGAAGCGTCCGTCGTCAACGTGCAGGCCCCGTCGAGCCTGCGCCAGGGCGCCAACCTGCCGCTCACCGTCAAGCTACGCAGCAACGTCGCCCAAACCGCCACGCTCGACGTATACGAGGACGGGACGCTGCTCAGTCACCCCACCGTGGCTTTGGGCGTTGGAGAAACGATCCCTCCGATAATTTCCTTGCCCGCACCCACGTCTGGCTACCACAACGTGCACGTCGTGCTGCAGGCGCCTCTCGATACGATCGCGCAGAACAATGACGGCTACGCGCTGACGCGCGTGCGCGGCGCGCCGCGCGTGTTGGTGGCCGAGGGCTTGCCCGGCGAGGGCGCCGTCGTCGCGGCGTCGCTGCGCGCCAAGGGCATGACGGTCGCCGGACCCGTGGCAGGCGACCAACTACAGCCGAGCACGGCCTACCTGGGCGGCTACGACGCGGTCGCGCTGGTGGACGTGCCGGCCTACGAGCTTGACCAGGGGCTGCTGGACCCGCAACACTCGCCGCTGCGCTCCTACGTAGACGGCGGCGGCGGCCTCGTCGTTATTGGCGGCCCGCAGAGCTACGGCGTTGGCGGCTATACCGGCACCGCGCTCGACGACCTGCTGCCCGTGAGCATGAAGCTGCCGCAACGCAAAGACACCCCCTCCGTGGCCGTGGCCGTGATCATCGAGAGCCTGGAGTCGGACCAGAACGTCAACATCTCCAAAGCGGCCGGCGAAGGCGTGGTCAAGCTGCTCACGCCGCAGGACCGCGTGGCGGTCAACGACGCCAACGGGGTCGGGACGCCGGGCAACGGCTGGGCGGTCCCGCTGCAGTACGTCACCAATAAGACGGCCATCAACCGGGCCATCGACGCGATGAACCCGATCGACCCCGGCAGCTACAGCCCCTCGCTGCAGGCCGCCTACGACACGCTGACCAAGAGCGGGGCCAAGATCAAGCACATCATCCTGCTCGGCGACGGCGACGCGCCCGACGACTACTACCCGCTCGTCAGCAAGATCCACAAGGCCGGTATCACCATCTCCACCGTGGCCACCGGCGCGGCCGGCGGCGGACCCAGCGACTACGGCGAGATGCAGGACATCGCGCGCTGGGGCGGCGGCCACTACTACCAGGCCGACAACCCGAGCAACATCCCGCAGATCTTCCTCAAAGAGACCAAGCAGATCGCGCGCACGGGCATCGTGGAGGAGCATTTCGTGCCCGAGGTCCTGAACTACAGCGCCGGCGGAGGCTCCATCATCGACGGCGTCCCGGCCGCGCCACTCGACGGCTACGTGGCGACGACGGAGAAGCCGCTGGGCGAGGAAGTGCTCGTCCACGTCACCAAGCACGGCGTCGACCCGCTGCTCGCGCAGTGGCAGTACGGCCTCGGGCGCGTCGTGGCCTGGACGAGCGACGCGCAGGGCCGTTGGACGGCCAGTCTCATCGGCCTCAAGGAGGGCAACCGGCTGTGGTCCAACATGGTGTCGTACGTGCTGCCGCCGGAGTCGAGCCCCTACCTCTCGCTGGCGTCCGCGCCCGCGGGCGGCATGGTCCACCTGACGGTCACGACGACAGGCCTCCCGCTCGACGCGGGCGTCACGGTGCGCGTGGATAGCCCCACGACGCAACAACAGCAGCAGCAGCGCTCCACGACGCTCCCGCTGCAGCCGACGGCGCCGGGCCAGTACGAGGGCGATGTGCCCGCCGCCGAGGCGGGCGCCTACATCGTGAACGTGACGGCCGCGGCCAACGGGCACAAGTACCTTTTGCGCTCGGGCGTGGTCGTGCCCTACGCGCCGGAGTACCGCGACACCGGCCTCGACACGGCCTTCGTGCGGCAGATAGCGGCGACGGGCGTCGGCGCGCTGCTCACCATGGAAAACGCGGCGGCAAGCTTTGCCGACAACGTGCTGCCCGTCTATGCGCCGCGCCCGCTGACCGTGCCCCTGCTGTTGCTGGCCCTGCTGCTGCTGCCGTTCGACATCGCCACGCGACGTCTGCTGATCGGCCTGGCCGAGGTACGCGAGGGGCTGGCCGCGCTGCGTCGCCGCCGCGCCCTGACCCCGGCCCTTGCCGGCGCGCCGATGGCGGCCGCGGCCCCGCTGACGAGCGTGCGCGCGCAGCGCTCGCGCCTGCGGGAACGCGCGGCCGGTCGGAGCGTCCAGTCGCCTGCGTCCGCGCCATCGGATATAGCGGCGCGGGTCGGGCGGGAACCGGCGGCGCCGGCCGCGTTCACAGCGCGGCCAGGCGCGTCGAGCGCGCGCGTCGCCACGCCGGCGCGCCCGGCCGCACGTCAGGAGAGCGCCCCGCCGCCGGTCGTCACGCCGCCCGCGGTGGAGCAGGCCGCTGAGGTGGGCGCGACCGCCATCACGGCCGGCAAACTGCTGGAGGCCAAACGCAGACGGCGCGGCGGCTAATGGTGGGCGCCGCTGGCCTGGCCTTAAAAGACCATGGCAGGCGACGGACCTTAAAAGGTCTCTTGAGCGACCTGCACGGTAGCCGCCGACCGGCAAACGGTCGCGGCCGCGCTGTTTGCCACCACCAACCGCTCGCCTCCAACGGCCTGCCGGCTGGACGGTCAGCGGATCGACGCCGGCGCTCCCAGTAGAGACGATAATGGAAACAGGAGCATCGTGCGACACGCCGCCGCGCATAACGACTACGACTGCCTCGTCGCACGCGTACGCGGCGTACGCGCGCTGCACGGCGACACGGCGCCGCGCCGGGCTGTCGCCGCTTTGGAGAGGCCAAGGGGCGCGGGCCACCGCCTTGGGGTAGCGGCGCTGGCCGTCTGCTGGGCGCTCTGTATCATGCTGCCGTATGGCGTTGGGTTGCATACGCGAGCAATCGTGAGCCGCCGCGCCGTGGCGTCCGTAGGCAAGCCGCCACCGCCCATCGTGCGTGACGCGCTGACGCGGCTTCTGACCGTGGCTCCAGTCGCGCGCCTGATTACCGTGGCTGGCACAGCCGAGGTAGACGCGTGGTCGCCCGACGGGCGTTACCTCGCGGTCGGCTACTCGGGGGGCGCGCTGTTGCTGTGGGATGTCGCGCGCAGGCGGCTCGCCGCGCGCGTAGGTCAGGCCCATCATCGCTTCATCGGCGCGCTCTCCTGGTCGCCCGACGGGCGCTTGCTGGCCTCCGCCGCCGCCGATGGGACGGCCGTCGTCTGGGACGCACGGGCGCTGCCCGTCCTCAAGGCCAGCGCCGTGATCCAGACGACGCCGCTGCGCGTCCCCGCCGTCGCCTTCGCGCCACGGGGCAACCTGCTGGCCGTCGCCGACGGGCTGCACGCCGTGACATTGTGGGACGTGTCGCCGCGCCGCGCGGGTGGATCAAGCGCGCGCCTCACGCGCACGCTGCGGCTGGCGGGTCGTACCACGGCGCTGGCGTGGTCGCCCAACGGCGCGCGCCTCGCCGTCGGCACGACCGAGGGTCACGTTGTCCAGTGGCGGCGTGACGGCTGGCGCGGTACCGTACGCGCGCTCGGGAGCGCCGTGTGGGCGCTGGCGTGGGCGCCGTCGGGAACAACGCTAGCCGTCGGATGCGCCGACTGCGCGGTGCGCCTCCTCGCGGCCGCGGATCTCGCCACGCGGAGCGCGCTGGTCGCGCCCTTCCACCGCGCGCCCGTGCGGCAGGCCGCCGACTACGGCACGCCCAGCGCCTTGGCGCGGGCCAAGAATAGCTCTGAGAAAGGAAATAGTATACAAATCGCGGCGGGCGCGGCGATCAACGGGCTGGCGTGGTCGCCCGGCGGGGATCTGCTGGCCGTCACGGCGACGGGTGTGCCGCTGCGCCTGTGGCGGCCGTCCAGCGGCGCGGTCCTGGCGACGTACCGCCCGGCGTGGGACCAGAACGTCGTGTCCTGGCGTCCCGACGGGACGTTGGCCGCCGTGGCCATGGACAACGGCAGTGTCGTCCTGCTGCGCGCGGCCTCGCCCGCCTTCCCGACCGCTGTCGCCTGTCGCGCGCATATCCGCGATTGGTGCGCGCTGTTGAGCCGCCCACTGGCCCCGGCCCCGGCCCCGGATGGCCGCCCCGACGTGGCGCCGGCCTTCATGGGGCGTTGATGGACTAACTCGATATCCTTAAGGGGTGATAACCGCATACTCTACTGTATCCGAATCCCGCCGCGTGACGCGCGCCACTGTCGACCTTGGCGCGATCCGGCACAACGTGGACGTGCTGCGCGAGGCCGTAGGGCCAGGCGTGGCGCTGATGGCCGTGGTCAAGGCCGACGCCTACGGGCACGGCGCCGCGCCCGTCGCGCGGGCCTGCCTCGCCGCCGGTTGCGCGTGGCTGGCCGTGGCCACCGTCGACGAGGGCGTGGCGTTGCGACGCGCCGAGATCGACGCGCCGCTACTCACGCTCGGCCCGTCCGACCCCGCGGAGTACCCGGCCGCGCTCTCGCACGCCCTGTCGCTGGCCGTCGGGTCGCTGGCTAACGCGACGGCGCTCGCCCAGGCGGCGCATACGTTGGGACTGACCGCCCGCGTCCACGTTAAGGTCGATACGGGACTCAACCGCTTTGGCATCCCCACGGCGCGGGCGGTCGCGGAGATCGCCGCCATCGCGGCGCTCCCACACCTTGTGCTGGAAGGCGTCTACACGCACTTCGCGTCATCCGAGGAGGACGACAAGAGCTCGGCGCGGCGGCAACTGGCTCTGTTCATGGACGCGCTCAACCGCCTGGATGGGCTGGGCGTACGTCCCCTGTTGCGCCACGCCTCGAACAGCGGCGCCATCCTTGACCTGCCCGACGCGCGCCTCGACCTGGCGCGTCCCGGCATCGCCCTCTACGGTTACCATCTGGCCGGTCCGGGCGGCGCTGCGCGCGGGTTGCGTCCGGCGCTGACGCTGCGCACACGCCTGGCGCGCGTGGAGACGGCGCCGGCTGGCGCGGGGGTGAGCTACAACCACACGTTCCACACCGCACGGCCCAGCGTGCTTGGCCTCGTGCCGCTGGGCTACGCCGACGGGCTGCCGCGCCTGCTCTCCAACCGGGGGCACATGCTCGTCGGCGGCAAGCGCCGCCCCATCGTGGGACGCGTGTGCATGGACCAGACGGTGCTCGACATGACGGACGCGCCGGGCGCTGTGGTGGGCGACGAAGTCGTGGTCATCGGGCGGCAAGGGGATAGCTATATCGGCGCCGATGAGTTAGGGGCCCACGTTGGGACCAACGCCTACGAAACGCTCTGCCGCATCACGCCGCGTGTCCCACGGGACTACGTCGAGTAGGGGTCGTGACCGCACTAATAGCCTACTCCTACCCCGATCCGTGCCGCGTCGGGGGCTTGCGCGCCAGAAGATAGGCGCGTTGCGTGGCCACTTCGTGCGGGGCGTAGGGGCGCCGCTCGAGGCGGGCCTGCGTGAGGAAACCGGCCTCCTCCACCCACCCCTCGACGACCGGCCGCTCGAAGAAAAGGAAATCGAGCGCGACGGGCTGGCCGAACAACTCATCGACGTGGCGCCGCTCCTGGCCTATGTGGAAGGAGAGCAGCAGGGGGCCTCCCGGCTGTAGGACGCGGTAGAACTCGGCCAGGGCGCGCCGCACCTGCAGTGGTTCCAGGTGCACGATGGCATACAGGGCGACCAGCCTGGCCCACGCGCCGTCCGCCACGTCCAGGGCGCGTATGTCGCCCTGACGGAAGGTGAGCGCGGGGTGGTGTTGCCGGGCCTGCGCGACCATCTCCGCCGACAGGTCGATGCCGATGGGTGTGAGGCCACGCTCGTGGAGATAGCGGCTCACCTGGCCCGGCCCGCAGCCGATGTCGCCCACCGGCCGATGGCCGCGCACCTCCTCCGCGAAGCAGTCCAGCAGGGCGCGATCCAGCGGCTTGTACGCTAGTTCACCCAGGTACCCGCCCTGATCGACGGCGCCAGCGGTCGCCGACTCACCTACGCGCAGCTCGTCGCCGACGTGCGGCGCATGGGGGTCGGGCTGACGGAGCGCGGGTTCGCCCGCGGCGACGTCTTCGCCATCTACTGCCCCAACCTGCCCGAATACGCGGTCGCCTTTCTGGCGGTGGCCGCGCTCGGTGGCATCGTCACGACGATCAATCCGCTCTACACGGCGGACGAACTGGCCCATCAACTGGCGGATACCGACGCCCGCTACCTGCTCACCATCCCGCCTCTGCTCGACACGGCGCGCGCCGCCGTCGCCCGGTGCGGGCACATCCGCGAGATTTTCGTGCTGGGCGATACGTCCGGCGCCCCCGGCGCCACGCCGTTCGCCAACCTATTGGCGCGCGATGGCTCCCTGCCCGCTGTACCGATCGATCCACAGGCCGACCTGGTCGTGTTGCCCTATTCGAGCGGGACGAGCGGCCGGCCCAAAGGCGTCATGCTCACCCACTACAACCTGGTCGCCCAACTCTGTCAGTTCGACGCCGTGCAATACAGTGACGAGACGCTGATCGCCGTGCTGCCGTTCTTCCACATCTACGGGATGATGCTGATCCTGTTGCTGAGCCTCTGGCACAAAGGCACGCTGGTGATGCTGGCCCGGTTCGATCTGGAGCAGTTCCTGCGCTGCCTGCAGGACTACGACGTCCAGCGGGCGCCCCTGGCGCCGCCCATCATCCTGGCGCTGGCCAAGCATCCCCTGGTCGACTCCTATGCACATGCGCACCTGCGCATCATTGGATCGGGCGCCGCGCCGCTGGGGGCCGAGTTGGAGCGGGCCTGCGCCGAGCGCATGGGGTGCCTTGTGCTGCAGGGCTATGGTATGACCGAGGCCGCCGGCGCCACCCACGTCCCTCCCGACCCGGCGCGCCGCTCCGACGGCAGCGGCATCAGGACGGGCTCGTGCGGGCCGACCCTGCCCAACATGGAGACCATGGTAGTGGACCTGATTAGCGGGAAGGCCCTCGGTCCGCGTGAGCAGGGCGAGATCCTGCTGCGCGGGCCGAACGTCATGCAGGGGTATCTGCAGCAGCCGGAGGCGACGGCCCAGGCGCTCGACGCCGACGGCTGGCTGCACACCGGTGACGTCGGCTACGTGGACGAAGACGGCTATCTCTACGTCGTCGATCGGGTCAAAGAGCTGATCAAGTACAACGCCTACCAGGTCGCGCCGGCCGAGCTCGAAGCGCTGCTGCTCACGCATCCGGCCATCGCTGACGCGGCCGTGATCCCCAGCCCGGACGAGGAGGCAGGTGAGGCGCCCAAGGCCGTCGTCGTGCTCCGGGCGCCGCTGACGCCCGAGGAGATCATGTCCTTCGTGGCGGCGCGCGTGGCGCCCTACAAGAAGGTGCGGCGCGTCGAGATCGTGGAGCAGATCCCGCGCTCAGCCTCGGGCAAGATCCTGCGGCGGGTGCTGATCGAGCGCGAGCGGGCGGCGCTAGCTGCGCTGGACCCGGCCTGACTAGGCCCGGATGGGCGGATAACGCCGGAGCCGCGTCGCTGGTGGCACGCGTGCTGGCCCGCTCTGACCGCCCTCGGCGCATCGCCCGTGGGAACGTCGGGTTGATCCAGCGCCTCTTCACCGCTGCCGAAGGGCGTGGCTGCCGGGCGTCGAAGCGAGCGCCCGGCAGGAGCCGATGGCCGTCCGTTAGGGGCTCTGGGTAAACCCCTGGTAGCCGTTCGCCGCAACCTCGTCGCACGTCTTCCGGTAGGTCCCCACGCCGCCGACATAGGGCATGAAGACGCGCGGCTTGCCGGGGATGTTCGCTCCGACGTACCAAGAGTTCGCTTCGGGATAGAGCGTGTCGTTGCCGATCTCGTTGACGTGTCCAACCCACAGATCCTGCGCGGCGACGGTTGGCTCGATGCATCGCAGATCGTGCGCACGCAGGTACTGGAGACAGTCGGCGATCCAGTCGACGTGCTGCTCGATCGAGACGACCATGTTGCTCAACACGGAGGGGCTACCGGGGCCGGTCATGGTGAACATGTTCGGGAAACCGGCCGTCATCAGGCCCAGGTACGTGCGCGGGCCCTCGGCCCATGCCTCCTTCAGCGTTTTGCCGCCTCGGCCACGGATATCCATGTTGAACAAGGCGCCGGTCATCGCGTCGAAGCCCGTGGCAAACACGATGCTGTCGAGATCATACGCGGCGTCCTGCGTGCGCAAACCCGTCGGGGTGATCTCCGCGATCGGCGCATGCCTGACGTTGACCAGGGTCACGTTGTCGCGGTTGTACGTCTGGAAGTACGCGATGTCGACGCACGGCCGTTTGGTACCGATGGGGTGGTCCTTCGGACAGAGTAGGTCCGCGACGTCCGCGTCGTGGACGATGGCGCGGATCTTCTGGCGGACGAACTCAGCGACGGTCTCGTTGGCTTGCTTGTTGATGAGCACGTCGTTGAAGGAGCCAACGAGCCTGAAGCCACCGTACGTCCAGCGGGACTCCATCTCGCGCTGCCGCTCCTCCGGCGAGACCGCAAGCGCGGACATCGTGCTGAGCGCGGTGACCTCGACGGGCACGCCAATGGCCGACTCACGGGCCTGGCGCCGGTGCTCGCGGTAGGTCGCCTTCCGCTGCCGCTGAAACGCGGGGTCCAGGGGGCCGTTCCACGCCGGCATGCTAAAGTTGGGCGTCCGCTGGAAGACGACGAGGTGGGCCGCCTGCGTGGCAATCCGCGGGATGGCCTGGATGGCCGTCGAACCCGTGCCGATCACCCCAACCCGCTGCCCGGTAAAGTCGACACCGTCGTGCGGCCAGGCGCCAGTGTGATACCATGGGCCCGTGAAGCTGTCGAGACCCTTGAACGTTGGCCTGTTCGGTACGGATAGGCAGCCGGTCGCCATGATGAGGTACGTCGCCGACACAACATCGCCGCGGTCGGTCTCGATCGCCCACCGGTTCGTCATTTCGAAGATAGCGCAGGATCTCCGGCTGCGAGGAGTAGCGCTCGGTCCACTCCCACTCTTGCTCGAGTTCCGGCGAGAACGAGTACGAGTAGTCCATGCTCTCGATATCGCAGCGCGCCCCTGGGTAGCGGTTCCAATACCATGTGCCGCCGACGCCGCTTCCCGCCTCATAGACCTGCACCGACAGCCCGCGTTCGCGCAGGCGGTGGAGCATGTATAACCCCGCGAACCCGGCGCCGACTACGACCGCATCGACGGTACCCACCGGCTGCGCGTCGGTGTCCATGGGTTGCTGGCGCACATCCGACATGACGTCTTCCTCCTCAACTAGGCCTGAGCGTCTACGGACACCGCCAGCGCCTCAGCGTAGGCGGGATCAGCCGTGGGCAACGCGGCATCCCGCAGCGGATACAGGGCACGGCGCAGCGCGTCCAGGGAGTCACGGGTATGCGCCCGCGCCACCTGGGACTCGGCCATGAGGTCGAAGGCGTGAAACGCTCCGGGGTATACATGGAGTTCGGTCGGCACCCCCTCCCGTATCAACCGCCGGGCGTACTCGAGGTCCTCCTCCACGAAGAGGTCGAGGGCGCCGACACCGATGTAGGTGGGCGGCAGGCCGGCGAGGCGCGCGGCGCGCGCAGCGGCGGCATACGGCGACACGTCCGCGCCGCCCGGCTCCTCCCCTAAGAGCGACGCCCACCCGAAACGGTTGGCGTCGGGCGTCCAGATGAACTCCCCCGTATAGGGGTGCGGGTCGGCCGCGCTGACGGTGCGGCGGACCTGCGGCAACGTCGCGGGCGTGAACTGCAATGGGGGGAACAGATCGAGCATCGCGACAATCTCGGGGTCGACGAGATGGGTGGTCGTCATGGGAACCTCCTCATGTGAAACATCCGGGGGACCGCGCCATAGGAGTTTGCGCCCCTCTCATGACGGCCGTCCCCTGCGGACACACCTTTACATCTACAGCCTAGCGCCACGTTCTAGCGATAGGCCCGACACGTGTGAACGTGTCATAAGCCGCACGGGGAATGACCACGCATCATTCCGGTCACGATTGTAACCACCACTGGCCCCAAGGATGAGTGACCATGCTGGGTCGATACGGCGCCGTCGCTCCCAGAACAGGGCCGCGCATGCATCGTTTCGGCCATGGTGCACTGCTTAGATGGGACAGCTCTTAGCTCGGCGCTCACCCCGGCGCCGGGATCACGCCGGTGTGCCAATCAGCCGTGGTCTGTCACACGGCATCCACACGATACACCCAATCAGGCTGCCCTGTCCAGCCACCCCCACATGGCCGTCCACAGCCCAGGTGAGGCGGCCTGGCGTTCACCGCACACCGGAGAGCGCCATGAGGCAGCAGTGACCGTGCAGCTGGTCACACGGCCTCTCGTTTAGGGGCAATAAGCGCGCATGATTACGGGGCAATGTTTACACGAAGTGTGGCTGGCGCCAGCGTCCGTCTCACTGCCCGATTAGGCGAGCGGTGAGCAGCGGTGCATCGTTGCTGGGAGCGCCGGCTCTCGCCACGCTACCAGCCGGCATACGTTTGTAGGCGAACGTAGCGCGGGCGCCTGTTAGGGGAGTACCCTATTGCTTTGTCGTGGCCTGGCATACACTGGTGGCGTGGGAAGACCATCGTCGCACAGCCTCTCGCGTAGAGGCGCGGACGAGTTGATGGCGTGAACGTGAACACGAACGGAGGACGGATGGCGCGGCGAACGGGTGTGTTGGGCGGCGGGGCGCTGGGGCTGACGGTGGCGTACCGGCTGGCTCAGGCGGGCGATGAGGTGACGGTGATCGAGCGCGAGCCGGAACCAGGCGGACTGGCCGCCGGCTTCCGCGTGGGGCCGTCCTACCTGGAGAAGTTCTACCACCACCTGTTCCGCTCCGACCGCGCGGCGCAGAACCTCATCGCGGAGTTGGGCCTGGGCGACCGCCTGGTGTGGCCCCAGCCGATCACGGCGACGCTCATCAACGGGGGGATACACCAGCTCGACACGCCTCTCTCGCTGTTGCGCTACAAGCCGCTGCCCCTGCTCGACCGCGTGCGCATGGGCGCCGTCATGGCCTACCTCAAGTATATTGAGAAAAGCCACACGCGCCTGGAAGGCAAGCTCGCCGACGAATGGCTGCGCGTATGGATGGGCGCGCGCGCGTACGAGACACAGTGGGAGCCCCTCTTCAAGAGCAAGTTCCACGACCACTACAAAAGCATCGGCCTGCCATGGTTCTGGTCGCGCCTGCACCTGCGCTCGTTCGAGCTGGGCTATCTGCGCGGCGGCTTCCAGCAGCTGTACGACCGCCTGGCCGAGGAGATCGGCGCGTGCGGCGGCGCCCTGCGCTTCGGGCAGAGCGTTACGAACGTGTCCGGTGAGGGAGATGGGACGGTCCGCGTACGCGTGAAAACCGGCGCCGGCGACGAGGAGCTTTGCTTCGACCGCGTTGTGTCTACGCTGCCGACGCGCCTCATGCTACGGCTCACGGAGGGGCTGCCGGATGACTATCGTGAGCGCTACGATTGGGGCGACGCGCTCGGCGCGCACTGCCTCATCCTGGAGTTGGACCGCCGCTTCGGGAATGTGTACTGGCTCAATATCAACGACCCCGGCTACCCGTTCCTGGCGCTGGTGGAGCACACCAACTACATGCCGCCCGAGGACTACGGCGGCCGCCACCTGCTCTACCTGGGCAACTATCTGCCGATGGACCATCCGCTGTTCACAAAGAGTACCGACGAGGTCGTGGCCGCATTCCTGCCGTACCTACGGCGCATCAACCCCGACTTCCGCGACGAGTGGGTGACAGGCGCGCACGCGTTTGCCGCTCCCTACGCGCAACCTGTAGTCACGACCGACTACGCGCGGCATATCCCGCCGCACGAGACACCCGTGCCGAACCTCTACATGGCCAACATGTTCCAGGTCTACCCGCAGGACCGCGGCCAGAACTACAGCGTCGCCATGGCCGAGCGCCTGGCCCGCCGGTTAACCGTTTCCTGAAAGAGGACGAAAGACAGAGGGACAGAGGAAAGAAGACAAAAACATAACGGGTGTACGAGGACGCCCCATTTATCCCCGCACACCCGTTATGTTTGTACTATACCTCCCCATCCCCCCCATGTAGTGACAATTTCGGGGTTGGAAAGAGACAAATGTGTCACAAAGGCCCCGGTGTTCGCGTTTATTGTGTAAAATGAGAAGGGTGAGCGACAGGGTTGGCCCCCTCAGCGCGGGCAAGACGCCCCCCCGCGCCGGTGCGCGCCCCCGGTTCACCGCCCCCAGGCCCCGCGTGTCGCGATCCGCGCGCCGCGGGACCTGGCGCCCCATCGACGCAACATGGCTGCTAGCCGTCCTCGCGCTCGGGGTTATCCAGGATGAAGAATGTGCTCGGCGAACCGTCCTTCTTATGCTCTTGATAGACGAAGACAAGTTCGCGCTCGTCGAACGGCTTGAACCACTCGTCCCAACTGATGTGCTCCAGCTTCCGGCCGCCGTAGCCGGGGAAGTCGAAGCGCAGCACGCCGGCCCTGTCGCCATGCTCCGTGCCGGGGACGGTCGCGGGCGTGCCCTGGCGCTCCTTGTCTTCGGCCCAGGCCTGAATCACGGCGTGCTCACGCGTGGCCAACGATTGGCCCTTGTGGTCCTCGTGCTCGTCGGTCGAGTGGATCCACTTGGCGCGCTGCGTCGTCTTGGATAACTCGTCGGCGTGTTCGGCGAGGAATCGCTTGTCCTCCTCCGTCGCGTTCTTGGCCTTGATCTCGTAATGCGTGTCTTTACCGCCCTTACGGTCGGCTTTGTGGGCATCGTGCGTGTCTGTTTTTTGGGCCATGTCTATGCGCTCCTTTTCTTGCCGGCCTTTTATGATCCCGCGCCGGCCACATCGCCCGACGCGCCCCACGACTGGGGGACGAGGCCTGGTCATAAGAGATCATGGCATGAAATGGGCCTTGATGCGTCCACGGCTACAACGCGTGGAGTCTACAAGCTAGCGTCCTTACGCATGACAAAACGGGTGCTGATAGCCGATCACCGATGTCATAGGACGGGACGTGGGGGCACGATGAGCCGGCGTAGCGCCGCGCCAACCCACGCTCCCGCGAGGCCGAGCAGCAGCGCCAGCACGAGCGTCACGACGATGACGACGGGTCCGCTCGTTGTGCTCAGCCCCAGAATCCCGGCGACAACCGCTGCTACCTTCCCGATCGGGCTGTGCAGCGCCTGCCACGCCAGCGGCAGCGCCCAGCCAAGGACCGCGACGAGTCCCGCCGCCGCCACGATCGCGCGGCCGCCCCGTAGGATGACCCCGATCACGAACCCGGTGAGCAGGGGCGCCCACCACAGGCCGTCCACCGCGCCGGCCCACACAACCGCGACCCCAACGACGGTCACGAGTGTCGCCAGACCGAGCCCGGTCTTTCTCCTTCTAGACACGATTCCTCCTACAGGCGTTATAGACACGGGCGCTACCCTACCTTGGCGTTCCCGCTGTTATGCCCCTCACCCCCCTCGCCCTCAAGGCGCGAAGGGAGACGCCTCTATACGAAGGGCGGCTCCCCTCTCCCGCGTCAGGGAGAGCCGGTTGGGCTGTCGGAGCGGAGCGGAGAGAGACCAATCCGCATGGGGTGGGGGTGAGGGCGCGTCAAGGGGTCAGCGTCCACGTCGCGCTGCCGGGCCGCGCCTGGGCGGCCGCAGCGGCGGACGCGGCGTCGCGCATGGGATAGTACGCGCCGTCCCACCACGCCGCGATCTGGTTCTCGTACCAAGGCGACACAGGATTCTCACTCTGGCCGCCTGGATAGACGCCGACGGCTGTACCGCTCCCGCCGCTGTCGCCGCGGCCGCCCCAATCCATCACGAAGCGCCAGCTTGGCCCCGCCGTGGCGACCGCGCCGCCATCGGCCGCGTCGACGGTCCGCTCGTCGCCGCCGCTTGGGCGCGGGCCGTAGCCGAGGGACGGTATTCGCGCCAGCGACGGGAACGCGCGGCTGTGCAAGCGCCCATAGCGCCACCCGCGCGGGTCCGGCCCCAGCCGCTTGGTCAGCGTGTCGACGGTCTCAGCGAACGCCTGTCGCATCACGTCGCGCGCCGTCCGCCGCGCTCCATGGGGCGGGGTGAAGGCGGCGTTGGCCGGGTCGTGCAGCGTCCATGCCTCCAGGTCCTCGGTTAGTGGGCCTTGCACGCTATTCGTGACCGCCAGCTCGTCGAAGCGCTTGTAGGGGACCTGATACGCGTTCCACCACGGCTGGAACGTGTCGCCCACGTAGAGACCCCAGAAGGTCTGCCAGATCGCGGCGGCAGCTGAATCTACGCCCATCGTGCCGTCCCACCCGCGCAGCAGGTCCCGCGCCGCGCGCTCACGTCCCGAGAGCGTCGCGCCGCTCAAAGCGTCGAGCAGCTTGGGCGTGATCAGGCGGGCCAGGTAGTCCTGTGTCGAGTTCTGGAGGCGCTCCATATCTGCTGCCGTCAAGTGATTTTGTCCGTGCAGCGTAGCGTAGATCTCGTCGGCGCGGTAGCCAGGGTCGAAAAAGTCCAATGTCGTGCCGATGTAGTAGGGGTAGCTGGGGCCGACCTCGCGCTGGTTGGCCGAGAAGACAATGTGTCCCGGCGGGTTGTAGACCTGCGGGATGTCGTCGAAGGGGATTGTCCCGACGATATCGTTCGCGCCCGTGCCCGACAGCGGGAGCCAGGGCTGGCCGCTCTTGACGATAGGGTAGTAGCCCGCCGAGACGAGCCCGATGGCGCCGCGGTCATCCGCGTAGACGAAGTTCTGCGACGGCGCGTGCCACGCGCGCAACGCGTCGCGGAACTGCGTGAAGGTGGAGGCATGTATGATGCCGAGGATGGTCTCGATGTCCTGCGACGGCAGCGCCCCCATCCAATCGACCGCGATGGTTTGCCCCGGCGCGCGGGCGTCGGTCATGACCGGCCCATGGACGGTGAGGTCGACGTCGAGCCGGACGGGATTACCGCCCTTGACCGGGATGCTGTACGAGACGCGCCGCATGCGCTGCCATGCGCCGCGCCAGTAGTATTGGCCGGGATGGGCGCGATCGGTGCGTTCGACGTAGAACAGCGTGGCCTGGTTCTGCGTGTTGGTCAGGCTCCAGGCGATGTGCCGGTTGCGCCCGATCAGGATGACCGGGACGCCGGGAACCGAGACGCCGGCGAAGTGGTAGTCCGGCGCGTCGCCCGTCAGCTGATACCACACGGCCGGGAGGGTCTGCGCGAGGTGGGGGTCGCCGGCCAGCAACGGCTTGCCCGACGCCGTCTTTGTCCCGTCCACCGCCCAGTTGTTACTGTTCGAGCCGTGGTGGAGCGCGGAGGGCGGCAGGGCGGCGAGTTGTCCTTTCAACGCCGCGACGGCGCGCACCTCGGCGACGCTGACGCTCATTTGGGACGCGATGGGGGCGGGGGCATGCGCGGGCGAATAAGGACCGAGGTCGTAGGGGCGCTGTGTATTGGGCGGCAGAATCGGGAACCAGCGCATCGCACGGGCGTACCCGAGCGCGTGGACCAGCAGCGCATAATCGAGCGGCGCGTCGGTGAAGTCGAGCGTCTGAACCAGATCACCCTGGACCGCGAGCGAATCGAGCGGGCTCCAGGGGCGCGGCCGGTAGCCCAGCATTTTGAACAGCAGCGGTAGATTACCCGTCCGCTCATCCTCGTCGATGCAGCGGTTCACCCCCTGCGCGTAGGCGCTGAGGGCCATGCGGCCGGCGCCTCCGCGCGGCAGCGCGTCCCACTCGGCTTGTGCGGTACGCGTCAGGCCGAGCTTATCCTCGAAGCGGTCCGACGCGAGCGCGGCCGGCCCGACGACCTCCGCGAGCAGGCCCTCGCCCTGACGGCGCTGCAGGTCCATTTGGAAGAGACGGAAGCGCGCGTGCAAGTATCCGATGGTCCAGAATAGGTCGTGGTCCGTCGCGGCGACGACGTGCGCCGTTCCATTCGCTTCGAAGGTGACGCGCGTGGGCCGGTCGAGCCCCGCGAGGCGCAGCGTCGCGGCGCGCGGGACCCCCGCGTCGGCCGCGGCGGTCCACACGCCTGTTCCAGGGTTGAACGCCGGTCCGAGCGGCGGTAGTGGTCCTGCTCCGTTGGCTCCGGCATAGGACAGGCCGCCCGCGACGATGACCGCCGCGATGAGGTTCAGGACGCGTATCAGGCCGCGGCGCCGCTGCATACGTATCGCCCCCCCCATATCTAAGCGCGGCCAGGCCGCATCAACACGATAGCCCCAGGCCCCGCGCTTGTCAAGGAGCGCTCGACTCAGGCCATTCATCGAGAGTCGTGAAGCGCAGGTCGACGCCCGGCAGCGCCAGCAGGAAGTAGCGCAGCAGGCGCGCCGCTCCGTCGAGGTCGCGCTCGTCGAGTACCTCGACGGGGCTGTGCGTGTAGCGCGTGCCGATGGAGAGCGTGCCGACGGGTAGACCGCCGCCGCCGCGGCCACCGAACTGCAGCGCGCCCGCGTCGGTCCCAATCCCCGTCAGCAACTCATGCTGGGCCGGCACGCCTGCCCTCTCGGCGGCGGCGAGCAGGGCGCGCCGCACAGCGGGGTGCGGCAGCGTACTGGCGTCCATCGCCTTGATCGCGGGTCCCGCGCCGAGGCGCAGGTGGTAGGTAGCGGTCTCGGGCGTATCGTCGAGCGCGGTCGTGTCGACGGCCAGCCCCACGTCGGCGTCCCGCCCCTTGATCGCGGCTTGCGCCCCGCGCAGCCCCACCTCTTCCTGTACGGTAAAGAGCGCCACTACCGTGACCGGCAGGGGGTCGCCCCGCAACTCGTCGAGGACGGCCAGGAGCACCGCGCAGCCCACGCGGTCGTCGAGCGCGTGGGCCGTATAGCGTCCGCTCTCTAGTCCGAGTTCAGCTAGTTCGCCGGTGAAGCCAACCGGGTCGCCCACGCGCACGCCCATGCGCGCGACGTCCGCGCGGTCGCGCGCGCCGATGTCGATGTACTGGTCGATGTGCGGTGGGACCGACGTGCGGTCAGCGTCCTTCAAGAAGTGCGCGCTCTTGGTCCCGATCACACCGAGCAGGCGCCCATGGCCCGCGCGCGGGCCCGCGCGCGGGCGCACCCACACGCGTTGCGCCAGCAGGACGCGGTTGTCGGTCCCGCCCACCTTCTCGAAGCGCAGGTAACCGTTGTCCTCGATCGCGCGTACGAGGAAGCCAATTTCGTCCATGTGCGCGGCGATAGCGCAGCGCGGCGCGGCGGGCGTGGCGCCCTGCCGGACGGCGATGAGGTTGCCGAAGGCGTCGAGCTCGAGCGTATCGACGAGCGGGCGCACATGGCGCGCGATCGTCCGGATCACGTCTTCCTCGGCGCCGCTCGGCCCCGAGAGCGCGACGAGCTCGCGCAGGTAGTCGAGCGCTGGTGTTGGCATTGTTTCTCCTTTACTGAACGCCTCACTTGGGGTGTGACCCCATGATTGTAAAACGCGGCCTGCGACTGAAGTCGCATGGCAAACGACGGACACTGAAGTGTCTCTAGGTGTGGCGCTCTGCGCGACTTTAGTCGCCGTGGTTTGCCATGCGATTTCAATCGCAGGCCCACGGCGGGCGCCATCACCATCACGGGATACACTCCCACTTGACAAACGTGGCAATAGGTGTACCTTGATGGTAGAGCTTCACGCTCACGCCGGGACGGCAAGCGAGTAAGAACAGCCCGGCGTCGTTGGCCCATAGGCGGTAGGAGGAAGCGGATGGGACGCATCATTGTGGCAAATCGGCGCGGCCATCAGGTCGTGGAGTATGACGCCGTCGACACCGAGGAGGGACGCCAGTCAATCGTCGAGGCCGAGCGCATCCTGCGCGAGGCGCGCGAGAACGGCTGTCTCGTCGCCAAGAAGGTCGGCGATCAGCATGTAATCGACCACGGCCCTTTCGACCCACACGTCGAAGAGTATCAGATCGTCGCGCCGATCGCGGGGGGCTAGACTATCGCCTCCTGGTGGCGCCGGCTCCTCGGGTTGTCTGACGCATCCGGGGAGCCGGCCGGCGGCGAGATCGAGCGGCCCTGGCTGGGGAGTTGGGACCACCTGCCCAAGCGCAGCGCTGGTCCCGGCTTCTCGCACGCCGACTACGCCGACGCGCGTGCGCGCGCCCGCGAGGTGGCCCGGACGACACTCGGCGCGGAGCGCTGGGCCGAACTACAGCGTCAGGGCTACCTCGATCTGCCGTCGCGCCTGCACCCCGGCGTGACGTACCGCCTGCGCGTCGGCCGGCGTATCGAGGCGCTGACGGCGCCAGGGGCGCGCCTACCCTGGCGGCATCCCTATCTGTGCATCAACCCGACCTACCCACTGCCGGAGGAAGAGTTCTTCGCGCAGTTGTACCTCTATGTGCGCGACCGCGAAGACGTCATCGCCCGCGTCGCCGCGCCGCAGCCGTGGGACCAGGCGCTCGGCCGCACGTTCTAATGGGTCTTGGCACGGGTTGTGATAATGTGTAGATGCTATGTCTCATGCTGTCATCGAACCATCAGCGCCTTCTGGGGCTCGTCCACCGAAAGGACGAACTGTGCGGCTGTCCGAGCGCCTGAATAGGGGCGTGCGCTCGGCGCGCGCCGAACTGCTGACGCTGGCGCGCCCGGCGCCGGCCGAGACGCCGCGGCCCAAGGGTAGCCTCGTCTTGACTGGCGCGGCGCTGACCGTGAGCGTAGCCGGTATCGCCCTGCTTAGTAGCGTAGCCCTGCGTCCCCTGCCCAACCGCGTCGACATCGCGGCGACGCGCCTGCTGCAACGCCGTCACTCCGGCGCCGTCACGCGCGTCATGCTGCTGATCAGCGCGCCTGGCTTCGCCCCCTTGCAGCATGTGCTGACGGTGGGTACAGCGATCGACATGTGGGCGCTGGGCTGCCGTCGCGAGGCCGTCGCCACGATCATGACCATGGGCGCCGGCGCCATCACCGGCGTGATCAAGATCCTGGTCGGGCGCCCCCGTCCCGACCCGACCTATATGCGCGCGGTCTTCCAGTTCCGCGACAACAGCTTCCCCAGCGGCCACTGCGCGCACTACGCCTCGTTCTATGGTTTCATGTTCTACCTGGCGCGCCGCTGCATGAAGCCCTCGCCCCTGCGCACGACCATTATGGCTGGCAGCGTGGGGATCGTGGCGCTCGTGGCACCGTCGCGCGTCTATCTGGGGCACCACTGGAGCAGCGATGTTATCGCCGGCGAGCTCGTTGGACTAACCTATCTGTTCGCGCTGATTAAAGCGTACGAGGAGATAGGGGTATCATTATAGTCGTTAGTCGTTAGTCGTTAGTCGTTAGTCGTTAGTCGTTAGTAGGGTAACCGCGCGGCAGCGCCCCCTACGATGTTGTAGTAGTAACGCGCGGATCACATGCATATCAAGCTGATTGTTAATTCACGGGCGGGGCGTAAAGGCGGCATCTCCACCAATGGCGCCACCATCGACGACGTGCGCGCCGCGCTCGCCGCGTGCGGTATCGCGCCCGACATCGAGGAGACGCGGGAGCCGGGCCACGCCACCGAGCTCGCGCGCGCCGCGGCGCTGGCTGGCTACGACGGCGTCATCGCGGCGGGGGGCGACGGCACGACGCGCGAGGCGGCGATTGGGCTGCTCGGCTCAGGCGTCCCGCTCGGCGTCATGCCGCTGGGTTCGTTCATGAATGTGGCGCGTATGCTCGGCATCCCGCGCGACCTGCCCGGCGCTGCCGCGGTTATCGCGGGTGGCGAGGCGGCCGCGATCGACGTCGGACGCGCCGGCAAGACGTACTTCCTCGAAGCGGCCGGCGTCGGCATCGACGCCGCGCTCTTCCACTACACCAATCAGCTCGACCAGGGCCGCTGGGCCGCGCTGGCCCACGCCGCGCGTGTGGCCCTACGGTACAGGCCACAGCGTGTCGTCGTGCAATTGGACTGGTGGACCGTCGAGATGGACGCGCTGATGGTGACGGTCGCCAACGGCCCCTACTGCGGCGCGTCGTTTACCGTCGCGCCGGACGCCGTCGCCGACGACCATCAGCTCGACGTGTGTATCTACGGCCCTATGTCTAAGTGGGACGTGCTGCGCCAACTACTGCACGCCGCCCCCACGACCGCGGCGCCCGGCGCCGCCGCGCGCCGCGCGGACCCCACGACTCTCGTAGGTGAAGCGGAACCCGCGAGCGAGGGGCGTGTGTACGCGTTCAAAGCGCGCGATGTCCGGGTCAGCGCGCCGCGCCCGCTCCCCGGACACGCCGACTCGCTCCCTATTGGCGTCACGCCCTTGCGCTTCTCGCTCATGCCGGGCGCGCTCTCCGTCTTCGTCCCCACGGAGTCGCGCGCGCGACACGCCGCCCTCTCTCAACCCTCTGCTCATCATTATGTCGAGGCGTCAGCGTTATGAACAAGCCCTCTCTCGTCCCCCGGTCGTTCAAACTTTATCCCGACCTCATGGGACCCCGCCTAGGTTACATCCTGGCCGATACGGCCACCCTGCTGTGGGTCGTGCTGTGGCTCTACATCGGCGACGTCGTCTACAACGCCGTCCACACGCTTGATGGCATCGGCAACGGACTGGTCGCCAACGGCAACAGCGTCGATAGCGCCGTCACGCGGCTGCAAAACGAGGTCGCCACTCTGCCCCTCGTTGGCTCCAACCTACGCGGCGCTTTCGACGCGCTCCACGGGCCGCCGAAGGCGCTCGTCCAGACGGGCCACGACGAGTTGCGGGCCGTCGCCCACCTGGCGACGACGCTTGGCGTCGTCGTGGCCGCTATCCCGATCCTGATCGCGCTGCTCAACTTCATCCCCTGGCGCGTGCGCCGCACGCGCGGCTTCCGCAACCTCGACCATATGCTGCGCCAACCGGGCGCCGGCGCGGTTTCCACCACCATGCAGGTACTGGCGGGGCGGGCCATCTACACGCTGCCCTACGACCGCCTGTTGGCCTACTCGCCAGACCCCATCAGGGAGTGGCGCGAGGGCCGCTACTACAATCTGGCTCGCGCTACCATGGCCGAGGAGGGGCTGGACGTGCGGCGCTACCTGCGCCGCGTCGAGGGCCTGACGCCGCTCCCCGAGCCACGTTCGCACAAACACCCGCACAATTTGCCTACGACTGGGGACGATTAGTCGAATGAAGATCTACACCAAGGCCGGCGACGCCGGCGAAACGGGCCTGTACGGCGGCGCGCGCGTTTCTAAGGATGACGCGCGTGTGGAAGCGTATGGGACGGTCGACGAGCTCAACTGCGCGCTCGGCGTCGCCCGCGCCGCGTTGAGTCCCGACATGGAGCACGCGACGGACACCGGTCTCTTGTTGGCGCGCCTGCAGCGCGAGTTGTTCGACCTCGGGGCCGAACTCGCCACGCCGCCCGCGCGGCTCGACAGCAAGCTTGGTCAACGTGTCCCGCTGGTGACCGACGGGCGGATCGGCGAGTTGGAGACCCATATCGACCGCATGGATGCCACACTGGAGCCGCTCAAGGCGTTCATTTTGCCGGGGGGAACGCCGCTCTCCGCCGCGCTGCACGTCGCCCGCGCGGTCTGCCGCCGCGCCGAGCGCCGCGCCGTCACCCTCGCGCGCATGGATACGGGCACAGTGCGCCCCGAGGCGCTGCGCTACCTCAACCGCCTCTCTGACCTGCTCTTTGTACTGGCGCGCTACGCCAACCACGACGCCGGCGTCCCAGACGTTCCCTGGCACGCCGCGTGAGGCGACGGGCGACGGGCGACGGACGACGGGCGACGGACGACGGGCGACGGGCGACGGACGACGGACGACGGGCGTTAGGGTGCGAGATCGCTCGACTGCCCAAACCCTCCAGCACTCCATACCGCCTCCCGCCCGTCGCCCGTCGCCTGTCGCCTATTCTCCTAGCGCTCGCGCTGGTCGCCCTGTCCCGCCTACCCTGGATCGGGCGGCTGCCGCTGTTGCCCGACGAGGCCTACTACTGGGACTGGTCACGCCGGCTCGCGCTCGGGTACTTCGACCATCCGTTCGTGGCCGCGCTCGTCATCCGTGCCACCACGACGATCGGCGGCGTGACGCCGGCGGCGGTGCGCGCGGGCATGGTTCTGTTCGGCCTCGGCACGGTCGTCCTGGCCTACCGGCTGGCGACGCTGCTGGGCGGACGCCTGGCCGGTTGGTTCGCCCTCATCGCCGCCGCCGCCTGCCCCCTCTACGCGCTGCTCTCGCTCTACGCCGCCCCCGACGGCCCGATGCTCTTCCTGTGGGCGGCCACGGTCTACGCCACGACGCGCGCGATTATGACGCACAAGGGACACTATTGGTATGTCGCGGGCTTCATGTTGGGATTGGCGTTGCTATCCAAGTACGTGGCGATCCTGCTGGCGCCCTCGATCCTCCTGTTTGTCCTGTTGTTCCAACGGGGGTGGCTGCGCCGGCGCGAGCCCTACCTGGGCAGCCTCATCGCCCTGCTCGTCTTCAGCCCCAACCTGTGGTGGAACGCGCGGCATGGTTGGGTCACCATTAGCTACCAACTGGGGCACGGCGCCTGTCAGGGGGCGGGGAGTCTCATCGACCGTCTTGGCGCGACCGTCATCTACGCGCTGACGCAGATAGGCATCGTCGGCCCGCTCCTGGCGATATTCCTGGGCGCGGGAACAATCGCGGCCGTCGTCATCGGATTGCGAGAGAGACCTCACCCCCGGCCCTCACCCCCACCCCCTCTCCCTGACGCGGGAGAGGGGGGCCACCCTCCGTATAAAGTTATGAAGGGCGCGGACCATGGCGCTATAGGCGCTATAGGCGGCAACGGCTCGCGGTACAACACGATAGGACGGCTCCCCTCTCCCGCGTCAGGGAGAGCGCGCTGGACCGTCGATCCCGCGGCTAGGGATCGACGGTCCAGTCAGCCACGGGGTGGGGGTGAGGGCCGTGCGGACTCCGCCCTGCTCCTGTTGGCCTGCTGCACCGTCGTCACCAGCCTATTCTTCCTGGCGGTACATGGGCTGGCGCACTGGGCCGCGCCCGCGTACTTCTCGGCCATCGTCTGCGCCGGCGTTGTCGCGGCGCGCACATGGCGCCGCGCGCGCGGCCAATGGCGCGCGTGGCTTGCCGGTCTGGGCGCGGTCGCGGCGCTCGCGACGGCCGCCGAATCGGGTTATCTGCTGTACGCGGTGTCCAACGACATACCCTTACCCGGTGTCTTGAACGCGGCGATCGGCCCCACCCTCGTCGACCCGGCGGCGGGCTGGCGCGCGACAGCCCGAGTCGCGGACGCCACGCTCGCGCGCCTCACACCATCCGAGCGGCGCGCGACGGCGGTACTGGCCGACTCGTATGGCACGGCGGCCGAGTTGGGCTTTTACATGGCGGGACACCCGCACGTCTACAGCGCCAGCAACCAATACTCTTTGTGGGGCCTGCCCTCCGTGGGGCGCGGGCCATTGGTTCTGGTCGCCAACGCGGGGTCGCTCGCGTCCAGCGACTTACCCCTACGACGCGGGGCGCGCCGCGCCGCGACGGTGACCACGTACACGCAGGGACGGCTGGTGCGCCGCCTGGAGATCACACTACTATACCCCTCGGCCGCGACCACCACGACCACGCTCGGCAACTTCCTGGCGTACGCCTGGCAAGCCGCCGCGACGGGCTGTGAGGGCGGCAGTGGGCAATAGCCAGTGGTCATAGCACCCAATACCTGGCCTTAAAAGACCATGGCAGCGGACGGGCCTTACAAGGTCTGCGTGGGCACGACACGCGCGCCGTTCGTCTAGCGTGTGACTGCTACGGCGGTTGCCGGGAGACCTTTCAAGGTCCGATCCCTGCCATGACCTTTTAAGGTCAGGCTACTTGTGGCCGCTCGCGCCGCCCGTGGCGCGTGGCGCCTGCTGGTAGCCGCCGAGCTGCCACAAGTCGTTGAAACCGTCCACCGGCCCGATGCCGCCGAAGAGCAGCAGGCTGTTGTTCACGGTGTCGTAGACCGCCGTCGCCTCGTTGCGGCGATCCGGCGCATTACTCCGCACGATCGTAGACCACCCACTGTCGCGGCGATACGCGTACACGTCATTGCGGATGCTGGCGGGGCCGGTACCGCCAAAGATGACCATAGCGTTGTCGGGCGTGTCCCAGATCGCCGCCGTGGTCGCGCGGGCGTCGGGGGTCCCAGGGGTCCCGGGCGCGCCAAGCGCGGTCCAGGCTCCGGCTCCCCCGTTACCGTCGGGATGGTACGACCACAGGTCGTCGAGAAACGCTCCCGCGGTGTTGACGCCGCCGAAGACGAGCATGCCGCCCCCGGATGGGTCCCAGACCGCCGCCTGCGCCAAACGCGCGGGCGGCGTCGCTTCGCCCGCGAGCAATTGCCAGTGTCCACGGGCGCCGGCGAGGCTATCGACGTGGAACGCCCACAGGTCACGCAGCACGGCGGTCCCCGCGGCGCCGCCGAAGACGATCATCTGGCGGTTCACCGTATCCCACACAGCGCTATGCAGGCGCCGGCTTGGCGGCAGTTGCCCCACGGCCGAGAGGGTGGTCCAACGGCCCGTCGCCGTCCCATCGCCCGCGGGCCGGTAGGCCCATACGTCGTTCAGCGCTCCGCTGGCGGCGGCGCCGCCGAAGAGCAACAGCGCGTTGTCGGCGCTATCCCAGACCAAGCTAGCCTCGGTGCGCGGCGCCGGCCCGGTGACGGGGATCATGGTCCAGCGCCCAACCGCGCCGCGGGCCGGCTTGTAGGCCCACAGATCGTTCAGTCGCC
>JAABUV010000435.1_pt1 | contig 62943 bp, 42 predicted proteins | sample 5559971 | NCBI WGS metagenome assembly JAABUV01 (sample SAMN10711881, study PRJNA513362) | rock metagenome | isolation source: Antarctica rocks | place: Antarctica: Victoria Land, Knobhead nord | collected 2015-12-19 | reverse complement strand
TTTAATTTATTTAGAAGATATCTTAAGTTATAAGTAATATATCTACTAGGTACTTAAGTAGTTATAAAAGTTTTAGCTTTATATAAACTAAAAGAAATATAAATTCTATACTAATTTAGTAGAATTCCTTAGGTTTATTATAAGTACTAATAGTATATTAATAGATAGTTATAAGGTACTTACTATTTAAGACTAGCTAGTATTAACTATATATTAGGAAGTCTAAGTATTCTTAAGATTTATAAACTTCTACTAGCGTTTTATATACTACTATATATAAATAGTATCCCCCTTAACTAGCCTTTTAAAAGGTAGTAAGGATAGGAAAAAGTTAGGACTATTTATATAAAGAGCTAGTAAAGAGAAGGTATCTTATAACCTATATTATACTTTTATAATTATACCTATCTTAATATATTTTAATCCTAATAAGAAAATTTAGATTAAAATAGATGTATCTAATTTTATTATAACTACTATCTTATCCTAATAGGATAATAATAGGGCTTAGTATCTAGTAGCTTTCTAGTCTTATAAATTAATACCTACTAAGAGTAGGTATAAGATATATAATTAAGAGCTATTAGTAATTATTAAAGCCTTTAAGTAATAGTAATACTACGTAGAAGGTAGTTATTACGCTATTAAAGTATTTATAAGCTATAATAATCTTAGGGGATTTATATAAATAAAGTAGTTAAATAGTTATTAAGCTTAATAAGCTATTTATTTAGCTATATATAACTTTAATATTAAATATTAACCTAATAAAAAGAATCTTATAAATACTCTATTATATAAATCTAATTATAATAATATTAAGATATTATTTAATTAGCTCCTACCTACCTTATAAAATAAGCTAGTAAATTTAGGAAGTATTATCTCTAGCTAAAAGTAGCTAGAAGAAATAACTAAGTATATAGACTTATCTAGCTTAAGAGGGCTTAGGAAACCCTTAACTAAGCCTAAAAACTTAGATAGAAGGAGCGTAAAGCTACCTTCCTAGTATTAATATAATATAGTAGCGTAACTACTTAATCCTATTACTAGAGTTATTAGTTATAAATAATATATCTTATAAGTATTAATAAGAGTAGTTACTAGACTTAAAATAGCTTATAAAGCTAGATTAGAATCCTTAAAAAAACTTATCCTCTTCTTATAAAGTAATAATCTATTTATTATTAAATAGAAAGATAAGGTAAAGTATATACCTCGCGGTGTCTAGTAAGTACTATATTAGTAATACAGACTTATACTAGATACAGCTACTATAAATGGTTTAAATCTATTAGAGGCTCGCCGCCGTCGCGTTACGTTAAGCCTTCGGCGTTAGCTAGGGGTCTTTTCGCGACGTAGTAATAACAAGGGAATTATCTAATACGTATTCACCTGACCCGTATTTAGGCCTAAAGCTAGCCTCGGGCTAGTAGATGTGATATCGTTCTAACTATACGGTAGGATACCCTTAGGCTCGACTCTATTCTAAGACTATTAGACCGCCCGGCGCGGCGGAGTAGTAAGGACGGGAAAAGACGCGATAGCGTACCTTATTCATACTAGGGCCCGAAGCCGCTACTAGGGATAAAGGTAGCGGTGGATATAGTACCGCTTATACTATCGTGGAAGAGCTTAGTTAGTAAGAGTTAGGAATAGATACACGGCTAGGGCCCTGGGGTATATAGAAACATCTACTCTTATAAGATACGGTCGGCCTAAACTAGCTACGACTAGTTATTAAGGGAGACCTTTATAGGTAACGCGAAACAGGCTTTCTATAGAAGGCTTATAGGGCGTAGTATATAATAGTAGCGACCGCAGTTAAATACAGCCTAAAGTATATATATATAGCCCTAGGGACCTTAACCCTTTAATAGGCTCTAACCCCTAGTAGACGGTCGCCTCCGGCGGCCGGATAGCCGTAAGTTTATAGGAAGCTTATAAAGGGATACTATCTATATAGCCTAAGAAGATAGATATACGTGTTAGGGAGAGAGAGATACCGGGGCTATATTATTAAAACGGGTTGATAGGAGATAAATTATTAAGACGCCTCCTCTACCTCTTAGGGGTTTAAGTCCCTTCACGTAGTTATTAGCTGAGAGCGGCTAGGAGGACGGATACGGGCACCCTCCTATCTCCTTATACGGGCACCCCCTAGTAGGGGATAGACTAGAAAGAGATGCCGGGGCTATATCGTTAAAACGGGTTAATAGGAGACGAATCGTTAAGACGCGTCCTCTACTTCTTAGGGGTTCAAGTCCCCTCACGCAGTCATCAGCTGAGAGCGGCTAGGAGGACGAACACGGGTACCCTCCTATCTCCTTACACGGGTACCCCCTAGCAGGGAAAGGGCTAGGACTAGGTCTAAGGCCTGAGACGCGTTAGGTCGCGCCTAATATCTATAAGGGAAATCGCTTATAAAAACCACCCGACTGGTAGCTACTACGCGTCGTCGATATAGGCCGAAGCTAGTCTTAACTAGTAGATGCGCTAGACTACTAGCTACTAGATAGGGTACCCTTAGGGTACGTGGACTACTAGATATAGGGAACTTGTTAATACCGACTCTTATACCTCCTAGGGGTTCAAGTCCCCCCCGCGTAGTCACCGGCTAGGAGCGGAATAAAAAGTAGGTTTCGATATAGGCACGCTAGAAACCTAGTGTAGCGTACCTTAGTTAGTAGGGTGGAAATACCGTATTATACTGCCTGGTTAGGGGCTTAATACTAGTAGTCCCTGCGAGATATAGACGGCCTAAATAAGGGAGACCTCTAATAGTAACGCGAAGTAGGGGTCCTAACCCTATAAGGCGTGGTGTTTAATAGCGGCCACTACGGAGACTATCTATTTAGCCTGAGAGGATAGTATACGCGTGTTAGTACGTGGAGCTAAGGGAATAATCTACCTAAATAGGGCCTGCAGCGGAGTAGAGAGTAAGCTAAAGCGGTAATAATACCTAGATCCGCTTAGGAGATATACTTAAGGAGTAAATAAGGATTAACTTAGGTGCTAATAGTCCGCCTCCGCCGGAAGCATAAAGCCCCCCTGCGGGCGAATAGTCCTAAGCTCTAAGGTAAAAGGTAACGCCTATAGGGAGGGGTGGAAACTAGGGTAAGGACCTGAATAAGTAGGATGCTAACCTTACATATCTATCCTTAGCTAATAGCGGACGGGCTCCTTAGGGAGCTCACTTATTTATTTAACGCGTGCTTCTACCTTAGCTACCACCCGAGGGAATTTAAGAAGGCTAATACGGTCGTCCTAAAGAAACCGAAGAAGGAGGACTACACGGTACCTAAGGCGTACCGTCTGATAGCGCTACTAAGTACCCTTAAAAAGGCCCTGGAATTAATAGTCGTAGGGCGACTTAGCGATTATACTAAAAGTCGAGGCCTCCTCCCGTAATAATAAATAGGGGCGCGAAGGAATAGATTGATAGAGATAGTGCTAGAGATAATTATAGACGCGGTATATACGGTATAAGACTGCGGTAGAGGTAATATAGCTAGCCTCCTCTTACTAGATATCGCAGGAGCCTTTAATAACGTCTCCTACCGGAGGCTTATTTATAACCTCCGGTATAAGGGGATCCCTCGCTATATTATAAGCTAGACGGAAAGTTTCCTAGCGGAAAGGTCCTCGTCTATTATAATTAGGGGGATGACGAGTAGGATAGAGCCGGTAGAGATAGGGATTCCCTAGGGGTTACTAATCTCCCCTATCCTCTTCCTATTCTTTAACGCGCCACTTATTAAGGAATATACGGCGGCTAAATTATAGCTATAAGTTAGAGGGTTTATAGATAATATCCACCTGCTAGTATATAGGAAAACTACGGAAGGTAACTATAAGACCTTAGAACTAGTACACGAGATCTACCTTAAATGGGCTTTAACGTATAAGGCGAGTTTCGCCCCCTAGAAATATAAATTAGTCTACTTTACCCGTTACCCCCGTCACTTTAATATAGGTGCGGTTATTAACCTAGGGCATGCGATAATAAAGTTATAAACGGAGATCTAAGTCCTAGGACTATATATCGACGGTAAATTACGGTAGGGCCCGTACTTAAAGAGGGTATAGGCGAAACTCGCTACCTAGAGCCTCGCCCTATTTATAACGACGGTATTAACCTAGGGAGCTACCCTTAGTAGGGTAAGGAAAGTATATAACGTGATAGTACGGCTAGTTATAACCTACGCGTCCGCCTTATAATATATATTATAAGGACTAAGGGATATAAAGAAGACGCACGTAAGGAAGCTTAAAGTTATCTAAAATAACTACTTAAGACGCGTACTAGGGGTATATAAGGCCACCTTAACGCGAGTACTAGAGGTAGAGTCGGGGATAGCCCCTATATAACTAATACTAGATTACTTAGTTCTCCGCCGGTATACGTTAAAGGGGATCTACCTAGTAACGGTAATAGGGAATATACGCATCCGAAGGAAGCTAAATACTAAGAGGGGGAGGAGGAGAGAGGTAGCGAAATCCCCCGCGGAAGAGAAGAACGAGTAGGCTCTACGCTCCCTACGCCTAGACGATAGGGGCGCGATCGTAACTAGGGAGGTAGCCCGCCCCCCCTAGAGGATTAAGAAGATAATACACTATTAGTAGAGGTCCTCCTAGGATACTATATAGGACGAATACTAGTCGGGACTAGGAGCTAGGGATCGCCCCCCCGCCTAGCTCGGGGGCTTATAGACCGGTAGGAGGACCCTTTATAAGGGCCTTTAGAAGGCTAAGAGCTCCGTCCTTACGTAGATAAGGACGGGAAAGATCGGGCTGGCCGCCTTCTTATACTAGTATAAAGTCCCCGGCTATATATCCGTAAGCTGCGGGTACGGCTAGCGTAGGTAGGATACGAAGTATATCCTTATCTATTACCCTAGGCTCTAGGACCGCCGCTAGGAGCTAAAGGATACCTTAGGCGCGGTAGACGCCTATAAGATACTCGCGAAGGCGGGGGGGGTAAAACGAGTAGCGAAATAGATAATCTAGACTAGGCTACTAGGCTAGTTCTCGCTCGCAGCGAAGTAGTTATACTAGAGCCGACCTTAGACGTAAATCTTTACTACTAGAGCGAATTTCGCTTTTATAGTATATAAGCCGGCCCTAGGGAGCTAGACTAATATAGTAGTAAATACGACCGCCTATTATTATAGAGGACCGAATGTAGTATAAAGAGAAAACGGAATAGAAGTTATAGAGAAGGTAGGAAAGGTAAGGGTTTTTACCCGCGCCTATGCTTAGTATAAGTATATAGTTTCCCCTACGAGTCGGCTACTATCGTAGCGATTATAAAATACCCGCAGGCCCCCGTAATTATCTTTTATTAGTTTAGATAGACGCGTATATAATTTATAAATAAATAAGGTAAAGTATATAATATCTAAGTAAAATACTATTAAATAGCCTTAGAAAACTAATTTTATAAGAATATTAAGATTTAAAGGAGTACTTTATATACTAAATAATTTAGTATTATATATAGAAATTATTATAAGGTATTATAATAATACTTTAATAGGTTATTTTAGATTATAAAAAACCTTAGAGTTAATTAAATATAAGTATTATTAGGGTAGAATAATAGTAGATACTAAGTTATATATCTAAACTTATAAAATATATTAAAGGGTAAAGGCTCCTAGATATAAATCTTATAATAATATAGTATCCTTATTATAACTTAATAGGCCTTAGGAAGAACTTTCTATAGATTTTATTATAAGCTTACTATCTAGTAAATATAGAAATTTTATATATAATTCTATTCTTATAATTATTAATAGGTATATAAAGATAGTTTAATACCTTCTAATTAAGAGTACTTATACTACTATTAAATTAGCTAAAATCTTATTTAAAAATATAGTATTATAGTATAATTTATTAATAGGTATTATATTAGATTAGGGATCTTTATTTATAAGTACCTATTAGTCTAAAGTCTACTATTATATAAAGATAAAGAGATAATTAAGTACTACCTTTTATCTATAAATAGATAGGTAGACTAAATAGTAGAACTAAATATTAAAATATTACCTTAGAGTATTTTTAAATAAAGAATAAAATAATTAGGTTATATTACTCTTAATAGCTAAATTCGCGTATTATAATTGTATTTATATTATACTAGGCTATTTACTATTCTATATAATATATAGATATAATCTATATATAGAAGATAAAGTTAGAGATAACTTTTTAAAAGGAGGAGTACTTATAGTTAAAGACTACGTAGAAAACCTTTTAAAAGTAAGAGCTATATTAATAGATTAATAGTAGACTATTTAAGTATAAGTTATAAAGATCTATAATAAACTTTATATCCTAAAGTCTTATATAATAGGAGAACTAGTAATATTAGTTATAAAGAACTTAAAGTAGAAAAGATTAAATTAGAAGCTATTATATAAGTATACTAATTCCTTTAAGGTAATAACTATAATTAGATATTAAGTATACTACTTAAGTCTCTTAATAGTATAAAGAATTTATCTTATATTTTATATTTCTTTATTAAAACTATATTAAAGCTATCTTAATAAAGGTAAATAACTATTTATACCTCCTTTAAAACTTATTAATAGCGAAGAATATTATAAGGTAGAATAAATCTTAAATAAGATAAAAAGTAAAGGTATTTAATATTACTTAATTAAGTAGTCTAATTATAAAATAAAATATAATTAATAAATATCTACTAAGGATATAAATATAAAAGACTTATAAAGAGAATATAATAATATATATATTATAAATAAATATTATAAATAAAATATTAATATATAATTATTATAATAAAATTATAAAATTATAAAATTAAGTTATATAAGATAAACTATAAGTTATATTTATATAATAGAGATTTTAATAAAGAAGAATATATAAAAGAATTAAATTAAAGGGAAAATCCTTATAATCTAAGAAAAGAATCTTTATCTTAAGGTATAATACTAAAGTCTTATAAGGGGAGCGCTTTAAAGTAGGCTATAACTTAAGAAAAATAAGCTAGTAGATAAGGTAGTATCCCTAGTAGAGGTAGATAGAGCGCGCGTAGGGATAGGTATAAGGGTAGAAGTAAGAGGGGCGTAAGGGGCGTAAAGAGTATAAGCGGCGCGGATAGGGTAAGTAGAAGCGGAAGTACTAGTAAAACTACCGCTATAAGAGGGATAGCTAGTAGTAGTAGAAGCGGGGGCGGGTAATATAATAATAATAGAGGTAGGAGCCTCTTCCTCCTCCTTTATATCCTCTTTTATCTCCCCTATCTCCCCTTTATTACTATTATTATTATCCTCCTCTTAAAGTATAATTAGCTTATATAAAGATAGTATAATATTTTAATAATATACCTACCTCTTCTAACTCCTTATTAACCTCTATTATAATAAGGGTAGTTAACCCCTCTTATGAAAGTATTAATATATATTATAAGAGGTATATAATAAAAAGACTTACTTACTATCTTATTATATCTAAGATACCCTTAAAGGTAATAACTATATAATAACCTACTTCTACCTTAAGATATAATAATTCTTTAAAGGTTTATAACTTATATAAATATATTTTATTATACTCCCTTAAGTAAATTACTACTTTTACCTTAGAGGTAAAGGTAGTAACACGTATTATAATAGTAGTATAGCGGGGTAACTTTCTACCTTAAAGGGTAATAATAGGGCTATAAGTAAGGAGGCTAAATATATAAATATAAAAGGTAAGAGGGACTTATAATCTATTAATATATTATAGGTAAAATATATTAAAATCCTATTATTATAAATTAATTTATACTTTTTATAAAGGTAGTAGTACCTTTAATAAGCCCTATTTATCTTATAATTATATAGTAACCTAGGACTTAAACCTAGGTACTTAGTATACTAAAGATAATAGGGCCTAGGGAGGGCTACTACCCTAGTAATATAATAGGGTAGAGTAGTATAATAAGAGTACTTAACTATCTATTATAAAGTTAGCTAATATAAATACTATTAAGTATAAAGAGTATAAGAATAATTTAAAAGAAATAAATAATATAATTACCTTATATAATAAGGTAATATATAAGTAATCTTCTTTACTATAATAGAATATAGGAATATTAGGACCCTAAGCTTATCGCACCTTATCTATTAGTTATAAGTGTCCTAGATTCCTTTCCTAGACTAGCGCGAATATTAGAACTCTAATATTTCTTTGCATTCTACCTACGTCTACCCTATACTCCGTGATATTTTCTACTTAAATAAAGTTATATAGCTCCTATTCCGCTATCTAACGCTCTAAAAATAATTAAAATTAATGTAGTACTTTAAAAGATATATCCTAAATAATAGATTTACCTACTAATATTAGTCCGACCGTTAATATCTTAGCGTATTCCTACCGCCTAACTAATTTTTTCTTCCTACCTCTTTAACATCTAATTATAGATGTTATCCCTCCCCCTTATAATCCCCGCCTTATAAGTTATATTAACCGTCTTTAAAGTATTTATTATTACCCTTCTTATACTAAATATAGCTCCTCTAGCTCCCTATTAATACCTTCTAAGCGCGTAGCTCTTTCTAACCTACACCCTAATACTATTAATAAGAGGGTTAGATCTTATAAGACTAACAGTACGGGGCGTATTAGACGCCTAAAGAATACTAATTCGGGACCCTAGGTTAGATCTATAAACCTATTAGTAAACCCTAGAGATATTACGTTAATAGAACCTCGCCCTAGAGAAATACTATTAGGTACTCGCCTTTATAGCGACCCTAATAAGGGTATTATCCCCTAGTAGCGTATAGCCCTCGCTAATATAACTATTTAAGTAGTTATTCCCCCTAGGAACCCTAAATAACCTACTCCCCTAATATTTCTAGACACCTCCTAAGAAATTACTTCTTAGCTAGCTCTAGAATACTATCCCCTTACGCGTCGTTAGTACGTATACTAATAGGCTAATAAAGATAATAATATTAAGTATAAACCCCCTATTTAACGAGGCCTATACTAGCGCTAGAATAATATATATCGGGGGCGGACGCTAGGCTAGGGATATTAAGTATATAGGGATCCCTATATAGTAAGATATATAGAGCTTTACTAGATTAATAAATTATTTAATACTATTAGTAATATATACCCCTATTATAACGCACTATTATAGAAAAATAAACGTAGTAACTTAGGGGACGGTTAATAGCCTTATTATAACGGTAGGAAGAATAATTAGCTATCCCCTAACTAATTATATAAGCCAGCCGATATAAACTTATTACCTAAAGGGCTAGAAAAGGAGGCTAAGCTTAGGGTATAATTTATTAATAAATTACTTAGCGACGTGGATAATATTATTATTAATAGATAGTTTATAGGAAGGGGGACTATATATAGTAAAGAATTTTTAGATAATATTATTAGTTATAATAATTATCTCTCCTTTATAAGTAAGGGTACGACTAATATTAATACCTACGTTAATTAAACTACCTTCTAGATCTAGGGGTCTATTTATTATCTTATAGGTCCTCTTATTACTAATAACGGCCTTAGGCTAAAATTCGCCTAGATCTATATACTAGATAGTACGTATGAGTAACTAGATATTCGCTATTAATATTTTAATAATTTAAATTAAGATACCCTTATATCCGCTTAACGTACCCTCTAGTCTATTAACTTATACGTCTAGGGGTTTAAATCCTATTATAACCGCCTTAAGGAGGATAAATTATAATATCCTATTAATACTATAAGTGTCTATATCTAATAGCTAAATCTAAAATAATAGGATAAGGGTACCTATAATTAGCCTACCTTTATAGAAGTCGCTTATATTATAATAACTCCTAATAACGCTATAAGAGGCCGGATCGAGCGGGATATTCGTATTAAAACTATTAAGGGGGGCCTTATATTAATCCCTAATTAGTATCCTTCCTATATAGCCCTCTAATATCCGCTCCTATTTCTATTTAGTAAATAGTCGTAGTATAACCACCTCCTATTAGCCGGCTATTAGCTTCTAGGCGACTATCTACTATATATATCGCGACGGAACTATATTACTAGTACGCTTACCTAGTATACCTTAATCGGTAGCGATAATAAACTAGAGTAGGAAGATAGTAGCGACCCTAAGTAGGAACTAGACTAGTATATTACCAGCGAGTATACACCTTAGGGTCGTAGTAGGTCTTAGCGAGTAAAGAGATGATAATTTTATATAAAATAGATATAGGTAAGACTATTTAATATATTTCCCTAGTTATTTTCTAGACCCTAATCCGCTTAGTTATAAATAGTTCTAAATTATTTAGATATTAGTTACGAGATAGTTAATATAATTTAAATAATTAGCTAATTAATATCTAGATCCGACCCGATTTCTTTAATTATACTATTAATAGTAGACGTCTATTTAGCTATTAGGCTATTAATATCTAGATATTAATAGAGCTTAATAACCTAAATTAGTATTATTAGAATTAATAGACTATTTAAGCGGACTACTACTCCGGCCTAATAGATAGGCTTAGTACTAATCTAGATATCTCGCTTAAAGATATTAGTAGTAAGGTAACTATCCTCCTATTAATAATACTAGGAAGCCTACGTACTATAAAAGCGAGAATATAAGACGCTATAATAATAGTCTAAAAAAGGGGTAAACCTAAATTTTTTATTACCTTTATATATAATTCTAAGTAGCCTAATATTTAGAGCTTACTAGTATCCGGTTAGATATTAGAGTACTATTATAATATAATTACCTATATCTTTAATTAGAAGCTCCGGGAGCTAATAAAAGACCTCTTTAAGTAATATATCCTTAGTATTTATATAGCCTACTATTATATTATTAAGTTTTAGAAGCGAGGTCTCCTATATACTTATATTCTCCTTATTATACGGGAAGAGGATTAGATTTAGATAGTTAGCGATATTAATAGCGTTATTTAAGTATTCGTCCACCTTCTATAGTAGGGTAATACGCTACGTGAGTTAGTCCTATAGTATATAGTTTATAATCGCTATACTAGCGTCCCTAGTAATAGATATTTTAGTCGGAAGAAGAATTATTATAATAAGGCTTTTCTAAAGGATTTTCGCTAAGAGACGTCTTTTATACCTAATAGGAGTTATCCTTTCTATAAACGTCTAGTCGGCCCCCTTAAACTAGATTCCTCTATTAATAATAGATAGGTTATCCCTTATAACCCGTACCTATTAAAGAAATACGGTGCCTATATTAACGTTAAGATCTATAGCTCTATTAAGTCTATTTTCTATCTATATAAATACGTTTATAAGGGACCTAATTAGGCTAATATCTCCCTTACTAAGGATTATACGCGTAATAATAATAACCCTACTCCTAACGGCTAGCCGCGATAGTAAGGGGAGTTAGTAGATAAGATTACGGAGTTCTAGTTAGCCTATTAAATTAGGTCTACTAAGGCTATCTAGAAGTTACTCTTATTTAGTATAAGTATTATAAAGCCTTATATAGAGCGTTTATAAATCTACCTCTCTAATTAATAGCGTACCCTTTTTAAGCCGGTTAATAACTACGCTACTAACGAAGCTACTAAATAAAAGCTAATAGATAGTAATAAGCTCCGTAGGACTATATTAATAGAGTTTTTTAATATAAACTATCTTGCTAAGGAAGCTTATAATAATAGTTAGCTATTACCTTCTATAAAATAGAACGGGAAACGTCCTACTATTATAAGGGATCTACTCGACTATCTATACGCGGATTTTCCTAAAGTCTTTATATAGAATAAAAGAAATAAACGTTAGAAAATATATAAAAGGGGTAAGACTCTTAGGCGTATTAATTTTATTAGTTCTAAAACTAAGGATCTCTACTATTACTAACTACTCCTCTATTACGTTAAGGGGGCTATATTATTTAATAACCTCTAGACGGTAGACGGCTAGCTAATAGGATAGAAGGAGGCCTACGTAGAACTTAGGTTAACTAAAAATAATAGATATACTAGTAAGATCCTTAATAAGGGAAAGGATTTTTAGGGAGGTTATAAGCTACGTAGTCTTTTTATATTAGTATTAGTTAAACTCTAACCTACTAACGCCCTTATATTATAGAATAAGTATAAGGATTATATCTTAAATAACTACTTATACCTCCTACGACGAGATTTTTTAACGCTTTAGATACTAGATAATTATTATAAGTAATAGTTATTTATAGAATAATACGCCCTTTACCTAATTAATAGCTAATTAGAATATTAATTAACCCCTAAATATACTAAGGATCTAACCTAATATAGCCTACTTATCTTAACTATCCCATTTAATAGTTTTAATAATATTCCGAATAGACTTTTACAGGAAGAAATATCTTACTAAATTACTCCTAACGAGGCTAAAGTCTTATAAAATAGGCTAAATGCTAATTAACGCTATACTACTAATTAGATCGTCGCCGCTATTAACGCTAATACTAATAATAAATTTAGTACTCCGGGTATACTATTCTTCCTTAATAGTACTAGGGGGACTAGTAAGATAATAGTTTAAAATACTATTATAGAAAGGCTACGTTCCTAGTAAAAGGTTACTCTAGTAGTAGCGTCTTCTAGTATTATATTAACGCTACTATAAGGAGGTCGGACTACTTACTTATAGTTTAAGATACCCCTAGACTCTAATACTACCTCCTTATATAGGATTAAGAAGGGGACTAATCTCGCTAAGCTAATTAAGCGAGCTTATATTATCTTTTAAGATAAGTCTCCTATATAGAGTTAATATAATATAGAAGCTGTTATTTATAGCCTTTAGGATATCTATAGTAACGACTAGGCTTATTTTAGGGGTAAGGTAGTCTACTTTTATAGGGACTTCTAATAAATACTCCTAGTTATTCCGGGAGGATCTAGTAGCTAGGTTATTAAGGCGTGTCTTTAGAAGGCCTATTTCTAGAATAAGGTTATACGTTTAAATCTTACTATTAATAAGCGACTTAATAATCCCGACTTAATAGACGCTATCTATTATAAAATAGGACTATTTATAGGTAATCTCCTCGCTATTAGTAATAGTATTAATATCCGGAAAAGCCCTACTACTAATAAAGACGTATTATATTAGAAATATAGTTATACCCTAGGAAACGCTATTAATAATTTAGTTAAGAATATCTATACTAATATTAGGATAAATATCTCTTAGAGGGTTTATCTATTAGAATAGGCTATTCTCGCTATTACTAATAAAGACGTTACTAGTATTAATACTAAGATAATATTATATATCCCTTGCGATATAATAATATACTAGAGTATTAATTATACTATATTAGAAGAAGATAATAAACTCTTCCCCCGTAAGTACTTTTATAGGTTCTATAAACCCTCCCTACTATCTTATAAGCTATACGTTAAGCTAGGCGTACTAGTTATATTATTATAGAACCTTAATCCGCCACGTCTATATAATAGGACCTAACTACGGGTAATAAGATATAGTAAGTATATCTTTAAGGGGGGGATTATAAGTAGTACCTATAACGGTAAGAAGGTAATACTATTTAAGACGCCGTTATAATCTAAAGAAAATAATAGGCGGATTCCTACCCCCTTTATCCGTAAGTAGTACCCTATCTAACTAGTATTCGCGATAACTATTAATAAATTATAAGGCTAATTAATAAAGTACGTAGGTATTAACTTATAAACTAGGCCTACTTTTAGCTATAATTAGCTATACGTTACTCTATCGCGGGTAATAAGATAGGGAAACCTCTATATTATTAGGCCTAAAACTTCTAAATATATATCTAGCCGAATAATAAGAAATATTATATATAAGTAGGTACTATTAGATAATAGGTAGACTACCCCTAATATATTAGTTATAACTTACTATTAACGCCTAGATCCTATTAATAGCTACTTAACGGCTTATAAGAATACTAATTATAATATTAGAAGTATAAAAACGGCCTAATACTATACTTAATTATATAGTTATATCTTTATATTAGACCGTAATATTAGACTTTCTAATAATAAAAATAAGCTATTCTACTATTTAGTTTATTAAATACTACCGGTTAAACTTTAGAGGGCCGGATAAATACTAGGCCGTATAAACTCCTATATCTAATAGATTCCTCTATATTAACGCGATAAATCTAGTATAACTATTAATAATTATTATAAGAGTATAAAAGATACGTTATAATATAAGGGGTATAATAATTTAAGAATTATATTAAACGGTATAGTAGCGTAGAAGTTATTAGTAGAATAGAATATTACTATACTAGATATCCCGTAGTTAGTCAGGTACTTAGTAGATAGCGTTAGTCTTTTAACGCTTCTATCTTAATAATAACAACGTCTTTTCCTAATAATAACTAATATAATAAGTTATCTAATAACGGTATACTTAGTTATACCCTATTAGTCCTAAATAGTAATATTACGGTGGAGTTATAATATAGGTAGGCCTAATAACTATTCGTTAATACTCTAGTACTAGGTAACTATCGTGAATAATCCCTTAGATCTAAAATTAATATTTTTAGTAATATTTACCCTATATCTCCTATAATACTTAAGGGGGGTCTTAGTATCTATAAAAGTTCGAATAAATATCTATTATATTTAGACTTAAATTTACCTTATAACTATTATTACTTACTAATAAATAAAAGAATTATACTTTTAAGTATACTTTTCCTAAGTAAAAATCTTGAATTTCTACAGGCATTTTCTAGTATATTTATAATATATTAAAGAGGACTAAAGTCTATTATAAGGTAATATTATATATAAAGTAATAAAGAATATTAGGTAGAGACTTACCTTAGTTATTATTATTATTAATATTACTATTTAATATATAATACTATATTAATAATTAATCCTTTATATTATACTTATACTCTAATAGTAGTTATCTTACAAAGTATAATAGTATTAAAGCTAAATATATTAGCTTATATTATTAATATATTAAGATATAACTTAAGGTAACTTATAATAGGTTAATATTAATAGTAGTAGTTATAAAGGAAGTTAAAAGTAAATAAAATATAACTTTATTATATACTATATTATATATATTAACTATATAATTTAATAGCGTAGTATTACTACCTAACTTCTATAATTACTTATTTATATTATATAGTTATAAAGTATTATAGTAATAAACTTAATTAATAATTATATTCTACTACTAATAATATTATAACTATAAAGGTTATTATATATTAATAGTATATAATATTTATAGTATATTACTATTACTATTATATTATTATCCTTAGAACTCTTTCCCTTATTTTCCCTACTAGGGTTTTAAAGGTTTTTAATAATTCCTATTATAGATAGTAATAGTTAGTATTTAGAGATAAATACCCTTAAAGGGGAGGTAATTATTAAGATATCTTAATATATCTAGTTAATATAACTGCGGCTTACTAGTAATATCCTAGTATTACTAGTTTAGCCTCTTATTATCTAATAGATATCCTTTTAGTAAGGTAGTTAACTTATTACTAATTCCTTATTATACGCGTTATTAAAATCCTTAACTATTTTACTAGTATTCCTAAGTAATTCCCTTTCCGAGGTCTAATAGTCTTCCTTAGGCCTACTATTCTTCCACCTAACTAAATACTATATTAACTATCCCTAACTACGATATACCCTTCTCTTATAGATAAGCTTATTAATCTCCTATTCCTTATAATTATCGACGACGGTAGGTATTACTAGCCGGCGTTAACGGTATAAATTATTAGCGGGGATAGTAGCCGGCTTAAGGTAAGCTACTAAGATAATATTATATATTTTTATAGTACTTAAGAGGTCGAGTTTATAAGCTAGTTAGCTAATATATCTAGTTACCTAGAATAGTCCTATAAATTACTATCTAATTTTCTTAGACTTAATAGCTAGGATATAATAACCCCTATAAAGGCGCAGGTTAGTAGCTTCCTTAAAGGGTATTTAGATAGTCCTCCCTCTACCTCCTTAGAAGGTAGAGATTAGTTCTTCTATAACTATAAAGTTACTAAAGTATTAAGTCTACCTTTATAATACTACCTACTCGCTAGTAGTTTATACTATCTATTCTAGCCCTTAAGAACTAGTCCCCTAGTCTAGTTCCTAATACTAGTACTCTTATAACTTATATAGACCCTTTTATTAATAATATTATATCTAGCCTATAAATATTAAATTATATTATAATTAAGGTAGTAATTAATATAATTAATAGAGCTAATTAGGCGCTTATAAATAGGAATAGAGTAGAGGATATACCTTTTATAAACTACTTATTCTTTAATCTCTTAATATTAGATATTACTTTAATAAAGTTATAGATTATAGCTAATAGCCTTATTAATATTAATTACTCTTAACTCCTCCCTAAAAGGGTTAAGCTATTAAATTCTAGGGTAGAGCTAGTAGTTACTTTAAGGGTAGGAATAAATTAGTTTATAATATAATAGCCCTTAGACTTTAATATAGTAAGGTATACTATTATAAGCCCTATTAGAATATATTAGGGCTATTTATATATAATAATTATTAGAGATAACTATATTACTTATAAATAATTTAAGAAAGGAAAAGATAATATATATCCTTTATAATAATATTATTTTTAACTCTAATAAATATACTCCCTTAACTATTACTTAATCTACCTTACTTTAAGGAAGAAAAGCTTTTTTAGACTTAAAGGTAAACTTTTTACCTCTACCTCTAAACCCTTTTATAAGTAAGAAGTCCTTAAAGGCTAATAAGGTTTTTAACTTAAAGGCTATAACCCCTAAGACTAGTAAGCTTTTTCTAAACTTAAAAGCTCCCCTTAAGGTAATAAATAAAGAAATATATATAATAGGTACTATAAGTACTATAAGTTTAAAGAAACCTATTAGATCTTTATAAGATATATTATTAATACTACCCCCTACTATTAAATCTAAGCTAATATAGTACTACTAGATACTATTAATACTTATTAGTTATCTTTATACCTTATAAAGGCTAATAGTACCCCAGCCCAAATAAATAAGGTATTTAAGAACCTTCTTATTAAGTATATTAAGGTAGTAAACTATATAGAATAGTTAGATATATATATTATAATCTAATCTAATATACTTATCCTAGTAAAAAAGATAATTAATAAGATACTACTAATATCTAATACCTTAAAGATAAAGGGTAAAAAAGTATAGGTAGAAATTAAAGATACTACTATACCTAATTTATTAAAAATAATTTAAGGGGACTAGTTAATACTTATTTTATAATTTATATTAGTAAGAAAGGGATAAGAAAATATTAGGGAAAATATAGAGTTATAGCTAGATACTACCTAGATATTTAAATATAGCCCCCTATCTATCTATAATACCTTAAAGGCCTTTAAAGTCTATATAAAAGGGGTATAGAATATTAAAGATCCTTTAAAGTAGTTTATAAGCTTCTATCTAGTAAAATTAGGCGTTAATATCCTTAAGAATAACTTCTTACTCTAATTACTACTACCCCCTTATAAGGGTTATAAGGAGTAAGAGGGGGGATTATAAATAGCTAGTAGGTAGTAACTAAGGCTATTAGGCCTAGTAGAGTAGAAAGGAGTAATTAGGTATAGGTTACTATTAGGCCCCTAGTATTATAACCCTTATATAACTAAGAATTAAGACTATTATAATAATAATAATACTATATACTATAAGTAAGATATAAGATAGATATTATAATCTTACTTATATCTACTTTATATAAAATTATTATCTTATTACTTATTAAGACCTATTATAACTCTAAGATATATACTTACTAATAATATACTAGTCTAATTTCTATTTAAACTAACTACGAGGTATTATCTAGACTACTAAGATACTAAATCTTAGCGATTTAATACTAGAATCTAGTACTAAGTATTAATAAAGCTACTATATATAGTATACTAGTATACTATATATAGTAATATATTAAAAGGCTTAGTAAGTAGGTACTAAATTATAGTACTAATTTCTAACTTACTATAGATATACTTAAGATATAGTAGAAAGATAATTATTCTAAGTATAAGAATCCTACCTATATACTAAAGCGCTAAGCCTATTATAAATAGGTTATAAAAGGCTTTTATAAGGAAGTAATAGAAAGTAATTATAATAAATACTACTATATAAATAAAGCTATCGCCTTAATAGTAAGAGTAATTAACTTAATACTAATTCCTTATTATATATATTATTAAAATCCTTAATAATCTTATTAATATTCTTAAGTAATTCCCTTTCTAAGGTTTAATAGTCTTCTTTAAGTCTACTATTCTTCTACCTAATTAAATACTATATTAACTATCCCTAACTATAATATACCCTTCTCTTATAAATAAGCTTATTAATCTCCTATTCCTTATAATTATTAATAATAGTAGGTATTACTAGCTAGTATTAATAGTATAAATTATTAGTAGGGATAGTAGCTAGCTTAAGGTAAGCTATTAAGATAATATTATAAATTCTTATAATACTTAGAAGGTCGAGTTTATAAGCTACTTAGCTAATATATTTAATTACCTAGAACGGACCTATAAATTACTATCTAATTTTTTTAAATTTAATAGCTAGGATATAATAACCCTTATAAAGCTATAGATTAACTATATTACCTTCCTTAAAGGATATAGGAGTATAGTAAGAGTTATAATAGTCCTTTATTTTTATAGTAGTAAAAGTAATTATATTACTCGCGTTAATATAAGTTAGCTAATATATATTAATAGGTAGATATACTAGTATTACTATAACTTTATTAGTAATAAGGGTCTTATTACTAAAGCCTTTAATAGGTAGTATATTATTATTAGTAATAAGGGCCTTATTAAACTCTTTAATAGGTAGTCTATTATTATTAACTTATAATAGATCTAGGGCTTTATAGGTTTTAAATTTATAGAGGACCTAGGTTAGAGAGAGATTAGTAGAGTTATACTTAATAGAATTATTTAATAAGGTAGATATTTTATCTATAATAGTAGGCTATTATTATTAATTATCTAGTATAGTAATAAAATATTATAATACTATTTCAGCTATTTAATTAGTATATTTAGATATACTATTAGATTATAAGTACTATACTATTAAATATAAGAGGCTAACTTTTAGTAATAAGAAAATATATTTCTATACCTACCTAATAAACTTTCTATCCCTATCTAAGATAATTACCCTTAGAATACCCTAATTTAATAAGGTGAGATAGTCTAGTAACTTAATAGCCTAGTCCTTCCCTAACTAGGTATTCTTACTAGGAATAAGAGTAACTACTTATAAGAATTTATTAGTAACTAATATTATATATTTAAAGCTATTAAGGGAAATTAGTAGAGTAAGGATAAAATTAATAGTAAGGGTATAAAATAGCTAGGCTAGTAATAGGATAGGTTAAAGAGATCTATATAGTTTATATCTAGAAGTCTAATTAAGCTAGTAGTATAAGTAATACCTAATAAAGTTATATAGCTTTATTACTAGGTTATAAATATATAGCCCTTTAGTTAGCTATTTATATATATAGGTATATCCTAGATACCCTATTCTATTATAAGTAAGCTAGAAAACTTCTAATTCTAAAGCTATAGTAGGTATATATAATTATAAGCCTCTCTAGTTATTATTAAAATATAATAAGTTATTAATTATTTAATATAGAAGTTTAGTAGTATTACTACCTAAGGCTATATTACCCTTTATTATTAATATAACCTTTACCTATTAAGGGACCTTAATAAGGCCCTTAATAACCCTTTATTAAAATTCAGGTAATATTTTTACTAGGCTAACTAGAAAAGCCTATACTAATAGCGCGTCTAGACTTAACTAATTAAATAGGTAATATTCTTTACTAACTAGCCTTAATAAGGCGTTTAATATAATATTAGATTTTCCTAGCTTATATTATATATCTAGATGAAATTACTAGAGGTATTCTAATATTTAAATAAGATATAAGTTAAGCTTTTTAACTAATATAGTATTTAGACTAGTTTACTAAATAATAGTAACTACTACTAAATAGTTAATATAGATAATTATTATTAATTAAGCTACCTTAATTATATAGTAGATTTTCTTAACTACTTAAATTATACTTATAATTTCTAATTTTATTAGCTAATAACGCGTTTTAGCCTTAGTAAGGAGGTGATTAAGGAAGGGGATAGGGAGGTAAGACTTCTATCTAGAGTACTTTATAAAAGCCTTTATTAGGCCTTTTATATAGTAGATATAAGCCCTAAACCTAAACTCCTTACTAGTATCTAAATCTATAAATAGCTAGAAGACCTTATTAAAATAATAAAGTATTATAAGACTTATAAATATTTTTTAAAGTTAATAAAATATATTAAGTTCTTTTAATATTAGCTTACTAAGATATATTCTCTAAGCTAATCTTTTACGCGTATTCCTCTAAATACTAGATTAAAATATACTATAAATAGACTTATTAAGATAAGTCTTCTATAATTATAAGGGTTTTATAATAGTAGTATAGAAGGTAATATATTAGTATAAATACCTAGTAAGGCTAAGATAATACTTAAGTAAACTAAGGGTAAAGGGAAATTATAGATTAGAGATAGTAGCTAGCTTTTCTTCTATTATAACTAGTTTAAAGGCGTCGACCTTTTACCCTAATAGATAAACTAATAGAAACTTAAAGAAAGACTTCTTAGGAGAGAGATAAATATTTATATTATTAAGGGCCTTAAATATTTAATCTAGGTATAAAAGGTATTCTTCTAGTAAACTAGAAAAAATATTATTATTATTAATATATACTTAATAGAATTACTAATATAGTTATAAGATCTAATTAATTATATATTATATATAGGCTAGTAAATTTCTATACTCTATTATAAGTATATTAAAGGTTTCCTATCCTTAATAACTAGCTATTATAAGATAATAGCGGCGAGATTAATTAACTAACTATTAATAGAAGAAACTAGTAGTATCTATAATACTAATATATATAGCCCCCTTTAATAGAGCTAATATCTTAGCTTATAAGAGTACTAGGTATATATTAGATATAGTAATTTTATTTAAGGCTCTAATATCTATAATAATATAGCCTTTTTTTATATTATCTATATTTACCTTCTAAATAATAAAGTAAGGGAATAAAAAGGGTATTAATTTTATAGTCTAGTCTATTCTCCCTTAATTATAGAGTTTATTAAACTCTATATTAATAACTTCCTTATTAGCTTTTCCTAATAGATATACCCTCGCCTAGCTAGGCTTATAAAGATCTAGTTATTTATCTATTAGGGGTATATCTATCTATTATACCTTAGGTATATTAGCTACGCTACTAGTATCTTATTATAAGGCTAGATACCTTTTAATAATATTTACTATTAAGGGCCTTATTTTAGATAATCTATAAATAGTAGTACTAGTAGAATATATTACCTCTAGTATTATAGTAGGAACTATAGGGATAATAGTAGTAAATATAGTAGCTATAACTATAAGTTATTATAGATTTATCTTAACCTAGTTAGATACTTTAGCCTTTTTAGGGGGCCTAGTAGTAAGGTTACTATAAAAGGCTTTAACTAGGAAGTATTTAACTACTTTATATTTAGTAATATATCCTAGCTTTATATTCCTAGGGATAGGGGCGGGGAAATTACAAGGAAAGATAACCTTACACCTAAAGAGATTAGAAGGTAGGTAAGGGAGAAGTAGAAAGAGAGGTAGTTAGGATACTAGGAGAGTATCCCTAGCTATATAAGAACGGCGGTATAAAGGGGAGGGATCTAGGAGATAAGGGTTAGTCTTTATATAGGGCTTTTTAAGGCTAAGAGCTCCGTAGCTATCTAGTTATATATAGGGAAGATAGGACTACGCGCCTTCCTATATAAGAGGAGGGTACTAGGGGTTAATAGTACTAGTTATAAATATAGATAAAGGTATTAGGATACTAAGTATATACTTATATTCTACCCTAACTATATAAAGGGGAGGAGGCTAATACTTTAAAGGGCGGGGTTAGGTAACTTCTACTAGATAGTATTAGCCTTAAAGGGGTTAAAGGTAGCGACTAAATAGGTTATCTAGTAAGGTATACTTAGCTAGTTTATACTAGTAAGGGAATAACTCTTTAAGACTATATAGGAGCGGATAGGCTCTAATTAGAGGGTAAGGGGGTAGGTAACCCTAGTAAAAGAAGAGAATAAGAAGGTATAAAGAGTATAGGATAGGGTAGTATATAATATCTAGAGATCTAGAAACGCGATAGTAAATAGGGTAGGGGATAAAGTTTTCTTTTATAGATTATAGTTTCTTCTAATAAGCTAGATATAGACCGCCCTTATTAGCTCTAAGTAGCTAGATAGTAGAGTATAAAATATAAATAAATAAATAAATAAATATTCCTAGAGAGCTTAATAGCTTTATTAGTATTATTCCTAATAAAAATATAAGATATATAGTAGTCTATAATATAGGGATAGACTAATAGGCTATTAAACTTCTCTAGTTTAAAGATTAGGTCTTAATTAGTAGGTAGTTATAATATATAGTATTAAGGGCTAGTAATTTAGATTTACTTATTAATATATAGAGCGACTATAATATATACTTAGCTAAAAACTATTATATTAGTTTAGCTCCCTTTAATTAAGGCTTTAATTAAGACCTCTAGGTTCTAGTATAATTAAATAACTATTAGATTTTTATTTAGATTAACTACTATTCCTTTTAACTTAAGAATATTAACGCTAATAAGTATATTTATTAAAAGATTATCTACTATATATACCTCCTATTTAATAAGGGTAGTAGCTCTATTAATAGTAGGAAGGCATATATATAGCTTTATATAATAGCTTATATTATACTTCTTATCCCTAATTCCCCTAACTCTTATAAGTATTAGTATTTTTAATATTTTAGCGTTTAAAACCTATTAGAAGAGAAAAGCTTAATCTATAAGACTTATAATATAACTAGTATCTATATATAACTTTTAAAGTTAGCTAGTAGATATAAGCTTTACTAGAGTAGTAATAAAATAGGACCCCCTAAATATATATCTACTTAAGGCGATATCTTTTAATATACTCTAGATAATTAAGAGGTTACTTTAAGGAAGGCTTTAATTATTATTACTATCTACCTAGGCTATCTTTAATAATAATATTATTAAGGCCCTTATTTTATTATAGCTTTAATATAAATAGTTATAAAGAGTATTATTAGACTAGAATATTAATATATATTTTTAATACTTAAAGGCTTTAATAGGGTACTAAATAGATAGGAAATAGGTTTCTACTATATTATTACTATTATTCCTAGTACTTCTAGGATTCTAGCTATTTTCCTAGGAATCTTCTAGGTAACTAGGGTTTTCCTAGTTAATAGACTAGTAGAAGTTTTCCTTATAAGTATTATAGTTTACTTACTTATTATATAGCTATTCCTAGGAATTTTCTTTATCTTTAATAGTAGCTTAATAGACCCTAGGCTATTATTAGACCCTATTAAAAGATTTATATAAGACCTAGTTATTATTTAAAGTATTTAGTAAAGGATATCCTTAGCCGTAGTTCTAATATTAATTCTACCTAGGTAACCCGCTTATATTTCCGTTAGTTATTTATAGGGGTTAATAGGGCCTAGTAATCTAGAGCTAGTCTACTTATATTAGTACCTATTAACTATTATTATTAAAATTCCTAAAGTTATTCCTACTATAAGGGATAAATAGTCGAGGGTTACTATAATAAGGCCTTAGAGGCCTACTATAGTAACTATTAAATTAGTATAGGAGGAAGTTTTAATAAAATAGACCTAAATACTAACCTAATTATATACTATACACGTACTTAAGATGTAGTAGAAAAAGATAATTATTCTAAGTGTAGGAATCCTACTTATATACTAAAGCGCTAAGCCTATTATAGATAGGCTGCGGAAGGCTTCTATAAGGAAGTAATAGAAAGTAATTATAATAAATAGCGCTATATAAATAAAGCTATTATCCTAATAGTAAGGTAGTTAACTTATTACTAATTCCTTACTATACGCGTTATTAAAACCCTTAACTATTTTACTAGTATTCCTAAGTAATTCCCTTTCCGAGGTCTAATAGTCTTCCTTAGGCCTACTATTCTTCCACCTAACTAAATACTATATTAACTATCTCTAACTACGATATACCCTTCTCTTATAAATAAGCTTATTAATCTCCTATTCCTTATAATTATTAACGATGGTAGGTATTACTAGCCGGCGTTAACGGTATAAATTATTAGCGGGGATAGTAGCCGGCTTAAGGTAGGCTACTAAGATAACGTTATATATTTTTATAGTACTTAAGAGGTCGAGTTTATAAGCTAGTTAGCTAATATATCTAGTTACCTAGAATAGTCCTATAAATTACTATCTAATTTTCTTAGACTTAATAGCTAGGATATAATAACTCCTATAAAGGCGCAGGTTAATTATATCGCCTTCCTTAAAGAATATAAGAGAATAGTAAGAGTTATAATAGCCCTTTATTTTTATAATAGTAAAAGTAATTACGTCGCTCGCATTAATATAAGTTAGCTGATAGGTATTAACGGGTAGATATACCAGTACTACTATAACTTCGTTAGTAATAAGAGCCCTATTACTAAAGCCTTTAGTAGGTAGTCTATTATTATTAGTAATAAGGGCCTTATTACTAAAGCCTTTAGTAGGTAGTCTATTATCGTTAACCCGTAATAGATCTAGGGCTTTACGGGTTTTAAATCTATAAAGGACCTAGGTTAGAGAGAGATAAATAGAGCTATACTTAGTAGAGTTATTCAATAAGGCAGATATTTTATCTATAATAGTAAGCTATTATTATTAATTATCTAGTATAGTAATATAATATTATAACGCTATTTTAGCCGTTTAATTAGTACGTTCTAATATACTATTAGATTATAGGTACTATACTATTAAATATAAGAGGCTAACTTTTAGTAATAAAAAATTGTACTTCTATACCTACCTAACGAACTTTCTATCCCTGTCTAAGATAATTACCCTTAGAACACCCTAATTTAATAAGGCGAGACGGTCTAGTAGCTTAATAGCCTAGTCCTTCCCTAACTAGGTATTCTTACTAGGAATAAGAGTAACTACCTTTAAGAATTTATTAATAACTAATATTATATATTTAAAGCCGTCGAAGGAAAGCGGTAGAGTAAGGATAAAATCAATAGTAAGGGTATAAAATAGCTAGGCGGGTAGTAGGATAGGCTAAAGAGATCTATATAATTTATACCTAGGAGTCTAATTAAGCTAGTAGTACGGGTAATACCTAATAAAGCTATATAGCTTTATTACTAGGTTATAGATATATAGCCCTTTAGATAGCTATTTATATATATAGTTATATCCTAGATACCCTATTCTATTATAAGTAAGCTAGAAAACTTCTTTTTCTAAAGCTATTATAGGTATATATAACTATAAGCCTCTCTAGTTATTATTAAAATATAATAAGTTATTAACTATTTAATATAGGAGTTTAATAGTATTACTACCTAAGGCTATATTATCTCTTACTATAGATATTACCTTCGCCTATTAGAGAACCTTAATAAGGCCCTTAATAACCCTTTATTAAAATTTAGGGGATATATCTACTAGGCTAACTAGAAAAGCCTGTACTAATAGCGTATCTAGACTTAATCTATTAGATAGGTAATACTCGCGACTAGCTAGCTTTAATAAGGCGTCTAGTATAATATTAGATTTTCCTGGCTTATATTATATATCTAGACGGAATCGCTAGAGGTATTCTAATACTTAAATAAGACGTAGGTTAAGCTTTTTAACTAATATAGTATTTAGGCTAGTTTACTAAATAATAGCGATAGTAGCCGAATAATTAATATAGATAATTATTATTAATTAAGCCGCCTTAATTATATAGCGGATTTTCTTAACTACCTAGATTATAGCTATAATTTCTAACTCTATTAGCTAATAATATATTTCAGCCTTAGTAAAGAGGCGACTAAGGAATAGGATAGGTAGGTAAGACTTCTATCTAGGGTACTTTATAGAAGCCTTCGTTAGACCTCTAATATAGTAGACGTAGGCCCCGAAACTAAACTCTTTACTAGTATCTAGGTCTATAAATAGCTAGAGGACCTTATTAAAATAATAGAGGATTATAAGACTAGCGAATATTTTCTAAAGCTAATAAAATATATTAAGTTCTTTTAATATTAGTTTACTAAGATATATTCTCCGGGCTAACCTTTTATATATATTCCCCCGAATACTTAATTAAGATATACTATAAATAGACTTATTAAGATAAGTCTTCCGCAGTTATAAAGGCTTTATAATAGCTACGTAGAAGGCTATATATTAGCGTAAATACCTAGTAAGGCTAAGGTAATACTCGAGCGAATTAAGGGTAAAGGGGAATTATAAGTTAGTAATAGCGGCTAACTTTTCCTCTATTATAGCTAGCCTAAAGGTATCTACCTTTTACCCTAGTAGATAAATTAATAGAAACCCTAGGAATAATTTCTTAGGAGAGAGATAGATATTTATATTATTAAGGGCCTTAAATACCTAATCTAGGTATAAAAGGTATTCTTCTAATAAACTAGAAAAAATGATAATATTATTAATATATACTTAGTAGAAACGCTAAAAAGGCCGAAGGATCCGATTAATTATACGTTATATATAGGCTAGTGAATTTTAGTAGCCTATTACTAGTATATTAAATATCTCCTAGCCTTAATAGCTAGCTACTATAAGATAATATTAGTAAGACCGATTCACCGACTATTAATAGAAAAAACTAGTAGTATCTACTATATTAATATATATAGCACCCTTTAGTAGGGCTAATATCTTAGCTTATAAGGGTACTAGGTATATATTAGGTATAGTAATTTTATTTAGGGCTCTAATATCTATAATAATACGACCTTTCCTAGTACCGTTTATGATTACCTTCTAAATAATAAAATAAGGGAATAAGAATAGTATTACTTCTATAGTCTAGTTTATCCTCCCTTAATTATAGAGCTTATTAAACTCCGCGTTAATAACCTCCTTATTAGCCTTTCCTAGTAGATATACCCTCGCCTAACTAGGCTTATAAATTTCCGGCTAGTTATCTACTAGGGGATATCTATCTACTTAGCTTCTAGGATATTCGCTATACTACCGGTATCCTACTATAAGGCTAGATACCTATTAATAACCTCTATAATTAAGGGCCTTATTACGGAGTCTTTATAAATAGTAGTACCTATACTATAGATTACTTCTAGTACTACCGCTATAGTAGGAAATATTAGGATAACGGTAGTAAATACGGCGGCCGCTATTTTAAGTTATTAAAGATTTAACTTAACCTAGTTTATCGCTTTAGCCTTTTTAGGGGGCCTAGCGGCGAGGTTACTATAGAAGGCTTTAACTAGGAAGTATTCCGCGGCCTTATACTCCGTGACGTGTCCTAGCTTTATATTCCTAGGGAGTTTAACAGCTTTATTAGTATTATTCCTAATAAAGATATGTAATATATAGTAGTCCACGACGTAGATATAGATAGATAGGCTATTAAGTTTCTCTAGTTTAAAGATTAGGTCTTAATTCGTAGGTAGCTATAACGTATAGTAACGAGGTCTAGTAATTTAGATTTATTTATTAGTATACGGAGCGATCACGATATATACCTAGCTAAAAACCGTTATATTAATTTAACTACCTTTACTTAAGGTATTAATTAGAACCTCCAGGTTTTAATACGACTAAATAATTATTAAATTCTTATCTAGATTAATTATTATCCCTTCTAGCTTAAGAATATTAACGCTAATAAGTATATTAGCTAAAAGGTTATCTACTATATATACCTTACGCTTAATAAGAGCGGTGGTCCTATTAGTAGTAGGAAGGTATATTTATAACTTTATATAGTAGCTAGCGTCCTACTTCTTATTACTAATTCCTCTAACTTTTATAGGCGTTAGCATTTTTAATATCTTAGTATTTAGGACCTACTAGAGGAGGAAAGCTTAGTCTATAAGACTTATAATATAGCCGGTATCTACGTATAACTTCTAAAGTTAGCCGGTAGACGTAAGTTTAACTAGAGTAGTAACGAAATAATACCCCCTAAATGCATACCCTTTTAAGGCGACCTCTTTAAAAGTACTATAGATAATTAAGGGGTTACCCTAGGGAAGGCTTCGGCTAATACTACTATCCGCCTAGGCTATCTTTAATAATAATATTATTAAGGCCCTTATTTTATTATAGCCTTAGCGTAGATAGTTATAAAGAGTATTATTAGACTAGAATATTAATACGTATTTTTAATACTTAAAGGCTTTAATAAGGTACTAGATAGATAGGAAATAAGTCTCTACTATTTCATTACTATTATTCCTAGTACTCCCGGGATTCTAGCTATTTTCCTAGGAATCTTCTAGGTGACTAGGGGTTTCCTAGTTAGTAGACTAGTAGAAGTCTTCCTTATAAGCATTATAGTTTACCTACTTATTATACGGCCGTTCCTAGGAATTTTCTTTATCTTTAATAGTAGCTTAATAGACCCTAGGCTATTATTAGACCCTATTAAAAGATTTATATAGGACCTAGTTATTATTTAAAGCGTTTAGTAAAGGACGTCCTTAGCCTTAATTTTAATATTAATTCTACCTAAGTAACCCGTTTACGTTTCTATTAGTTATTTATAGGGGTTAATATAACCTAGTAATCTAGGGCCGTTCTACCTATACCTACTACCTATTATTATTAAAATTCCTAAAGTTATTCCCGCTATAAGGGATAAATAGTCGAGGGTTACTATAGTAAGGCCTTAGAGCCCTACTATAATAACTATTAGATTAGCGTAGCGGGAAGTTTTAATAAAATAGACCTAAATTCTAACCTATTTAAAGATCTTAATTACGACGGTTATTATTATAAGTATCCTACTTTATCTTATAAAGGGCCTTATTACTCCTATAAATATTAAACTAATTATACTTCGTGAAGCGAAGCTCTTCTAGAAGCTCTAGAATAGTTAACCTATTATTTAGTCTTAATAGGTTATAATAAAGTTCTCCGTCGAGATACTTATATACTAATAGTACTTAAGCGCTATCTATTAAAGTAATACTAGTATTCTTACTATTTAGTATAATGCTAGAGATACAGTCTACTAGATCTTATCTATTACGAGTATCCTTAATAGTATAGCGAATATTTTCTAGGAGACTAAGGGATTTCCTAGGCGAGTCTTAAAAACGCTCTTATAGAGCTTTATACTATTTAATTATACCAGTTAGATTATTCCGTAGATTACTACGGGTAAGATAAGTTAGCTAATTTATAAACTAATTATTAGCCTTCCTAAGTAGATATAAGTCTAGGTTTAGTCGTATAATAGCTAGATCTATTATAATAGCTTTCACTTTAAGCCTACTAGTAAAGCTGAAAATATTATAATAGATATTATAGGTATCCTTAACTTTAATAGGGGGTATATTAGGATTTAGATTAAAATACCTAATATCTTATAACTAGAACTAAGGGGTACTACTACCTATTCCTATAATAGACTAATTAGCCTAGCGTCTACTAGCGCTAGTATTTAAGCCCTAGATATAAGTAGATATTATATTAAATTACTTAGCTATAAAGCTTCTAACTAATATACTAGTTTAACTATTTACTAGATTATTCCTATTATTATTTCTACTATTTTCCGCTATACTTAAAGCTTCTAGTAGACTAGGTATTTCTAGTCCTATTAGTTAATTATATATAGTCTCTTTTATTAAAGTTACCTAAGTTAACCCTATTAATATAGAAATAGACTCTATTATTAGTAAAATAGACCTTACTAGTAAATAAATTAAGGTCCTTAATTAGGCTATTAGAATTAAAGGAGGGTCTTATAAGTAATATCTTATAAATATTATAGCTTTTTTAAAGTAATAGTTTATTATATAAAATTAGCTATTATTAATAGCTTAATTAGAAGGCTAGGGTAGTTTATTAATATTAAATAGACTTATAAGCTTTAAGGATAATAACCTAGTATAATATTATTACTCTTATAAAGAGTTAGTAGTAACTTAATTAATCTAAGGAGGTTTAAGGTTCCCTTAGATAATATTCTTAATTAGGAAATAGCTAATAATATTAATAATATTAGAGTATTTATATCTAGTATTAATAAACTTATATATCTAAAAAGTAAGGACTAGGGTCTCCCTTAAGGGATCTAGGATAAGTAGTAAATAGAGATAGTTTAGGGATATACTTAAGTTTACTTAGCTAAATACCGGAGTTTCTCTAAAAATTCTAATAGAATAGGATAGAATTCTAATACTATTAGATAGTAGTAATAAGTAATAAAGAAGGCCCTTATTAATACTAACTCTTTTAGGGAGACCTTTATATATATCTAAAATTATAAAAGGCTTCTTAGTAAAGATCTAGTATAAAGTTAAAAGCCTAGGATAATAGTAGAGTAGAAGACTTAGATAGCTAGTACCAAGGTTTCTTAGCTAATAATACTCTAAGGAGTTAATACTTATAGAGTTAATTTATAATCTTAGCTTACTATATAATTAATAGTATATAATAGAAGCTAGATAGTATTACTACTAATTACTATAAATATATTTAAGATATAGTAGAAAGATAATTATTCTAAGTATAAGAATCCTACCTATATATTAAAGCGCTAAGCCTATTATAAATAGGCTATAGAAGGCTTTTATAAGGAAGTAATAGAAAGCGACTATAATATAACTTAATAGTTAGTCTATTCCTACTTATAGTTACTACCTTCTTCCTACTCTAGTTTATTATTACTACTAATTAAGGTATATTAGGTAAGTATACTAGTAATTAGTTCTATTATAATATATATAGTAGATAGTTACCTAAAAGCTAATAGCTAGTTAATAGGAAGTAGTTATACTATAACTATTTATTAAATAGAAGTAGGAGTAGATATTAAAGGGTTATATAAGAAGGATACTAATTAGGAATTAATATAAGGCCCCCCTTAATAGTTTTAATATAGATATCCCGCTTAATCTAGCCTCTTATAGTATTATTAGGAGTTATTATAATATAAGCGACTTCTATAAAAGTAGGGTAATTATAAGTACCCTTATCCTATTATTTAAAATTTAGCTATTAGATATAAATACTTATAATAATAATAGGATATTATAATTTATCCTCTTTAAGGTAGTTATAATAGGATTTAAACCCCTAAATATATAGGTTAATAGATTAAAGGATATACTAAGTAGAAGTAAGGGTATCTTAGTTTAAATTATTAAAATATTAATAGTAAATATTTAATTACTTCTATATACTATCTAATATATAAATCTAGGCGAATTTTAGCTTAAAATTATTATTAGTAATAAGAGGACTTATTAGATAATAAATAGACCCTTAGATCTAGAAGGTAGCTTAATTAATATAGGTATTAATATTAGTTATACCCTATTAGTAAAGAATAGATAATTATTATAACTAATAATATTATTTAAAATATATATATATAGTCTACCTTTTTATAAATTATTTATTAATAATAATATTATCTATATTACTTAGTAATTTATTAATAGATTATACTTTAACTTTAGCCTCCTTACCTAACTCTTTAAGTAATAACTTTATATTAGCTAGCTTATATATCTAATTAGAGGCTAGTTAGTTATTCTTTCTACTATTATAATATAGCTATTAACTATCCTCTAATCTATTATATTTATTTTTCTATAATAGTATATTATAGTATAGATACTTATTACTAGTAATATTAAATAATCTATTAACCTAGAATAAACCCCTATTTATTACTATCTCTAAGTCCTTATATACCTAACATCTCTAACTTAGTATTTAACCCTAATATATATAATTCCGCTATTAGTATAAGTATTATCTTATAAAGAGTTAGTACTTAATATTATCCTCTATATTAGTATCTTACTAGATATACTAATAATAGGTATATTAGTTATATTTAAAGGGAGGCTAGGGAGTAAATCCTTAAGGCGCTTCTTTAAAAGCTAGGGGAGTAGGTTACTAAAGGTCCCTAGGCGGAATAACTACTTAAATAGTTATATTAATAAGAGCTATATACTACTAAGGACTAATACTATTATTAAGGTAGGTATAAGGGTAAATCCCTAATAGTATTTCTTTAAAGTAAAGTTCTATTAATATAATATCTATTAAATTAGCCCTAAGGATTTTAAATCTAACTTAGGTATTTATATTAATTATCTTTAGGTATTTAATATATCTTATACTATTACTCTTATAGGATTTAATCCTCTTATTATTACTATTAAGAGTATTATAATCTAACTTAGAAAGAGCTACGCGGTTAGAAGATATTATAAGAGAGTTAGAGGAGCTAAGTTTAATATAAGAAGAGTAATAATAGGTAGTTTAAAGATAGCTAATATAAGTTATATATAATAGATAATTAGGGGGAGTATTAAAATCTATAGTATACTATTAAATAGAAATAATAAGTAGGAAGAAAAAATTAGTAATAAGATTAATAGGTACTAAAATATTAAATTATTATATTAAATTTAGTAGGTAAATTTATTTATAATAATATATCTTTTAAACTACTATACTAATTCTTATAATTTTTAAAGTATTAAGTATTTTAAGATAAATTATATAACTTATTCTAATTAGAAAATATTATAAAGTATTAGTATAATTATAAATAGAATATAAAGAAATATTAGACTTTTAATATTTATTATAATTAGCGCTAGTTCTAAGGAGGTAATTTAAGGGACTTTAAATTAATTAATAAGTAGTAATAAGCTTAGGGTCTTAATATCTAGATTTTCTATTATAGTAAAAATATATCTTCTAGATACTAAATATAACCCTTATACCTTTAGACTAATTTAGTATAAAGCCTATTTATCTAGTCTTTAATACTCTACTTTATAAGATCTACTTAGATCTATTAATCCTAGGGATAACTAGGTTATAATACATATCTTCCTTAAAAAGTATTCTAGCCTTATTAAAATAAAGTCGAGATAATTACTATATAATAATCCCTAGCTAGAATATAACTTTTATCTTCTTTTCTTAGGATATCTTAAACTTATCTTTCTCTACGTCCTTTTATATATATAATAAAAGCGAGCTAGGAGCTTTACTTATAAGGATATAAAGGATATTAATATTATTATCTCTAGAATAACTATCTAATTATTAGCTCGCTTTAAAATTAAATAAGAAGAATAGTCTACTTATATATAAAGACTTAAGAACTAGGGTTATATTATTAACTTTAATATATATAAGAGTAATAGCTTTACTAGCTAATAATAAGATATATATTTTACTTAACTTAATTATACTATTATCTTATAATAAGTAGAGTATCTACTTTACTCTATTATAGAATAAAATTAGAATTATTTAACTAAAGCTATTATATACTAGTATCTAAGAAGTATTATAAAAGTAATATTACCCTTTATATAAAATACTAACTAAGTAGTAAAGAGTAGGTATATTAAATTCTATATATTAGAAGGTAGTTATATATTTATACTTTAATATAATAGAATTTTTTTAAAGTTTATCTATACTTAGCGAATTTATACGCGTCCCTACTAAAATTACCCTTATATACTAAGAGTATATTTAACTAATATAGACTAATTTAAATAACTTAAAACTTTTAGATATAAAGTATTAGCTACTTATCTATTATTCCTACTTTTCTATTTTAGATTTTATAATATAGTTTCTATATTATTTACCTTATAGTTAAGGGACTTAAGAGTAAGTACTTAGTAAGTAGAACTACTTTATATAAGAAATATAAGAACTTATATTAAATTATTAATAAACGCGTTATAAGAAGGTTACTCTTATTAAATATAATAAGGTAATTTTAATATTCTAAAAATCTAGTATAGTAAAAAGTATTTATTTCCCTAGCTACCCTAAAATTTTTAGGTATATCTTACCTTTTTAATATAATAAGATTAGCTTATAGAAATATTAACTTTTTAGTATAATCCTACTAAAATTTAGGGGGTATAGATAGATTAGATAAAAACTCTATTATAATATACCTTATAATAGAATATTAAAGGTATAATTTTATAAGGAAGTAAGAGATTTTATAGTTCTATTCTATCTACTCTAGGATATTTTAGTAGGGCTAAACGGGTTTAATAGGCTAATCTATTATAGAAGCCTTACTAGAAATCCCTTAAATACTTTAATAATTAGAGGATCTTATAAGTAGTAAAGTCTAGGTAGTAGGCAGGGCTTTAAGGTAATTAGAATAATAAGGGTAGCTTAAGTTAAAGACTAGGGGACTTATTTTAGGCTCCTACCTACTATACCCTTATACTACCTTATAGTACTCCCTCTTACTCCCTTAGTACTCCCCCCTACTCCCTCGTTACTCCCCCTTACTCCCTCGCTACTCCCTTTAAAGCGGCCCTGCTCCCTTTCCCGTCCCGGAACGGTAATTTCCTCGGGGTGTATATAATATATATATTACGTTCTACGTGCTGCTCCGTTGAGCATTGCGCCGTTACCTACTGTTCCTAAGCCTACAGCCAGAAGAGCAACTCGATGGTTCGATATTGTTGTCAGGTACATCACGTCCGCTGAAAGGCGGAAGCATCTCCTATACCCGCCAGTGGCGATATGCGTTACCCAGAAGATAAGTTCGCCTCTTTGACCCTACCTTATCGCAAATATACGCCTTGAGCTTCATCACCAGTTCAAAGACAATATCTACCACAGGTAGATATCGTGAGCAGCCATTAGCACAGCTGTCTTTAGTAGTACTCCTCCCAAAGGGAGGAATCATGACGCATCTTCTCATTTTAGCGCTCGCGTTACTCCCATTGTCGACAATAGCCCTCTCGACATCGAACACGACAGTCAACGGAATGATCCAAGCTTGTCTCCCGCAGGCAAAAGCTGGCAAAGTGCAAGTACCAGAAGCAGTGTACGAAGACTGTATCAAAATCATCCTCGGCTTCACCACCGGACTCCAGCCAAAACAACCCGCACTCTTCAGTCGAGAGACATGGACAGGCGTACACATGCCACAGAAAGGTGTCCACGGAAATTGTGTCTTCGAGATCGACATGTTCAAGGATGCCATGGAGGAATTCGCATCAACGTTCGATGTTGCCCGGGAAGCGGGTAAGATGGCCAAGGAGTGCGTACTGAAAGCGCCTAGAACGGGTGGTGTAGCAGTGGTTGGCAAGCACAATCGTATTGAGATCATACTTCACGGATTGACGGCTGTCGATCTTCCAAAGGTGATGGCAGGGTGGGAGCATTTGGGGTGCGAAGCTGCTACCAACACGACTATTTTGGCAGCGAGCATGACCGATGGTCCTCCCATCGTACTAGAAACTTGCGCCAAGGAATGCCGTGGATATCAGTATTTCTGGACGAGGTTCGGCACACAGTAAGCTACCCTTTCGAGTGTTCCGGGTTTATTAGAAAGCTAACATGAAATCCTTAGATGCTTCTGTAGCAACGTGATTCCAGTCGTATTCTCAACTTGGAATGGAACACTTACATCAACATGTGAAGATCCGGTGTCAATGAGTATCTATAGTGCAACGGGAACAACAGCGATTGCCTGAAGACAAATGATCATTGGACCTACTAGTCAGACGTACATATAAATATAAATCACAAATTAAAATTACGGTTTGGATACATCATAAGCACCAGTCATAAAACCATGAGCACAACGCGTATCATCGACCAGAAATCCATGGCTATTATCAAGCAGGAAAGTAGACCAGCCACAGCCACCGTCAAGCCGGGGTGCATGGAGCATTATCCGCGCACCAACCCCAATTCATCCCCATGGCTGTCGCTTCGGCATTCTGCCATAATCTCTCCACGTTTACAAGTTTGCGCTTTCTATAGGCGTTTGAGGAGAATCATATCGTGAAGAGGAGCATTCTTTACCTCAAAATAAACCCTTCCCCAGTGTGGCACATCTGAGACGTACCGTCTTCGAGGAAGGTGATTGACGATCGAAAAGGAAGCACAACACATCTAATTCACATTGAAAACACATCCAGCGCCACATAAATGATAGACACAGCTTCCATCGCAGTCCATTTGCCTGTCACAAGAAATAGCATCCTCCATTATAGATCTCGGTCCTCTATGGAGAGACAGGGGTCTGGCCAAACACGATATAGTTGAAGGTATCAGCCAGAGTGGCGATTGTGGTGTTTACAGGGATTGCAGCCACACCCCGCTCCTAGAGAAAGTGGCCACCTGCAACCCAGTGAGTCCGACAAGCCAAGCCTCAACCATCTGCTCGTTCAAGCCTCCATCAGTATTTGTTTTGTAGTCCTGTTGCGCGACCTGATTGTTGGTTTTGTCGATGCCGGTCACCGTCACGGTGCAAGGCGGTGGTACGCCAGCCACGGTCTTCTCCGACGGAAGGGCGCAGCCGTAGAACAAAGAGAAGAAGTTGAAGTGATCGACTTTCGTAACGGGGTAGACGACAGTCAGTTCCGGAGTGCCCTGGTCTATGGTAGCAAGGGTAAGTGTGCCGTAGCCGATAAGGTTGGGAGTCTGCGACACGAGATATCGAGGACCTTTTTCGTAGCTGCTCTGCTCCATATTTGCCTTCAAGGGCAAAGAACCACGCCGCGGGGGTCCTGTTTGTTGCCATACCCCTTTCGTCGATGGACAGATGATAGTGACCGAGAATGTCCGATGACTGTCTGTCAAATGTTCATGTTCGGCTTTCTACTACTGACTCCGTTTAGGATGCAATTGGCACGGAGTTCTCCGTCCATACAGTTCAGCACAGTCGCGTTGGCAGCGTCTGGATTCCGTATGCCGGCAGACAAGTGATACTACAAGGTCCCACCAGAAAGGAGTGGGTCGGGTTTGCTATTCGCTGAAAGTGGCAGACTAATGGCTATCAAGAGTTGACATTTGGGTATTCAATAAGAGAACCTCAAATTTTCGCGAAACAAGGCTTTGAGTGATGCAATACATAGTAAATGGCCCCTGTAGAAACATCACAAACCGCGATCTTCCCCAACTAGGAACATAGCAATCGACAGCCACTCGCATTAGAATCTTCAACTCGAAGCAGCACTCTCCGACCTTGATTGACATTCGACGTGATGGGATTATTCAGGAGGTGACACCTGTGTCCCAGGAGCAAGAACGACTTGAAGTGTAGCAAATTCCTACTTGAGATCCAAGATCGAATATTGGACAACCTGAGTTGTCCTAAAACATACTGAGTGATCAGCTTAACAGAGTTGCTCCTGCGGACCGTGTCGAGCAAGACGCCAGCCTTATCTTCAACACTGTCTCAATTTTCGGATCCAAATCACATGTCGTCTTTGTCTCGATCATCTTGAAAGCCTGATTGGAAGGACCAGAATGTTGTCCATCAGCTTTGGCTCCTCCAACGATGTTGCATGTTGGGGGGTAATGGCTGCTTTCCCGGCCTTGGGAGCATGATCAAGAATCGCTATTGTGCAAACAACAGGGCCGACCTTCTTATATGATGAGGCAATAGAGGTGGGGATTTGCTGCTGCTTTTGCGCCAAATTCTGGAGATTTTCGGCTACAGTCAGCGCGACAAGTTGCAGGGAAGAATGACCTCAGATGGACAAGAATGTCTAATTGGTGATACCTTGTATGCGCTCTATATGGTTAGAGTCAATTTTAATATCATTTTCCACCAGCTTTCTGTCGTTCTCGGCTGGAGATACCACGTTGGCTTTGCCATGAAAGCAGGGGGTACCCAAGTCTCGCTTGGATATCGATAGTCAACGTCTGACTCTACATACAAGCCCCCTTCTGCAGAAGTACACGGTAGCGTAGGTAATCCGCACCCACGATGGAGTCGGTAATATCAGGAAAGACCTCACGGATCAAAGTGTCCTTAGCAAAGAGGTAACGTACAAAGCTACTGGCAGCTTGATCCGGCGTCAATCTCCATGGATAGTCTGGATCCTTCTGATGCGCGGAGGAAGCGTATTAGCCTTTGGAATATGAGTTCACTTGACTTGGGTGGAAATGATGGAAGGCAAGACACACAACGTCTACAAAGAAGAGTGATCCGAGGATTAGCGGTAGCGCCTCTTGCGACTTGGGAGTCACCTGATCTCCGACTGTTAAAATGCCTTGTCGAGAGAGTGTTATGGAGAATAACGTCTATGCAGGCCAAACTTTCTACTTGGACCTCCCACACTCTCTCTGATCCCGGCCTGTTCAATGGCGGCTGGCCTGTATTTAGAAATCGAAGTACATCTTATCGGGCAGAAGATACGTTCAGATTGATAAGATTATAGAGAGGTTTTAGGAGTGAAAGCAATCAGAAGGCGAGAGGTCTTCCACAACAATGATCGGAACGCCTCGGGAATAGCTCCCATCCTAGCCCAACATCGTCAATCACGCTAGTCCTTCTCTGACATTGAGTCACGCCATGGGTGTTCGACTAAAGAGAACCGCAAGCCACCGTTAAGAACTGCCCAAGCAGCTCGCGCTGGGGCAGATTCAATTCACACTAGGCCCATCTCGTTGCTTATGTTGCTTGGGCTGACAGTCACTCCCCGGGTACCGAACTCCCTACGCCTCTCCACCACAATGCCCACCCAGCCACAAGAACTCCCAGACGAGCTACATGCAGTAGTCCTGATACTGCATCTCAAAGAGGGATGCTAGGCATCCGTATAGGGGAAGTTCTTTGGAGCTCAGACTTTGTTCCAGCAGATATACTTCGTTGAACGGAATGAGTCTCCAACAAGACTATGGAAAAGGTGGTTCAAGCCGGCGGGCTATCTCGGTCGCGGTCCCTTGACAAGCAGGCCTTCAAAGGATACCTTGGAAATATCTCCCCAGCAGCTAGGTGACGAAGGCTCTTCGAAAGTAATTATGTTCGGACTGGGACGGATCAAATGATAATATTGACCCATACGGTCACGAGTACTAGCCGTCGAAAGTCTGACGCACAATGTTCGCATAGTCTCGAGGCATATGTGCAAGCAGCTTCCATTCCAACAGACGGTGATCCTGAGTCCCCATCCGCAATCGTATTGCATCTCCTCTTGCGCAGCGTCGAACGTGAATTTGTTCAAGGCTAGCAATCGGATCGTCGGCCTTTGACGATGCATGACTAGAGTGTAGGCTGCCGACCCCGCTGAATTATTGCGACATTGGATCGTGCGCGAGTGTAGGGGTCGATCGTACTTCTCATGTCCCTCCCTGCGTGAGTACCGGAAGTCCATGGAGGTCTGTTGTCGTCTCCTTTTGCTGTATTGGCGATCAACGCTATCGGCCTCAGGCTCTCAAATGATGTTCGTGCAGCAACGTGCCCGCCCAGACCTGGGGCGGAGGCACTTGAAGGGCGTCCAGAGACGACGATATATCCCTCGGAAAAGAGTCCAAACGCGAAGATGAGTTCCAGTTCCCCACACGTGTCGAATCCAAACCACCTATTCCATGGTAGATGTCACTTCCTTCCGGGGCCGCTCTTGACTTGCATATACCGCTCACACCCCTACTCTCTCCCCAGCTGAGAAGCGCTGCCTCTGCTTGGTGGCGTTGGTGGTTGGAAGGTGTTGCTCGACAGACGATCTTCATGGGAAAGACCATGGAGACGCTTCCACCACTGCTCGTTCCCCTACTTTCGTGGTAGGCGACGATTGAGAGAATAGAAGCACAGTGTATGACGATACGTTGTTTGTTCACTTCTGGGTCGCCTGAAATAGCCTCCCATGCAAGTGAATTGGCCAGGACGATAGCTGCGTCGTACAAGGCAATATTGGTAGCAGCAAAGGTGTCTTCGAAGTAAGCAGTACGAGTTTCCCTAATGATCCATTCCTGGGAGTCGTTCTGGAAATCCGATAGCTCGATGAAACGTGAATAATCATAGCCGAAATTGATCGTGTCCGCACATTCGTCCCAGTATCGAGCCAGCCATGAGATCAGGCTTTGCGCCTTGACTTCTGCAATCCATCGAGCCGATTCGTAAGCTGCATCGTGCCCCTCCTTTCTTGATCTCATGTGATTTCGCAACATAAAGAGACCTGGGACTTGGAGAAGGATGTCGGCGAGCTTATCAAAGGGGTCCTTATGATGGTGCTCGAAAGGAACGCGACACCATTCCTCCGAGGCGAAGACCGAGGGACGCTCTTGGCTTATTCCAATATAGATCTGTATTCGTCAGTGTCACATATTAGCGTCATTACAGGATGCTCAAACTTACCGAACCAAGCCTGACACTACGAAAGAGGTGGTGAATGATGCCATCTTGGCACATTGTAGGGCCTCTTAATTCAAGCATCTTTCCTGCAGCTGTGATGTGCTGAGCCCACGCAGCGAAAGAGGTGGTCATGAGGCATTCGAAGAGGGAAAATAGGATTGGTGCACTTATTGTAGCTTCGCTGATTTTGCCGGCGGCGCTTCCGCACCTTGCTAATTGGAGTTCTGTCTCATGACTTTCATGGCGTTGGCTTTCAAGGCCTTTGTCATACCAATAGCAAGCCTCCAGCTGCATGGCTGCATCGCCACGCTGTTTCCCATAGAGAGCCATTGATGCAGCGCGAATAGAGCAAATGAGAGCGGGAGATGGTGCAGCGCTCAAGATGGAAGGTAACTCGTAGACCCAGATATTCGGCCTCGTGGGATTTGCTTTTGGGTTGAAGAAAGTGGCGATGAACTGACGGAGGAAGGTTGACTGACAATCATTGACATTGATTGGCTGATATGGTGAAGCTAGTTGATCGCTATGGTAGCCACCACTGGGGTCTCTGATCAAAGCTTGGCTACCTTCCAATGGTATTATTGTTGATGGCTTGTCAACAGTGGCATCTGTTCTCACGGACCTTTCTTCGTCAGATCGTAAAGACGGTTGAGGCTGAAAAGATAAGGGGCTGTGGAAAGACGTGGTGAAAAGATGTTCCTTCGGCTTTACGGGCTTATTGTCTATTTAGAATTGAATATTCAGCCAGCTACTCCAGGTATGTTTCACAATCCATGTCAGCTGCATACCCCTAACCGTTCTAGAATTGTCATGTCCTCCATTGATCCTATCTATGAACAAGGTGCCTTGCAGCGGGCCCGGACAAGACTTCTTGGAGAGGAGACACTGGGAGCACTCTGGTATCTTCTCGTCACACTGGTTGGCCTGTTAGCCACATATTGGCTCTAGCGACACCTGATCTCATCCGTGTATGTGGGATTACTTGCCTTGATTCGGCGCTGGCGGCACATCTGACATCCCCTACTTCGACCAACATGGCGGCCCATGGTAAGATCGCGGAAGACGAATAGAAATTCAATATCAGGCGAAAGGCGATAGCTTTATGCCAAAATTCCATACTAATGATCGTGTTTATACCTAGCATACCAAATGAACTAGAACCTTGACAATTTTCCCCACTCATGACAGGCCACACAAAGCGAACAACACAGAGCCAAAGAGGGCCAGTGGTACATGTTGACCAAGGCCTCTCCAGCCAAATGAAAAGAGAGGAGCATCTGGTTGATCGAAGATTCATATGAGAAGATGTTTAACTACGCCAACATCAATGACGCGTACCAAGCATTTGATTGGCCCAAACCTCTAGTGCTGCGCTAGAGCTCCCACTAAGCCTAGAACAGTAGAATCTACTATCACCACCACCTGGAAGGCATAATGAAAGCCATCAATAATGCACGAGCGAGTCACTTTCAGCTTCGCGCTCATCCTTGATCTTGCTCTCTGGTGTATCCGACCGACCAAGACCAGCGCGCAGAGGGTCTAATTCTGAGTTGCATCCTCACCCGTCATGGCTTAACTTCCTACTTCCCCAGCCTCGGCGACAATTCGGATCGTGAGTGTGCTCAGCTTTTGGTACGACTCAAGCCGCGATCCCGTCAAGGGGAGACATACTGTTGTACGGACACATACAACTAGCATCAAGTCCATATACAACATATACTCCTCCGTACGTGTGCGAAATTACATGGCGTGGACTGAACGGATGAAAGCAAAAAACGCTCAATGTAATCTCATCTACATTTACCGAAAAATCTTCAGCCCTCATACCTCGATGTCTTCTTCCCCGCCCCCCCCCACAAAAAACCAAAACCATAAACAATTTCTTCCTCCCTCAATCATACTATACCAAAATCATCCCCCCTAAGATCCCCCCCAAAGAAAAGAACATTCCAATCACCAAGCTCGCCGACTACCCACCATCCATCCATTACACTCACTCCCCCACCCACCCCCCCTGAAAACCACCTCAACCCCCCCTCAAACCTCAAGCTCCATCCCCCACATACCCCAACCTACATCCCTCACAAAACCAAGATCCAAATTATCCATTTTTAGAAGCGCCTTCCCTTCCTCTCCATCTCAATCTCCACTTCGCTCCCCTTCCCTTCCCTTACCCTTTCCTTACCCTTCCTTTTCCCTTCCCGTGCCCTTCCCTTGCCCTTCCCTTCCCCCCCCAAAGACCAAAAACAAAAACTGAAAACCAGTCAAAACCGAAAACCGCCAATCCCCTCCAAACTGCAGCAGCAATCCTCATCGCTACCAGATCTCCCCAAATATCCCCTTTCCCCCACCCTTCCCCCACAACCCATCCAGCTCTCACCGCCCTCCAACATCAACCTCCATCGCGATCAGAGTCCGAAATTCCCAACAAGATTAGTCCGGCCTTGCAAGAAAAGATGGTCGTGAGAGTTTCGGATCAGTAGGTGTATTAATAAATGGTAAGAGACATGTCGCTCTCATTTTGTTCGACTGTCGGATTAGATGAGAGGATCATACGGCAGGGGACAAGGGATCTGGTGTTCGTGTTCTGTTTTGTGGATAGATACGGTAGTGAAGCTTTCGGCACATTCATGATCTGTGGTCATATTGGGGATGGAAAGGACGACATTGAAGGAGTAATATCGTAATACGCATATTGCTACTAGTGGGAATATAGTTTGAAAAAAATAATCAGAGATTTGGGAAGCAAGTAAGCGGCAAGCCATTGCATGGACTATGTATGATACGTACTCATCCACCATGAATGCGCCACAAGCCGTGAAAGTGGGAGAACATCGAGGGTATTCGCTATCCACATATACTCTTCTCAGTGCCAACCGTAAACGCCGATTCATACCATCATTCGCCCTCCATCCCCTTTCCGGAGTGTTCAACACCATTGATGTACGGGATCCGACAAAAAGTGCAAGGACAAATGACTATGCCTTTGGTGTTGGGATCACCTCTCCGGGAAACGCGAGACGCTCATTGGGAGGAGTCGCTAACGGGGTTGGAGGCAGTCTTGACGGGAAGCCGGCAGCAGGGACTGGCTTCGCAGTCGACGAGGATGTCGACTCCGTTATGTTCTCCAGCGGTATCCCCTTCTCTTCATCGACACCGCTCATCTTGCGATCGTGGTCAGCCACCTCCTCGGGACTCATATCATCGAATACTGTCTCTTCGGGAGATATCACACTGCCCAGCCCAGTCTCCCCTCCCTCCTTGCCAACCAGCCCCTGCTTTCTGCGAGTGTAGAAATCTGGTCCTCGAGAGTAATCACCGGCCTTCTTGCTGTGGTTGGGAACGTAGAAGCGCTTGTCGACCCTGATAACAACATAGGCCAAGATGACGATAATCTCGATGGTGAAATTGAAGATATAAAAGCACGCCTTAGATTGGTAACTGGCTGGGTGGCTGATTGGACGGGTGCCACCAGCATAATTTGTCCCCGCGCGGTAGCAGGCCCCAAGGCAGAGCAGGAATGCCGAGGCAAGCAGGACTCCAACCTTCATCCTGAATCTGCCATGTCCAAATTTCTCCAGTCGCGTCTTTCGCGGTATGAGAATCCCACCGATGACCAGCGGGATGGGGAGGAAGGAGATGACGGCGTAGAAGGTTTGGCCGTAAAGTACGACGGCACGATCTATGCGATTTGTATTTTTGTTGAGGCTGAAGAAGCTCTGGATGGATGTCGTGATGAGCATTACCAGACTGACCACGATGAGGACGTATGTCGCTATGAAGGCCCAGTGGAAGGCGGGATGCCAGCCAGAACGTGGATGACAAGATCTCACTATCCGCTGAGCGAACAGAAGGTTGATGACGAAGAGCAGGACCACTCCAGCGGCAACGAAGACGTTGGCCGCGATAGCTATGCTGACGTTCTTAGGTCGTGTAGCCCAGACGATGCGCATGACCATGGTGGTGATGCGAGCCATGCAGAAACCGAACATCATGCCGGAGATGTGGAATTTGTGGCCTCGTCTTTGGTTGACTTGGAGGATCGTCATGTGGCAGACGGCGCCGATAAGGAAGAGGACGAGGAAGACTGCGCAGATGGGGACATCGAGTCGAACGGTGGGAAGGCCGCCCAGGCTTGCGGTTGTAGGTGGGAAGGGACCTTTAGGGTTGTGTTGGCTCATCGCCGCACCCTGAGATGGAGCATTGGAGTCCTGCACGTTGAATTAGCTGGTGAGAAAGGCTTGGACCACAGGGGAGACTTGTGGACTTACCTGTCTAGACGACAGGAATGTAGCCATCTTGGAAAGAGTGTGGGTGTTCAACTCCATGGGCCTTGATAGTGTCTGAGTCAAGGAATGTTAGAATGGTGGGCGATTGCCTGGGCAACAACCACCTGGTTATGACAAGGAAAGAGGACGTCGATGTACTTTATAGATGAATATATATCAAGGAGGGTCGGCTTCGGCTTCGCGCGGGAAGATGCAGGTCGGAGTTCTGCCTGCACTCTTCGGTAGCGGTAGAAGGCATCGGTGGCAGAGCCTGGCTGATAACATACTACTATATACTATGTATGTAAGTACTGAGAGAACTTATCAGTTCCCTGCATGTCGGCGCCAATTAAACAGCGGAGGACGAAGGAGCGAGGGTCACGTGATCTGCGGAGGTTTATAAAATCCGGCCCCGATTCTGACCTCGGACTTTCCAGCCCGTGGATTGGCTCGTGAAGCGAGTCAGGGCTAGCTCATAATCCCCTTTGACGGAGGTACTGAAGTAGGTACCTTGGTACCTTACACAGTAGACGAGCTTTCACAGATTTGGACCAGGATATGAACATAAATAACTTCACAGGGCATTCTCCAATACTCAATAGCCACCAAATACGACTTCATAAGACCGTCCCACTCTGCCACCCGTCACAATACAGTCACGCTCGTCTTGTCCATATTATTGGTTACTGCCCCCTTCTTCGCCGCAACCTGACTGGGTGTCGAACAATACGAAGGCGGCACATCCAATGCCGGATTCTTGAGGAAGAAATTCCGTGGTCGCAGCAGCAACGTCATCGGCTCCGCAGGCATAACCGGATAGTCTTCAGGGGCCGGGAGATGCGTGATGCCAAAGGTGTGCCAGAGCACGATATCGGTGTTGTCGATGCTTTCATCGCCATGCGTCGCCATCCACGCCGGGAGTCCTTGCGACGGCTCGCCCGACGTCTGGGGCACATGCCGACCAGCGGGGTGGATTTGGTCGTCTTGGTCTGGGGTCATGCTTAGCCAACGGTCAACCGGGGACTCGGGATATACGTACATTTGGTGACGTGGATGGCATGCCTGGCGAAGCCTGCTCGCTTCCACACCAGACCTCCCTCCTTGGGTAGCAATGTTGGCACCTCACGACTGATAAGCTTGTAGCTGACTGGCTTGTGACTGTACGGATTGATCTTATTGGTGTTGGCCATCTCCCACGTCCGGCTCGTGCTGCCATCGTAATCTGATATCGATTCTTTCCCCGTGCTGAATTTGGTCTTGTCCGCATAAAAGGCGTTACCATATTTGTTCTCCGCACTACCGACTTCCCCTGGCCCAGCTTTGGCGTCAACTTGAAAGACTGTATTCTCCGGCCCGTCAATATTGGGATCCACTCGCAGGCAAAAGAGATGCTGGTGATTGTGAGCATTAACGCCCGGATAGACTTCGGTTCCCCAACCGAGAGTATCCTCTCCCGGGTTCATTGCGTAAGTGTTTAGTATCCCGGTGAGCTTGATCTCGAGCTGTACGGTACCATCCTGATGGAAGATCCAATACACACAATACTCGTAGTTCGCTGCGGTGAAGACGTGCGAGATGAGAAGCTTCCTTCCGCGAGTCACGATGACAGAATCGTCACGGAAATCCGTGTGCTTGAACAAGATGCCGGCGTCTTCTTCGTGTATGCATATGGCGTTCTTGATGGTCTGGCTGGCACCAGCGCGGTTGACAAAGTCGGCACTGTACCTCGGTTAGAATTCCCTGACACGAGTGCCTGCCTTGCTAGGAGATGAGACATACTCTATGTATTTGATAGCGCCTTTACAGTCACAGCCCAGAGCTAGACTATTGGTCATGTAGCCACCTCCGTACTCGCCCAGATCGAACGCATGCTTTCGCTGATGAGGATGCTCTGGATTGCCGTAGGGTACCACCATCTCAGCCAGAGAAAGTCGGTAGAATACCCCTCTCTCGTTGCCCTTGTCATTGTAGGTTATGTTGTTCAGCACAATACCCTCCCGATAATTAAACCCAACGTGTACTTTCCAATTCTGCCATTCAATGATCCTCCCATCCACCTTGAACGAGACTCCTTCGGGCTGTGAAATGTTGATGGGCTTCAGGTCTTTTCGATAGCCGCCCTCTGCCTCGATGGCTGCAGCATGATAGTTGTTTGGCGGTGCTTGGTTGACCGGCCTTCGTACGGGAGGTACATCAATGTGTATGATCTCCTGGGTGTCGCAGTTGAAAATTGGCGTAAAGTCAAGAGGATAAGTATATTGACTGTCGTCTGGGTGCGGTCGGTAATACATCAAAGCTTGCTGTAGCCTGACTTTATTCCCGAATCGCTCATCGAAGCCAATTGTCCACGCTGGATGGCATCAACGACATGTCCTCTTACACCTTTCGTGTTTGACTCACGGTCACAGTAAACCTTGTGCATATCCTCTTTGGGTATCCCAACGATACCGCATTGCTCAATCACCTTCGGGTCCTTGCGAACGACATGCTCAACGATCTGAAGATCCTCCATTGTGATCTATATCCATAAGCAGAGCTCCCATGTCCATTTTCCTCTATCTTCACATACCAGCGGCTGCACACCCTCATCCGATTCCCATTTGATGATCTTCTCCTCATCCAGATCCACCAGCCCATCATACACAGTCCCTCCTTTCTTGATAGCCACAACATCCGCAACGCGGTGGGGCTGCTGAGTGTGGTCTGGATCCGCGAGCCACTGCAGCATATGCTTTTTCCGTGGCTCCTGTACGGTGACAGCATTGTAGTACAGAGGACCATGCTCCTTGTTTACCACCGCTACTGCCTTCTCGATTTCGGCAGCGGAGAGAGGATCGAAGGGATGAGGCGGGGGAGTGGTACCGCTTACATGCTGAGCGACTTGCTTCAGGCGTTCGAGAACCATGTCTGGATTATGTTTGCTGCTGTACAGTCAGTCGTAGGTGGTGTTTTGCAAAGGTATGGTTCAGCAGCTTGAGAAGAAGGTATGTGGTATGATGATTGATGGCTATCACTATGTTCTATGTGCGAGCTGCGAGCAGGTGAACGGGCGATTGGGTCTCGCGTTCCCCTTCCCAAAGCAGCAACAAGATGGATTGTATCGCCTTTCCCTCGACCAGTGACATCGCCGTGGAGCGGGGAGTGCAGCGGTTGATAAGGAATTCGGCTCAGGGTATCTTCACCTCATCTGGCTAGACCAAGGTGACAAGGCCAAGAGCACAACCAGCTTGACATATTGATGCGTTAGCACATACTGTATACTGCTGAACAGGTTCGCTGTTGGCGCTGGTTCGATGTCGGAGCTTATTTACTTCTAAAGTGTACATAATATGGTTGCAGGACTGCAGCGTGGTGGAGCCAACGACCAAGTGTGAGCATGATACACGTCAAGAAGGTACATGAAATATGGTCAGAAACAGCGTAGCCGGCTTAACCAAACCAATCATCCGGCAAATTCAAAGACATAGGGGACCGCAAGCCTTGTTACAGGAGTTTACGCAGGCCTATATAAGGTGCAACCCATATCTTGACACAAAACTCTCGCTAGACCGTAGACGAAATTGCTGCATGCCCCCATCTCCCGTCTAAACGCCATTCTAGCATATACATTCATTAGCCCTTGCTCCCGATCTGTCCAAATCTTCCAAAGACTCCCCCACCTCCACCAGGTGTCCATGATCCCATGGTGCCGCCCCCGTTGCTCTGCGCTTGCTGTATCGGGGTGCCGGTAAGTCCGGTATGAGAGCTTGCTGGCGTGATTGGGGTGCCTTGGGTTGTATTGTTGTAGATGGTGGCACCATTGAGGTTCGGAGTCTGTGCTTGTGTGTCGGAAGAAGTGAAATTGTTTTGTGAATAGGTCGTCCCTGAAGACCCCATCCCATTAAGCCCCCACACATGGCCAAGGTACTTCTCGTCGTCGATATCGCCTTCGAAGATAGCGCTTTTGACCTGCCAAAATACCTTGCCCGTCAGAAGGCTGTCTGATCCAGCCTGGTGCGCAGCACCGATACGTTTGATGTCTAGATTGTTGGCGAGGTCCTGTAGTCCAGACTTTTGCCCCAGGTTGTTGATGATTTTTATAGCATCTGGAGTCAATTCTTGGTTTCTCGGGGCCGTTTTGATCATGTACTTGATGTCGTATATTGCAGGAAAATAAATGCTGAGGAATTTTCGGTATTCACCCTCGTCGTTAGGTAAAGGGTCTCTGTACATGAGCTTGACAAGGTAGGCAAAGTCGTAGCCTGAGTGAAATGATATCCACCGCACTTCTTTGTCAAACGTCAGGCCAGAGCTCACCAGTTTCGCACCAAATTCCATAGGATCTATGCCGTTCTTCTCATGAGCATCAAAGTCAACACCTGTATGGACCAGAAAGTCAAAGGAGTCTGCATTGTACATATCTCCGTCGGCAGAGAAGTGAAAGTTGAATTGCCAGGTGCATGGACATGGCACGAGATTGTTGGGGTATATGGGGAGTCCATCTTTGTCTGTCGGGTGGGTCGGCGGGGACTCTCCATCCTCGTTAAATAGCGTTATGCCCAGTTGAATCACTTTCAGAAGGTCGACATTGCAGCGTAGCGTTTGGTAGTGGTAATCTGCCTTGGTGGTGAACGCGCCCATTGGTCGAGCAACAATTCCAGGAAATTCGGTGTCCTGGCTTTCTCAGCAAAGGTCATCGATTCCAGCCAGAAATCCATGGCGCGTAACGAGGATGGGATCCTACCATGCTGATATATGGATAATCATCTACCAACACCCTTAGTGCTTTCAGTTCTTGTTCCAAATTCCCTTTCCATACGTCTCGAATCCTCGACTTCGCTTGAGCTCTAGACCCGCCTGCACTTCCTCTCCGCATTTGTTCTTTTGCTTGTTGCTGCTGCTGTAGTAAGGCCCCATGCTGGAAGCCCATGACTGCTTCCCTGCTCGCAAGTCCTGTTCCACCTGCACCAAGGCCGACGTCAGATCCAAAACCACCTGCTAACCCATTGAGGTTGCCTGTAGGAGCGAAAGCGTTGATGCTGTTAGAGGCCCCATGCGCGAATCCGTAGGAAGGTGGTGGAAGCCCGCCTGAATTGGAGGATTGGTGTTGTGGAGTATGAGAAGGTATATTTGGCTGTTGTAAGTGTGAGAAGGCGCCTGAGGCTACCTGTGGGCCACCAAACCTATGGTTGGGCGGGGCCATAGAGAATGAGGTGCGGTGCGGAGGTCAGGTTCGAGACGGGCAATGAAGGCTGGGAACGGAGATTGGGGCCTTCATGAGGGTGGAAAGGCATGAGAAGATCTCATAGCAGTAAGAAAATGTGGCGATTTGTCTCAATACCAGCGCGTGTTCATCTTGATAATGTCACAAAACCAGCCTTGTATGATTGGCGCAGGGAGTGAAGATGTTCAGGTACTTGAATTGAAGCTTCTATTGCGGGTATTCTAGGCCCACTACGGACTAGCGCAGGCTCGACCCCCTCGGCCACCATCTGCACATATGAGCCTCCATGAGGTCCATGAGTACGAGTTCTCTTCGAACGGGGCATCTGTAAGCTCTCGCATGTCATTCGTGGTCACGGGCTCAGCCGAACAATTACGTACTTGCACTAATATAATCGTAGCAAGAATGGCACCTCCGAAGGCCAATTTAACCGGCTTCGATCCTCGCAAGCTTGCGCAGTCTTCAGGCATGCCATCCAACGACCCATGGGCACGAGCGTAAGTCAATTCGTCACGGTGCGTGAGTTTGTTCTGACTGTTGCTTTTCAGGGAAGCATGGCGGTATACAGGGCCCTTTACTAGGCGGAACCGGTTCAAAGGTGGCTTACCTGGTCTGGGGATAGCAACTGTGGCCTTTGCAGCATATTGTGGATATGAATACTTGTTCCTCCAGGACGACCATCATGGAAGCAGTGATGCCCACCACAGCGAAGAGCAGCATTAAACGTGCTCTGGCTAGAGGGCACGAGGAACGATATGGATACAGCAACGATATGCATACGCATAGCATCACGGCGTCCCTTGAAAGACCACATAAAGGTTGAAGAGTTACGAGATCTGAGCAATCCATAGAGAAACCTTCGGGCAAGGTTGCAGTGGTATCTACACGTTCGGTTATGGAGGCGGCTGATGAATCAGAAGCTGCTCAAAAGAGTAGTATCACTTGGGAGCAGGAAGGGAGGACAAGCTATCAGAATTGTCTTGTACATAGGGCAGGTCCGAAGAGGACACTTTTCTACTCTGGAACTTGCGAAGCGCTGAATCTTCGCACTTGGCATCTGTCTGTAGAGGTGCATGATCAAGTTGAACATCATCAAAATAATGTACAGTAGCCATAAGTGATCCTCACAGTGCTCACCAAGCCAGCGAATTCGATGGCATTCCGAGCATATGCAAAATTTGTGGTAGAAGACCGCCCCAATTCAATACCCTATACATCCTAGAATAGTGGACTCTGGACTTACCCAGAGTCAAGGCGCTACTTCCTCATCAATTAGTCGGATACAACGCCCACGATGTCTGACGACGAGGTCATCATCGAAGAGGACGATGCCCTCAAGAGATTCCTTCCAAGTGGTTTTGGAAAGCAAACAAAAGAGGCAGATGTAGCCCGACAATTGGGGAAAGCGAAACGGCCCAAGGCCCATGCAGCCATCAAAGAGTCTTCCGAAGAACGACCCTCCCCTAAGGACAATACCGATGATAATAGCTCCGAGGAAGAAAGTGACGAAGACGATGAGTTTCCTGTCTCCCACGAGCTGGTGCTCAAGACCCACGAGCGGTCCATCACTACCTTGACCGTCGATCCATCTGGTTCCAGATTCATCACCGGCTCTACAGACTGTAACATCAAGTTCCACGACTTTGCATCCATGACCCCAAACACGTTACATGCCTTCAAGTCGATAGATCCCACGGCCACGAAGGCTTCTGCCAGTACAGAAACTCATCCGGTCCACCACGTCGAGTTCAACCCCAACTCTCCAAGTCAAATACTCGTGATATCTGCTACACCGCAGGCGAAGATCTTCAGTCGGGATGGGGAGGAGCTCAAAGAATTCGTCAAGGGCGACATGTACCTTAGGGACATGCATAATACCAAGGGACACATCTCAGCCATCACTACGGGGACATGGCATCCTACGAACAGAGACCTCTGCGTCACGGCCGGTACCGACAGCACGCTCCGAATCTGGGACTGCAACATGCCGTTAAAGCAGAAGGAAGTGATTGTACACAAGTCAAGAGCAGCCGGTTCAGCAGGCAGAACAAGGATGACAGCAGTAAAATGGGGTACGCCTATACAGGGAGGAAAGAGTTTACTGGTAGCAGCAGCACTGGACGGCAGCCTTGTGATGTGGGATGGTGATGGCCCATTGTCGAGGCCGGCTGCAGAGATAAAAGAAGCCCATAGGAAGAATACCTGGACGGGAGGTCTTGATGTTAGCCCTGATGGACGAACAGTGGTTACTCGAGGTGGTGACGACCTCGTCAAATTATGGGACACTCGGAAGTTCAAACAGCCAGTCAGTACCGTCGAGCACACGTCGACGTCCGACCAATACGCCAACAGCGATATTCGCTTCTCGCCCACTGGTTCCTCAATCATCACGGGGTCCACGGACGGCAACCTCCATATCCTCAATCCTGCCACGCTGAAACCAGAGCTCGTCACACCAGTCACAGCTGGATCACCGCTCGTCACCCTGTTATGGCATGAAAAGCTGAATCAAATCCTGACTGGGTCCGTTAATGCAGAGACGCATGTACTGTATAACCCTAGCACTTCTACCAGGGGAGCTGCAATGGTGATGTCAAAGGCACCTAAGAGGCGCCATGTCGACGATGACCCCAATTTTACGACTGATCTGTCTCAAGGCTTGTCAGGCGATGCTATATCAACCGGTGACGGTTTACGCGCTGCCCAGGCCGGCACAAGCTACGGAGCTCGCCATCCTACAATAGGTCTGACTGTGTCTGGAAAATCTCGCGATCCAAGACGCCCACACATCCCCACGACCACTCCATTTGCCAAGAGTCAACCCGACGAGAAACACGTTAAGGAGAACATTCCACTGAGCTCGATGCGGGATGAAGACCCGAGGGAAGCACTCTTAAAGTACGCAGAGAAGGCTGAGAAAGATCCAATGTTTACATATGCATGGAAGCAAACGCAACCGAAAACGTTGTACGCGGATATAAGTGATAATGAAGATGAAGATGGACACCAGAAGAAGCGAGCTCGGCAAGGCTAGGTCACGCCTTGCTATCATCCAAGCTATTAACATTGCCCGCAGTCGAGAGTACTCATATAATCAAGTGCTGTTGGGCCCACTGCACAACCGATGAGATGCGGTTCCCTCATTCTTTCCCATTAACGCGGTATGGTACAATGCGGTCATTCAGCATGCTTGCCTTGGTAGACTGGGCTCATATGAATAGTCATCCGGTCAAAAGCCTGTTTGAGACACCTTGCTTCAACTGAGTCAGGTCCTTGCGACCGAAGGCGCCTACTGACGGTCCTCGCCCAAGAGTTTGGTTGTGCCGTTTGTGCATGTCAAGCTTCTTTTTCTAGCAATTGCTGGGAGGCATAAATCAACCATGATCGATAGACACTTCGGACTCCTCGGTGAGTAAGGAAATTTTGATGAGGTCCATTGAGACAAGTCCGTCAATGTGCCCGTCTTACTGCAGCCCGATCTTACTGCCGTTGAAGGTCCAGGTGACGTTGTCCGGATCATACAAATTAGCCCTTAGAATGCACGCATAGGCTATACGTTTGAAGAGTGAGACAGTAATTAGACGAGAGGACCGTTCTTAATTATTGTTATCCTGTCAAACCTTTCCGGGTGCCGATGCACATCATGGGTAACATGGAAATATGCGATCCAAAGCTTCCCAAAGGGAATCGACCTCAGACTTTGTTATGGATTCAATTTCCGTACTACAAGACCCTTCGTTATTAGATCTTTCTCGTTTCAAAACCATACGCTAATCCCACGCATTCCTTCCTTACCCGCAACCCTGCAACTACTGACGGCATTCTTCGTGCAATTCACCCGCCTAACCTAAGAGCCCGTCGACAGCAACTCACCCTCTGGATCCTTGCGAAATGGCAAGCTTGTCCTCACCGCCTTCCTTGCCCTAGCTACAGACACTGCCGCAAGGACCATGTACACAAAGGCGCCCACAGCAACAATAAGACCAATGAATGCTCTCGCACTTCCAATGTTCCCAGCGGTAGATTTCAGCGTGGAAGCACGGTCAGAGAGCCGGGCGTTGGGACACCATCGTGATGCGCTGAAACTCTCGGTTATGTTCGGAGCGGTCATCTCACACTGCATCCAGATGCTGAATTGGACGATCCAACCACATAGCAGAATAAGAGACGAGATGAGAGCGTGGACTGGTGAGAGGGATCCGCCGAGTGCCATAGCGATATCTAAGGCTGCCCAAAAGAGAGTGAGGAAGGGCATGGTGCCAGTGTAAAAGACAAGTTCCCTGTCAACGCCGGATATGTTAGCTCAGGTCGAACAAGTTTGCGGGGCAGAGGAAGACGAACGCTTTTGACGGTTTCCCAGATGCGGGAGCATAAGGCAGCTTGGTCATGTCTCGGCCCCATATCCCCGACAGGATCAGAGTGATGAATGAGAGTCCAAGAATACTGATGAGTGTGACGAGAACGCCCCGTAGCAAGTTGGACCACCTCGAATCACCCATAGCAAGGCGCATGTTGGTAGTACTATGAGACTATTGGGATAGTCGAAGCGTAAAGATGCCTTTCAATGAAGGAGTGATGGGAACTGTTTTTGAGTTGAGACTGAAGTGAAGAATTTCGGGGGGATGCGTGAAATGAGCGGAGACCAGTGATGACTTTAAGTATCAGGGCGTGTGGGAGGGACTGGCGACAACCATGCAGAGCACATCTGCTGATCAAGGAGCTGCACGATCCTTGGATGTTTGATCACCGTTGCCTGTCCGTCTGGATATCAAATTAGAAACGGCAGTGTCTCGGCGGTTATGCACGACTGGAAGGTGCACAGCGAATCGAAAAACATACGAAACGCTTGGCGCCAAGGTTTCACTCAGCCCCCTCACTCGCAAGACCTAAGCCAATGAGTACAACAATATCGCGCCTACTTGTTGCACCAATTCTTTGCCGCCGACCATGTGTAGGCCGTCATAAGAGCCTTGTGTCTTAGGATAAAAGATGACACCCTGATCTTCAGTATTAAAGCCCCCAGATACTATAATTGTCACCCGTCGAAACGCCACGTACATAACAGATTGCACCAAGAAACATGAGGATATGTCGTGGAACAGAGCTTCAATAGAAGTTTTACCGCGGCGGCAAGCCAGATTCGAAGGAACTCGGTGTAAGCCAGCGCATAACGGGGCCGAAAGGAGGAGGGTCTAAGTAAGGTATGCAAGTGTACGACCAAACCGCCGAAGAATTTTCAGCCCCAGGTACTATACGTATCGAATCACTCGACCATGGTTTTAATACGCACCAACATGTGCATCAATTATGTGTGTGAGATGCTGAAATGGGTCTATTACCAGAGCGACTGCTCACATTGAGTCGTTCAAGACTTGACTCCTCGGACATCATCCTAATCAAGAAGGTATTGATCAAAGTGGTCATGGAGAATCTTTAGTGGTAACGCCAATAATTACCGCTGTCATTGATAATCTATCAGCGTTTCGGAGACCCCTTCTGCCCAATCTTTCGAAGCGTTCCTTGTTGCTAGCTTCGAACACACCTTTTGATAAATTTTCTGTAAGAACATTACTGCAATGGTTTTTAACCCGTCCAATCAAATACCGTCTCGGCAAATATGTGCTCTCGCAGGTGACCCTGTTACCTCATTCCTTCTGTCCTGTATAGAAGGTCTATCGTTTCGTCTGGCGCTGATTAGGAGGATTCGCCTATATTGAAACATGAAGAGCTCCACTCAATCGGGATCGCTGTCTGGGAGGCATTCCTATATGCTGAAACATGAAGCTGCACATTATTGGGGTCGCTGTCGCGGAGGGATTCTTTTGCACCGAAACATGAAGAGCTCTACATGATTGGAGTCGCTGTCGCGGAGAAACTCGTATATGCTGAAACATGAAGCTGCACATCATCGGCGTTGCTGTCGCGGAGACGTTTGGCGAGCAAACCGTTTGACATATGCAGAATGGGCCAATGCTAGCTAACGAGCAACCGCTTCATGGTAACATGGATATATTTGGGGCTTTGCAGACCGCGGGCTGAAGCTGCAGCTGCATCTGAGCTGACAAAACTAGATGTGTGTGACTTTGACTGGTTCATTCACAGTCGAGATCAGGTATAAATGAGGCCTTCGATCCCGGTGAACAAATCTATCATCCAGTCTACTTACAACAGTACTTCCACAGTCTTGCCTCGGCCGCGCTGTCGCTATCTTGTTCTTCGCCGTTACTCCTGACTCTGTTCCATTCGACAGCAACATTTCAGCCGATCCCAGCAATGCAGGGTTCAAATTTCGCTACCTTCTTAGTGGCAAGCATTGTCGCTCAAGTCTATGCATTACCGTCGCCGCCCATCAACCTTCTAGAGCGAACCCCCAGTCTCGCATCCCGAGACACTATCCCTTCCATGAACATCATTGGCTTTACCGAAAACAACGCCATGCCAGCTGCTGCTGCCGCAGCACCTGTATTCATGTTTGGTCAGAATAGGGGTATGAAGCCATGCTACCCTAAGTCCGCGGTCCTGCTCGGATCCAACCCTCCCGTGAAGAACCCAGGAACCGATGCCCCAGACTTTGGCCCTGCTGGTGCAAATCCCGGCGATGACTGCACAGGTCCTGGCGATTATCGCGAAGGAGGTTATAATTTAGGCAACCCTTTTCCGGTCTATGTATCAGCGAAGTATTGTGACAATCACCAGCAGTGGCGTGTCACATACTCTCTGTACTGGGTCCATGATGGTGCCTTATCCGAAGGTCATAGACACGACTGGGAAAGCGCAACTGTAGCATGGTCAAGCAGTGACGGTGGCACCAATTGGGATCGAAATGTGAGTCGCTAACAGTCCGATGGCCGCTTACGATGCTAACGGCTTTTTGAGGCTCTCTACCTCTCCAAACATTCCGGTTATTCTGTTTATGGCTGGGGCGACATCATCTCCGTCGAGGATCCCACTGACCGTAGCGAAGTCAACGGCGCCTACAGATCGCATCCCAAGGTCTATGTCGGATTCTACAAGCACCCCATGTTTCGTAATAAGGAGACTGATATCAAAGTCGAAATCTTGACCCCCGAGGACATGGCCGATAAAGAATTCCGATCTGATGACTGGTATTATCTTCCCCATGGTGGCGATCTGCATCCTGGCTCGGAAATCGGAAATTGGAATGCTCCAAATGGTATTTGGGATTACGACCATGCGAACAGCGATCCGTGGAACATTATGATGGACCAGCCTCCTGACGGTGTGAAGAACGTATGCGATTTTGGGAGCTAGTCTACCACGTGTGTCTTTCTTCCTTCGCGGGCATTACTTGGGCGTTATCCTTGGCTAGCGTTGGGGAAGGCGCATGGTTGCGTTTGAAGTATCTGGACTGGACGGCTTTGCGTTTTCATCCGCCTGCCTTTCCTATCAAGGCTGTTCGGAGGTTGCTGTGTATTGGGGAAGGCCCATGGTTATATCTTTGGCTGGCGTTGGGGACCGAGCATTACTTAGGCGTTATCTTTGGCTCGCATTTCGAATGGCGCACGGTTGCGTTTGAAGCATCTGAACTGGGCGGCTGTACTTTCCTTTCAAGGCTGTTTGGAGGTTGCTTTATATAGGTGAAGGGGTGGGGTCACATTGTAAAGTACCTGTTTCACAACTGTTGGTTCTAGAAGTACCTCGGGGCGCGAATCATGATCAATCGGACATACGGCACGAATGAGGTCCGGCTCTTGGTAATCATGGACGCAATAAAATCACAAGTTTCGTTCGGGAGTCTTGTGAGCGGCGCTGGAACTTGTATTCGTCGTGGCCCTCCCATTCCCGGCCTTTGTGCCTTGCGTGGATGCTACGAGCTTCTACTGGGGCTGGATTGCTGATAAATCCAAGGAGGGTCTTGGGAAGCCTCATTGCGATATGAGATTTCACAAGGCTCCAAGAAGAAGTGGGAGGATCGATGGGTTGTACGGCCGGAAAGAGGCTCAATATGTATCATGGGATGACAAGATGTATTCTACATCGACAGCCAATGTGTACCACTATTACACTACCTCTAAATCATGAGTGCTGGTAGCAATAGCTCGACCAAAGAGGAAGGCTGAAATAATTATATAGTGCTGTCATTTCCAAGCACAATGTAGCAAATATCTGACGTTGAGTCTTTAGGGGGTAGGCTGTGTAGCGTAAGCTATGCTGTACTTGGAGGACCAAAGGTAAGAAATTACAGTCCGCCTGTGGGTGCGCTGAATACCATTAATTGTAAAGGCAATCACAGAGCCCAATGCCCCCTGAGCCGTAATGATAAATCACGACGGTGTGTATGGTGGAGTAGTTGGGATGCGGGCTTCAAGGATCTTGACCTTCAGTTCGCTGTGCAGGGGTCATCGTAGTAGAATTCCCAAGTCCATTGATATCTGGAACAGCGACCGCAGTCGGCTAAGGGGTGTCGTGTAGCCATATGGTCCTTAACTTTGTGAGGTACGAATTAGATCCGAGCTTGCTTTATTCGCTCAGCGATCCTCGTCACTTCTGATTAAAGTAGCTATATTTCCTTCTCCCTCTTTGATTTCCTTGATGTTGAGATTGTGGGGGTGTAATTGCAACGCGCTTTAGCGTAACAGCTCAATACTCGTTACCAGAATAAAGCTTTCTTCCGAGGCTTATGACAAACAGTCGAGAAGGGTTTGTTGCTTGAACTCGACCCTGTTGATCAAGCTTCTGAGGATGAAATTGGAAACATCTCTCATAATACCCCAAGCTTGATCATAAAGATCAACGCTCCCATAAAAGGATCGCCCTTTCGCTATACCTGTGGAGATGGTCCTAGGCCGCACGTTTTAGAGCCACTTTGCTCCACAGTACCAATCATCTCCGCCTGTTCGTCGCAATACTTCGCCATGAATACATCATGGATAGAGAGACCGCGGGGCTGGTGTGTCGTCCAATGCACGGTGAGAGATCCCGCTTTCTGCATCACGTGAGCCTCTAAAAGACGTTGCGAGAGACCTTTTGAGACGTACAGAAGTCATTTCTGGATGGTGATTTTTGGCCTTGCTTCTTATTCCTATCATGTTATGTAGATCCTATAAGATTCAGCTGGGATATGGGATAATTCTGGGTATAAGCTCCTGCTTACTATGACTTTCGTGTATGTTTTCAGATGATACGTCTTCCGAACACCACTTTGTTCATCATCTAGCTTCCATCCATTTTCGATTAGAGTGTTCAATGCCACGGTCAACTCCTGTTCGTTTTGCCCTTCTGAGAATCTCGGGGGCATAGTTGAGATCTTCAAAGTTTGCTTCGACGATGGAAAGTTTGTCAGATATCGATGGGTTTGAGACATAAGATGCGATCTGAGGGGTTGGGTTATGAAAAGCAATCGAGTACAACGAGCTGTCATGGTATTACTGATGGATAGCGTGCGAGAGACACATTATATCTCAAGTGGAGGAGGGTTGATGAGGGGTAATTGGACTAGCGTTGGAAAGCATGTATTTAGGGAGCCAGATGCCCCTATTATTCCTACTCCTTAGCAACCCCCATAGTAGCAAATCAGTATCAGATAACGACATCACAAATCCCACCTTTTCTAGGGTGGACCGGAGGGTCCCACACGTGACTTCGTGTCAGATTAATTACGGATAGGGCTGAGCACGCTCAGAGAAGTATTCTAGTAAACAAAGTACCCCCTATGACCCTCCAGTTTCTATCATCTTCAATAGCTTGTTCCCTCATCCACCAGCTATTGGACTTCAAAAGCAAGCACGTTCGCCACAATGCCTAAAGCTTCACGTCGCACCAGTGGCTCCACGGCCTCCGCCAACCGCAAAGAACCATACACGAAGACCTCACCCAAATCCCACTCAACCCCTGACAAGGAAAACGTCGACCCCCAAACGAAGTCGAAGGCCAAGGCCAAGCCCAAGCCCAAGCCCAAGTCAAGCAAAGTCCACGTCCCTCCAACAGAAGACTACCGCGACATCGAGCTCGAAGAGATCCTCGACGAAGTCCCCTGCTACGACAACGCAGCGACCGTCCGCCGCAAGCTCGCCAAGCTCCTCAGCGACAAATCCATCATCCCCGGCACCAACAATAAGAAATGGAGCCAGGCGTCCATGGCAAGCGAGATGCAAGAGCTGGAAGCGCGCGACGGCGCCGTGACTTACAACAAGAACGCCGTCAATGGACCTACGACGGCGTGTTTGGCGGGGTTTTTGAAGAAGAGCGGTAATATGGGGGGAGGGGATAGTCCGTGTTACTATTGGGGTAGCGTGTTGTTGGAGAAATTGAGGATCTACAATGGCGAGAAGAAGAGTAAGACGAGGGTGCAGGCTGAAGAGGAGTAAGTGGTTATTGATTTCATTTCCCACGCTACGCTCCGCCAGGAATTGCTCGATATTACCCGGGGTTCCCAGCGATCACCGTCTCACAACACAATACAAACCGACACGTGCTCTTCCAAGGAGACACGACTGGAATCCTGGATCGCGACGTTTCGAAAACGAAGACACAATCCAAGCCCGCATCATCCACTACGCCAACCCCATCCGCCCTTCAACACGCTGCTATACTACTATGCGTGCCCCGAACATACGGAGCAGCGATCCCACCCCCAATCCTCGGCCAGTATCTACACCAGCAGCCATCCTAAGGACATCCCATCATCACTCATCATACCTTCTACCCAAGAACATCCATAAAGGCCCTTTTTGCATCTACCATTTGCCTTCTTCTTATTAAATCTCCCGACCGCATTCGCTAACCTGTCTTAAACCACAACAGCATCCCAAACGGCCACATGCGCTGGGACCCAAGCACCCAGCGTTTCTTCTGCGCACCTCACCTTCCCATGCCTTCCATCAGCGATTTGAGCAAGAGGGAGAGGATCTAGAGCTTGCATGTATATCGCTCAAGGGTTGATGTGAGATATTGTTGTTGAGAAGATATACTCCATAATACATGTTCGATTCATATCGGCGCTGCTTTATTGGTGGATGATGTATCTTTCGCGGTTCGAGGATACTGCTGGATAGATGGTGGATGCTGTATCTTTCCGTTCGAGGATACTGTTGGATAGATGGTGGATAACTAAGTGATGCGAATTGATATTGAATTTGCCACTTATATAGGCCCTCATCTCACTATTATTTGCACACTTGGGAAGTGACTCATCGGACCGACATGGATAAATGTACACATCGATTCCTCTCTTCTATCACGAATGCATCTTTGACTCGATTTACCGCCATCTCCCTATATCCACCCTCCAGATTCTCCTCAACTTCCCAACCCCACCAATCCCATCAGTAAATTCTCAATATGTCATGATAACATACATACTATTAACCTACCACTACGCTAGCCTGCAAATGCACGTAACACAAACCAAATGACTATACGAAATTGGGAAGTTTTTAAACTTACGCCTATGATAGGTAAGAAGCTAGATGAGAAAGAGTGCAAGAGCCAATGAACCATCCCACCTCCCTCCATCCAATAAGCTCTAAGAACCCCCAAACTAAAACTCCTCGCACCCCACAAATTGACGCAGCAGCAGAAGCCCAACACAACCACCGCCACTCCCTCCGCAAACTCGAAAAGCCCACAGACCCCTATTCTCAATCAGTCAGCCGCAAACCAACACTGCAATCCCAGTAACCAACCCCAACTCCCAATCCTCAAGAAATACTCCATCATCGACAATCCTTCCTAAAAACATGCAAGCAGCCATCGATAATCTCTCCCCTCCCTCACATCAGAAAATCGAGTGGACATGTCGGCTCAAAATAGCGCTAAAATCATGCTCGCTCAGAGAGTGAAAAACTCGATATCGTTCATCGAGTTGGTGTCTTAGTATAGAGAGGCTCAGGTTAGGGCTTCACCGGGTCTTGTTTGTAGGCCTTGGGTCGAATGGCTTTGGCCGTCGGGGGTCATAACCATAATCGTATCGGACGGGGCTCCTCAGTGCAAGGAGGTTGTTAGGTGGCCTGAAAATCAGTAGGGGAAAGGTGAGCTAGAATAGATAATTCAAGGTAGGTAGGTAGCACAACAACTGGATTGACACAGATTATGCCGCGCTCGTCGATTGAATAGATGAGTCACTAGGTTCCAAGCTCGGAAATTCCCGTCTCATACTCCGTGCTCAAAAGAAAGCACCCGCGATATTCCAAGACATGAACTTCGCCAACTGAAATCCCAATGTGCATATTATTGATGGCGCGTTCTGCGCCGATTTCTTTGAGACCAAAATTGTTTCCGCGGCGATGTGGTGGGGTTTAGAAAACGCAAGGGATGTGACTATGTACAGTAGTGCGATAACTCTGGGAATTCGGTAGGTACTCGTATGCTTCGAGCAGGGCAGAAGCTGCTGGCTGCATTATAATACGCATCGTTCTGAACATTCGAAGACAAAACTCTTTCCGTGACTCCGCAGATGGAAGTAGCAAAATGCTTTTATTCAGATGGGTTCTTCCAACATACCTTCCGACAATCACATATACACCGTATAATGTACATATCCATGCTGATAAACCGCCTGAGGAAGAATGGAAATATCTTCAATGCCCGACCCCTGAAGAACCATCAGTAACCTTTATAGACAACATGCAACAGAAGAGCAAGAGACATTACTACCACATGCACCAGATTCCGATATTCAATCCTCTACTCATCCCCCACCCATCACCAAATCATCCCGATACGGGCCATACAGCGTTTATAATAAGCCTATCCGAAACAAGAATTTCGATGAGCAAAATATACCATTAAGTCCCCACACCCATCCCAAAGAAAACAAATACAGCCCCATCCCATCTCCAAACCCACACCATCAAACCCTCGTAAATAAGCCGGCCCAGACGAACAGTGAATAGTAGAAACGCCGGGCAGGTCCCACATACAACCCCCTTCAATTCGAATCCAGCACCACAACCTCCGCCTCCCCCTCCCCAACAGACTCAACAACTAGCTCATCCCCAGCCTCAACAGCACCCACAAACGCTCCATCCCCCTCCCCCAACACCACCTCCCCCCCACCCACCCTCACCTTCGCCCCGACCCGCCGCATAGGTAAATGCACATA
>JAABUV010000433.1_pt1 | contig 63044 bp, 40 predicted proteins | sample 5559971 | NCBI WGS metagenome assembly JAABUV01 (sample SAMN10711881, study PRJNA513362) | rock metagenome | isolation source: Antarctica rocks | place: Antarctica: Victoria Land, Knobhead nord | collected 2015-12-19 | reverse complement strand
CCAACCCCCATCTCCCTACCCCCAACACATTCTCATTCGCAACCCTTTCCTCTAACAAAAACAGAAACATCACCATTGCTATTTCTCCCACTCATAGTCTTGCACAAACCTTCCCTCCCCTTCTCTAAGTCGGTTATGGTATGTTGCTGGTTCTGTCGAGGGGTGAATTTGTATGGCTGGCTTCTTGATGGAATATACCTTGGTTTTGGTTGTTGAGAGGGGTTTGTAGAATAGTGCAGGAATGTTTTGATGCTATGCTATTCTATGCTATTCTATTTTATTCGGGACTCTGTCATCAATTTCATCATATCTCATTGATTAGCGGGTATATGATGGTTCCTTTCCTCTTTCTTTCTTTCTTTCTTTCATAAGGTATTATTGCAAAAGTTCAGTGGGAAGGTTTGGGGGTGTGGATATATACGTATCTCAATTGTAATAAGATCTAGTACTGTGTAGAATTCTCAACAAAACTTTTTTCTTCTCCTCGGACTGAAAATCTTTTCATCATCGCGATTGGAAAATGTAGATGAGTATTCTATATCAACGGATTCAATCATTAGAATTAAAGATTGGGTTTACGTAGAGGTATGAGCTGGTGTAGTGATGAATGAATCTTCGAGGAGGGGTCTCGGTATTTCTGAATTCAAGGGGGAGAGATAAACCAAGTTTCATTAAGAGAAGAATTTCTGTAACTCTAGTCTGTTGTCAGATATGCCCATACAACTATAAAGGTCTGATATCAATAGTCGTTATGGCCGTCTCAACCGTTCGCAAAATCCATAAACACCAGGAATGCAATCGTTCCCATCCGCCCCGTTACTCATTCCAAAACCAATGCATAACACCATACCGAACTCCCGCTCAATGACTGATATACTGAAACACCGCGCTGACAGCCTGATCCGCCGTCTCCTGCCTCAACAGCAGATCCTGAATCTTCCCCAGCGCCCCCGCCTCCCCATCATTGACGAAGTGATTCCAGCTGCTCGTGTCGCCGTACAGCAGCGCCGGCGCCTTGAGGTACTGTTTCCCATCCGGCTTGCACCGTTTACACTTGAAGCTGTCGTGGGTATCACTCGTCGTGTCGGGCTTGTACTGGAACAGCTCCTTCAGCGAATCGAGCGAGAAGTGGCGTTCGACGTCTTCGGCCGAGTCGACGACGCAGGAGGATAGGGATTGTTTGTGGGATTGGCGCTGGAAGATCTTTTCCTCGATGGAGCCGGTGGTGATGAAGCGGTAGACGAAGCAGTCTTTTTTCTGGCCGTCGCGCCATACCCGAGCCAGGGCTTGCTGGTCGGCTGCTGGGTTCCAGTCGGGATCGAAGAGGACGAGGCGATTCGCGCCGATGAGGTTGAGGCCACAGCCGCCTGCTTTGCTGCTTAGGAGGAAGACGAACTCGTCGCCTTCCGGGTCGTTGAACTTGTCGACGAGCTTTTGACGCTTGTTGACATTCATCGTACCATCCAGCCTTAAACAGCCATAGTTGCGGGATCGGCAGAGCTTGTCGAAGATATCGAGGGTCTGGGTATAGTTGCTTATAAGGACGATCTTGTCGTTGGTGTCTTGTCTGATACGGGCGAGCATGCGGTCAAGAACTTGCATCTTGCCCGAGTACCAAGTCTTGACATCTCGGTCCCTACCACGTGCATCTTTCGGCACGTAGTCATCAGGGAAGAACTTCTCACAGCCGGGAAGATCGTCTGGAAGGTTGAGAAGATCAGGATGATTGCATAGCTTCTTGAGCATGCCTATAGCCTTTAGCGGCTGACTACCCTTGCCTCTCAGCAAGGCCTTGATTTCTGGGCTTTGCACGAAATAGTTATAAAGGTCCAGCTGGAAAGGAGCAAGATTGCAGAAGACGACATGCTCATACTTGACAGGCAAGTACTTTGAAAGAATGTCGTTAGTACGGCGAATGATGAACTTGTTAACCAGAGCAAGTAGCTCCACGAGCCGCTCATTACCCTTCTGTTGATCTGCGTCCGTTCCTGCGGCATCTCGACCGCGGAGTATAGGTAGTTCGTAATGTTTTCGAAACTCGGCACGTGTACCTAATAGATTAGTATTGGCAAAGTTGAGCAGTGAAAAGTATTCCATCAAATCGTTCTGGATCGGCGTCCCAGATAGAATGACTCTGCGATCGACGTTCAGCCCATTGAGTGCAGTAAAAGTCCGACTTTCGCCATTCTTCAGACGATGGCCTTCGTCGCAAAGGAGTAGTCCAATCGGAGTGTTCGCTAGGTTTTCGACATTGAGCCTAAGAGTCTCATAGGAGACGATGAGGACGGGCCGTACCACGGATCGACCACTGGCGACAGACCATTGCTTGAGCTGCGACGTAAGTTCGTCCTTCGAAGCTTTACCATCTACCGCGAAGGGCGTCACGGCGTCTTTCCCAAGCCATTTGACCAGCTCATTTGCCCAATTACGAACCAGACTTGATGGACACGCAATGACACACTTCTGAATGGTCGATTTTCCGGCTTCCGGAGATTGTTTTAACAAAGTCCACATCAAAGCAATGCACTGTAGCGTCTTTCCCAATCCCATCTCGTCTGCCATGATGCAGCCATTGGCTTTCTGGTCGATAAGGCCCGTGACGCATCGGTAAAGAAACTTGACACCTTCGACCTGATGCGGTCTCAAAACCTTCGACAGCCTCGGATCGATGACTACAGGTACCTTTGGATGATCCTCAACCTCCTTCTTCAAGCCTAGGATATCTGCCAAACTCCTGTGCATGATGGGAACCTCTAGTGTTGGCTTGTTCTCTTCCTGACTTAGTTTCAGAACCTCTTCTATCGTAGTGGGCTTGTCATCGATTGTAGGATCGAAGAGGACGATGGCAAATTCTCCACTTGGATCATGTAGAGGCTTTGCAACAAAAACAGCTCCCTTCCGCATACCCAGTGTAGGCGCCGGTCGAAATGGATTGTAGCTTCCAACATCCTTGTTGATCAATGGGACCGCAAATCGCTGACGAAACTGAGTATCTTTGTCTTTGACTTTGAACACTGGATATTTGTTGACATCCCGATTCGCCAAAGCAAGACGGTCCTCATTTGTATATGGCTTTTCCCCATCTTCCACGCTGCCATCTGCATTCGCATAGCTTATCTTTCGCTTCTTCCTCGCCGGCTTCTCCGAGGCCCGGGTCGGTGTAGCAGTGCCAGGACATCGGAAGGGTTTTATGAGACGGTCGATCGATTGCGGTGTACCGCCATACAACCGAACGGATTCCTTGCTTACAGGAGTATTTTCTTTGTCGGCGGACGGATCGATCTTTTTTGGCCGATGCATTGCGATAAGTAGATATAGAAAGTCAGTCCATCAAGCTCGATAGAAAGACTCTACTCTTCGCCTCGCTGATGTGCGTTCGCCGAAGTATACACAGACATCATTTCTTGGTGTTTGCCACCAAGACGCGCTTCAATTGGACTTGGCAGTCGCGAGATCACGTGACCTTATCAACAGCTATCAGTGCCCACTCATCTCTACAAGTATCGCACATGTATTAAAGACATACTCATCAACGCGCTTTGTTAGTCATCACGAACATATTAGAGGATTCGTTGGAGTATGACGACCACAGCTATGCGTGCGCGCTACAGTCTAGCCCACAAGGAGGCAACCCGCCTGCTGAATGCACCAAACTCATGGCATCGCCCATTACAGTGATCAATGCGCAAGCTGTCATCGTGATCATGGCACCGTTCATCGATCAATTACTTACAACAAAGCCGATGCACCCGCAACATAAGCAATGGACGTGAGAAAAGCAGCTCGTTCATGCATGCTGAATCCGCAATTCATACGCTGAATCTCACGAAGCGTTTACACAGAGTCTTCCCGCGCCTGTTGCAGAGGTAAGTACATCCTGTGCTCTGCCGTTCTCGTACAACTGGCGCCCCTGATGACAACCCATGGAAACCCCCACGACATCGCCTATGATTGAATCAACAACTACAGCTCCGCTTGATACAGTCCCCTCTAACGGGTCACTACTTCCTCATCTCCCTGCGAAGATATCGCCTCAGAAATTACCAGCATCCTACGAACATATCCCTACCCAAGATCTTCGGTTCAGACGATAGCAACCAGCCAACCAACTCATGATTCATCAAATCTTCCTCAGAGACGGCGGAATTGCGAATCACGATGTCCTTCGTCGCCGACTCATGGAGTTTTCGCTGTACTGGTACCAGCATTGGCCCCAGTGACAACGCATTCAGCGAGCATATCCACCGGAGGCTGGTGAAATGGAAAGAGAAGGTGGTCGATAGCATCGCTGAAGGTCCTCAAAGCTAGAGAAATGGAATATCTAAGGGTTACCGTATCATGGCTGGTTAGATAACTAGTATAAGTAGTGGTAATTCTTTTAAAGGGATCAATGGGTTCAGGACGGTTACACCTGACTTTTTCAAATTGCTGGGAATGCATTGACTGGAAGGAATGCTTTTGGCAGAGTTGAAGACGTGCGCTTTCCCTGGGAGTATCGTGCGGATGAATCATGCTTGGGTGTGGAGGATTGCACGAATAAGACTTCGTGGTGGCGTATGTTCGAAGATATTCAACGAATCACCCATAGCATCGAGATCTCGGTGGCCCTTTAGCAATCAAATTATTGCAAGTGTATGCGCATCTGGTAAAAGCATAGATCTGCACAGCAGATCAGCTTCATTTCTAGTTCTGAGATTTTTTCTGGAGTAGAGCTCCGCAAGCAGTTTGTGCACGCCAGATTGAAAAGATAGTGGTGATGGTACAAAAGAAAGTAATCCCTCGATCTATCCACCAATAGTCACTGTTGGCTCGGAAAGGCCGCTGTCAACGCGCCGGCTTTTGGATGCTTTTCCCATTTCGCAATATAGCATGCTGATTAGGTACCTGCAACGGGTCCAAAGCGTCACATGATTTGATCTTGTGTCATGCCACCAGTCTCCTCTTGAGCTTCCATGACATCTCCGGGGTTTTGGTACTTGACGTAGGTGAGACCGAGAGGCCGACCGCCGTACTGGTATCCGGTAAATTTAGCTAAGGAGCGTCAGCATGTACTAGCGATTCAGGAATCCCAGATTAGTCGTACTGATGGCAGTCTCTGCATTTTCGCGAGTGTCGAATTTCACAACACCGGTACCACGAGAGCGGCCATTGGGCTCGTATTGAATCTCCGCACGCTCGACCGTCCCAATGGTGGTGAAGAGCTCCACTAGGTCCTCGTTGCTGGTAGACCACGGTAGCTATGTCATGTCAGCAACATCATCGGAACATATAGGGATCCAAGCAGCATACGTTGCGAACGTAGATCAGCTCGCTTGGCTCTCCTCCAGAGGAAGCGAAGTCAGTGAAGGCGTTTGGTGGTGCGGCGCCAGCAGCAGGAGCAGCTGTGTCTTTATAACCGCCTCCAGGAGGCCCTCCATAACCACCTGCATAGCCTCCACGTCCACCATAGCCGCCGCCAAAACCGCCACGGCCACCGAACCCACCTCGAGCACCGAACCCTCCCCGCATGCCGCCGCCAAATCCACCACGACCGCTAAAGCCGCCGCCACCTGGAGCTCCAGCGAATCTGTCCTCACGAACCTCTAGTGTCCGGCCTTGCCAGTCGTAGCCGTTGAACTGTGAGATGGCGTTGCGAGCGTCTTCAGCGGTCTCAAACGCAACGATACCTGAGCCTTTGGGGCGACCATCCGGACCGAGGTGGACGTCTGCACGGATGACAGCACCTTGCTGGGCTATACAAATCACATGTCAATGAGAAGCCAAAGGTAATCATGGTTAGTCGCTTGGGCATGTACGTACCGGCTTGACGGAACAAGTCCTTCAAGTCCTGCCAGCCAACGGTGTAGGGCAACTAAATCGGATGTGTTAACAGAGCCTAGCACGTAAGTGAAGAGAGGAACAAAGATTGGGCACGACAGACGTTATTGACGAAGATCTGACGTCCGTTACCAGAGGCAGGGGGGCCTCCTCCATATCCAGCGGCCGCACTCCCTCCGTAGCTACCACCATACCCACCGCGTGGTGGTCCACCCTCGTAGCCTCCACGGGCCGGAGGAGGTCCAGTGAAGCGAGGCTCCGATTCGCGGTCCTGCGTTCCTTAGGTGTCAGTACTATCATTGCTGCATGCATTCCACAATCGACCAGAACACCAGGATAAGAACGGTTATTGTGCTAACGCAAGCGTACCTCCCGAACGTAGACGAGTCTACCCATGAGGTTCTGGTTGCTGAGCGTGCTGACGGCTGACTGGGCTTGTTCCCCTGTTGCGTATTCCACAATCCTTGTTCTGTTAGTAATGGTTTCGATCACCACGTTGGGTTACTCACCCGCATCCCTACATAACCCGCGGACAATTGCCCAATCCGTCAATCCAACGTCCATCAACCAAAACAGAACCAGAAAGACCACCGTCTCTGCACATAGGCGCCCACCTTCGACATTCCATTCGGAAGCAACAACACATCGGCAAAAATCACTTCCCCCGCTTTAGATTCCGGTCAGCTCTTGTTCAAGGGGCCCTAGGACTGTTCTTTAGGAGGTGCACGTCCTTACCTTGCCTCATGAAATCTTTTAGGTGATGCCATTTCACATCATACGAAAGGTTTCCGACATAGACTCGACGTTCCTGTTGGGACGATTCTCGAACGGAGGCCATCATCTGCTCCTTGGCTTGCGCACGCTCCTCGAAGCTCCTGGCTGGTGGAGGTGCTGCTGATCCACGGCCGTAGCCTGATCCTGAGTAACCTCCTGCGCCGCCTGTCATGGGCGAGCGGGATCGACGATCGTTTCGACGATAGTCTTCGCGGCTTCGGGAACGACTACGGGGTGAGTAGGAACGACGACGACGTGGGCTTCGAGAACGACGTCTCGGGGATCGAGACCTCTCGCGCTGTTAGGTGTTAGACGTGGATGGGTCATTCGAATGTTATTTGAATTTCTCTTGGAGAAGCCTGATGTCAAGGGACGTGTAAGGATGGAAAAGTGTTTAGATGGAGGATGTCCATAAATGACTGTAGAACGTGTGATGACTGATCTGACTGCTAAAAGGGAGTGAAGCAGCGGTGTACGTAGCACGAGCTGGAAGTAGGGTTCCCCGGGGAACCCGACTTTTTGATAAGTTGTTGCGTGTGGGCCTAATCTCCTGCATGATGAACACCAAAACCAAAGAAAGTTGCTGAACTTACAGCGTGAGGTCGATAGACGTCTGCTGAATCTGTAGTAGGATAATAAGCGTGCAATTTACACAGATGCTCTATCATGCAACGTAATTGGATGCTGGCTAGAGTGAACCTGTCTCAGGTCCATCGCCCAAGCGGAAGTAAATCCACGCAAACGCGGTCCACCAGATCGCCGGGGGTAGACTAAACTTAGTGCATAGGAAAGATTACCTCGGGGGAGAAGGAGTGACAAACCCATGATATTTGCGATAGTTTACGATTGCCGAAAAGGTTGGCTTCTTCCACTTTACTGTGATAGTGATCGAGTTGCTGCACAAGGCGTTGAGACCTGGCAGCTGGTGATCAAAGTTGGCACGCAGGGATTTATTCGGCGCCGGAAGCGATAGCTGCAGCTACTCGACTGGGCGAAAGCTTCGCAGCAGACAATCCTTTTCAAGCCGTCCAGTCAGCTGTTTTACAGAGCTTTGTCCGTAAGTTGATAGGATGTTCCAAGAGAGAAGGAAGTTGGAGGTGTGGAGAGGGTGGGGTTGCAGTAGAGGCACGCCTTCTTTTGCCTTGCCGCTGGCGTTTCTTTCCGAGTGATAATTGCGATTCTACAGGCCGGTCAGCCTCAAACAGTTCTTGCGCAAGAAATGAAGGTAAGACTAGGATCCCGGGGAGGAGGATAGCTTACGGACGATTTGAGAGGCTGATGAGTAGATCAGGTCTTCATGGGGGTCGAAGCTCGGGCGGACCAGACGTGCAGCTGCCGAAGTCCCAATCACGTATAGTCGGTCGCAGTCGGTTTCGTAACGGGTTCAATAAGACGAATGGTAGGCGTAGAACGAATGCCCTCGCAGATGGAGCAAAGGGCGGAAGAGAGGTGTGATGCAAAATATTTTAGTAGCTCGAGGTACCTTGGTATTTTGCCCGCACGCTAATCTAGCCCTATCAGCCTTACCAAGACAATCATTTCGCGAACCCATCTACGGCCTGTGATTGGCTTTCAACCACGACTCTTTCAATCTACCCTCATCACCGCCTCTGTAGAGTCAGGATACTGCATCCCACGCCATGACATCGGCTCGCGACTGGATAGAGCTAAGAGAGCAGTCCTGCAATCCACCACTTTCAATGAGGCTCAAGAATATGACTTCTGCGACCTGATTCACCCAAATCCTCGATGTCGGTGCGAGTGTGGCGTTCGATATTCCTCGCCTACTGATGGCTCGGAGACTTAGAGAGCTACTGCAAGTAGGCTTTATAGCTTCCTTTTTCCATGAAAGGGACGGTATATCATTGGTGTGTGACAGCGACATTACACTCAACGTCCGGCCTAGAGATTCGTTGAGTTGGTCATCTAATAGTATAGGGATTGGCATCGTTGACTTTGAGTCCTTCAAAGCTCTGGGTATACTAAGGTACCCCTCTCAGGGGAACCGATCAAGCATGGGGCGGTCGCCGGCAATGCAGGTCATATATTCCGGGCCCATCTGCCGCCGTAACATTGCCTTCCAACAGTAAAGAGCCTCCAGCCAACCTTCGTCCCTCGGCAATCCCGCCCTCAGGCAATTATCTAAGGTTCAGAACATGCATTGAGGTTAAGTACCAATGCACCTCAGACAAAGTTAGTGCAACGCGGGCGGTACGGAGTCCATGAATAGGTTGTAATTACGGAGTAGAATACTTGGATATCCTCCTCCCCGGCCTGTCAGTAACGGTTTTGGCTCTTGACTTTGGTGCTAAAAACAAAGGATAAGACTGGGGTAAGTGATTGACAAACTGATGCCGTTAAGATATCTAAGGTTCAGCGTTGAACGGGTATTGCCGCCGTTCGTTAGTTCTACACGTTGGCGGCGAGGCAATTCTTGCATTCACAGCCCACCGCGACGATGATTAGCTCAAAGGCGTTACACTCAGCTCTGCAGCTCCCTATAACTCTCAGGTCGATACTTTATCTCCCATGTAGCCGATCATACCACTCTTACGAGCACCAGTTACCTCCGCCATACAGCGCAGCCGAAGACTCCATCCTCTCCGCTGCCCTCTCCCACGTGCCCACGCATGGCTTCACTACAACAGCCCTTTCCCGAGGTGCCCATGACGCAGGCTACCTGGATATCTCTACCAACCTCTTCCCTCTTGGGCCCTTTTCTATAGTCAAGTACCACCTTGTTACTAAGCGTCTTGCCCTTGCCGAGCATGCACCAACGCCGCCCCAATCCCCTGGCAGCATTTCTCCAAAGGACGTATCGACCAACATCAGAACTCTAGCTCTACGCAGATTACATGCCAACAAACCAATAATACATCGATGGCAGGAAGCCGTGGCCCTCCTCTCTACCGTCCGCCACCTCCCAACCTCAATCAGTGAACTCGCCCTCCTCTCTGACGAACTGCTGTTTCTTGCCGGCTGTACCACCGTCACTTCCGCTTGGTACACCAATCGTGCTGCTCTCGCTGTAATATATGCTAGTGCCGAATTGTTTATGACCACGGACTCATCGAAGGATTTTGTGGAGACGGAGGAGTTTCTGACTAGGCGACTACAGGAAGGGGAGAAGATCCGCATGGTGACGGGAGGTCTGGGATCTTGGGCAGGGATGCAAGCAGGTGGTTTGGTAGATGGGTTAAGGAGTAAGGGCGTATGGATATGACAAAATGTCCTTCACGTTGGAGTGGCACAAGGTCAACATCCTTCGGCGAACACGATAGCTACGCTGTAGCACATGGACCTCTCGAGGTATTGAATCGTCAGAAAGTTCTTCCCATAGGGTAAACGACGTTCGTATGACCATGGCTACGAGGCTGTCAGGCTGTCAGGCTGTTACATGTCCTTATAAGGCTAGTCCACACCATACACGGGTAGCTGGCCAGCGACACTAGGGAGGCTCGTGTAGTGCTGCAGAATGCCAAAAATTGGCTTCAATCCACGCCTCCTGCCCAAGAGTTGTTGTGGCTTTGTTGCGGCACTGTATATACTAACCTTTAGCGATGTCATTCATCCTCTTCCACTTCACCCTCCCCTTCGTATGCTCGACTCTGCACCAACGCGTCTCTCTCAACCCTTTCCCTGTCTTCCCTCTTGATCTGCTCATACATTCCCCACACACGCTTCCAGCCTTCCACATTTCCCCTCATATCCCACCATTTCTGCAAGACCGGCCCAAACCTGCCCATGCGTCCGTACCTTCTCTTAGCATTCAGTCTTCGGATGAAAACCATGGTGACTTCATTGGTCTCAATGCCTTGATTGATCATTTCTTGCATCAGATCCGCCATGCCATGTAGGTCACTGAACTGGGTCCATTTAAGGAAGAGAATTTCGTTGTAAAAGGCTGTGCTGGCGCCAAGGACGTAGGAGATTGGGCCGAGACGTTTCATGTGGGGAAGGAGGTAGAGGGCGTAGAAGGATGTAGGGTGGTGACGGCGAAGGAGTCGGAGAGCAGAAAGGAGGTAGTCTGCATAATTATATTGGAGGATGGAGATGAGAGTGCTCGTTGGGAGGGCCACGGATTCTGGGTTAGTGGAAGAACTTTCTTTCGGAGCGCCCTGGTCGCCTGTCATAACGTTCTTTTTCGTATGGGTTGCTTCCTCCTTGCTTTTCTGCTTGGCCAACTTCTTTTCTTCGCGCTCCACAGTTTTACGCGCCTTTTCCTCAACTTTCATTTGAGCATCCAGCTGCTGCACCAAGCTGAACACCTCTTTTTCGAGGAGATTCCATATTTGAACATCGGTAGCTGCATGCTCTAGTAAATTGGCGACCAGGCCTCTATGATCATCGCACGCTTTCCTCAGGTACTCCTCGTTCTCCTGCATATCCGCTTCGCCTCCCACTACGACACCATTGGCCAATTTCAATGGTCGAAGAAAGGCTCTAGGACTAAGGCTAGATGATTCTTTCAATATGAGAGATTGATCAATGGCACGCGTATATGTCGGAGGTGCACGTCGTTGCAGTCTGGCATTAGACTTCGCCTTTTGTTCATCTCTTGCTCGTACGTCCTGGATAGCCTTGTCGAAGATGCTGTTGAGATCCTCATAGGGATCGCTCTCCGCATCCTGCTCGTCAGAAGCGTCTTCTTCCTTAGCTATGTCAGCTGAAGATTCGTCGATGTCTTTGAATATCCTGTCAAATATCGCTTTCTCGGACGGTGTCATGGTGGATTTCTTCGAGTTCCCTGCCTTTCCAAATTGAGATTCGACATCGTCGAATGGGACGTCCGAATCGGAGGAACGGCTGAGGCTGGGGTTTGCGAACACACTGTCTTCAAAGGGGTTCCTAGCAGGGTTCCGGGTATCGTATTCGCCAGCCTGTCTTCGAGAAGTGAAGATGAGGCTTCTATAGCTTATGCAATGGTTACAGAGGGTCCTTGGGGTCCTTCGTGGGCGGGACAAGGAGAGCAGTGTTTTGGTGGAGTAAAGGAAGGGCAACAGAGAGCTTGCTTGGATGTGATGAATAGTCGATGGTGGGATAAGCAGACCCTTCATCGACATCATATAGCAACATCACATTGTAGCATAATTTATCATCGGCTGCATCCACTTTTTTACGCCAAGAAACGTAGGGCGCTAGCGCCAGACGCGAGTTTAGATTGGTTTCGCGAATCTGGAACGCGTTCATGACGAGCCAGCCAGATCCAGATCTCATTGATCGCATCTGCCGACGAGACGACTTTTCACAATGGCGCCAGAACTTAGCGAATATGAGCAGCAACGACAAGCCAACATTGCGCAGAGAGACAAGCTTCTCAAGCAGCTTGCCCTCGATGCTGGCCAAGCCGGCCTAGGGCCTCAAAAGCCTAAAGCTACGGCCAAGAATGCTCCTAGCAAGAAGAAGACACTTGTCCGAAAGATCAAAGTAGAAGATGCTGGGCCGAGGAGAACATCTTCGCGTCTGCTGGGCCTGACCGCCGATAGCGAGGGTGCCAAACGGAAAGCCGAGGATGAATACGTTGCTGTACAAGAAGCTGCAAAGGTCAAACGACAAAGGCAGTCGGGAGATCTCAATCTGAGCGATGTGGTCGTGGGGGGAAGGGATTGGGACAAAAGCGAGAATTTTCTGGTTGATGTTGTGGCTAGAGGCGCCAACCCTTATGAACGAACTTTTGGAGAGACGGAAGTAAAGGAAACCTCGGATAAGGAGTTAAGAGCCTTGAGAGAACAGATGAGCGCTCTAGAATTGTACGATGGCTTCGAACCCAGCCGCATAAAAATCACGCCAGAACGAATATACTCGCTCGGCTTCCATCCCACGACAGACAAGCCCCTGGTTTTTGCGGGCGACAAAATGGGCAACCTGGGCGTCTTCGATGCCGCCCAAACATCCATTGCGGCGAAGAAAGAGAACGGTGTGAAGAAGGAAGAAGAGGAGGAGGAAGAGGAAGACGATGATCCAGATCCAGCCATAACGATCTTTCATTGCCATACACGTACAATTTCTTCGTTCCAGTTCTCGCCCATCAATCCTTCCCAACTCTATACTTGCTCCTACGACTCGTCTCTTCGCCTTCTTGATCTCACGAAGTCCAAATCAACGGAAATCTACGCTCCTGCAGACACGTCAGCCGACGAGCCCCTTTCAGGGGTAGAGGTTGACCCAACGAACCCTCACATGTTGTACTTCTCTCGCCTAGATGGTCACGTTGGCAGGACAGACACACGTGCTCCAAATACGGCAGAACTCTTCCAGCTCTCCGAGAAAAAGATTGGCGGCTTTTCGATGCATCCCGGAAACCCACATTTTGTAGCAACGGCCTCACTAGATCGATACATGAGGATATGGGACCTGCGAAAACTCAGCGGAAAAGTGGGAAAGCAAACGCCAGCCTTGATAGGCGAGCACGAAAGCAGATTGAGCGTGAGCCATGCAGCCTTCAACTCCGCCGGACAGGTTGCAACAGCTAGCTACGATGATACGGTGAAGATACATACGTTCGAGGGAATGGGATCATGGAAGGCTGGACACAAGTTATCAGATGAAAATATGAAGCCTTCATCTACCATCAGACATAATAATCAAACAGGACGATGGGTCACCATGTAAGTCATCTCCCTCCGCCGCTCTCTCCTTCCACTCGTACTGATGCATACCTACCCCAGCCTCCGTGCTCAATGGCAGCGGCATCCACCGAACGCGATTCAGCGTTTCTGCATCGGCAACATGAACCGCTTTGTAGATATCTACACAGCCAACGGCGAGCAGCTTGCCCAACTAGGAGGTGATGGAATCACAGCTGTACCTGCTGTTGCACAATTCCATCCTAGTGAGCAATGGGTCGCTGCCGGAACCGCTAGTGGTAAATTGTGTTTGTGGAAGTGATATTCAAGTGGCAACGAACATTCGAGAACTGTATAGACAAGTATAATTGAGTTTGGACATGACGCTGTGCACAGAGTTCAGACAACATAAATTACTTACATTGCATTCGTCAAGATCATGAAAACATACCGGACATCACCCAGTCTACTGCCATCCAGGATGCTTGCGACCCGAACTCCAAAGCAATTGCCTAGCATTCAAAAGGACTCCTGTTCCGCTCCTAGGCAGGATCCCCATCTTCCTCAGCCGAAGCGGAGTCTGATTCAAGCGATGGCGACAACGACGGCAACAGCTATGTTGGAAATTGATCGGATACAGAATCGCTACCCGGCAGGACCCTCTCAGTCTTCACATACATGAAGCTGGTATCAAAGATAAGGGGATGAATCGAGATTGCACTGATTATCTCTCAGGCTGAGGCTGAGTACGAAGTATCGGCAGCCTGCAACCTACATCGGCCGAACATGCCTATGCACGAACGCCTGATGGAAGCTTGTCGAAAGAGCACCATCTCTTGTTCGAACGGCTCCGAGGATTCTCTATCATGATTGGCCAATCGGTCGACATCAGTCTGCCAGCCGACCCATCTTGGAGAATCTACGTAAAGAGAGTCGATGAGGTTTGGTAGACACGACTACGCAAACACCCTTTGTGACGTTTTTGAGTTTGAAGAAGGATAGGGTATGCTGTCCCAAACGGATTAATACCCTGTTGTCTACAAATGGTTGTAATGGTGAAACTCACATCTTGCGCTGCCAATCGCACATCCACCTCTTCTAGTCGCTGAGTCAAACTCGCTATCTGTTCTGATAGCCTTTGATTTTCGATTGTTGTTCGCTCGGACTTCTTTTGCTCTACGAGGAGCCGGACGTGGTTGCGGAACGTCTCAAAATATTTCTGGGCTTTAAGTCTTTGAGATTCTTGTCGCAGATGAGAAACCTGCATGTTGCGTTCCGTCAGGCTTGCATTGATATCTTCGATCTTCCGTTGCAAAGATCTCGTATCTTTCGTCGATGCCTGGAGCTCCTCGATCAGCGCGTTGCTGGCATTAAGCTGCTGGCGTAGATTTTCGGCTTCCTTCCCCTTGGATCTCTGAGCTCTTTGGTTCTCTTCGAAATCGGCTTCGAGGTTCCAGAGATCTTGTTTGAGGCGGTTCACGTCTTCTTCCTTGGCGTCCCTTTCCGTTCGCAAGCTTGTGTTGCTGTCCTTGTATTCTTGATACAGCTCATGTTTCGCTCTTGTGCGGTCACTCTCTGCCACGCATTGTTCCTTCAATGCCTCAATCCTTTGCGTGTTGGCTGTTGCGGTGCCTTTCATCATTGATATAATCAGATCTGTTCCTGCCAATCGGTCACTTAGCAGACTGATCGTGCTCGAATTCGCCTTCTCGCGTTCTCGCAACGCTTGTATCGTCGACCATGACTCCACTGCCTCTCCTCTCAGCGAAGCGAGTTCACTTGGATTCGAAGTCTGCATCCTCGGCTCCTCGGGATCTGATTTCACAATTTTCCGCTCATCAGGAAGTGCAAACTGCTCGTTGGCCCTTTCCAAATAATCTGCTATGAGACCACTCCATTCGTTCACCTTATTGGACGCTTGATATTGGTGATTGTCAACACAGAGACTATGCCGCGCTAGTGTGTTGAGCACGTCCCATGACATTTGCGATGGGTGCATCGTCGACATCAGTTCCAAGTCTGCCTGTGACGCGACCCACTGCCGGCCCCAGAATTCCCAGCCGCATCGAAAACCGGCCCTGTTGACGCCAACACAGGAGAACTTAGGGTCCTTGGGATATAGGCCGAGAACTTTCCAAGGGTCCCACAAGGCATCATGGGGTACTTTGGCGAGAAATACTGAACTCATCCTTGTGAGTGACAAGGGTTTGTATCTTTGGAAATGGTGGGACGATTTGCCCAAGAAAGAGTGATGCGAAATCGTCTCGCGCAAGGTGGGAAGGTATCAACTATGGAAACGGAGAAGACAGTCTCAGACAACAGTTCGATAATCAAGTGGTGGGCTTCCCTAAAAGGGTAGCAGTATGAGACAGAATGCAGAAATTTCTGGATATCAATGTCGTTTATATAAAATATCATTCAGCGATGCACTGCAAAAAGCCTCTGGGACTGCCTTTATTCCTCAACAGGCCATGGGATAGGGTGCTACTGCGCCTTAGCTGAAAGTCGACCCCAAAGTAGGTATTCGAAGCCAATCAAAGCGCAGCATCGCATAACAAGCGACAGCTTCAACAAGTACTGCTCAATACCCCCTTTCCCGAGAGGAGAAGGGTTCTCGAGAGAGGGGAACTACGGCTGGAAAGGTGTGGCTGCTTCTCTGTGCTGGTAGTGAGCCTTGCAGGCGGAGACCGCCTACTGTACATCTAAGCGCCCACGTTCATTTCGAGACGAGGCTGTGGACCACCAATTCATCTTGACTCCGCAGGCAAATGCAGTAATAGGCTATGTAGGATGATACGATACGCCTCGTCATACAATCGCTAAAGCTTTCCATTCCCAAAGCCCATTTCTTGCGCGTGCGATGGGTGCGGATATCTTGTATCCAGAAAAAGGGGGCATCGCAAAGGGGATAAATCGAAGCACCCATCGAGGTTCACAACGATTAGAACTAGCAGCACAGCATTGTGTACCACGAATAGATGACATGTCTACTAAAAAGACTTACTTACAATAGAAATCTCACTCGCATAAAGCGGGGGCGGAAGGCAGGTCCTCTGTACTACTAAGTATTCTGTCTATGCACCCCTGAGTTCTTGTATGCATGCACATTATTTAACCCTAATCGAGCATAGCGTCTGCTGGGATCTAGGTGGGATGTACGAATTGCAGAGTCAATTTCTGGGGCCATTTCTAACACTACTCTGGGAGCCTTACTCAGACCAGTTGTTTGGAATAGAGATCGCGATTGGATTCATGAAAGATGTGGTTGTAGAAATCTGGGGCCCCTATGAGGGGGATAGGGGTCGCATTCGGATCCTTTTCGAAACCGCGTTTACAGCTTCCAATGATACGTGCGTGAATAAAGAGGTAATGTGAATGGGCAGCAGCGCACCTTATGAAGCGACTCTAAGATAGCGTACTGAGCGCGATTATCAATCCAGTAGCACTACATTGCCCGTCTCAAAAGTAGTACAGTCCAACGCTACAGCTATATGAAGATTACGTTGCTACATACAAAGGCGTAATTTGCCAATGTTCACTGACGATGACTACAGCATCGATCCTTGACTGCGGAGCCGTTAGATGAGTAATACGCTGAAACACCCGGTTAAGCTTAGAGCTCCGGTGAAGGCTCGACCTGCTCGCGAACAACAGTAGTGGTTGTCTCCACCGTAAGCTTGGAAGTCGTTGTCTCCCGAGTGATGAAGTGTGATCGAATTGCACTGGGTTTTTTGGCGATCTGGTGAGTAGAAGGCCGAGGGGATTTACCCCTGGAGGTAGAGGACGTCTGAGCGGTCTCACTGTGGTATTGATGAGGATTCCCAATCTCCGCAGCCATGGACTCTGTCTTCTTATCCAGACGTGAGCTCACTACCGGTTCCAGACGTACTGTTTTGGGTAGGCGAGTTTTATTCGGGTGGTGGCCAGTCAGACCAAGCGAATGTGGAGATGGGTCAAACTTCCCGGTGCTGGTTTCGATAAGTTTTCTGCTAGTAGTGGAAGATATAGGCGGCACATGAGGCTTGGGAAAGACCCGAACATCCTCACGTTCATGGTGAATGGCCGTCTTAGCAGGCACTTGACCGCTGGCGGGCTCTGCGTCAATAACGACCATCGCGGAAGAGGCCTTAAGCGTCGCCGAACCGGCAGCTAATTTGAGAGATGATCGAACATCGAGACGGTTGGTGTCTCGCGGTGACATTGTATTGTCAGCGAGCCATGCTTTCCGGAGTGACATTCCAAGAGCAACGGCTACTGGGCGCGCGACACTATTCCCCACGATCTTCCACTGTTCGCTAGGTAACCCTATGAGTACATCGTTGTCATCGAAACCTTGTGCGCGCCGAACTTCCATTATGGTCAGAAGCCTCTCGTCATCCCAGTGGAGGATAGTTCCACCAGAACCGCCGTTAGGATGCGGTGCGGTCAACACCGTTGGCATCAACGCGTTTCGTCGCACACGTTGCCAACGTGTTGAGCGTATCTTCCTTCCCTTGTCATTGTCCCAATTGTAAGTATCGACCTGTTCCTGAGGCATGTAACCCTTGTCGCATGCGTTTATGAAGGTCGATCCGCCAGGGAATCGCGGCACACTACCTATGCGTATTCGGTCTAATGTCGATAATGTTCTTGACATTCGATGGGCTGGAAAACCGATACAAGAAGTTCGTGCATCGGTAGACGGTAGATCTTTGGTGGCTTCCGCTGCGGTGATATACTTGAATGGAGTTGAAATCGTGTAGCGAGAACTCGCGCGCAGTCCATTGGCCAGTGTTGCAAGACTGGCCGAACATACGTTTTCTGGGTGTGCATGAGTGTGCGGCGGCTCCGGAAGCGGTGTCATACCTGGGGCAGCTATGGAGATGAAGACGCGACTTCGACTTTGCGGACTCCCGAAATTCCAAGCATCCAAGCCGAAGGTTCGGACTTGATAACCCATACCAACAAGGGCACTGACGATTAGAGCCAGCATATTTTCTGTATCGGGACCCCTAGCCATGCCCATGACGTTCTCCATCAGAGCATACTTTGGTCTATAGAAGTCCACGAAGGCCACGACAGAGGCCGCTAACGAACAGTTCAGCAGTGATCTGTCATTACTCTTGAATGGATTGGCGACCGAAAATCCTGGGCAGGGACTGCCAGCAGCTATCATCTCTACTTGTCCACGTTGGGCGACAACAGGGCCTCCCTTGCCTTGCATTGCTTGAGTAAGATAATCATTCACAGATCCTCGGAATAATCCAGTGTCATTCTTGGTCTTGGAGTTTGCCTTATATGTATGAATGGCTTCATTATACCAATCGACAACATGATCGAAACTCACAGCTCCGCCCTCCTCAAGTCCATGGCCAAAGTTTCCTCCGCCACAAAACATGTCCAATCCTTTGAGCAGAGGCTGGCGCGGGTCGGAAGAAGGATCCCAGCCCTCTTTCAGATAAGTGAATGAAGGTGCAGCGAGAGGTTGTGGGCCAAGATCATCGTCTTGGAGATCTTGCGACGTTATGTAATAGAAGTCTCCAGTTCCCTGACGATTGTAAGGCGAAGGTATCTTCCCCTGCTTCTTCTCGTCTTCGGAATAAAAGCGGACATGACACTCCCTATGAACATCTGCTTTATTAACGACCTCAATGCGATCTGTGAAGACGAGTTCGTTGGGCTCGGCATTGACATCGCCATAAGTCTCCTTCCGTCGTACGAGTCGCCTAACCTTGATCTTCCTAGCGATACCATCAGCCTCGTTTTCAACGAGTACCACAGGTTGAAGAATGCCTTTGATGTGCACTAAAAGCGTTTCTCCGTGCAAATAATCACGTCCTGAGCTTACAGCTCCACAATCGCATTCAAAATCTGATCCTTTTAGTGTTTGCCAAGCCCCGTCGCCCTCTATGTACCTTTGTCGGACAAAAAACTCTACGCCCATGGTAGCTGGTCCACCAAAGAAAGCTACCCGGGGCCTGCGAACGACTTCTTCGGCGTATATGGGAGAGTCGCCGCAATTGCAGTGGTCACTCAAAAAGAGCTCTTTCGAGAACGGATATGGGACCTTCAAGCATTGGGTGTCTGATGGACGATATAGCCAGAGTATTCCGAGTTGACGGCCATTTCTAGTCTCTGAGACCCTCTGCACGTAACCGTACCATTCCTTGTCGTTCGACTTCCATGTGCTTGGCCTATCTTGTGGTAAAGAAACAACATCGCCAACAACAATCGCTGCATTCGCTTGTGTGGGTTCGAGATCAGAATGAGCAGTGACGCGTGTAGCCAGCGTATTGCCTTTAGTAGAATGACTTGTATCCTCATTAGCCTCTTTGGCCGGGCCCACAAAAGGTTCTTGGCAGTAGAGAAATTTTTCCAATCGCAGATGCTTAAAACAGCTGTACACATATGGTGTCACGGTGGTTTTTCGCCTGGTGATCATCTCACTCGCTTCTTCCGACGGTGCGAACATGTTGGCCTTGGTCTCACGCTCCTTTCGCTCAGGTATCGCACTCAAGAACACCGGATGAATCTCGCTCCAGATGGGAACTTTCTCGAGAGTGGCGTTCACCTGTGAAGCTTGACACCATAGAAAATTTGCTTGAGAAGCAAGGACTTGACGAAAGTCCTTTCTACCATATTGATCTAACCATAGACGCATCAAATTGTCCGAACCATAGGTAATCTCAAGCCATCTGTAGAAATCAGCTCGGAAATGATCAAGAAGCACGCTTTCATGGATGGAGATGAAGTCCACGACATGCTTGGCCAGTCTGGCCATCCACAAGAACGGCTCATGGTATCTTCGATACTCTTCGGCTGGCGTTCGCAGCCGGTACCAAATGTTGTGCTTTTCACCTTTAGTGGACTGTATCCAAACTTCGGATTCGGTTTCTAAGCGAGACTCCCCGTATCCTCCGATTGAGAGTGTCTTGCAAGGCACTCTTTGCACATATTTCTTTTTGCCATCATACCATATTACGCCGTCAAAGTACAGGTGGACATTCCATTCATTGATTTCATGAAGTGAGGCTAGCTCATTTGCTCGAGGAGTCTCTCCGGGCTTCTTGTGTCTGTTGCCAATGCTACTCTTGTGCTCATGATAGATAACAAAATCCTCCAACTCGGCGTCAATGAATGCATCTTCGTGGACTTCATGAAGTACGCTCTCTTGTTGCTCTTGCTCAATCTGCTACTCACTTTAGCCCGCGAAGTATGACTGTGCTCAAGGTGCACCTACTACTATCTCTTGCAATACTGCCCTTTCGTAAGACTGTGATATGGGTGGTTCGTGGCCATGGTACAGTGATTTGGGAAAGGCCAATGGCGGAGGGTGAATCGCAGTCAGTGGTACCTCAACAATCTTCCTCTTCTTTGTTTTCGGTTTCCTGGATTCTTCACCGTTCGATGGGTTGGACGCCGACCCACTAGATCTTCTAGACTCGCTGTCCTGGTTGAAGACCGATCCCCTCTTATCCCTGAGACTCCGTGATGGTAGGTGGCTGGGTAAAGCAATATTGTGGTAAGAGGTGCGGGGATGGTTGGATCCCGATTGTGACATCTTCCTTGCCGCCAGATCTTGCGTGATGACCTGTCACTTCTCGTGTCGACCAATGAGCTGATCACTTCATCAATCACTACAGAAACGCACGACAAAGAAGCGGTGCCAGCGAAATGCCATCAGCACGCGATACTTGGAATATGTCGCGTCAATTTTCTTTCGAAACGCGCATTTTAGAAGCATCACGTGTTCATAGTTCTAAGGAAACTTCCACTCATGCCGTACCACTCGTACCAGCCGCACTGTACATACGAGGACAAGATGCTCCGCGTCATGTTCTAGCGAATACACTTTGTCTTCGAATAGTAAGTTCGTCAGACGTTAGCTGCTACGGTGGTTCATGGTTCCCCATATGCAAAACACACTCCGCCCCCATAGGAGATGCATGTCTCCGCTCTAATGAATTCAAGCTTCTTGAAGCTCTATTCCAATTGACAGAGTATATTGTACGTCGACATTCGTCAGGGCTAGATTAGCGCGGACATTATCAAGCTACGACCATGGCGGCTCTTACCCGAATAGAAGCTCTTGCTCGAGAATGGCTGCGACTAGATAGAGACATCGAGACACGATCAGAAATTGAGATGCTCCTTGAGGCTCATGACTTTGCAGCGCTTGGGCAATTGCTGGCCTCAAGACTCACATTTGGGACTGCTGGGCTTCGAGCACGAATGGGGGCGGGCTTTGCACGTATCAACAGTTTGACAATCATCCAGACATCGCAGGGTTTAGCTGAGTATTTACTGAATGAAGGAATTGCTTCACACGGGATCGTGATTGGCTACGACGCTCGGCATAACTCGAGGAAATTTGCTGAGCTTGCTGCAGCAGTATTTGTTGCGAAGAAGATACCAGTATACTGGTATGAGAATCTCGTGCACACTCCTATGGTCCCTTTCGGTGTACATCATCTCAATGCTGCTGCTGGTATCATGATCACTGCTAGCCACAACCCCGCCCAAGATAATGGCTACAAGGTCTACGGTTCGAATGGATGTCAAATCAATACCCCGGTGGACGAAATGATTGCCACTTCCATCATGAAAAACCTAGAGCCAATCACATGGGACCTTAACTCACAAGCCATGGAGCGAAAACCGATTCTGGAAATTATGAAAGCTCAATATCGAGATATACTTAAGCAGGAAATTGGTAAGCTCACTGCAAACACTCCAAAGTTTGTGTATACAGCACTGCATGGAGTCGGTCTCCCTTTTATGGAAGCTGTGGTAGGGACTTCGGGCTGTATGTTCATTGTTGAAGATCAAGCCAATCCGGATCCAGACTTTCCCACGGTGCGATATCCAAACCCTGAGGAGGACGGCGCTCTGACGCTCGCAAAGACTGTAGCAGACCGGGCAGAGGTCCACCTAATCGTGGCTAATGATCCTGATGCTGACCGCTTTGCTGCTGCCGAAAAGGTCAACAACCAGTGGATCCAGTTCACAGGGGATCAGATTGGCGTACTCTTGGCATACTATTTGCTGGAAGCTGGAAAACTGGGCTCCGACGGCTGGGCACTGACCACGGCGGTATCATCTCAGATGCTATCTATTATCGCCAGGGATACATTCAACATTGATGAAACCCTGACAGGTTTCAAATGGCTTGGTAACAAGGCTTTGGAGTTGGAACTCCAAGGTGACTCGGTTGCATTTGGGTACGAAGAAGCTCTTGGATACATGTTCCCCAAGATCGTGCACGACAAGGATGGTATAGCAGCTGCGCTCACTTTCCTACAAGCGTGCACTGCTTGGGGCTCACCCTGGGCCAAACTACAGCAGCTGTACCACCAATATGGCTATTTTGAGACAATGAACACTTATTGGAAAGCTTCTGATCCTGTCGTGGTGACGAGCATATTTGCGCGAATACGAGACCTGTGTACGCCAATGCAGATCAAAGTAGCAAACAGGAAATTAGTACGTTGGCGTGATCTGAGTGTTGGGTATGACTCTGGCACGTATGACCACCATGCGATCCTTCCTTCCTCATCGGACAGTCAGATGGTCACCTGCTGGCTCGGAGCCATGTATTCCACAGACAGCGGAAATGAAGGTGACGATGGAGTTCGATTCACCATACGAGCTTCGGGCACAGAACCGAAGATCAAGAGTAAGCACCATATACAGTGTCCCCGGGGCTATTGCTAACGTTGGCGTTTATCCCATAGTCTATTTAGAATGCCAGGCCAAACACCAAGTAGCTGCCAGGAGTGGTGCCGCACAGGTACTCAATTTTGTCAACCAAGAATGGTTCAGTGATCCCAGCACAACCATCGAGGAGAAGTATCGTGACGGTATCCCGTAACGTTCGTATGGTTCACAATGAAACCACAATGCATGAAGACGACAAAGAGGGTCCTCAATTGATAGCACGGGATTTAGGTTTTCGGCCCCAGTAAGCATTGACGCAGCATCTGACATTGGCACGAACTGCATCCCCCGGACTCCTTTCAAGTGCAACATCCGGGACGTTCGCAGGGGCAGCATGTCTTGTGAATCTCCAATGCCCGCAGATCCACCGTCTTGGCTGCCGAACTACGATAATCATTCGGTACCAGAAATCGTCTCACCATACCGATCTCCCTACCAGGCACCTATTCCTCCAGTGCCTTCTACCAGCGCAGCTATCGCTGTGACCGCTATAGCACCCGTCGGCCCCGCCGTAGGGACTCCTGTCCTTTCGCCGAACCTCGCTCATGATGAGTAGTACACTACCTGACCCATCTTCCTACTCAGTATGGACAGACAATTACGGAGAAGAGAGCTGTAGCAGCCGTGGCATTCATCTACCGCCAAGTAGGCACTACTTTGGGTATTCCAGTCATTGTTCTTGCGGCGTGGGCGTCTTTGTAAGCGATTATGATGACCATCTTCATCGGAACTTGCTCACTGGCAGTGGGAGACGCCAAGGGCTTCAGTCTTGACGAATTTGAAGATCGGATCCGTTATTGTGAGGATGAAGTCGGGGGATAGTGAGAGGGTTGCTTGTGGATAGAGGATGGCATGACGGAGAGTGATTTTGGCAGCCTTCAAGATCGATCCATAGTAGCCATCATGCGCCATCAGAAGATCTCAAACCCACAGAAACAGACATCAATAGTCCCATGGTTCACCACAAAGCTATCGTGAAAGTAAACATGTTCCTTTACATCCCGCTATTTACAAAACTCCAGTCCATGAAAGAACACCTAATAGTGAATCGCCTTCCCATACGTAGCCATCGCCGCCTCCTTGAACGCCTCCGCCAGCGTCGGATGCGCATGACTCGTCCTCCCCACATCCTCGCTCGACGCGCCATACTCGATAGCCAGGACCCCCTCCGCAATCATCTCGCCCGCATTCGGTCCCACGATATGAATCCCCAATATCCGATCGGTCTCCGCGTCCGCCACAAACTTCACCATGCCGTCCGTCTCCAGGTTCGTCTTCGCCCGCGAATTCGCGGAAAAGGGGAAAGTGCCGACTTTGTGCTTGACGCCTTGCTCTTTGAGCTCGGCTTCGTTCTGTCCGACCCATGCGACTTCGGGGTGGGTGTACATGACTGAGGGGATGGCGTTGTAGTTGACGTGGCCGTAGCCTTTGGTGATGTATTCGATGGCCGCGACGGCTTCTTCTTCCGCTTTGTGTGCGAGCATGGGGCCGAAGGTGCAGTCGCCGATGACGCGGATATGGGGAAGTTTGGTGCGATATTGTTCGTCGATTATCAGACGGCCTTTGTTGTCGACTTCGAGGCCGATGTTTTCTATGCCCAGGCCGGCAGTATAGGGGCGGCGGCCGATGGCTACAAGGACAACGTCGGCGTCAAGCTGGGAGGCAAGTTAGCATCTTTAATGTACGGGGTATGGTGAAGAAATCCCTCACAGTCTCTTCTTTTCCGCCTTTGGCAGCTTCGACCTTGATCTTGACAACATCGCTGCTGTCATCGCCGGAAATGACCTTGGTATTCAGCTTGAACTTCATGCCTTGCTTTTCTAAGATCTTTTTGGTCATCTTTGAAATTTCGGCGTCCATCCCTGGGCCACCTATTTGCCCTAGAAATTCAACGACGGTGACTTCAGCCCCTAAACGTGACCAGACGGATCCCTGAAAATCAGTCAGCAGAGCCAGTGTACTTTTCGCTCTGCGCAATCCATACCATCTCCAGACCAATGATACCACCTCCAATGACTACCATCTTCTTTGGTACCTTGTCTAACGCGATTGCCCCGGTACTAGTGACCACCTTCTTCTCGTCAATCGTAAGTCCTGGGAACGGTGTCGCCTCACTGCCTGTAGCAATGATAATATTTTTGGCCCTCAGTGTTTGCTGCTCCCCATCTATCCTATTGATCTTGACCTCGTTCTCCCCCGAAAAGGCACCTGTACCAGGAATGTATTCGACCTTATTCTTCTTGAATAAGAATTCGACGCCCTTCGTCAGACCATCTACTGAAGTGTTTTTCGCAGCCATCATCTGCTTCAGGTTGAGGGTGACGTCGCCAACTTCTATACCTCGCTTTTTGGTGTCGTGTAGAATTTGATGATACATGTGGGAGTTATTGAGTAATGATTTTGAGGGTATGCAGCCGACATTCAGACATGTTCCGCCTAAAGCTCCACGCTTCTCTATACACGCCACCTATCTCCATATCAGTCATCGCCTACACAAGCGCCTACACAAGCCGTGTTTGAAGAGGTTGGTGGATATACCTTCAGACCCTCTTGTCCTGCTTTTATGGCGGCGACATAGCCTGCAACGCCCCCACCGATGATGACGAGATCATGCTCCTCTGATAGCTATTAGCAAGCTTCAACAGCGCTGACGGTGCAGAGAAGGACCGACGAGCTTCTGTCGCATATCCTCTTCGACATCTGCTTGGGACAAGACGGAATATTGGTTGTTGGGATATAGCAGAGCAATTTAATGATGGTTTTACGGTCGACTTTGCAGCTACTTTCGGTATGAGTGTGCGTAACATGGTAGATGCCGGTATAAGCACAACAGAAAAACACCGAAAAGAAGGTGAAGATGAAAGAGATCTAATCGTAAGAAGCAATTGCAGCTTCAAAGAATAATGTTAAGTTCACCGAGCTCTCACGGCCAGTGGCGGCCTTGGCATCAGCCCTAGATATCAGACTTCCATCTGGGTAATCCATGGCAAGCATGCTCCTTTACGAACGTCATTTCATCGCTGATGCGGTCGATTTGGTTCAGTACAGTGACTCTATGGGTCTATAGACCTATTTGATCCTGCACCTACTCGTCCGTGACTCTTTCAGGCCTGCTTCTTCCTTTGAGTTTCTTTCCATTCGTCAACCAACCCTCTATAGTCAGCCTGACCATAGCTTCCCCCAAAAACCTCTCCCAACCAGCCCCAACCTTTTCGCCAGCTATTCAACCCCAGGTCCTGCAGCAAGAGATCAAAGTACGGAACTCCATCGAACACGACATCAGGATGCCTTGCGCCATATCCATAAGGTGTTCGCCATTTCCCAAATCTGTTGAACAGCGCTGTGTCATAGAGTATCTTGTCCCGTTCTGCCTTTCCGCCATTGGGATGATGGAGTGGCACAGAGGGTCTGGCGATTGAGGCAAGCGGTGCTTTTAGTTTATCGTAGAGGTATGCGTAGGCCCAGAGACTACTGATCTCCGACCTGAGAGCCCCTTGAAGCTGAATGACGTTGCCGAGGAAAACCAGATCTCTTGTATGTAAGGACGGTGGGGCAATGCCTCTGAACAAACGCCAGGGTGAGACTTGTTTCGGTGGCTTTTCCCGCTCGGTCGTTTGCGGTACGACTTCTTGCTCGACCACAAGCGAGCCTTGATCTACCTGGGCACCAGTCTGTAATTTGGGGAATCTCTCAAAAATCTCCATGTCAGCCCGAGCGTTCAGGCGATCCCATATCTCTGTCTGAACTCTCGAGAATTCTGCGCTTGGGATGCCCAGATCTGCATGTATTTCTTTGGGTCGAAAGTCGATTGTTGACGTGAACTTCCAGCCCATACTGCAAATTAGTGCATCCGAGCGTATTGAACTACCATCTTCAAAGAGTATCGTCTTCTGCCGGTCAAGGCACCTCACATCCTTTCTGATAACCTTTACCTGGCCTGTCCTCACAAATGCATAGATATCGGTAGGATAATTCAATATTGAAAGGTTCGCACCGTACCAGAACGGTGGCTGGTCAGGGATCAGTTTCTTCGTTTCTGCATTTTCTGCGATATGGGTTTGGGCTATCAGATCAGATCCCAGCTTGGTCCAAAACGTGTCGACGACCCACCGTCCAAGTTTGGTCTCATGCAGCGATTTCCTCAGGTAGCCGAAACCGTCCGCATCTCCCCACACACATGGCGAAAACCACGTCAAGATGCGAACCGTGGTAAGCTTCTCCAGCCAACAGCTCATTGGGCCAAGCTTTATGAACGCTGGAGCCATATACGTAGGGCCATGTCCGGAGGCTCGGATAACCCAATCGACGTGCTTTCCATGAGCTGCCATTAGATACACAATGTCGTACGACGCTTTTCCACCTCCATAAACGGTCACATCTTTGATGGAAATATCATGATAAATCTCTTGTGCCTGACGAGCATAGTTCCCAAAATTGACAATCGGAGCTCCAAAGGTCTCGCTATCTTTGATGTTTATGGGCTGAGGAGACGATGTCAGACCGGTAGCGACAACGAGCTTGATGCAGGTAATGGTCCGGTGCGCTGGTAGTCTCGAGCTGTTATCTTCAACTTTCACTTTGTACCCTGGCTCGATCGAGGCAGTTTCGAGCTTTAGCTCCCACCCTTGATTAACCTTCTCAGCAGTTACGACCTTCGTTCTCAGCCCAATCCGTGCGGCCAGACCAAAATGTTCAGCGTACTGGCAAAGATACGCGTGGATGACCTCTCCTGGAATATGCTCTGGATGCTTCACACCAAATGACTCTCCCATAGGAAAATCAGTATATTCGTAAGTGCCTACAAGATTGTTGGCATTGAGCCCAGAGTATAGCCTCTCTTTGGCCCATACCCCACCAAGAGACTGATTAGAATCTATGATTAGTAGGTCTAAACTCGGATTCAATTGGAGAAATGTCTTTGCGGCAACCAACCCTTGTAGGCCAGCCCCCACCACAATGATATCGTGGTGGGATCCCATGCTGTTCTTGTTATAATAGACAGTGAAAAAGCGTTCTCTGGGAAATATGCCAAATCAAGACTCGTGTGAACAGAGTTTGCTTAAGGGAATTGGAGACCTAATGATCGTCAACAGCGGTACGTACCCGTTCAAAGGAATGATCTCGTCGCTTGAATTGAAGGAATAATTAAGTACACAGAAGATCAGCAGCTGAAACCCTCGACTCAGCCACAATGTCAAGAGATGGAAGAGCCTCCCCTTCCCCGGTCGCATTGACCCTCTTGAGTCAAGAGCGAGGAGAAAGTGCTAAGCGATCAATCCTTCGATAGTCGGGGCCAACCGGGGAACAGCCGGTTGGCCGGCGCCAATAAGGAGCAAATGGTCCAGAACTACCTTACCTTACAGATCGCGTTCCTGAATAGGTACGATTCGGTGGAACCGATGTATATTGTTATGAGTTACTCATTATCAGCCACGGTCTGGGTAGCAATGACATTCAAAGCATCGCATACAATCTTGCATGCCCATTTGATCGTTTCCTTCTCCGACTTACTACCCGCAATATCCGTTCTCCTTACTACCGTTTTTAGAAAGTACCGTATGCCACCAGCCATCTCGGAAATCTGCTTTGCCTCCAGGAATATGTCCAACAGCGCCTTTTCATTGGTATGGCCTTCATAGCCATGCTGAGAATGGAGAATCGCTGCTATGAGTAGAACTTCAACGAATATCCGGGTTCGCTGCTGGAGAAAGCCGAAGTCGAGGTTTTTCAAGACATCAAGACTCAGTCCACGCTCTGCAATCAATATTCCATACATCTTGGCCAAATTGACCAGGCTCCTCAGCCCTAACATCTTGTTCCCTTCTTCTGCTTCCTCTTCATCAAGCTCATCATCTTCTCCGCCCATTTGCTTGAAGAGGTCCCACAAGGCAAACTGAAATGACATCTTGAGCTTCTTATCGGAGCACACCCGCCTTGACAGAAATGTGTAGAACGGATTGTAGACCTTTTCAGCTCCGGCGCAGTGTACGATGACTTTTGCTATCTCAAACTCTTGGGTTCTCTTCAGACGAAGCTTCATCAGCCGGACATATGCGTCATTGTAATCTGTGGATGACATGATTGACACGAATATCGAACGTCGAACATCGGTATTCATTCGCTGCTCTTTGGCAATTTGTACCAGATCGGCATTATTACTTTCTGCATGTTGCTCTCCTCTGGTACTATGCTGGTTGGCCTGCAATAGTGGATTTACTGTATTTTCGTCAGGAAGATCATCCTTATAAGTCGCACGGACTAGCCACCACTTCCCCACTTTGTCTTTGTCACGGAGATCTTTCATTCCTATACGAAGTGGCTCAGTGGCTTTGAGAGCGCGTGTACTTAAGGATCCAAGAGTCTTCTTCATTCGTATCGTATGTTCCGAAGTAATTGTGGAAGCAGCTGCTCCGGTCTTCATCCGATTATTTTTCAAATTGTTGATTGTTTCAACCATAAATTTTGCCCTTACAGAAAGGTTTTCCTCTCCGGCCTTAACGATTGCTTTATGAATTTGGATGACTATGTCCTTCAAGGACGATGGATCATCCTGCCGTAATTGCTGCCCAGCGCTGCGAATGATCTTTAGTAGAAGCTCAATATTGGTCTCGGACAGGTCACCGAGGCAAAGGCGAATGTAGTCATAGATTAATTTGCTTCCGATGACCTGAAAATTGTATAATTCCGAAAGCAGACTCATCAAGTTGGTTAACTTTTTCCCGGTGCCTTCTTCGATTGTACATGCCTGGTAATTCTGGTTGAATTCTTCGTCAATTCTCTGGATTGCTTGGGCACCAAAGTTAGTCCCTATGACTTTGTACAATGCAGCTAAAAAGCCTGCGTGAAGGATGATGAAAGTATCTTGCAGATGAGTAGGATCAGAGAGTAGTCCTATGAGCAGATCGAGAAGGGTGGTGGTGACATGCTGACGAGCATTATCCTGATACAGTTTTTCTATATCACCAAGAATTGAGATGACGTTGGCTTCGGAGAGCCGATTGAGGAGACCTTGAGTCTGCCGTCGCAGTTTGGAGAGATCTTCCAATCCTGTCAAGTCTTCATTGCGGAGCGAAGGCGGTACATATTTCTTAGGTTCAGTTACGTCGGAACGAACTACAGGAGCCACATACGGGTTCTCACGTGTCCTCCTTATAGCAGATTTTGGTAAGCGCTGGCTACTCTCGTCACTGGATGTATCGAACCCATCAAAGCCGTCAGTGTCCGTATTTCCTGATTCTCCCCCATCTTGGGAAATCGCTTCGAATTGGCTATCCCCAGAGTCGACCTCCTCTAACAATGCATCGCTATCACCAAAACCACTGGCGATATCCTTAGCTCTTTGTGCTTTCTGTCGCTTCCTCTCTAACCATTCGTCTTCTTCAGTCCTCTTTCTTTTGCCCCGTCGCTCATCGTTTAGATCTACCGCCCAATCTATACCGTCTAACAGCGAGTCAAGCCCATCGTCTTCAAAATATTTAGGCAGCTTGTCCGTCCTTTTGACACCCAGCGCGCTTTCCAACGCTTTTATCTCTGCATCGTCTTCTGCGAACTTACTTCTAGTATCCTTTGACAATTGGGGCGGCGGCGACGGTGACGGACTACAATCTCGGACTCTATTCCTTGGCTTTGCAGGTTGCGTTTTGGAGACCTTCAAGATGGACTTGGGAGCCTTGGGCTGGACTGGGGCAATTGGGATCCTCGACTGTAGAACACCGTTTGACGTTTGTATCACGGAATATGCCTTGCTCTTCTGGTCTTTGCTACTCGATTTCTGAACCCTTGAGGCTTTCCTCAATTCTTTGCGCTTTGTTAGCCCGCGACCCTTCTTCTGAGAGCTATCATAGCTATTTCCAGACACTCCGAGTTCATCTAATAGCTGTCGTGGGAGCTTTGCGGTATTATGCATTGGCTCTCGTATTGTAAGTGTGTCAAAATTTTGCATGAGAGTGATGAAATTGTATCTTATTGGTGGATAGTCACGCCCTCGGAAGCTAACCTTTTGTAATTTGATGATTATCTAGGCTAGCCTTTCCAAGCTTAGAAGTCCCGTGCGTTAAAGTCAGCTTCCGTGGGAGCGTGGGGAGAATTTTGGCGCCGATTTAAGCGAACATCGAGACTTACACAATTCAACAGTCGCAGTACAACATTTCGACAATATCAGCCTTTCGTCACCTTACCGAACTTAATTGTTCAGGTCGTGATTGGCATCTGTCTACTTTTGCATCGGCGATTCCATATCTGCCGTTCCAGTAGTCCAATATGTCTTACCAGAAGCCAGAAAAAGGCGACTATGGTGATGGGCCGGTGCGTCTCCAGTGCTCTATGAACCGTGCTTCTCAGACAACTCGCTAAAGACGTCAACTGCAGAAAATACACAAAATCCGTATCACCCTGACAAGCCGCAAAGTACAGAGCTTGGAGAAGGTCTGCCAGGAGCTTATCGAGAGAGCCAAATCCAAGGACCTCCGCGTCAAGGGCCCCGTCCGGCTTCCAACCAAGTCGCTCAAGGTCACGACCCGCAAAACGCCGTGTGGTGAGGGAAGCAAGACTTGGGACACATTCGAGATGAGGATTCATAAGCGATTGATCGAGTGAGTTCCAGCAATCACATACGTGAGGAAGGATTTACACTAGGTCATCTCTAAATTTACCCCTAGTCTGAACGCACCCACCGAGGTTGTCAAGCAAATCATCGTCAATATAGAGGCCGGAGTAGAGGTGGAGGTCACTATTGCGGCATGAGCGGTGAGATATGCGGGAATGAGATGATATCTAGTACCCTATTATTACAAGGCGAGAGGATAATTCATGCGCATCGAACATAGCCGAGCTATCTTCAATGGACGCAGATTGTCCCACAAACCTGTCTCCCAAACTCGCAGGCTACAAGCACGCACAGGAATCGACTGATGTCTTCAGTGACTTTAAGGCAAATCACGTTTAGACCCCTGATTCTGGTTGAATGGTATCCAAGCGACAGAATCACTCCCCCCCTTAAAAGTCCCAACTGCACCATTCTCTTCTCGGTGGCATTTCCGGCATACCACCACCCTCAAAGGATCCATGCTGTTTCGCTGATGCATACTCATGCTTCGTTGCTGCATTGTATGCCTCTTCGGGCAATTCTGGGGTCTTGGTAAAGACTGGGGCCCCATGTGGAAACCATATTCTGACCCAATGGCCGCCATCTCCCCTGTAGCACGGCTTACCATCTTGATATGACACTGGCTTACCTTTCCACGATGTTATCGTCTTTTCGGAATCCCAGGGGATGCCGGTCGCTCCCTGTGCACGTGCACCTGTTGCGCTGGAATCGAGAGCGTTGGCTAGTCGGTGGTCAGTATCTGACATATATCCCTTAAAGCTCTCCGATCCTAGAAACCAGGACTGAACGGAATGACCGATTCGCATATGAAATCGGAGACTTACTATTTTGACTGAATGGCCTCAATGGAGCTGTGGACGGCTGTCCAAAGGGTCCCGTGGCCGATGGTGCAGCAGAATGGCTATATGAATTCGAAGGCGCAGCTGGTGTCTGGCCCGCTCCTGCTGCTGCTATGGATTGGCCGAAAGGATTGGGCGCTGTAGGTCTACCAAAGATACCTGTTGGCGGAGGAGCAGGTTCCTGTCTACATGAGTCTGGCTGTGCAGGGGCCGACGGCTGACTAAATGGGCTAGGCTGTGGAGAAGCTGAAAGTTGACCGAAGGGATTCAGAGGCTGAGTAGCAGCCGGCTGACCGAATGCTGAGGTCGGAATGGTTGCTTGCCCGAGGGTCAAAGAGGGTTGGCCAAAACTCGTTGTAGGGCGACCAAGCGTTGCCGGCTGCCCGAATGATGAAGGCTGCCCGAAGCTGGAAGTGGGGCCAAGCGATTGAGCAAACGCGGGAGGTGATGGTCTAACGAATGTTGATGGTGCAGAGAGCTGCTCAGAAGCAGTTAAGGGACCTTTTGCGTTTGCGAGATCTATTCTATTGGGATGCTCATTTTCACCACCAATGACATACTTGATGGCTCCGTCAATGTCGTGAAGCACGGTTTGTATTTGCTGCTCGGCATTGTTAACTAGGATTTGGGCCTCTTGAATAGCTTGCTGTTGATTTCCTTGAGCAGCCAATTCATAGTGACGAACTCGAAGTTCCTCAAAACTCTGTTCCCGTGGATAACCACCAAAGAGCTGTAGGGGTGCTCCTATGCCCGGACCGTAGGCTGATAGTATCCATTGAGGTCGTTCCTGTGGGGTCAGATCGTTGGCTATGACTGCCTTGTCAAGCTTGTAACTGGTAAATTCTTTTAGCCAGTCATCCATCGCAAAGCAGTTGCCATCTTACGAATTTCCTCGGTTGTCTCGACTCTCTCGACTGGCCACTGGGACTGTGGAACCGTCAGAGGTGTAGGCCTTCTTTGGGGGAATGTGGCTTTGCACGTAGAGCCGTGGACAACGGATGCTTCGGCCTCTGCTCTCGAGCGAACGATCCTCCGTTCATGAATCGAGAAAATGGAAGGGAAAGGATGACGAAGCTATTGGGTTTGCTTGGGGTCTGATAGATCTTCAGTCTTCATACCTCGATTTGAGCCGCTAGCTACATTGCCTCGCAGATTGTTTTGAAGAGGCGCAAAGTGATTACGACTTTTTGTCATCGGGGCATTGTTGCTCGGATGATCATTTTTGCAATTGTCTTGAAGCCACGTTAGCAAACTTCAGAGGTAGCACAGGTGCTGAGTACGTGCTGCCAAATCTGCAGTTGCCCGCCAGGAAAAATCTGCAAACGGGCATATCGAATCACGGTGAACAGATCAGAGAGCGGTCCCAAGTTTCGATTGCGCATTCTGCATGATAATATTATCGGAAGTCGTGGGTCATTACTGTGGTGGTGGGAATGTAAATATTTACGGTTCAGGGATGGCAAATTGGAACAACGCCCTTCATGACCGGATGTGTTCTAGTGATAAAAACAATAAGTCTTTGGAGCATGCCCACATCCACAGGAACTCACGTCGAATGGTATTTGTTACTCCGCATTGCATAGGCTATGTATAAGGTATCACTTATAATAGTATCGGATGCTATCTGATTGAGGTTGTTAAATGCAAGATTATCAATAGTTCGGAGATTCTGTCTCAACTTCCACTATTCTAAGCACTGCTCCTCACGATCTCCCAACTGACTCCATCGATCTTTTCACCGCTAGTCATCCTTCGATATTGTGCATCGGGTATCGGGCGTTCGATCGCAATTGCACGCATCATCAAGGTGTCAGCAGCCCCTGAAAGCATGCTTCCTCTACCCTGGGTCAGAAACTCCGTAAACCAAGTCTCTTCCTCTTGATTCAAGGGAAGACCGATCAGCTCCGCTCCTCTTGTCGCTTTGATCTTCCCTACAGATTTTGAGTGTACGAATGTGATAAGCTTCCCAAAGAGAAATCGATGATTCAGATCGCCCTGCGTGCGCGAGAAGTAAAATGCTTCTGTGATACTTGCACGACAGAGGATCAGAAAGTAAGCCTCCATGACTTTGCTTGAACGGATACAGGGCTGGATCGTTTGGTAATACGCTACTGGAAGTGCGATATCGTTGGTTGGTGAATGGCGACAAAGGGTGTACAAGATCTCCTCGGGAAAAGTGGGGATCAAGCCTGCGCAGACACTTGAGTCAGCGTATTCTTCTCAGACTGCCGAGCGGCGCCAAGAACATCTATGCCAAACAGCCATAGCCACGAGGGACTTCCCTCGGTATAAGGAATCTCCTAATATTCGTAATGAGCAAACGGGGGTGTTTGAGAGAAGGGTAGGGTCCCCATGTGTAGGGATGGAAATGCGGAAAGGGTAAATTGCAAACAGGTCAGAGATACGTCTTACTAGGCTCAGTCAAGTAATCTAAAGCTCTCTATTACAGATGAATGTCAGTACCATCCATGAAGCGGGAGGAGATAATCACTTCGAACCTCTTCCTGTCTAGGTACCATATGCCATCGATGAACGTCCTGTACTTGACCGGTAGGTAAGAAGCTTTTGCAAATTCTTCGGCTCGTCGATGGCTGGAATGGGAAATATCTCGGAGAAGGTAATATAATACCGAGTGCTTGTGATGGTCTGGTGAGGAGCTGGAAGTGATTTGGGAATGAATATTTCTCATTTCGTGGTTGGACTCAGGAGGATACAATTTTGAGACTGAGTATCGAGCATATTTAATCATAATCGATTCTTCGAATTCATCGGATTGATAGCCCTACCTTCGCTGATACCCAAAGCAGTCAACAGTCGGTCAATGAACAACTCATCATCTAGAGATCGACGATGTTGAAGGACCTTTCGACGCGTCTCCTCGTCATATGCGATATTTGGATTCGAACCAAATACATTCTCGAACTCATTGAATTCGTCCATGTTCAAGAGATGGAGAGACTTGCGAAAACAATGTCTCAAATCAGAGTAAATGACGGATTATCTCCGCTCAGATATGCTATCTCCGAAGGAGCGGGTAGGGCGGAGACTGTAAACAAACAACCGCGAGATGAGACCGTGACCTCACAGGGCGGTGGCAGCTATGGCTACAATGTCGCCAACGAGACCATCCAGGCGTGCAGCAGCTCGCAAAAAAACAGTTATTGATGACTCCGATGAGGACAATCTCCCGGAAAGCAAAATGCAAGGCGACGATGGGGGGGACTTCACACCAGCACCTCAGCGTAGTCCCAGACGTCAAAGTCAAAGAAAGACAGCAGAGGTACCTTCTACGCCCCGTACCGCGACCCGGTCGCGAAGGATACAGACAGGAGAATGTGTGGAGCCGTCGCAGATCTTCAGCCCACAACAATCTACCATGGCCCCAGAGCCGGTGTCTCCTACAAAGAAGGCATCGCCTAGGAAGCGGAAGAGCGCTGCGCCACCCAGGAAAGGGCGAATTCCCATTATTGTTGAAGACCCCCCTCAATTGCCAACGCCGAAACCATCAGCGACTCCAGAGCCCTCCCACATGCATAGTACTCCGCTATCCGACATAACAGATGCAGCTGTCAACGAGCAAGCACCATCGGCGAACAGTCAGAAAGATTTTGTGGCAGTCAAAGCGTTAGATACGGTGCTGGAAAAGCCTATGGATATCGTCGTGAGATCGAGAACTCTAGCTGTTCCCCAGCAAATGGAAGATACGGGGCCTAAATCTCGGACAGTCATCAGGAGTCTCATACTTACGAATTTCAAAAGCTACGCGGGGAGACAAGAAGTCGGCCCATTCCATGCATCATTTTCATCTGTTGTCGGACCGAACGGCTCGGGAAAATCCAATGTTATTGACTCCCTACTCTTTGTTTTTGGGTTTCGGGCAAGTAAGATGAGGCAAGGCAAAATATCCGCTCTAATCCACAACTCGGCAGCCTTCCCAAGCCTTGATCACTGCGAAGTCGAGGTTTATTTTCAAGAGGTGGTGGATCTACCTGGTGGAAAGCACGAAGTAGTGCCGGACTCGACATTGATAATATCACGAAGAGCATTCAAAAACAACTCTAGCAAATACTACATCAATACTCGGGAATCCAATTTCACAGCGGTAACCGATCTGCTCAAGAATCGAGGCGTCGACCTCGATCACAAACGTTTCCTCATCTTGCAGGGAGAGGTCGAGTCCATTGCTCAGATGAAGCCGAAAGCCGCAAGCGAGCATGATGACGGCTTGCTCGAGTACCTTGAAGATATCATCGGCACCTCTAGATACAAATCTCCGATTGAGGAATCGGCGGCAGAGGTAGAGACGTTGAATGAGGTCTGCACTGAGAAGAATACGCGTGTCAAGCATGTAGAGAAGGAGAAGGACAGTCTCGAAGACAAGAAGAACAAGGCCTTGGCGTACATTAGCGAGGAGAACGAACTTGCTTTGAAGCAGTCTGCGTTGTATCAGATTTACCTCGACGAATGTGGAGACAACCTGAGAGTGACGGAAGAAGCTATTGGGCACATGCAAGGCCAGCTTAATACAGAGCTAGAGAAGCACCAAGGCAACGAAAGCGGCATCAAAACACTAGAGAAGTCGTATAAGCAGGGTGCTAGAGAGTATGAAGCACTGCAGAAGGCGACCCAAGCCGTTATTAAGGAGATGGCTAAATTCGACAAGGAGCATGTCAAGTATGATGAGAAAAAGAAATTTTTAGTCAACAAACAAAATAAGCTGGAGAAGGCGCTGCAGACGAGTCGACTTTCTAATTCCGAGGCCAACAGTCTTGTCCAGAAATACTCGGATGACATCAAGCGCAACACCTTGGAGATTGCCACTTTGGAAAAAGAGATGCGTATAGACGAAAAGGAATTGACATCCATTCGAGATGGTCTAAAGGGCAAGACTCGGGCTATTTCCGACCAAATAGCTACTAAGCAAAAATTGTTGGAGCCTTGGAACGAGAAAATTAATGAGAAACAGTCAGCAATTGCTGTTGCTATAAGTGAGCTGGATATTCTGCGCGAGCGTGCGTCCGCGGGGACTGTCGCGCTTGAAGAGGTTCAGGAGAGAATTATATCGTTAGAGAAACGCCGCAATGCTAAAGAAACCGAGACTAAGGAGCTTAAGGCGCGGAAGTCACACCTCGAAAAAGACGCTGCCATAGCTCAGGAGGAGCTCACGAAGATAGCACAAAGAGAGCCCGAACTGAGATCTCAAGTCTCCGGCGCCCGACAAAAAGCTGACGAGGCTAAAGCTAGCTTGTCGAGTACTCAAAGCCAGGGCAATGTGTTGAACGGCTTGATGCGACTCAAAGATTCAGGGCGCATCGAGGGTTTCCATGGAAGATTAGGCAATCTCGGGACCATTGAGCAAAAGTACGATGTTGCTATATCAACTGCATGCCCATCGTTGGAGAACCTGGTCGTTGATTCAGTCGAGGTTGGCCAACAGTGCATCGATTACCTGCGCAAGAATAATCTTGGAAGGGCCAACATCATCTTGCTGGACCGTCTGGCACGCAGGGATCTATCCCCAATAGATACACCTGAAGGTGTGCCTAGACTCTTCGATCTTATCAAGACCAAGAACGAAACTTTCCGCCCTGCATTCTTCAGTGTCTTGCAGAACACTATTGTGGTCAAGGATCTCGAGCAAGCGAACCGCATTGCTTACGGCACTAGAAGATGGAGGGTGGTCACCATCGATGGACAACTGATAGATGTTTCCGGCACCATGAGCGGTGGTGGAACACGCGTCGCAAGAGGCGGCATGTCGTCCAAGCTGGTAGCCGAAGTTTCAAAGGAGCAGGTGAACAAGCTAGAGGTCGACCGCGATGAGATAGAACAGGAATTACAGAAACACCAGGAGGTGCAAGGCGGCTTAGAAGCGTCTTTGAGAGAGCTGAACGATCAAATACCTCAGCTGGAGACTGCCATTCAAAAAATCGGCTTGGAGGCGGAGAGTTTGAAACATGATATAGCTGATGCCCGGCGGCGAGTCAGCGAGCTCACAAATGTGCAGCCCGCCTCCAGTCCAGATGATGCTCGGGTAGGTACGTTGGAAAAGCAGATATCGAAACTTGAGAAAGATGTTGACAAGCTTCGGACGGAGACTGTGGGACTGGAGAAGGAGATCCAGGACTTGCAGGACAAGATCATGGAAATCGGAGGAGTCAGACTTAGAGCTCAAAAAGCGAGGGTCGATGGCTTGAAGGAACAGATCGATACTCTGACTGAAGAAATATCAAATGCCGAAGTAGCCAAGTCGAAGGCTGAGAAGCAGAAGATCAAGCACCAGAACCATGACGAAGATACAAAGAAAGAGCTTGCCTCCGCAGCGGAGGAGCTCGAACGCCTGATCAAAGAAGTCAATACTCAGACCAGTGATGCAACTGGATCCAAAAAAAGGGCAGAGGAAGCGCAGGAGGCTCTTAACAGCAAACAAGACGAGTTGGCTGGCCTCAAGCGAGAGCTGGACGGGAAGACTGCCGAGCTGAATGAGACGCGCGCTATCGAAATCGAGATGCGCAACAAGCTAGACGAAAATCAAAAGGTCCAATCAGAGAACCAGAAACGGTTGAGGTACTGGGACGAAAAGCTCCGGAAGCTGACCCTTCAAAGCGTTAGTGACACCGGCGAGGAGCAAGCCGCCGAGGAATTACCACAGTACACCAAGGACGAGCTAGAAGATATGGACAAGGATTCTCTCAAGGGCGAAATAGCAATCCTCGAGGAGAAGACCCAGAACGTAAACGTGGAGCTAGGCGTACTTGCGGAGTACCGCCGCCGAGTCGAAGAACACACCGCACGCAGCAGTGATCTTCAGTCGGCCGTCACTCAAAGAGACACTGCTAAGAAACGCTGCGATGACCTCCGCAAGCTTCGTCTCGAGGGGTTCATGATCGGGTTCAGTCTGATATCCTTGCGCCTGAAAGAGATGTATCAGATGATCACCATGGGTGGGAACGCTGAGCTAGAGCTCGTAGACTCGCTGGACCCGTTCTCCGAAGGGATCCTGTTCAGTGTGATGCCCCCGAAGAAGTCGTGGAAGAATATCTCGAATCTGTCGGGAGGCGAGAAGACATTGAGCAGTTTGGCGTTGGTGTTTGCTCTGCACCATTATAAGCCGACGCCGCTGTACGTGATGGACGAAATTGATGCCGCTTTGGACTTCCGAAATGTGAGTTTCTGAACCCGGACCTTGACTGTTACAGGGATCCGTATAACTAACACTGTAGAAGGTTTCCATTGTTGCAAGCTATATTAAGGAGAGGACGAAGAACGCTCAGTTTATCGTCATTTCACTCAGAAACAACATGTTCGAACTGGCATCTCGGCTGGTGGGTGTATACAAAGTCAACCACATGGTGAGTCCATGGATCAATACTGTATGAGATTGTTCGCTAAACTTCAATAGACCAAGAGTGTGACGGTGGAGAACAGAGACTACATTGTTAGCCGTGCCTGATGAAGAAGTGGCCAGGGTATATGACATTATTGTACAGGACCATGTGAGTAGTGTCGCTCTTACTGTGAGGGGTGGCAACCTCTGAGCTGTACATATGCGCTGCTTCTGCACACATACTGTCCAATCGCCAGTCTTTTGTCTTCGCGCTCGGTATAGCACAAACAGGCCAATACTCTCACCAGTTCACACCTATTTAGCCAGTACCTCCGGATAAGCACACCCCTCTTTGCCACTCAGAGGAAGACTCGTTCGTATGGTGCGCCTTCGCAGGCCAACCAGGGGGTAAAGTCGTCGTCATGCCTTCGTAGCTAGTCATGATAGGGCTCTGATCCTTTCATTGACTCCTACTAATCAGTCCGTTAACCCTTCTTCTCGCCCTTCTCCACCTCTCCGTCCCCCTTCCCCTTCCTTTTCTTCGTCTTCTTCGCCTTAGCCTTTTTCCGATCCCTCTTCTTCAACCCTCCCATCCCCGCCTTCCACACCTCAGCATACCGTACGAAGAACGCCTCCAGCTCATCTGCCTGTACCTTAGTCGATAGCTTCACCCTATCTTTCCGCTTCTCCTGTGATTTGCCGTCTGTGGCTCGTATCAGGATTGGGAGTGGGTGCGGAGGATGTAGATCTGGGAATGGCGAGGAGGGTGGGAGCGGAGTGGCTGTTGCTGAGGGGGGGAGGTCGCTAGGGGATACTATGGTATGGTGTTATTCGATTCTAGACAGGGGGTGGGGTAATGCGGACGTCGTTTCTGGGTGAGGTAGATGGAACCGTGTGCGCTGTGACGGCGGGATTCGAAGAGGGCTGTTAGACGATTTAGGAACTGGATGATCAGCAATTGATGCTGGAAGCCTATAGGGAACGTAATACCTCATCGGTGCTTAGGTGTCCGGAAGCCATTGGCGGAACTGGGGTTTTGCAGCGTGGTCCCTTGGTCTCGATGTAGGTACTTACTTACTCGTACCAACCATATACTTTACCCGATGCCACTAAGCGAGTATGGAACCAAAATTACTTACTAGCGGTATTTCTTGATCAACTTCCTGTTGGAAATAAGCCCTTCTGCCAAGACACTAAGCGAGTGGCCACGAGAAAAGGGGATCAGTTAACTAATGCTAGATACACCGTTCTAAAAGTAAACTTATATACCTAGAAATAATAATAATTAATATTAATTAGACTCTAAATTTATATATATATACTATTATAAATAATCTAAATAAATATAATAGGTAATACTACTAGCTAAGGCCTTATTATATAACTATAATAGGGATACTAAGTAATTTCCTCTTTATTAGCTTTAGAGAATATATATATAATACCCTTATAAAGTAATATACTATTACTATCTTACTATTTATAATTATATACTAGGAAGGGTTTCCTAATTACTTCCCTAAGTAGTAGGGCTAAATATCCTATTATTAATAGCCTCTTATAAAGGTTATATAATAGGGATATCTTAGTAATATATTATAATAAAATTAACCCCTAATAAAATTTATTAACTTAATAATATACTAAGATATTTATTAACTTAAAAAGACCCTTAGATAAGACTTAATAAGAAAAGTACTTCTTTAAATATCTTTCTAGATATACTAATTTATATACTTAATCCTTTTCTTAAGCTCCTAGTTTAATAGCTTACTTCTAGCTATTCTATTATAAATATATATCTACTCTATTAAATATTAAGTTAATATATATTAATTCTTATTATTTAAGCCCTTTATAATTATAACAAATAGGGAGTAATAACTTAGCTACCCTTATAAAATACTTCTAGTAGATATATATCTACTCTATTAAATATTTGATTATCTTATATTATTTATTAGCTTTTAGATTAATATCCCTTCCTTAATATATCTCCCTTAGCCGCTTATACTTAGAGATTCTTAATATTATTTATTTAAGATTACTTAGAAGACTTTACTATTTAATTATATTCTTATCTTAGCCTACTTAGGCTATTAGGTATACTTTATATACTAGTTATATTAACCTAATTACTTATTAAGATAGTAAGCTTAGTAGAGTAATTATACTTTAGCCTTCTTAGCCTTTTATAACTTTAACTTATTTAAGCTTTCTCTACCTTTTTCTCTATATCCTTAGTAGATCTTCTCTACTATTTATTAAGAATACCTATTAATATTATCTTAATTATTCTAATATAACTTTCTATACTTTATAAGGGCCTTTATACCCTTTTTATTAGACTCCTTTAAAGTCCTCTTTATTTTATATTCTTATTAAGTCTTACTTTAATTTACCTTATATAAGGTCTTTAGAGTAGCTAATAAAATCCTAGGATAAATATATTACTAAAATTAATTTACTTTTATATTTTTTAAAAACTAAGACTTTTATCTTATTATTAAAGGGATATACTTATAAGGTCTTTTTATTATATTACTAGGATATTATTAAGATATTATATTCTATAATTATTAATTAATCCTAGTAGAGATTTTAATTATTATAACTTTATATAATTCCTTATAATTAATATAACCTTATAAGCATTAAGGCCTTTTATTAGAATATTATTAATAGATTTATTATAATTTTTATATTTATATTTATTACTCTAGTAGTAATATTAGGAGTTAAACTCTACTTAGTAAGTATAACCCTAGAGATTCCTACTTTCTTTCCTCTTTTCTTTCTTCTTTCCTTAACTACTATTATATTATTTAGAGATAATAGGTATCCCCTTATTTTATATATACTTATATACTATTAATACTCTTATAATTAATATAATAAAATATATAATTTATATTAATATTAATTTTATAAGTAATCCTTTTTATATCCTTTAAAGAAGTTTCTCTTCCCCTTATTTAACTTTAAGGAATTTTCTCTACTTATTAATTAATAATAGTTAATAATAAGTAGTTCTTTAACTATATAATATATAAACGCCTTAGCCGGCTTATTAACTATTTAAATATATATATTTAATTAAATATAAACTATTACCTCCCTCCTAGGCCTATAAATAGGCTATATTTTTAAGAGGAGTTAAGCTAAGTTACTTAGGTATATATTTTCCTATTATTTCTATTACTTTTATTAAATTCTTTAATTAGTTAATTAATAGGAGGAAGGCTCTATTATATACCTAATATATAAAAGTAGTAGTAGGGGGTTATATTAAGGCTTATATTAATTATATAATTAATTTTTATAATAATAGTTATAAGAACTATTTATAATAGTATAAGTTTATAAAGTACTTATTTAACCCCCTAGCCCGCCTTATAACCCCTTTCCCCCCTTATAATATCTTAAATCCCCCCTTTAATAAGAGGGAGGGTACTTATATTTATACCTACTAGAGGGGGGTAACTCTTTTAAATAATATTATCTATTCCTACCTTATAAGTAGAGCTCTTTACTTCTATTATTATTCTCCTCCTCCTCCTCCTTACTTTATTAGGGTTAGATATTTAATTATAAATTCTCTACCTCTTATATTAGGCCCCCCTTTTATATCTTTACCCCCTCCTTCTTTATTTAAGGTAGAGGACCTCCTAGAGTCCTTCCCTTCCTAGGTAAAAGACTAAGAAGGGGAGGATATCCCTCCTCCCCCTTCTTCTCTACCTCCTCTATCCTTACTACCTACTCTACCTCCTCCTTACCTCTCTTTTAAGTAGGTAGTAATTAACTAGCTAGTATATATACTACCTAGCCTATACTCCCCCTCTTCTCCTAATCTTAATACCTAGTAAATATATTAGTTATCTTCTTATAAATTTTTAATTAATTATTTTTAGGCTTAATAGGTTAAAGATAGATTAGAGGCTTTAAAGTTAATATTAATAGCTATCTTACTCCTTTAAAAGCTTTATATATATATATTTTTTTTATTATATTTATAAGTTAATAGAATTAACTATTCCCTTTTAAGGACTTTCCTACCTTAGCTTCTTAATAATTTTACTTATAAGGGAAGTTTTATAAATTTTTAATAACTAGGTCTTTAATTACTTATATATCTATTATATATTAAATAGCCCTAATATAATAAGCTTACTTATATACTCCCCCTTATATTTATAAATAAGGGATTATTTAACCCTTTATTAATAAGGCTAATTATAACTATTAAACGTATATCCTTCTCTTTCTTCTTATATTTAGAGGTTAAATTATAAAGGGAATAATTAGGGTTTTTTTTTTAACTATTTTAAATATCCTTAACGCGGCTTATAAAGCTTTAGATAATTATTATAATATATATAAGTTATAACCTTCCTATTCTTTAAAATTAATTTATATAAAGTTCCCTATTTATTAATATAGCCTATTATTATAAATAGCCCTATCTATCTTAAGGATAATTTTAGTTTATTAGTTTAAGTATTATTTTTTATAACCTATTAATTATATTATAATAACTTAGTAGGAGTTATCCCTTTATTATATCTTATTTTTATTAGGTCTTTTATATAAATAGATTAATAGAGAATTAATTCTCTAATATCTAACCTTTTTATTATAAACTCCTAAATAATAGGTAATATTTCTTTAAAATTAGGTATTACTAATTTTTTAGGGTATTTACTAATTTATATACCTTATTTAAATACTCCTATTACTTAAATTTTATATAAAATTTTAAGGGGTAAATAGCCTAGGTAGTTAATAATTCTTAAGTTAATATTAATTACTAATATTTAAACTAATATATCCTAAGGTTCTCTAGGAATATCTTCCCTCCTTTTTTTTAAAATACTTTATTAAGATATTATTAGACTTTTTAATTATATTAACTAAGTATTTTACTCTACTTAAAGCTTCTAATATAATAATTCCTTAGGACTTAAGGAATCTAGATATTTCCTTATTAAGGAAGTAAGTCCTATTATTAAAATAAATAGTATTAGGGACTAGTACCCTTATAAGATATCTAGTAGTTACTCTTATAATAATAACTATATTAGTAAAATCTATTACCTCTAGAAATATTACTCTTAAGAAATAATTTATAATATCTAAGATATATTTTTATTTACCCTCTAAGGTAATAAATAGTCTAATATAATCTATTCCTAATAGCTAGAATAGCTCTATAATCTAGATTAATAATAATAGTACTATTCTAGTTATATTTACCTATTTTATATATAGTAGATACCCTTTAATATATTATATAATATCCTTTACTATATTAAGCTAATAGATAATATTATAATTTTTATTTATAATAATTTTTATAAAGAAATATCTACTCCTATTATAAATATCTTATAATAGGGTACTTACCTCTCCCTTTATAATATATATAGTTCTTTAATTTTTAAACTTATATATTAATTAATTTATATAACTATTAAATATAAATTAGAAAGCTTTCTTTTTAAAGATACTTATCTCTTACTTATTTAAATTTTTTAATTTCTCCTATTAAGTATAAAAGTAATATATATTTATATATTAATTATTATTCTTATAATCTACCTTATATAACTTAAGATAGTCCTTTAAAAGTAGAATAATAAATCCTTAAGGTAGAGCGTCTAATATTTCCCTATTAACTATAACTAGTATTATAGGGATAGATAGCCCTATTTTTATATTAATAATAATAACTATTATCTACCTAATAGTCTAAACAACTACCTCCTCTCTTTACTTCTAAATTCTCGTTATATAATCCTCCTTATTAAGTTACTTTAATATATAAGTTTAGCTACCCTTTCTAGATTTCTAGAATTATACCTTATTATCTTAATATTTCTCTACTTCCTTTAATAATTTTTTTATAAGATTATCTATTTTATAATTTATATTATTAAAAATTATTTAAAAAAGGCTATTAGTAATTATATTCTCCTTCTTTTAAATATATTTAAGTTATATATATAGCTATCTAAGCTTTATAATCTATCTAATAAAGATATCTTTATAAAACTTAGTATTTATAAAGCCTATTAATAGTTTATAATCTATTTAAATTATTAAGGATTTATTAGCCCTTATTATATAAGAGAATTTCTATTTAAAGTAGATAATAGCTCTTAGCTCTCTTTAATATATATTATAATTCCTTTCTAATTTATTAAAGATAAATAAATTATATACTATTAACCTTTATTTACTATTTTATAATTACCTTATATAATAACTTCTATTAAAATCTAATATATTATTAAATATATAAATCTTAAATATTAGATCTTATAAGAATAATACTTTAATAATAGTATATAATTTCCTTATTAATTAAAATAAGAGCTCTTTTAACTCCTTTTATATCTATTTAATATTACTTATTAGCTTTAAGAGGGGCCTTATTATCTTAGTATATCCCTTAATCTATTTCCTAATAGACTAATACGTCCCTAGAAATCCGCGAACTTTATTAACCTTCTAAGGTCTTAACTAGTTCTTTATCTTCTTAGTAGTTACTAGCTTAATTTATATATATCTATTAATCTTATATATCTTACCTAAAACCTTAACTTTAATTATTCTTAATAGAAGCTTAGAAAATAAGAGCTTTAATTAAGATTATAATATTCTTAAAAAGAAGTAATCCTAGAGAAACCTAAACTACCTCTCTTATAAGTTATAAGTACTAAAGATATTATTAATATAAAATACTACCTTTAATTACTTATATAACCTATTACTTTATAATAGTAATAGCTCTAAACTAAGTAATAGTATAGGCTTAAGGGTAATATTTATTAATTCTATAAATATAAATAATAAAGTTCTTATCTCTTAAAGTATCTTTATTAATTATAATTAGCTAATCCCTAGGATATTAAATACTAGAAAATATCTATCTTCTAGGTATATAAATATCGCCTAGTATTTATACTTAATATCTACTTAAAAGAATATAATATATATAAGTAGTCCTAGTAAATTATAAACTTTTACTACTAGTTCTATATAGCATCCCGCCGGATCCTTATATATAAAATAATAGTTAAATATTAGGTATAATTTAGCCTTTCCCTCCTTATTAACTAGGATAGCTCTAATATTCTATTAAGATATCCTTTTATTTACTATTATATACTTCTTATAATAACCTACTTTTATACCTTACTCTACTATCTTTTATAACTACTATTCTTTATTATTTATAAAATATTTTTAGAGAGCCTTATATAACTTTAATCTATTATAGGGTATAATCTTATATATTATTAAATTAATTACTAGGATCTCTTTAACCTCCTTAACTCTAATATCCCTATATATCTAGATTAGTTATAATAGTTATAACTTAGTATTATTACTAGGGATTACTTCCCTAAGTATAATTCCTTTATCTCTTACCTATTTAAAGAGTAATTTAAAACTTTCTATATAATTAATAAGTTAATAGATTACCTATTAACTTATAAAGAACCTTAAATTCCCCTTATTATTATATAAAACTATATTATTATAAGTTATAAGAGTAACTCTATACCTCTTTATATACTTATCCTTATCTTAATAGAGTAAATATATATACTCTATATCCTAGGAGATATATTTATATTTTAGTATTTCTTAAAATACTATTTATATTTTAATATTTATATAATAGACTTAAAAGCTATTATATACTCTACCTTTATTTATATACTTATTAAAGTATTCCTCTTAAGGCTTTAATATCTAAGGGGAGGTATAAATAGATCTACTTCCTTCCTTATTCCTTAAGGTTCTAATATTATTCTAGAGATACTCTAGTTTCCCGACTTTTTAACTCTATTATTAGATTCTAATTTAAATTCTTTATTATTACTTTTATTATTAGACTCCTCTAAGAGACTCTCTAAGTTATTATTAGAAGTATATAAATTAATAATCTTATTACCTTTAATAATATCTTCTACTATTAGCTTTAAAGGCTAATACTTTTTTAGGGTAATTTCTATTACTATTAGGATAGTCTTAATTTTAATAAAATAGATCCTTTTTACTATCTTATACTTCTTTATATTACCTAGATCTAACTTACCCTTTATAATACCTATCTTAGTATCTACTAATTAAAGCTAAGGGAGCTTAAGTAAGATAGTAATACTAGGATTATTTATAAGAGAGATAAATACCTATTACTCCCTCTTAATTCTAGTTATATTAAGCTAGAAAAGTGTTTAATATTTAAGTTTATTATCTTTACTATTTACTATTATTATAGTAACCCTTTTACTTCTAAACTCTAAGATAGAATAAATAGGTAAATCTATAACTAATATTAATAATAGGTTTATAATAATTATATTAGATCTTTAATCTACTTTAATATATTATATAAGAATAAGTATTCTTTTTCTACTTATCTTCTAAATAATTATATTTATAACTTATACTATTATCTCCTTATATATAATCTTATAAAATTATTATTATAAAGTCTTTAATAGCGCGTAGTATAAACTTATACTTCTATTCCCTAAGAGTACAAACCTACTCTTTTTATTAATATACTATATTATAAATATTTTTATTACTTTAATATTAATATCTAAGTCTTTAAATATTTTCTTCTTCCCCTTTTTCTTAGGAGCCTAACTAAGTCTTTATAACTCTTTTTTAAAGAATAGTAAGATTTATAATATATAAATTATTAGTGATAATATTATTATATTTATTAATATTTAATTAATATCTAGTTAGGGTTTTCTAATTAATTTATAAACTATTAATAATTCTTTCTTAACTCCTATCTTTTTAGTAGGAGTTCTCTTTTTCTAAGTTTTCCCCTTAATTATTAATAGTAGTAACCCTTCCTCTTTAAGCTTATTATTCTTCCTTCTCTTTACGCCTAATTAAGTATTATATACTTTAAGAGTATTATTATTAAATTACTTAAGTATTAGAGTATTTAAATTTATTAAGTAACCTATTAACTTAATATCTTTAAATACTAAATTATAATAGGGTATCTAAGAATTCCCCTTTTCTTCTAATTCTTTAATCCTTAGGTCTAGAACTTCTAGTACTTTTCCTAATAAGATAAAGTATAAAATAATATTATTTTATAATAATAATATCTACCTTATAACGCATCGAGTATATCTAGGACATCGAGCATACCTAGTAAACTAAACACATCTAGCATATCGAACGTATCCTCGGGCACGTCGAGCCTACTAGACGTGCCGAATATATCTAGTATATTAAACGCGCTAAGATACTAGAACGGTAGTATAATAGAAATAGAAGTAGACCTAAACGTATAACTCTAAGCGGATATCTAAGATACTAAGCCTAAAGATCTTATAGTATAATATCCGAAATAAACTTAGTATAATAACCGCCCTATTAGCGGATAAGCGGGTATAGGATATTAATATCCTAGTAATCTAGGAACCGTGCTATAATAACAGGAATAAGTCCTCTTATAACCCGAGCTCTAGTACCTTCCACCTAGGGTATAAGGCTAGGAGGGATACACGCATATGCTTCTATATTAATAAGAGACTTGATATAGAAATATAGGAGGTTAGCTATATATCACGCGATATAACGGTCTTAACTCTATAAATAGGTAGAGGGGCTATTCGGGTTTATAGCGCCTATAACCTAAGCCTATTATTAGTTATAAACGATAATCCTTTATATATCCCTAGTATAAAGGAGCTTAGTAATACTAGGGAGCTTATCCTCCTTAGGGATTTTAACCTCTACTACCTAAGTTAGAATAACCCTAGGAGGTTCTTATACTACTTAGAGGTAGATAAACTAGCTAAGCTTATATTAGGACGGGGAATAGAGCTTCTCCTACCGGAGGGATCGGTTATATAGCGGGCGCGCGGTTAGGAGAGCGCTATTAACCTAATATTCGCGACACCGCTCCTATTAAACGCGATTATAGAATATAAGGTCGCCCCAGAATTATAATATAGGTCTAACCATCTACTAATCCTTATAATATTAGATATATAGGCGCTAGACTAGCTAGAAGTAAAACGGCGGTTATAGAAGACGGCTGACCCTAAGGAAATAGAAAAGGGTGCCTAAGCCCTAGACGTAGCTCTCTATATAAGACCCCTACGAATAGTAGCGGAGGTTAATAACTACCTAGAATAAATACTCTAGGGGTTTAAAGAGATTATTAAACAGGCTATCCTATAGGCGAAACTAGGCGGGCGGGCTAAATTATTCTAGAACCTAGAATGCGCGCGGACTACCCGCTAGGTACTAGCTACTACGAGAAGCTTTTAGAAGGACCGTAGCGCGCTAATAAAAGAGGCCTAGCGACGAATAAGGAAGGAGAGGGACAAGGCTATTACTAGAGTAAAGACCTTATACTTCTAAGAGGGAGTATATAAGGTAGCGGAGTTACTAAAGGGTATATAGAGTCTAGCTAAGTAGGCATAAAATGATAGTATACGGTTATAACTATTACCTAAGTTCCCCCTATTAAGTATAAGGGATAGTAGATAGGCTAGAACGTTTAATAAGAAGGTATCTACGCTCCGTAAGACCTTCTTCCCTCTACCCCCTTAAGCGGATCTAGAAGATATTATAAAGGTAGTCTACCTAGATCTAATCTATAATAATGACGAGATTATAGAGTATAAGGTACGTAAGGCTATCTATCGCCCGGCCTAGGATAAGGCGCTAGGCTTAGATAGTATATTAAACAGGTTTATTCGTATAATCTCCGGGGGACTCCTAGGTAAGATTACCTACCTGTTTAATGCGTGTTTCTAGTTAGGATACTACCTAAAAGAGTTTAAAAGGGCTAATACGATAATCCTCTAGAAGCCGAAGAAGGAGAATTACGCGGAACCGAAGTCGTATTAACTAATAGCGCTGTTAAATACGCTCGGAAAGGCCCTTAAGATAGTAGTTACGGGGAGACTAAGCTACTATACTAAAGACTATAGCCTTTTACCCCTAGAGTAAATAGGGGCTAGAAGAAAACGGTCTTACAAGATAGCGCTCGAGACTATTATCGACGCTATTTATATAATCTAGGACTACGGGAAGAATAATATAGCTAGCCTACTATTATTAGATATCGCGGGAGCCTTTAATAACGTCTCGTATTAGAGGCTCCTTTATAACCTTAGGAAGAAGGGAGTACCCGCGCGAATTATTAACTAGACGGGGAGCTTCTTTATAAACAGGTTTATATCCTTAATATTAGGTACTAGGACGAGCGTAGTAGAGCAGGTAGAGATAGGTATACCGCAGGGATTACCGATCTCGCTTATACTATTTCTATTCTTTAATGCCCCCCTTATTAAGGCTTATTCTAGGACTAACCTTCAGCTCTAAGTAGGTAGGTTTATCGATAATATCTACCTCCTAGCGTACGGTAATATTATAAAGTTAAATTATAGGACCTTAGAACGCGCTTACTAGCTATACCTAGAATAGGTAAATATATATAGGGCTAACTTTACCCCGTAGAAGTATAAGCTAATCTATCTTTCGCGGCGACTACGCTAATTTAATATATAGGTAGTAGTTAACTTAGGCTCGGTAGTCACTAGACCTAAGGCGGAAATTCGGGTCCTAGGCCTTTATATCGATAGGAAGCTCCGCTAGGGCCCTTATATTAAAAGAGTCTAGGTAAAGATAGCTAACTAAGGGTTAGCGCTATTAATAACCGCGGCTTTAATATAAGGTACTATACTAAGCCGAGCTAGGCAGGTATATAACACGGTTATTAGGCCGGTGATAATATACGCCGTATCTACGTGGTATATACTAGGAGGTCTTCGCGACGCGAAGAAAATATATATATAAAAGCTCGAGGTTATCTAGAATAACTACCTACGGAGGATTCTAGGGGCTTATAAAGCCACGCTAACACGAGTCCTTAAGGTAGAAGTATATATTACGCTTATATAGATAACCCTTAATAGCGCGGTCCTCCGGTACCATACTTAATAAGGAATATACCTAGTAATAAGGATTAGGAACACCCGCATTAGGAGGAAACTACGACCGAAGAGAGGTAGAAGGCTAGTAGCTACTAATACAGCCGCTAAGGAGAAAGGGGAGTAGATACTCCGGTCCCTCAGCCTTAATAACTAGAAGGAACTCGAGCGAAGCGATAGTAGCCGCTATAAGGAGAAGATTAAGGATAAGATACGCCGCTAGTTAACCGGGCGGCGGGTTAGAATATAGGACGACTATAAGGCGAGGTTTAATAAATATAACCCCCCTAGCGTCTCCTAGGTTAAAGGTCTATAAGATAACCGCCTCAGCCTCTATAATAAGCTCCTAAAAGCTAAGAGCTCGGTACTTACCTAAGCCCGTATAGCGAGAATTAGACTTATAGATTTCCTATATAAAGCTAGGGTCCTAGGCTTCTCGTCACCTAGCTATAGATACGGGTATAGGAGACAGGATATGAAATATATCGTTATAAGTTACCTAGACTATATTAGTTAACGGTAACTCCTTATTAATAGGGCGGGTATAAGCGACCTCCGAGCTATATTAACGTCGGTTAGTAAGGGCCCTTAAGCTATATTATAATAGCTAATACAGATAGGCTTACTACCCTAGTTCTCGCTAGCGGTAGTATAGTTATATACCCCTCGGGTCTAGTATATCTCGCGCATCGAGCATATTTAACGCTCTTACCCCCCTCCTTCTTCCTCCCTCCCTTACTACTTAGCTATCGGGCTAGGTATTATAATACGTCGCAGCTTTATATATACACGTTACTCTATTTATACTTATTATAAATATAGTACGCAGGTAAATAAAGACGAAGGATACTAAGTTAAAAAACCGTAAGGGTTTTTATCTGGTATATACGGTTTCCCTTACGTAAAGTATCGTCTATAGAAGCCCGTAATTACCTTTATAGTTTAGTAGACACGAGTATAAATTTAATTAATTAATCTACCTTATAACTTCCTAATAAGACCTATTATTAATATTATAGCTTTATTATATATTTTATTATATAAGATACTAGGTAGGGAGATAGAATAGATTAACTTATACCTCCTTTATTTCTTTATAAGCCTTTTACTTCACCTAATAATCTTTTAACTCCCTTTTAATCTAGTACTATTCCTCCCTTAATAGAGGGGGATTTATATACTCTAAACTAGTATATCTAAGTTTATTATATTTTAGGTATAACTTTTTATTATTATACTTTTAAGGTTCTTATAACTTTAAGCTATTTACTTATAAATTTATTAATATCTTTTAGTTATATAATTTATTAGGAATAAACTCTAGGTAGATATCTCTTATTTATATTAGCCTATTACCTTATAAAAAATTATTTCTTAGCCTTATAAGCGGCCTTTAATTTCTATCCTATTATTTAGGGTTTTTATATAAATCTTATAAGTTATATCTATTCCTAGTCTTAAAATTTTATAGGGGTTACTACTCTAATAATAACTAGGGATTAAACTAAGAATTTAGCCTAAGGCTATTTCTAGTACCTACTACTAGCGGCGCTACTATCTACTTTAAGGGGGCTACTATTAGTTATAAGTTATTATATACTTTAAGAGGAATTCTAGTTATATTATAATTACCTTTATCTTATTTAAAGTATATATTTAAGTTTACTATTAATTAACTTAAGTAGTTATTATTCTAAGGGTAAAATACTATATCTTATAAAATTCTATTTTAATCCTAATATTAAGGCCTAGTTATTATAGATATAAATACTTAAATTATATTACTATTATTTACTACTACTACTATATAAAATACTCTAAATTTCTCTAGCTTATATTACTAATAGTTCTTTTCTATAAAATCCTTAAGTATAAATAGGATTTCTATATATACCTAAGCTTTCTTAAATACTTTATATAATAATCTATTTATTTCTAACTTATATTCTAATATTCTAAGTTATAAATCCTAGTTTATAAAGCTAGAGATCTATTTATAAATTATATTAATAAGCTAATACTTTTTTAATATACTTAATATATTAGAGGCTATCTCTTCTACTTAATCTCTACCTCTTATTATCTTTAGGAGTTATTTTATACGCTTAAAATAAGCCTCTAGGCTCTTATTATAAGTCTAATAAAGCGCCTTAATTTAGTCTATTATATTAATATTAAACCTAATATTTTAAGCTTCTTTAAGGAATTCTTCCTTAAGTAAGGTAATAACTATCTCTTTATCTTCCTTATTTTTATAGTTAATTCCTTCCTTACTAAGGATCTTAGCTACCTTTAATATATAAGCTAACTAGTTAATAGCCTTCCCTTAAAGCCTTATATTAAACCTCTTAAGCTATATAAAGATATTAAGGTCTCTAGGAAGCTCCTCTTCTAATATATAGAGCTACTTAATTATACTACTTATACTATTAAATAGCATCCTTATTCCTAATAGTATTATTATATTAGCTAATATAGGTATTACTACCTCTAACCCTAATAATAATAATACTAGGCTAGCCGTTTAAAATTCTAGTAACTCTTTAAGAGTTATAACTTTTTATTTCTCTAGCTAGAGAAAGCGCTTTTTAAGTACTTTAAAAACTAATTAATAGACTTTACTATTAATATTAAAACTATTTTTTTAAACTTATAATAAGTATATAAAATAATATAGGGATACGTTTAATTATATAATCCCTTAATAGTTATTATTAATAGAGTGTTATCTCTAAACACTTCTCTAATAGAGGTAAATTAGGCTAAGAAGAGGGGTTCCGCTATATATATCTACGCTACTAAGTACTAAGAAAAGTAGATAGTAATTAGCTAATAATAGGAATAATTTATATAATAGTTAATTTAATATCTAGATAATAACTTCTTATAATTTAATAGTAGTAATAACTCCCTAATTTATAGGTATTTAAGGTGTCCCTAAGTCTTTTTTAGCCGGCGACGAGATCCACCTATACGTGGTGCCGGCTACGAACCTTCTAGTATCTCGGTACTAGGAGAGCTGAGAGATCTTATAGTATTTTAGAAGCACCGTCTAGGGTTACCTAGTTATTACGGAATCGATACGCAGGTAGAGTATAATAATAACGAGAATAGGAACGCTAACGCGATAGAAAAATAGAGAAGATAGAAGGAGAACTCTTAGAAGATTACGGTAAAAGATATAACGCGATAGAATATATAGATATAGATAAAAAATATATATTATATAAATACCCTTCTACCTCTCCTTAATATAGCCTCCGCTTCCCTACGCGTATTATAAACGCGATATACTAGTAATACTAGTAATACTAGTATAAGATAATAGAAATACTACTAATATAAAACCTTTATAGTATTATAAGATATATATAGTACTTCTATACCTATACCTACTACAGGGTCTCTTACGAGGCCACGTCCTTATACTCCAGCTAATTCCGCTCCGCGCGGTCTAGGTAGCCTAAGTCTACCTACCTTAGGGTAGTTATAATATATATAGATAATAATAGTATAATAAAAAGATAGTAATACTATAAAGCTAGCCCTTCCTTCCTCTTAATAATCGAGCGTAAGCTAGATAGTATACCGGGTATATACTACCGCTATTACTACCGTACGGCGGCGAGGATACTCTAGTCCCCTTCCTAGGTAGTCCTTACGGTACGGCTATAAGTAGTAGGTACCTAACCTGAAATAAGACGTAGGTATTAGATTCCTCACCTAATAGCTTATAAGCGTAATAGGGCCGCCGGTCTAGTTAGCTAACGGTGCCTATTATCTTCTATACGCATATACCTTAATAGTAGCGGCCGATATAACCGCGGCAAATATACCGGGTATCCGCTACCTTACTACTATACGGCGGGGGGATACTTAGCCGTACCTAGGTAGTCCCTACGGTATAGTAGTAGGTAGTAGAGGCCTAACCCGTATAGAGATACGTAGATATTAGCCTTCCTACCTAATAGTCTATAAGCACGCTAGGGCCGCTGGCCTCCTCACCTAGTAGTACCTAGCACCGATAGACTAGTAGGTAAGTACTAGTTCTATTACCTCCCTTTACGTACACACCCTCCCCGTTATAGACGTTATAACCGGGACTATAAGGAATTATCCGCTATAAGGATTCATCCGTTACGCTAAACGGATTAGATTAAAAATAGCCGGTAGAGATAGAAAAGAGAAAGGGGCTAGGCCCTAGATAAGGAAAAGAAGTTTTACTTATAAACGAAACTTTAGTGTAATAGGTAGTAAACCCGACCCCTCTACTACCTCCCTAGTAGTAGGCCTGCTAGGGGGGGGAGGGAAGGAGCTATAAATGGTTAAGAGAACCGTAATTATCAGGTGGAGTTTTTATCCTTATAGCAGGGTTTCTCCCCGAATAACATGTACGTAATACGTACCCCTGAATAGCCTACCCTCATTAGCTTTTTAGCTAGTATAGGAGTATAATTAATTAATTAATTAATCAAGTCTTTTTTAATTTTAAATAACTAGTAGATTACCCCTTTTTAGGGTTTAAGAATAGTTTTTCTATATAATAAAATAGTATAAATAATAATAATTTTTCTTTATATTATTAATATAGATAATTTAACTTAAGTATATAAATAGTTCTTTTAACTTATAAGAATAATATTAATATATCTATATAAAGTATATAAATAAAAGAGACGCGAAATATAACTATTATTAGTATATTAAATAAGTAGAAACTTCTATAATAATATAGCCTTCTTAGAGGGAAGAAGACTTACTTTAAATACTTAAAAGATTATAACTTACTAATTATACTATAATCGCTAGGAAAGGGGATTAGTTAATTAATACTAGATATACTATTCTAAAAGTAAACTCGTATACCTAGAAATAATAATAATTAATATTAATTAGACTCTAAATCTATATATATATACTACTACGAATAATCTAAATAAATATGACAGGTAATACTACTAGCCAAGGCCTTATTACATAACCATGACGGGGACGCCAAGTAATTTCCTCCTCATCACCACGTCTACAAAGTCTTGTTGTCATGTTGTCTTGTTCCTAGACACCTTTTCACCTTTTCAGACATCTAGAATAGTCAATGATAGCCAAATCATCCATCAGACCCCTGTGACCGTTCAACACTTCCTTCCTTCTTTGCTACCTCGCTTCCGACAACATCAGCTTCGGCACCAGACGCAAGAAGTCACTGCTTCTTCCCGCCTCACTGCCTTGCATGCGAGTGTTGTGCTCAGAAGGCATGATTTGCCAACTTGCACTTATGTCACAGCTTGCTATGAGAGGCTCGCCTTGTCATAGTACTTCCCTTGTACGGCCTCAGAGAAGTAAAGGATTGCACAGCTACAACATATTCCCGTAGATCGAAGACCTGCCCTCCCTGCGTGTGAGTATGGGTAGTATGGAACCCTTTCCAAGCGAATACGAAGGAGTGAGGACTTGAGTCTACACCTATAATCCATTACTCAAATTGCCACATGGTTCGCTTCTTATACTTACCTATCTCAGTCGATCTGCATGTTTTTGTGACCCTTCGATGGGAAGGATGTGTCCCCTTTCCGATTTGTCAGCAGTACTCGCCTCGTTCCTTCCTCAATTGAATCGGAGAGCACCAAGAGTTGCAGGAGCTCTGCTCGGCCGAGTAGCCATGTGGTTATCGACGGTGGCGAGTGTTTTCTCTACTGCTTGTGTAACGCATCCTTGGCGTCGATGGAGATGCGTCCCCACTATTAAGGGAGTTTCTCCTCCGAGAGCTCGATACATCGGTTGCTTCCCTTTCACAAGCCTTCTGTTGATTCCTACCAACGATTGAGTAAGGATTGTCTTTGCACTTTCTTACGTGATAAGCCACCGACACCATCATGAGGTTCTTCCCAAGCATTTTTTTAGCTATACTCGCCCTGGTAGGACAGTGTAATAGCTCCTTGCAACCTGGTATCGTCCCTATTCCAAGTCTACCAAACGATTTTAGCAAGGACCCAGAGCATTGGGTGCATACAACACCACTCCTGAATACTGCCGACACCATCATCCCATCAACCAGTCTATCGGTCCGTCGACGGAGTGTTAGCCATCGTTCGAGGAGTGCCACCCACTTCTGGAGAGGCTGGGAGAACGTCCACTATCTCTTCTCCTTGTAGGTTCATCAGTGCTTCCCACAGTCCAAGTTGACCTTTCGTATAGTGGCGATTCGTACACGAGCACAAGCTTCAACCCTTACGGGGAACAGCCCAGCCGGAGCAATCCACTCGGCAATCCAGTGTATCCAGGTGCTACCTCATCAGATGGTCCAAACTACGTTGACTTCCTAACAACTACGTACAATCGTAGCTTTGTCGAAGCCTACAACTTCGGTTTCGGTGGAGCTACCATCAACTACACAATAGTCCCGGACGCTTTTGGTACTATTGTGCAGAGCTTTGCCGATCAAGTCCAGAAGGAATTTGTACCAATATACGGCAATAATTCCAATGTGCCGTGGCGTTCTTCAAACAGTTTATTCACAATCTTCTTCGGAATCAACGACTGTGGAACGTCCTATGTGACCGGCAATGGCAACGTGATCAGTGAACTCATCCAGTCATACCAGAATATTGTGGACAAGGTTCGTTTCAACTCTTTTATACCGATCTCAGGGCTGACATATTTAATAGTTGTATACTGCTGGGGCACGCAACTTTGTTTTTGTGAACGTTCCCCCCATAGATCGCTCGCCTGGGACAACTGGACAAGGCCCGTTATATCAAGCTGCAGAAGCCGCTTACATTGCAACTTTCAATGCCCGGCTTCGCGCGCTTGTCTACAGTATGGGCTATCGACACCCAGATACCACGTCTTTCCTCTTTGACGCCAATTCTCTGTTCGCTGAGGCCATAAGCGATCCAAGCCAGTTTACAGAGACAGCGGGAATCAAGAACACGACTACAAGCTGCAGGTCCTATGAGGAGTGAGTGCATCTGGCCAACCATTTTCTCCGCAATCAATACTGATCAGAACTTAGGGGAACGCCTACTTTGACATATTTTGACCCAGCATGCTTGGTTCCCGTGAATGAGTATCTCTGGCTCAATAGTCTTCATCCAACATACCCATTGCACAACTTCATGGCCTCGCAAATGGTCAAGTTACTAGGGACTGTGGCGAACACCACGTCAAATCAGACCTTAATGTGAGGAAAGGAATCGCGACGAAGACAAATGGTTGTAGTATAGGTTGCAAGCATGGCTTTGCTTGCGGATTATTTCTTTGACTCTTCCTGCATTTTAGGAGCAGCTAGGTACGATCCTAAAAAACGGGGTTGAACCGGGGCAGATAAAGCACTGATAGATAATTTAATTGTAATTTGCAGAGTCTTCGAAACATCCATGACTGTTGACAAGATCGCACTGCAAGCAGAGAATGCTCGGTATCTGCAAGCCCCTGGCCGGGCCTCCTCGCCCGCCAAAACCTCGGGCGTCCAAAGGGGACCCAGCAATCACTATTCAAGTGCTACATGATACACTTCACCTTCTCTCTGCCATTCCCATGTCCAACTTCGACCCTGTGAGCTATATCCCCGACTTGCCTCCTGTACATATCCAACCTGTCATGATTGTGAGATGCGCGTGGGGAGCATTTGCCCGCCGGAGCTGTCTCCGACCTCAACATGATGCCCTGATAGCACAAGACTGACTACGGGGGCATCTAGAATGCAATCCTACGGGGCGCTCAGTTGACGGTGGTTGGGGGTTCGCAGTCCAGCAAATCCCATGTCTGTTGTAGCTGAAGCCTTCCAGCGCTCCGAGCATGTCAAAATCCGGGACTTTTCAAGTATGAGCACTACAGACAAGCTGCTATTGCAGTCTGTGCCGGCATTGCGATTCGATTTTTGATTGCAGTGCCGGTAAGTTACTCGACTTGACGCATATCCTATCGGGTGTTTGCTAAATTGCCTGTATCAGATATTCGCGGTCAAGGCAACACTATGGGCATTGGCCTTCTTCATCGATTTCGACTCGGTGACGTGGGATGACACGTTGGTGGGAGGGTTGGACTTCCTCGCGAATTCGGTTTTGCAGGTCCCTTTCTTCCTGATGAGCTTGATGCGGTACATTACGCCGACTTTGGACCACATGTGAGGGCATCGCTAGTGCTACGATATTCCAACCTATGACTGACGATGTTAGGTTCATGGATTCTCTGCAATGGGTCGATCAGACCTATTATGCAAAGCATAAATCTGAAGATCCGAAAAGATTGCGTGCGACATATTACACAGAATTACGGATGTATCAAGCACATGGGGATACGAGCAAGCATAGGGCTCCTATGGACGCGGCGTTGGCCTTTCTGATACGATTTGGCAGAAGAGCTGGGATCTCATTAGCAATCTACGCCCTGTCATACCTACCATACGTCGGAAGGTTCGTCTTACCTGCTGCGAGTTTCTACACCTTCAACAATGCCGTAGGACCCGTCCCTGCTGCTGTCATATTTGGCAGCGGCATCTTTCTCCCTCGAAGGTACCTCATCGTGTTTTTGCAGAGCTACTTTTCATCGAGGAGTTTGATGAGAGAATTGGTGTGTCTCCTGTCACCTCTTTTATCTCAACTTGACGACTAATCCATGTGTAGCTCGAACCGTACTTCTCCCGGATACGTTTTTCTAAAGAGCAGAAGAAACGTTGGTTTCATGACCGAGAGGGCGTCCTTTTCGGCTTTGGGGTTGGGTTCTACATCTTCCTTAAGATTCCACTTCTGGGGGTACTGATCTACGGCATCGCGGAGGCATCCACGGCATATTTGATCACGAAGATCACCGACCCTCCACCTTCGCCAGCATACAGCGATAAATTTGCTGAGAGCCAAGTCAAATGGAAAAACAAACAGGAATTCCTCAAGCTCCCGCTGCATGCTTTGGACGCCAATAATGCTGACACGGTGAGTCAAGGGAGAAATCCAATTGAGTCATTCGATTCCCCAGGAAAGAAGTTTTCCTAGCCAAACAGACAGCGAAGCCAGTTACATGCTGCGAAATATCTAGGGTTGATCCTACATGCAAAGTCAATACTTATGAGTAATCGTTGGCGCTTTAACGAGTCAAGAATATCTTTTTCAACATCGTTCCTTGTCGATGTTTTGATCAAGGGTTGACTGTCTTTCAACATTGTCTTCTTGATCTTCTTGTTACTAGTCTCAGGCCCTTCCGGAGGTGGCTACGCTTGATTTACTTGTTGTTTTGTCCAGCGCCCGAAGAGGCAACTGATAGGCGGAAGCTTGCTTATCTATTCGCATACAAGAACAGCCATGTCTTCATAAGTCTCTAGTTCGACAACTGGAACCTTGGCCCAGAACTGTTTTGCATTCGCGGGGTCAATTGGCTTCCTTTGCCCCGCCTTCGGACGCTGCAAGGTATGATGTAGTCGCTCTTCAATGCTTTACTTCGTCCTGATATCCCTTGACCCATCCTCTCTTTCATCACAAAAGTAATTCGCGAGTCAGGCATCTCTTTTCTAAGGTATCCCTTTGTCTACTGCCTGAGATGGCTCTCCACGAAATACGAACTGCTTGCAAGGTTGACTTGAAGAAGCCCGCCAACCAGCATGACAATCTTCATGTACGACCTCATGCCTATACGCAAATTCGAGATCGATAGCTGACTTTAGTAGAACCGATGGCATCCAGATAGTACATGAGCCTTCTCACAAGCTTGAAATCCAGCATTGACCCCTCCTGCAGTACCATTTGCGGAGAAGATCAAAGATGGAGAAATCGTAAAGATTGAATGCGTGGATTGGACTGGCGGCCAGATTGGGAACAACGACAGCGCAGATGACGTGAAGAACATCGACTTGACCACAGTCCACTACCTGAGCGGGCCTTTTGAGATCGAGAACGCCCAGCCTGGCGATGTCCTTGTGGTCGAGATCCAAGACGTGCAGCCCTTCCAAGAGCAGCCATGGGGCTTCACTGGTGTCTTCGACAAAGACAATGGCGGTGGCTTCCTTGACGAAATCTATCCCCATGCGTACGTCTTGCCGCTTTTCATGCTCCAGCTACAGTTCACTGACCCAGCCAATCCCGATTCAGCGCCAAAGCTATCTGGGACTTTGAGGGCATCTTCTGCTCCAGTCGGCACATACCCGGTATTCGCTTCCCCGGTCTCATTCATCCAGGGATCCTCGGCTGCGCTCCCAGCGCCGAGATTCTAGCCGAATGGAACCGCCGCGAGTCCGAACTCATCAGCACCACCAACCTCGAGCGTATCGTCGCACAGCCTCCCCAACCGAAGAATGTCCACGCTGGCCCTGCGTCCGGCTCCGTGAAAGAGAAGGTAGGCAAAGAAGGCGCGCGAACGATACCCGGTCGACCCGAACACGGCGGCAACTGCGATATCAAGAACCTGTCTCGCGGCTCCAAGACGTTCCTGCCGATCCATGTGCCTGGGGCGAAGTTCAGCGTGGGCGATTTGCACTTCAGCCAGGGGGATGGGGAGATTTCGTTCTGTGGCGCGATCGAGATGGCGGGGGTGATCACGGTCAAGTTGAGCGTGATGAAGGATGGGATGAAGGATTTGGGGATGAAGAGTCCCCTTTTCTTGCCTGGGCCGGTCGAGCCGCATTATGGACCTGGACGGTACTTGACCTTTGAGGGCTTTTCGGTGGACGAGAAGGGCGTGCAGGTGAGTTTTTACCTGAGCGGTTGTTATCTCCCTATCCGGAATCGTCCTTCTGGTTGCATGATAGGTCTCGAAAGCTTGTCTTGTTGCTTATGTCTCATGCCGCACTTTCCAACAACTGGATAGGAAACTAATGTTGTGTGCCTTGGCAGCACTATATGGACGCCACGATCGCTTACAGACAGGCTACATTGAGAGTCATCGAGTACCTGAAACGATACGGTATTGGTCCCAAATCCTGCTCCAAAAGCATGCGCTCACAAACGGCAGGCTACTCCGATTACCAAGTCTATCTCATGCTCAGCTGCGCCCCTATCCAAGGCCACGTCGGAGGTCTCGTCGACGTGAGTCCTTCCCTTTTCCTTCAAATTTCGTTTATACATCTATCCATCTGTCCGTCACACGCCAGTCTTCATTCATTCCTTCCTTCCTTTCTAACAACGATACTTTTCTTCCTCTCTAGATCCCAAACGCATGCATGACGTTGGGCTTGCCGATGGATATCTTCGACTTCGACATCTCGCCCACTTCGGGGCCGGCGAAGAAGCGCGATATGGGCGCTTGTGCTGTGGCGAGTAAGTAAGAAAGTAGGGTAGATCTGGGGATGGGATGAGGTATGTGGGAGGGTGATGGTGAACGTGAACGTGAAAGGGGATTTTTGTATATGGACTCGAACGAATGAAACAGACTGAACGAATCGACATATTTCCCACTTCCCAAAAGCATTTTCCTGCCATGAAACCCCTCATGCACCTCCCCCCT
>JAABUV010000431.1_pt1 | contig 63121 bp, 111 predicted proteins | sample 5559971 | NCBI WGS metagenome assembly JAABUV01 (sample SAMN10711881, study PRJNA513362) | rock metagenome | isolation source: Antarctica rocks | place: Antarctica: Victoria Land, Knobhead nord | collected 2015-12-19 | reverse complement strand
GACGGCCATGCAGTCCTGCTGTCGGCCACGCACTACCTGCCATCGAGCGTGTCGCCCGTGGCGGTGCCTGCCGATGCAACCATGCTGCAGGCCGGCCAGGCACGCATGCACTGCTTTTCGGGGCTGTCCCCCAACACCTTAGTAAGCTGTGCAGGCAGCTCCACATTTCGCATCAGAGAAGCTCCTGCTGGCAACCACGCGCCTTCTAGATGATTAGCAGCCACTCCTCATCCGGTTACTCCTCATGAGCAGCGAACACAGTTCCTACCATGTGACACGGCGCAGCTTCAGCCTGGCAACTGAATCTGATGTGCTTTCATCCGTACAAATACTGTTATTGAGTTCTACTATATCAGACATGTGCTTTGAGACACAGACGGGCATCAAACAGAGGCAGCCGGATCAAACTCCTCCCCAACTGGCAGAAGGTCTATCCTACATTCTTCGCGGCCGCGGCTTGCATTTGCAACCGCGATCAGCTCTTCCAGCAGGCGCCGCAGGTTGCGTAGCGGCCACTGCGTTGGCGCATCTACCGGTGACGCTACCGGGTTGTCATGGACCTGCAGGAAATGCCCCTTTTGCACGAATGTGCACCTCCATCAGCTCCGGTTTGCCGTTCAGTCAGGTATCTAACTATAAGTGAAATAATACACTGAATGAAAGGTGGTTGTAGGCAGGGTTGCAGGTCAGTAAACACGACCGCCCGATAAAGTCCATTCAGCATTGTGCAGTTGCGTTACTACATATAACAAAGAGAAGGGCTGTGCACCTCCATGAAAATGCCATCCACGCCCACAGCTACAGCTGTGCGAGCGACTGTGGGGATGAGCTCGCGCAGGCCGCCGCTTGCGACCGCCCCGCCCTGGACACCATTGCAATTGTAAATTACTGCCTGCTGGAGCACTTGCTTGCAGGTGTCCTGATAGGTGTGGCCCCCGTAGGTACCTGTCGAACTACACCGGATATGCAGAGTCACTACTCACTTTGCCGGACCACAGGCACAAGCTACCGGCCAGGCTCCTGTCTACCGCAGCGCCTTCGTACATGCTAAGAAAAAGCGCTTGACAGCCACCTGCATAACAGCCACCTGCCTAACAGCCACCTGCCTATTGTCAAGCACAAGAGAGGTGAGCCGGCACGCGCCTCAAGCGCACGGCCAGCCGGCTGCTGCAGCGCGTGCGTGATGTCCGCAGTCACCGGGCACGCGGCGTCGCGCATCAACACAAAGTTGCGCGGGTCCACGATGAGGTCGCTGTACCCAAACATCGTGCCCCGCTCGCACACCATCACGTTTGGGTTGCCTGCCATAGCAGCAGCACAACATCATGATGTGCGCTGCGGTGGCAACTGTGAGCCTGGCAGCAAAATGCATGACACAGTTGGTCAGTTTGCATACGTCGTCCAGAGTCAAACAACCCACTGCATGGATGAAACATGCCCTGCTGCCTGGCATGCACGCTGCAGGCCACACCTGCCCAGCGCGCCTTGTCAGCGGAGTTGCGCATCACGGACGGCGCGCAGAACTGCCCCTTTTTTATGTGTATCACGCGGCCCGTGCGCGCAATGTTTCTCTACATGTTCTGCCATGCATCTTCTTATGTGCTCAAGCACATTGCAGGCAATGCTGAACAAATTTAAATCACTCCTGCTGAGACATTGCATAAACGTCAAGCTTCACCAAGCCATTGTGATACCAAGGCTGCAAATCATCAGGGAACTTGCTGTGTTTGCTGGCCGCTGCCATGCCAACTATAGGATGAGCATCAGTGCCATAGGGCGTATCCCAGTCAGAGACGTGCAAGCAGGTGTCCGCGCAGTCCACAGTGCTGGTCTTCCTCAGCTCCTCGCTCGCAAGTGGCTGCTGGCAAAGCCCGACACCCCGATCATCAGGACGCGCATGTTGCTGCCACACTCCGACTTTGACATCGTTGCTGACGACCTCCTGCACCCCCACTGCGGCGGCAACAAGCTGCGCAAGCTCGACGCGCTCCTTCCTGAGCTGCAAGCGTCAGGATGCACAGACGTGGCGCGCCTCTGTGCTGTGCTCGTGAGGGCTGCGCGCTCACAAGTGCCAGGGCCCATGGAGGTGTGAGAGACAGTGGCCTGCAGGTGACGTGCGGCGGTCTACAGAGTGCGCACTGTGCGGCTATCGCAGCTGTTTGCGCAGAACGCGGCCTGCGCTCCCACCTGCTCGTGCGCGGCGAGCGGCCGGCGGTCCCGGCCGGGTATGTCCTGCACTTTGCCGCTACAGATGGCTGACAACTTTATAAAGTCTGGGGTGTGCTTAGGTGTGTCAGCACTTCAGGCTCACCAGCACCGCCCTGCAGGTACCACCTGCTTACGCGCATGTTTGGCCACTGCGTGACCTACGTCCCGCGCGGCGAGTACGCCGACCGCAGCGCGATGTTCGCCCGCCACGTCGCCCGCGTCCAGGCCGCCGCACCCACGGGCAGCCGGGTACGCTGCACTCAGTGCCGGGTCGCCAGCGGCGCTCGGGCCCTGGTCTGTGCGGCCACCTGCACCCCGCCTGCAAGCCCAGGGCACCATGCCTAAAGTGCACCTCAATTATCAGTGCAGGCCTTGGCCTATTATGGCTTCAAAGCTTGCTCTGCGTCCCTGCCTTTCTGAACTCCAGGCCTTGGGGCTTACCGGTGAAGCACGAACTTGTGCCCCCGCCAGGTGTGTGCGGTGCCCGAGGGCGCAGCGACGCCGGCCGCGCTGCTGGGCTTTGTGCGCCTGGCGGCGTACCTGGCGCGGCCGCGCGTGTGGGGCGCGGCGCCGCGCACGCTGGTCGTGGACAGCGGCACCGGCGCCACCGCGGTCGGCCTGGCGCTCGGCGCGGCGCTGACGGGCGCGCCCTGGACCGTGCACGGCGTCATGCTGGCGGGGCAGCGCGAGTACTACGATGCGCAGCAGCGGGCCCTGGCCGCGGCGTTTTGCGAAGCGTACCTTCCCGGTGGGACACTCTGCCAACGCGTAATGTCTGAGCTGCCAGGCCTCCCTGTTGTGGCAGTGCTGGGAGTGCGCATGCGGGTGTGTGTTGTGATCATGAGCAGCCTGCATGCTGGTCAGCGCGTATGCATGACTGGCAAGAGGCACGCATCAGGGACTGCCGCTGAGCTGCCATACCCACTCATGCACTGCAAATTGGCCAGACTCTTCACTGCAATATGCGTCTTCTACGCCAGGCACAACTCTTGAGCTTGCGCTGGATTGGCATGCGCGGGAACACCCACGTCGCTTTGGGCGGGTGCTGCCAGGGGAGGTTGCCACATGCGCTGAGGTGCACGGCCCTTTCCTCTTGTGTGCCTGTGCCCTGCCATGGCTTTAGGCAGTGTGCGAGTCTCAGTTGGAGCATGCCTCCGTATAGCAGCGCCGTGTTCTCGACTTGACAAGTGTCTGATGCCCTTGTGTGCTAGGCAGCACTGACAAGCTCACACACGCATCCCAGCTCGGCGGAGGGGCAGGCAGGACACAGTCCCGTAAGCAAACCAGCGCATGGGCCAGGTTGCGCGCAGGCACGGCGGCGTTCTGCTCGACCCGGTGTATAGTTTGGCGGCATGGCAGGCCGCCGAGCGGCTGGCGGCCAGCGGCGCCGTGCCAGGCGTAGCCATGCTGCACAGCGGCGGCGGCCTCGGCCTGCACGGCCTGGCGCAGCGCTTCCCAGACGACTTCTAGGCAGCACGTTTATCCGGAGCTGCATGCTCGTCGAAGTGCACTTGTGTGCCTCACTGACTTTCCGCCTGTATGTTGTTCAACGACTGTGGTGCCGGACAAGCTGCTGTGGCCATTCATGCTTGCTGCAATTGAGGTGGCGTGTTGGAGATGTTGACCGCTGACGCATGCAGTGCAATGTAGTGCAATGCTACGACATAGTGCTGGACGATGACTTCTCACTGAAGTAGAGTGACCAAGGGTCGTTACTCCAAACTGTTGCCGCAGATGCTTCAGGGTACGGTGCGTTGACGGACCTACGGTTAGTACAAAGGACAATGCTGTTGATAGATAACATAAAAGGCACACTGCCAGAGGCCTCACGAACCTGTGTCCCAGGTCTGCGACCATTACCTGGACGTGTGCCCAAGCCAGCCCAGCTGACTGTGAGGCTGTGACAGGCCAGTTTACCGCCTGGGCTCCTCGGCTGTGACAATCCAACGTACTCTAGGCACTGCAAGTTGAGCTTGACGCACTTGACGATCAGGGAATAGTGCGTGCAGTGCAGGAGCTCTGCACGCTCCTGCTAGCTCTGCGTGAGGGTGGCGTGGGGTGGTGATGGGGCAGGGCCAGTCTTCCCAGCACCATGGAGACAGCCAGCAACGGCAGATGAACTGGCTGGAGTTTGTGAAGCTCACGTGCGTGACTTTAGCGCTCGGCGCCGTTCAGTTTGCGCGGTACAAGCTTGCTGCTGCAGACGAGGACGACCGCACTGGGCGCCTGCGCGGCTGGCGCTCTCCGCGTCGGAGCGAGCAGCAACATGCTGACGTGTTTCACGCGTTGCCGCGTGACGCGCGGCACTCGCTGATAACGTTCATAGACTGCTCAGTCACCCCTTTGCTCATCGACCAATGGCGGTGCGGGCCTGCGCTCGAAGGAGCAGAAGAGTCAGTATTGCTGTCCCTATGCTATCGCGTCGTGCTGCGCATTGTCGTAGCACAAGAAAGGAAGCTTCCTTGTTGCTACAAAGCCAGGCTCAAACAGGCGCTCGCGCAGGCTCAAGCTTGTGGCTGCTATGCTCCGCGACGCCGCGCCGCGCCACGAGGACGACCCGGAGCTGCGCCGCGGGCTGCTGGACAGCCTGAAGGACTTTGAGCGGCAGCAGCACCAGCAGCGCCAGGCGCCGCCGCCGCCGCAGCCGCAGCCGCAGCCGCAGCTGCAGCCGCAGCCGCAGCCGCAGCCGCAGCCGCAGCCGCAGCCGCAGCCGCAGCAGCCGCCGGCCCCGGCCGCGGCTGCCGCTGCAGCCGCAGAGCGGCGCAGGCGGCGCTCGCCGGACGCCGGCGGCGGCAGCGCGGCGTGGGGCGACCTGCCGGCGGCCGCGCCGGAGTCGCCGAGCGCGCCGCCGCTGCCGCGCGAGGCGCCGAGCGCGCCGCCGCTGCCGCAGGGCGCCGGGCTCCCGGGGTCCAGCTCGGCCGGGCGCCGCGGCGACGAGCCCGACCCGCTCGAGTGCCAGATCGTGCGCCCCGCTTAGGCAGTACTTAGGCTAGGCCTGGGAGGGTGTTCCCTTTGTCAAGGTCCCATGCTTCCCGTGCGTTTCACGACCAGCGGTGCCTGCATCCTGTCGGCGCGTGTGCTGCAGCCGCTGCGTTCCTCGGTGGTCTTGTTAGCAAGCTGTGCAGCCGTCTGAGGAGTGTGGCCGCGCGCGCAGTGCATGGACGCAGCGGTGGCCGTGCAAACCAGCTGCGGGCACGAGATGTGCGTGCTCTGCGCGCAAGCCGTGTGCGCCATGCCCAACCGCGCGGTTGTCTGCCCCTTCTGCCGGCAGGGCATCACTTCCGTGCGGCAGCTGCCGCATGTCGGGCATGGCGATGTGCATGTATAGAGTCAGGGGACAGCCAGCTTCGCCGCATGATAGAATTGCAGTGGTGGTAGTGAACCAAAGTGCGTAACTTATTACGAACCTGCCCTGCTGAACTCACAATATTCTAGCATATAGGAAATGTCATGCCGCTCGCTTTGCCCTTAACTCATGGCTTCGTGTGCATGTGTTGCGGTTGTGACTGGCCTGTGAGTGTCCTAAAGCTTGCTAAACTGATGGTTTCGTGTGCATGTGTTGAATCATGACACGCTCCTTTTACAAGATGCAGCTGTGCAAAGCCAAGCTTAACTTTTTGTTCAAGTGCCGCGCAGCAATTGCAGCGAAGTAGCACATGTTTCACAGCTCACACTCCCACATTCGCCATGGTGACCGATGTAAAGCGCAACCAAAGAGAAAGTCCCCGCATCCGCCAACTTGCTGATAACCCATAAGCTCATGCCTCACCACAAGCCTTAACAGGCGTGCTTATACACAAGCTCATCATGTTCCACCAGACGACATTCGTTGCACCGTGGTTTGGCCGAGCATACACCATTCACAGCGCCAACACATGATCGCCACCAGCCCCGCACAGACACGTGTGCCCCAAACTTCTAGCTAGCTGATGCGTGGCTGTTGTGCGAGGCAGGTGCAACCATGCATCCATTCTGCTGCCGCCGCTGCTTACCCCAGGGGAATGCCGCCTGTGATGCCCAGCACCTGTCCGCACACAGAGCACGTGACTTGGCATTCCCAAAACAGCGGCATCATGAGCGAATGGACACTCGCCTCCAGCACAGGCGGGAAGTTCTTGCAGAGTCTGACGCTGGTTGAGTGGGACCGCGCTCCCAAACAGCGGCAAACGAGCGACTAGACAGACTCGCCACCAGCACAGGCAGGAGCAAGTGGCTGAGTCGGACAGTCATCGAGTGGGACCGCGCCTCGCCCGAGATGAAGCTGCTGTCCTCGTTGCAGGCCAGGAACACGAACGCGGGCCCGTACTCCTTGGGCATGGCCGCGCGGTTGACCGGCGTCTGCGAGCCAAACTTCTCCACCTTCTCCTCCGGGAAGCTCTCCACGATCAGCGGCGTCCTGCGCGCGCCCCAGGACGGGCGCGTCTCCACATCTGGCCCCGCCTCGTGCTGTGCTGTGCTGTGGTGCATGCGCAACCACAGGAATCTGTCTGGGAAGGCCCTGGGAACTGCAGCTCGCCTGCCGCGCGCACACTGTGACACACTTGCAGCCGGCAGCGCGCGGACTGGAACTGCTGCACTGCAATGTTCTCTCTCCGCACGCGTACATGCAACCAAGCAAAGTAACTCTGCAAAGTGGAGCACGCACCAGCTAAGTATGCACAAGGCCGGCTGAGCTGACCCACAAAGTGGAGGCTACGGACCAAATACAGACCTGGAAGTGGTCGGCACTACGAGCACACAGAGAGCTGTTCCACAGTACACTGAAGCTGGGCTCTGACCAACTAGAAACATGCTTAAGAGGTAGCTAAGACCATATAACCATGCTAGATGGAACCCCGGCTGAATGTGAACCGCAACAAAAGCTTGGTGCACAAAGACTGCGTGCATGCGGCAGGCGCCGCGCACCACACGGGCCCGGGCGCGACGGTGTTGACGCGGATGCCGTGCTTGGTGAACAGGTCCATGCCCAGGCCCTTGGTGAAGGCCACGATGGCGCCCTTGGTGCACGCGTAGTCCAGGATGCCCGCCGTGGGCTTGTACGCCTGGATGGAGCTCGTCTGCGCGCGCGCGCGCGCCCCAACAGTCGGCTGCTGAACAGATCAGGCAGAGCAGCACCTGAGAGCGCCGCAGAGCTCGACTTGGTCCTGAGCAACGCATGGCAGCCATGCTAGTCTGTTGTAAGCCTTCATTAAGTTATTACGACCAGCAGGAACACCATATGCCACACTCACGTAGGAGTGTCGTTACATGTGCAGCAGAAGAAACCGCATGCTAGGCGAGCGGCCGCGCACGTTGATGATGGCACTGCCCGGCTTCATGTGCGGCAGGCTCATCTGCACCAGGCGGAACCTGCCCGCGCAGCAGGGCCGTCAGCACCCGCTCCCCCCGACTGTGCTGGAACCAAGCTGGTCGACCATGGAAGGACAAGGTAGAGCACCACATTGCGCACACTGCGCCAGGCTGCAAAGCGCTGCCAGGCGCCGCGCGAGCGTGCGCACATGGCGATGATGTTGGTCTTGAACACGTACTCGAGCCGCTTGCGGTCGATGTCGCGAATGTCCTCGACCTGGTCGCCCTGCGCCGCAGCACGCGCGCGCGCCGGTCGGTGCCAGCTTGCTTTCCACGCATGCGCACACTGACCGCCCAGGCACTCCCGCATGCCAGCACGCCATCATCATGACCCACACCACTATGTGCAGGCACGGTCCGCAATGCATCTCAGCCACAGTGCAGGCAAATTGCGGCAAAGCCGGCGTGTGCCAGACCCACACGAGCAGGCTCCAAATTGCCACAACCCGCCTGTGGCGGATTGCCAGAGACCCTTTGCGAGCTGCGCAAGCAGTCCCCACCTCGCGCTGGCGTGCTTGCGCCGCACACACGTCTGCAGCTCGCACCCTACCTCACCTCCGCTTCACTGCGCACCTGGTAGCTGGCGTTGTTCACCAGGATGTCGATCCTGTCAAAGTGCTTGACAGTCTCGTCCACGACCTTCCTGCATCAGCCCGGAGTATGCATCATGGGCACTACAGGAGCACAACGCGTAGCAGCATAAGGCCGGTGGTGTGTATCAAGGTGAAGCATCGAGTCTCAGCCAGGCAACGCTTACATGTGCAGCAAATAATTATCACACAGATTATTTGCTGCACATGTCAGGGGAATACAACACACGGCACTGCATCACGCAGCGCATGGGACGGGTGCAAGGTATTCACTGGCACGTCTCGTCTTCGGACAGGTCGCCCGGCACCAGCACCGCCTTGCGGCCAGCCTCCTCGACCACCCGCTGCGTCTCCTGCGCGCATGCCACCACGCCTTGAGATATGCATTGCCGCTGTTGCTATTTATAGCACCTGTGATGCGGGCATGGGTATCCTTCACAAGCGCAGCAACAGGCCCAACAGCAGTCCGCACAATGCTGACCGTGCCGACCAAGCACTTTAAACCTTGCTATCATGAGCAACCGTACACAGCAGCTGGCAAATATAGTTACAGCACTGCAGTCAAGGAAATTGTTGCAGAGGACTGCACGTGTGCTGACCCGCACCCTCCCCAGTACTCCAAGAACATATCTCAACGCCACGCACCTTGGCATCCTCGTGCTCGTTGAGGTAGGAGATGACAACGTCAGCGCCCTCGCGTGCGTACGCAAGCGCCACCGCCCGGCCAATACCACTGCGCGCCAGCGCGCAGTATTGCCTTACGGCTACGTGAAAGCACACTGAGCAGCAGGCAGCAAGAGGACGTCACACCTGTCGCCACCGGTGATGATTGCCACCTGTTGAAACGCAAACAGGTCTGCTGTCAGTAAGATGTGATCGCTCACACTTGCTAAGAGATACACAGCACGAAGCTACAAACTCATTTCCATGCCCAGCTCACCTTGTCCTTCAGCTTGTTGTTGCCGACGTATGTGTCGTAGCCGAAGTCAGGCTTGACCTGCATCTTGGCCTCCTGTGCAGCAGGCAGCAATGCACATCAATTGTCACTCCCGTCATGCTGTAACCAGAACAACCTTGGACTTGCTTTGGTGGCTGGAACAGGCACTGGAGGCTTGGGGCAACAGCAGCCCCCGCCCCCAGTGGCACCGGCGGCACTGGCTTTGCTATTTATAGGCAGTACCAGACCAGCCCTGCGCACCGTGCCAGGGAACGACTGCTGCTCCTTGGGCATTGGCGGGTCTTGTGCGCCAAACTTGCGCGGGTCATCTGTGTCGTGCCCCATCGCCCTGATCTGGCTGGCTGGAAAGCGTGTCCTTATCACTCGCGAGCCACCAACTGCGGTAAAAGGGCGGACTCTGGGCAAACAGGAAGCGAGCTTGGAGACAGGCACTTTCAATGCAAGTTGCATTGTTCCTTTATGTGGACAAGATGCAGGGAAGTGGACTGGAGAGGCGCCTACCCTGACGGACCCTTCCCCTACGTTATGCCTGAAGCACATCTGCTCACTGAGCAGTGTTTTCTGCTCCAGGCATCACACAGACGTTACAAAGATGGCTGGCGTGAGTGTAAAGCCCAGTGCTGGGGCAGCTGGCCTGCTGGCCAGGAGCGTGGCTGAGCGCCAGCTTTGTTTGACAGGCTGCGCCTGGTCTGCACGGCAGCGCCATGCGTGTGAACGCGCAGAGCGGCGGGGTGAGAGCGTGCTCTGCCATGCGGCGGCCAGCACAACTGAGAGGTGCACGCGCGTCGCTCGTTGTCGACGGCTGCCTCACGCTCGCTAAGACGCAGTGGCCTGCTGCAGTGTGAAAGCGAAGCGTGAGGCTCAGCTTGGGCTGCGGCAGGGATGCACTGGCAGGCGGGGCGTTCAGCGCGCCAATGGGGTATGACGCACTGGACTACGAGGCGCAAGTCCTGCGCGACCAAGTCGAGTCGATGGCCAGCTATGCCCTGCTGAAGCGCCAGCTGCTGCGGCGTACGCAGCGCGCCGGCGCTGCGCTGGCCGCCTACCTGCTCCTGACCGTGTCGGGCGAGGTGACGCCCCCGCCCCGGCCGCCTTGCCTGCTGGCACACACTCACACAGCGAGTGAAGAGTGAAGTGAGGGACACTGCCACCATACAGCACAACTGGATGCCTGGTGCTGGGAAGGAGTGCGGGGGCACGAGCGAGACTCTAAAGAGGTTGCTGCCATTGCAAACATGGCGCTTGCTCACCCTCCTCTCCCACCTGGCAGCCAAACACCGCACAAATGCCTGTAATCCATGCCCTGCTAAACAGAGCATCTGCCTCGTGTATGCGGGCAGACAGCTTCTGTCCCCCTGGTCCAGCAGGTCTGCATTGCCGCATGTCACTGTTGGACTGGACTGAGGCCTCCTGCCTGATGCAGATGGTTTTGAATCCTCCGTGCTGCATCAGCGCGTAGCGCTCTGCTGCAAGACATTGTGCTCATTCCATGTATGTGCCTTAGCAATATAATCACTGTAGTCACTGCAAACTTATCAGCAGCTTCCCATGAGTTGCTGACGCGCTGACGACCTCTGGTCGGCAGGTGGCGCTGGCAGAGCTGCTGGGCTGCGCGGCGGGCTATGGCTACTTGTCGCTGATCATGCGCGAGGTGGATGCCGTGACGCCCGACACGCGCGTGCCGCTCGCTGCTGCTGAGCGCGTCGCGCAGCAGCCGGCGCGCGCGCTGGCGCTGGCTTTCGCTGCGTACCGGTGCGCACGCTGCAACTCCCACGGCACGTCGCGTGCAGGCGCGCATGTCATTTTACGCCGGGTGGCTGGGTGACCCAGCACTCACAGCAGGCAGTGCGGGAGCCGTCCCTTGAGCTGAGGAGTTGATACCTGCAGAGGGTTGTTTGGCAGGCGCGGCTGCACTGGCAGGCGGCAGCCGCGCCTGCCGAATGACGCTCCACAGCAGCATCTCCCCCCACGTGTGACCCCGGCATGCGGCTTTACGCGCATGTGCTGCGGGGCGTGCAGGCAGGCGTTCCGCCCGCGGCTGCTTGTACTGGTGGCGCTGGCGGCGTGTGTGTACGCCTACAACGGCGTTGCGGAACAGCCCGTAGGCGCCGGGGTCCAGCTGGCCCTCTTCGCGGGCTTCTTGTCCTACAAGGTGGCGCCCCTAGGGCATGCGCGCCATGCTGGCCTGGCTACTGCGTATGCAGCTAGAGTGCATCTTTGCTCAATGAGCCCAGAAGTCACTGTGTGTGCTGACACCTTCAATGTGCAGTGCACGACTTTGTAATGTAGGCAGCATATCTGGCTTCACAAGGCACGAGGGCATGCGTGGCTGCCCTGCGCATGACTGTCCTGGCGAACACGCCCTGCTGCTCCTGTGGCATGCATGGGCTTGCACCACAGCGGCACGCGCCAGCTGGCGGCGCCGCGCCTGCACTACCGTGCGACGCGGCCTGCCCTCAGACCCCCGGCGCTGCTTGCGGCGCGCAGGCCGCGCTGCTGCTGACGCTGTGGGACGATGTGAAGCCCAGCGCGGCGGCGGCGCGGGCGCTGCGGCCCGCGCCCCCGGCCCTCGCCAGCGTGCTGGACCCTACGGCAGACATCCCGGCGCAGCCTGCGGCGGCAAGCGCTGGGGACGCCGACGACGACGGCGTGGTGCTGACCGCGGAGGCAGCGCAGGCCGTGGAGAGCATCCTGCGCCGGCAGCCGCGCAGCGTGCTGAAGCGCCTGCCCAGGACCTGATCTGTGAGGGCATTCTGACTGATCCTCCAGCCTGGCCATTTGGGAGCAGCAGCTTGATTTAGGGCCTGACAGGCTCCGAGCCTGTGCGGCGCTGGCGAATGAGCGCATGGAAGACGCCACTGCAGGTGTGGCTCCCTCGTGTGCAGCAGGTATTCTTGCACGCTGAAGCTGTCTTTGCTAGCACAGTGCATGTCGAGAGAGAGGTTGCTGATGGAGGCTGAAGTGCTATCTTGGGTTCAGCAAGTGTGTGGCAGTCTGATACATCTGATGCCAGTGCGGACGCAGCTGGATCATGGGTGCCCCATGCCTTTCTATCGTGGCGAACAACATGCAGTGTCATTGGTGACACCACTAGTGTAACACAGCACCTGTCACATGATATGTCCATGCACGTGCGTCAAGTCACGTGTGCAGAAGCGCTTACAGAGCTCTGCATGCTGCATCAATGCCCTGCATAAACCCGCATGCCGCGCCCCCTGCAGTAACTGTGTTCAGTTGCAGTACAGATAGCCCATATTCCACCCACTTGCTTGAACATAGCCGCACATATTTATATACCCAAAGTATGCACATGGTGCCGCTTTGATCACATGAATCATCCCATGTTTGCCCCCAAAACTAAAGCACGTAAGCAAGCTAGATCACAACGTATAATGAGCAAACGTCATAAGCATAACAAAACATAAACATGACTAGACAGCTCTCCCGCAGAGTCACTTCTCTACTGGATCTGCATGCACATCTGTTGGTTGCGCACCATGCAGCCACGCGGCACAGACGCATGTGGCGCTTGGCTGCATGGTGCCAACCATGCCTGCTACCAGCAATACTGCCGTACGCGTCACTCACGCATGCAGCGACATAACTGGCTTTGCTGAGTAAACAGTAGACTCGACCAGTAAATGCTCGACATACTTAGGCACATGCCAACCCCGCTGCAGTCCGCCAAGCAGACTTCTTTACAACAACTGTCAGTGCTTTGCTATGCCAGGCCCAGCCAGTCTCCCATCTAGGGAGATTCCAAGCACAGCCAAGGAGCAGCCGCACTGGTCATACGAGTGCGTAGGCTGCAGTCCTGTGGGCAGCTGGTGTGCCGTGCTGTACAGCACAGGACCACGCATAGTCAGCAGCTCCTGAAGAGCTGCCGTCCTTTGAACCACATGAACCAAGCACCCGCGGGGCTATGGTCTAGAAGTTTAACGCCACAACTGGCCGCAATTGTTAATTCCTGAATACTGACCGGTCAGCACAAAACAGCACTAGCTTTCAGCGATGGCATACTTGAGTTGGCGCAGCCACGAGTCAAAATGTCTTCCATAGTAGATGCATTCGCTCCACTTCACTCTAGGACTGCTGATGCGGACCCGTCCCTGACACACCCCGCCGCATTTTTAGCTTCACACGCTGAGTCAGCAGTGAGCAGGACGTACGGGGAAGGCGCTTACCTTGCTTGAGACGAAGCACGCGTACAGGGTGGGCCTGCAACTGTCCATCTCAGTACAATCTGATGCAGTGCAAGCTGCCGCATGACATCACGATGCCTTCCTCCACACTGTGCACTCACAGTGGCGGCCCGCGCACCTCGGTGTTCAGCACGCGCGTGCGCAGGTCCAGCGCGTCCGGCGGCGAGAACGTTAGCCACGCATACTTCAGCGTCTCTGCCAGCCAGAAGCTCTGCATCGTGTCGTCGAGCTCCACAGGCGCGACGGTCACATCCCGGACGCCCGCGTAGCCCGAGTCTGGAACCTGCTCCGCGCGGAGCAGGGCTGGGTTGCCAGATAGATGGCTCCCCGCCCGGCATGCATGGCCAGCAAGCAAGCCGAGCTTGTGCCGAGGCACGCGCGGTCCGCGCGCGGGCGGGCGGCGCGCCTTGCACTGGCGGTCAAAGGCCTGGAAGACAGACCAGGCCCACTCGCGGTACATGGGCTTGCCGGTGACGCGCCAGAGCATGAAAAACGCCTCGAGCGCCTCGGGGCGCTGGATGTTGTACGCGCCGCCGGGGCCGGGCACCATGCCGCGCTCCGTGAACACGACGTGCTCGGGCGCCAGGCCTGCCGGATGAGGGTAGGGTAGGGTTGGGGCTCAGGCACTCACCGCCACGCAAACCCCAAGCAGGCAGCAGCCTGTCCGCAGCAGCGCAAGCGATGCGAGCGGTGTCACCGCGCTATGCGAGCGCTTTCCGTCAGCACGCGAGGCACGGGGTCTGGTGCAGGCGGGCTGTCCGGAGGCGCGGCCGCGCGGGGCCTGCGCACCGCTCGGCATCTGCGCGTACATCTGCCAGCAGGTGCGCGCCAGCTCCTCGGCCAGGCCAAGGTACTGCGCTGCCTTAGGCCCCCTGACGGCGCCCGCGTGCGCGCCCAGCGCCAGCATCCCCGGCACGAAGCACGCCAGGTGTTCCATCCGGTGGTTGAGGCCCGTGCCGAACCTGGGCCATGCCCTAGGGTCAGATAGGTTTACTTGTGGTAGGGGTGGGGTTGCTTCCCTGTAAGCCACCCACGCGCGCATGCGTCGGCGGCGCCGCGCCGGTCACAGAGCCGCAGACGTGCACGCCCTGCATGGGGCGAGGCAAGCGCGGGGCCGCACGGTGGCGCCTCGGCGACGTAGGTCAGCCCGCTGGCGTTGTTCACGCAGACCAGGCGGTTGACCATCTCGTCCATGGCTGCGCGCGCGGTACAGCGTCAGGCCTGGCACGCCGCTCCGAAACCATGAGCTGTCACGGCACCCCGCGCGGCGCGGGTGCGCGCCATGCTCCCAGCGGGCGCGGTAGGGCTCGTCCTCCTCGCGCCGGCCCTTCAGGATCCAGACCTGCCGCCGCGCACCGAGCTGGGCTGGCTGCATGCGGGCTGGCTGCATGCGGCGCGCTGCACGCAGGTGACTAGTCCTTGATAACATGTGAGCAGTGGTGGTTGCAAGTCAATCAGGGCCCATGAGCAGAGACCAGGGCCCATGAGCAGAGAGCAGAGGTCAGCAACAGCAGCTCTCACGTTCCTTGGGGCAGGCTTCCACTGCAAGGGGCATAGAGCTGCCCTTCGTTTCCATCCACGCGCCTGCGCACCGCATGCTTGGCCCCAGTGCAGAGGGCGTTGCGGGCACCCACCTTCAGCAGGTACTCGTAGTAGGAGTCGCCGTTCCCTCCCAGCCTGTAATCTTGCGAGGCTGGCAGGGCTGTCTGCGGGTGAATGAAAATTGGGAGCAGGCCCTGCGCGCCGTGCACCGCGCCAGTGGCCACGGTCCGGCGGGCTTCCCAAGCAGGCAAGGCGGCTCGGTCACAGGGAGGCAGGTCGGCATGCACGGCCGGGCCAGCCCGCGCACCCTGTCAGGGTTGTTCTGGTGCACCGTCAGCACGGCGCCCTCCGCCCTGGCGGCAAACTCCGGGCGGCCGGTCTTGTCGCTGAGCACGAGGAACTCGAGCTGCGCGCCGCGCGCGGGCGCCGTCTGCGGCAGCCCTCAGGGATAGCACAGGGACAGCAGCGCTTACGCAAAAGCACGAGCAACGCGCGCCTGCTGCGTCCCCAGCTCCGAGAGCACCAGGCGCTGGAAGGGGCCATGAGAGCGGTCGCGCAGGTTGATGGCCTGCGCGGGGAGCCCGCTGGAGGTGTTGTACGCGGCCAGCAGGATGTCGCCCAGCTCCGCCGCCCTGCCCCGGCGCGGTTGGGTGCCGTGAGGGTTAGGGTTAGGGTAGGGGCACAAGACGACCTGGCTGGGGGCGCGCAGGGCGTCGGAGCCGGTGCGGCTTGCAGTGCCGCGCTAGCGGGCGGCGCCGCGCACCTCGTCAGGAACACGCGCTCGCCGGACAGCTCGTACGCGCTCAGCAGGCCGCCGAGGACGCGAATGGTCGTCTCAAACACGTTTGCGTTGTACGACCTGCGCGTGCGGCGCGCGCCTCAGGGGCGCCCCGTGCGCTGCCAGCCAGGCAATGGGCGGGCACGTGAGGGGCCCCGCAAGCGAGCAATGGCTGCGCCGGCGGCACAGAGGCCTACCACCCTGCGCCTGCGTGCCGGCCGGCCACGGCTCGTGTGCATGTTTGGGTTTGGTTCAGGGGCAGGGTAGGGTAGGGCCCTTAATGGAAATGGCCTGCGGCCGCGGAGCTGGCGGCGGCGGGCGCGCGCCTGTTGAAGCTGAGCTCGTCAGCCACCCACGCGCGCGCGCGCGCGAACTCAGCCTTCAGGCCCAGCATCCAGAGCGTGTCCAGGCTGTCCACGACAGTCGCGCCCAGGCCGCCAAAGTCGTCCTTGCCGGCGCGGCTCAGCGGCCGCAGCTCGTCATGGCCCATCGCGTAGGTCTCGTACGCGCCCCATGACGCCCGCATTGCCGCGACGACCGCCGCCTGGCGCCTGCCAGGGACCCGGGGACTTGGTAAGCAGAGCCCTCGCGGCAGGTGGAGCCACGCCTACGGGCCCCATGCGGCTGCCGCTGGTGACCGCAGGCAGATAAGACACTAGCAGTGTTGAGCGGCGGCCGGCCCCTGCGAAACGACCTGAGGGCGCCGCACAGACCCAACCCTCGCGAGGTCAGCAGAGGCACTACCTTGCGCGTGCCCCCACAAGGCAGCCTCCAAGGTAGGACAGACCGTGAAGGCAGTGTCACACGCAAGCGCAAATATGGCGGGCGCCCCGCAGGCCGCTCGCACAGGTGCGCACCCTTCCAGCGTGGTGCCGTCTGGAAAGACGTGCCCCGCGTCGTCGGTGCCTGCGGAACCGCGCGCGCTGCCAGCAGCCCCGCTCCTGTCTGCAAAGGAGACCATGCCGCCGTCTGGGAACGAGACCGCGCCGCCGCTGCGGGAGTGCTTGGCTTGGGCGCGCCGACCCAGCGCATCCTTCCTCGTGTGAGCCACCTGCGCGGCAGCTCAAGCTTTTCACAGGAAAGTTTGACGTGTAGTGCCTTTCATACTGGATATGGACAGGCATGCAGTCGCGCAATGGTTGCCAAAAGAAAGAATATAGCAAGATGCAGTCTGATGCACTGCCACACACCGGCGGCCGCTCATACTGCTCCTGTGAGGCTGCGCCCAGCTGCACAGCGGAGCAGAGCAGCAGCAAGCACACCCAGAGCACTGGGCTGCTCCTGCAGGCGTGCATGCGCCCCACTGCCTTTCAAACGTGGTGTACAATTTTCAAGAGCAGAGTGCTGCGCTTTCTCTGTTGTTTACTTGCCAAACTTACTAGCGCAAGCACTGGCTCGTGTGCATTTGAATCCAGCAAGCACTTGGACTCTATGATGCGCCAAAGCTCACGCTGCTGCAAGCAGAGCCTGAGGCTGCTGATGGCTAGTTGCAGTAGCCCAATACCTGTTGATCAGTCAAATTGTGCTTCAAAACAGCTAACATCAGACTCGGCAGAAATGAAGTAGGTCAGAGGTAGGTCTGCACATGTCGATTGGTGCTGGGTGCACTTGAGCCTCTTCTTCAGCCCTTGCTCCTTGAATGACACGCACAAAGATGTCTGTCTGTTCAGTTACCAGGGCAGCAGAGTGGTGAGGCAAGCAGGTTGCTACAACGTCCCCGGCGGTTTGCCAGTCATCGCAGTTCCAAATCATACTTAAACCTACTGATACATGGGCAGCGACCGGCGGCTGCTACAGCCGGCGGCGTTTGGGAGCATCCGCATAGTCTGTCATGTGGCCGTTTGCGTCAGGCCTGAGGCCATTGGCGCCGCCGCCGCTCGCCGCCGCCCCGCCCAGAACTGCAGTCCCATTGCTCAAGCCCGGTGCGCCGCCGCCGTGGGGCCCACTGTCGGCGGCTGCACTGCGCCCATGGTCAGGAAGTCCGCCGTCAGGGTGACCGCTGCCACGAGCGACCCCATCAGCCACCCCAGGCAAGCTGTCCGCCTCCCCTCCAGGCGCCACTGGGGCGGGGTCCCCAGCGCCTGGCGGGTCAGCCGGCGCCGCCGCCTGCGCGCCATCCGTCGCCGCTGCCTCTGCACCGGCGCCGGCCTCCCTGCGGCGCGAAAAAAAATATGTAAGGTGGCACACGTGCCGCTAAGCAAATGCGAAGCTGCTGCACATCTGGCAACGAGCTTCTGAGCGCCGTGACATGCGTGCTACTTGTACAGCAGCCTGCGGGGAGTTCAGGTGTTGAAACCTCACAGTGAAGGCAGACATTGCACATGAGATACATATATATCACAACTTCGCCATGTGGCAGGGGCGCGCGGCGACGGCGGCGGCGTCTGCGGCTGCACAACCATCGGCAGGAACCGTAGCGCGCCTTCCTCGCCCACGTCGCTGTCGCTGCCGCTCGCCGCATCCTGCCAGGCGCGCGCCGCGATCGCCCTCTCACACGCACGGATGCTTCCAGGACTGGGCTTTACATGCAAGCCACATTTCTCAGATGTGGCGCGCCAAGCACTCTACGCGGCTGGAGCATGAATTTGAGACATGGAGCCATGTCAGCTTGATCACTCCAACCGGCCAAGGAGATCGCCGGGCTGAGGACGGCCGTCAGCACCTGGACCAGGGAGGGTGAACGGGCGACGCTGCGCGCCTGGCCCTTCGAGATGTCGACCGCCACGTCCTCGAGCACGGGCTCAGCCGCGGCGTCCTCGATGCGCTCGTTGAAGTCGAACTCGTCCTCGCGCTCCACATACTCCTGCGCGCCGCTTGCCCTGGTGTCACACTGCGTGCGCGCGCTTGCCGATCATGGGGGACGCCCTCACCCGCAGCTGCTGAGGCGTGGCCTCAGCATGCCGGCGAGTCGCTTTGCGGGGCAGGTATGGGCTGCCAGGCAGGCTGCCCGCCTCGACGAGCAGGCTGCACTCGCATGCCCGCCGCTGCTCGCTGGACCGGGCAGCAGCGGCGCTGCTCGTCTCCGTGTCGAGCGCTCGCTGCTGGACGTCACTGCAGGAACAGAGCGCAGGGCCCGGGGCGCGCCTCGTTGTCGCGCAGCTCCCGGAAGCCGGGCGCGAACGCGCTCCAGCGCTCGGCGTACACGTGCGACCACAGCAGGATGGCGCCCGAGTCGCACAGGCTGGCCATCGCGCTGCGGCGCGGGTGCCACGCCACGTCGGCCGCGCCCTCCTTGGGGCCTGCGGGCCAGACCCTGGTCGGGGGGTTTCAGCGCCCCCGTGAGGGAGCATCAGGAAAGCGTGCGTGAAGACGCGCCACGCCTCCACCGATGCAGAGATCACGCCACGCTTGCCACACCATACACAGCGAAGCCACATACACGAGAAACCCCCTGTGTTTACACCTTGAATGCCGTGACGTGAGTTTCCAGGTATGGCCACACCAAGCTTGACCCCCCTGTCATCCGGGGAGCCGGCACCTTCGAGGATGCGCGTCAGCTGCCGCCGGCCGAGGCGCGCCCACACAAAGATGCAGTGCGCGTCCGCGCTGCCCCAGGCGCCCAGCACGTGCTCGCCGTCGGCCGTGATCGCCACCGCGCGCCAGCCGTGGCCGCCCTCCACCGGGTTGCGGAACTCGCCAGTCGCCATCATGAGCGGCCCCTCGGCCTCGGCACCGGGCCGGGCCAGGCGCGCCGTGACCGCGACGTTGAACTCACGGATGGCCTTGTCGCCGCAGGCCAGCAGGATGGCCCCGCCGCGGCTGAGCGTCAGGCGGTCCACGCGCGCCGGCGCACCCTGCGCGCGCGGGTAGGGGACCCATGTGAGGACGCTCGCCGCATCGCCGCGCAGGCGCGTGCGCGCCAGTGCTCCGCCGCAAAGAACCGCAGGCGGCCGTGCCGCATGCCGGTGCGCCGGCGCGGGCTGCGCGCCTGCAGGACGCGCAGGACCTGCAGCGACTCGGCGTCCAGCACGGCGACCGCGCCGGCCGCCGCGGCAAAGATGTGCTCGCCGCTGTGGCTGAACAGCGCCGCGCCGCCGCCCCTCCTCACATCGCCTTCTGCGCCCCGTCCGCACGCTGTGTGCCAAGCTGCGCGGTGCTGGCAAGCCAGGTCCCCCAGCGTGTTATAGCACCCAAGCTGCCCTTCTCCCGCGTGCCCGTGTGGCAACTTGTGGTGAGGAAAATGCGCACCAATACGCCAAACGCGCACAGCGCACAGTGCGCAGCAGGGCCCCGCACAGCCCAGCAGCGTGTTGACAGGATCATGGGTTAGGGGTAGCTAACCCTACCCCATTGGTGTCTGGGCCGCGCCCGGGCAGAAGGCGGGCAGGTCGCGCAGCCGGCCGCCAGCGCGCAGCTCCGCCAGCTGCGGCGGCCGCGCCGCGAAGCTGGCCAGCGCGCGCGCGGGTTCCCGGCGGTGCAGGCTCAGCGCGGTCGGCGCGGCCGCCAGCGCCTCGCGGTGCACCTGTGCGCAGGCGCGTGCGCGGGCTCGGGTGGCGCAGGCTAGCCTCCCTTGTCATGCTCGCCCAGTTCTGTCGGCATGTGCTTTGACTCAGAGGTACAGTGATGGGCTGACAATGCTTTAAGAGCGTGTTCTGTCCTGCCTTTGCCGGCAGCACGTGAGCATGCATCCGCTCCAAGCGGAGCGTGTGTGCAAGGCCAAGCAAGCAGAGAATGCTTGAAGGCCGACTCAGGTCCAGCCCTTGCCTGACAACCCCGGGCAGAATGCGCCACTGAAGCTCTAGCACTCCTTCACGTATCTGGGCTGGTCATGGCGTGCTGCAAGTCATTCCTCTTCACACTGTCGACCAACGCTCGCTTGCTACGCGCAAGCAGAAACCCCCATCCCAAGCTCAGGTCGGTGCTGAGTAGGCTTTAGCGCACCACCTCCCCGGATGCAACGTCCCAAAGCGCCACACAGCCATCGCTCGCGCCGGCGGCCAACAGGCGGCCGCTGCGTGACCAGGCTACGCAAGTGATCGCGCTGCAGTGCAGCTTGGCCTCGCGCGCCACTGAGCGTGTCTCGTAGTCCCACACAACGAGCAAGCCGTCCTTGCAGCCGGCTGCACGCGGCCCATGGCTGTTGGAAGCGGTCAGAGGTCCTCAAAAATGAATGACAGTGGCAGTGTGTGCAGGGCTGACCGCTTTATATGTGCTCGCCCTTGGTCGCAGCGCAAGCACTCTTGGCACAGGTGTGGAACGCTTAGCGCTCTGCCAGTGGATCCCTACAGACAGCAGTATAGCACACTATAGCGCGTCAGGCAGAGGACGGCAGCGCCGTCGCGAGCTTGATCAGAGCAGTGGGGAAGCGCGCCAGCCAGGAGCGTCCCCCAGTGGTTGAAAGCGATGCAGCGTGCCACACCATGCTGCAGCTCTTCCTCTACCAGTGTCGGCAGGTCGACATCCGCAAAGGGATCTGCGGGTCGCGGTGCCAATGTGAGTTCTACTGCTGCTGCACGGCGGCACCTTCCTGAGCTAAGCAGTGTCATCGAACTGCACAAGTCACGCAGTGCTGCTCGAGAGGTGCGAGGCGGTCACCTTGCAGCCTGCGATTCATCGGCCTACTCCGTGACGAGCGCCTGCTGCCTGTTCAGCGCCCTCTCCTAGTACACTTTACGAAAAGAGGACTCCCTCCTGTTTGCGCCCTCGGTGGGGCTCAGACTGAGCCGCTCAGTGCTCTGCTGAGTAGAGTGCACACCCTTGCTGAGAGCAGAGGGTCTTCTGCTGAAAGCACCACCAAGGTAGGAGGAGGGAAGCACCAATAAAGTAGGAGCACTTTTGGCCCAAGCATCTCGCCCGTCTGCGAGACCTGGGCACCAGGCAGTTGCTGCTCCTCAGAGGGTGGCGGACGGTGTTCGGCGTGCGGGGCACCGCACCAGGCCCAGTTTCAAACTCCGTGCGCAGCCGCGTGGCCTCCATGGCTTCTGGATTCGGCCTGAATGGAAAGGCGGGCAGGTGAACGCCCGTGTCGGTGTGTAGAGCAGTCTCGAACCGCCCTTGCTGACCTTGGCGCTAAGTTGCGCTAGTCTGCTCTGCACCAGGTGCTATCCGCTGTGGATGGACTTTTCTGAGGTGCGGAAAGCCCCTGACCTGGCTGCTGCGCTTGCGCATGCGCTTCGGCCTTGTTTCCCAGCTCCTGTCTGACACGTGGAGCGGGTTGCAGTGCATGGCCGAGGCCGACGACCCCCGAAACTGCTTTGAGAAGCGGGAGGACTACCTGGAGTGCCTGCACCACCGGAAGGAGGTGCGTGCTCCTTGCCAGCCTGAAGTGTTTGCAATATCGTCCCCAGAAAGAGACGAGCCGCTGACAGGAGGTGTGCTGCGCAGTTTACCCGGCTGAACGCGGTGTACAACGAGCGCAAGCGGCAGCTGAAGGCCGGCATAGACGTGCTCAAAGAGGAGCCTGCGCAGTGAGGCACGCTCCTGCCGCTCTCGTGGATACAGGACAGTCACTGAGGCGGGGCAATGGGCGCCTCTGGCTTTGTGAGGCTATGCAGGAGGAATTTGCTCTGCAGGCTGTCTTGAGGCAGGCACATGCGTGTTGCTGTGGCCGGTGGGCTTGAAATGTGGTGGCTTGGCTGCAGATGACTGCAGACCCGAGTTTTCTGTTACACGCTGACCCCTAGAACGCGCCGTACCCGCCATAGTTGCTGTCGCTGCTGGGCGTCCTCGATACGAAGAACAGCAGAGCGCTCGCGAGAATGAGCGTAACCTGCGCCGCCCTGCTTGAGAGCGCGTGGGCCAAGAGAGCGTGGGTGCAGACCCGTGTGGGGCGCGCCTGGAACAGCCCCGCGACGCCTGGCCAGGGGTTGTCGACGCCTGGCTTCAGTGCGTACTGGCTCAGCAGCACCTGCGCCGCAGGACACCGGGGCTGCAGCCTGGCCTATCTCTGTACTCAAAGACAAGCACGTGTGACGAGGACTGCGGGAGAGGGGTTTGGCAAGGGGGTGAGGCGAGGGCAGCACCGCGACGCTGCCGATGATGGACGCAAAGCTCACGACGTATGACAGGAACAGCCAGAAGCGCGAGCGGCAAAACACGCCTTCATCAAAGGGGTCGTGCTCGTCCAGCTCTTCCCTGCGCGGTTGCAGCATTCTAGGCTGCAGCGCATATAGGCACGCCGCAAGAACGAGCGCGGCAGGCTCGAGAGGCAACGCGTATGGCGCACCTCCTGATCGCGTTTATCATAACGAGCGCCAGCGTCGCCACAAAGCCGGGGAGGTATTGTACAAAGGGCACCTTTGTGTTGCTTGCGGCACACGCGTCCACCCAAAACCACCTGCGCTCATGTGTCCCTCCCCTCGGCACGCCTTACACGGAGGTCAAACGCACTTCGGCGTCAGCTCACGGGGCTCACCAGGCGCCTCCAAACAGAGCGCCAGCAACGCCAGGCCCGTACGCTTTGGCCTGCGGTCACAAGGCTCCAATACGTGATAGGAAACCAGGTGCGTGTGGCCGACGACCAAGCATGCGGCGCAGGGCGCACCTTGTCTTCCCAGAAGCGTATGACCTGAGGAGAGACCAGCATATCTGCTGATACGCAGCCCGTGCACGGGTTGCAGCCCTCGAACAGGGCCTCCATGTTGCGCCACATGCTGGTGAGTGCCAAGTCCACCCGACCTGGCAGACTCCTGGGGCACAAATAGGCCTGGCACGCTCACTGCTTACCACCAGCGCGGCTCACCTGTGAAAGCAGGGGAAGCAGGAGGGCGATGCGCACCAGGGCAGCTCGAGGAGCAGCAAAATGAGGGTTTACGGGAAGAGATGGTGGGTGTGCTCTGGTCAGTCGGCATGCAGGTGATGTTGGCAACATGCTAAGCCTCTGTTCTCAATGCTCCAGCCTCGCCTCCAGGTATGTGCTGTGCATGCGCACCAGAAAGCAGACTCCTACGCTCAGGTCTGCCTAGGATTACTGAAATAGAAACAGTAACCCTGCATGTACAAGCTGTCGCCGTGCAGGTGATAACAAGCATGTGCCAAGCTCTTCAGGTGCTAGCAAGCAGGCTCGGTGCCGGCGGCTTTGTCATAGGTGACAGCCACCGCGCGCTGTATGACGGCCCCGTCCTCGGTGTATCCATTCTGCGCGCAGACCATCAGATCAATCTCCAACCTGGTGAGTGGGAGTGACGTTGGACACACTGCGCCTTGCTGCAAGAAACTTTTCGAATGCAAGCGTCACTTGATCCTGATCCATGTGCCATCTCCTCGTATACCCCAGCCACACCACATCAAGCTCGACATCGTCGGGGACTACAGTGATGCATGTCTTTTAGAGCAGGGGCTCCACAATCGCATGCATGCAAGGTACAGAGGGGCCTTGAGCTCGGACGTTGCAAAACGCGCATTTGGAAATCTGCATGCCGAGCAATGCTGTGCAGGCGTCTAGAATGAGCTCTTCCTTCTTATTCCAGTGAGCCCACCTGGGCGCTGCATCAGATGATCGCCCCCCTATCCATGGTCAATCAATCATGCGTGTGAAAGCATCATCACAGGTGCAACGCCCGCGCCTTGAGCGTCACGGGGACGCTCCCAGGCACCTCGCGCGCAGCGCCGGGGCGCCGGGTCACCCCGCTGTCGACGTCATGGCGCGTGGGGTCCAGGGCCCCGCCCTCCTTGGCCGTGTAGCGCTCAATCCCATACCCTCCCAGCACCTGCGCCACACGCAGGCCAGCGCATATGGCGCCGATATCACCCGGCCTGTTCTCCTTTTCTCGTGTCCAGCACCCAGAGCCTCACATGATGCGCGGTCACACAGGCAAGACACGCAGCACTGCAAGACAACAATGTGCGTACACGTGCCACCTGTGCCAAGCACACTGACGCACCGCAGCTTCACGCCTGGCGACTGGGCCGAGCACAGCTGAATGAAAAACATGACCAAGGGCGCAGCTCCTCACTGCACGCGACCCGCCACTCCTTCGGGCCTACACGAGCCAGAGACCGCACATGAGGTCCCACAGCAACGCCCTCGCGCGGCTGGCAGGACTAACCGTTCCTCCCAGAGTTACCAGGCAGCGCTGCCGGGAGGGGCCCGCGCGCCTGCCACAGCCGGCGCTCCGCCAGGCGCACGCTGTCGTACACGCGCACTCCAGCCGCGACAGCGCCTCCCTCTTGGACAGCGCGCGCCCATCCGCGCTCTGGCCGCACGACATGGTCTCGGGCACTATCTCGTGGCAGCGCTGCAGGTCGTCTGCCGCCCCGAGCAGGTTCCTCCTGAGGCTCTGCGCGATGTACTGAACGCACCAGCTATGCGGTGTCAGCGGCGACATGCGTCATATTGCTTTTCATTAAAAAAAAAATATCGCTGCACACACACGACCACCAGCGACAGCTATAAGGGCAACGGCAGCACGTTGGGTGCTTGCGGCTCAAGCGAGGGCCGCACCAGTGGAATGCCCGATACGCCAAGCAGGCGCTGCTCGTCAAGCCTGCGCGCGGCTCTCAGCGCAGCTAGTTCAACCGAGCGAGCGATCCTGCGTCGCGCTCACGTGCACAGCATGGCCGCCAAACAGCTGGCCGCTTTTGGCAACGGTGACCGCGGCGGCATTGCCGCCCTAGAAACCGATGTGCGCCATAGCGGTGTCCGTCCCCTTGTCGACGGCTGCGCAGAGCAACTGCCTGTCAGCAGGTTGCAGAGGCCGAGGAAGCAGCTGCAAAGGTCATGAAGCAGGGGCTGTTTGGGTGTGCTGTGCGCAGCGTTTGGCTGGGGCCTTTCACGCACCGACGCAGATGTCTGCGACCTTGCCGCAGTCTGCAAAGAACTTCTTCAGGTCTTCTGCTACGGACGCATACCGCGGCAGGTTGCGCACCAGCACAACTCTGGTAAAGCTCTGCGGAGTGCGCTGCTGCGTCAGTGCTACACAGCGTGCCGGAGGCGCCTCCAAGACATCCAGGACCGTCCTGGCTTGTACGTGGGCAGGAGGGCAAAGTCCACTGACACACAGCGATCCTGCGCTGCACCTTCATAGCAGTGCAGAGAGTGACAAAAAAAAGAAAAGATATAAAGCGTAGCCCTCCTGCCTAGGAGCAGGCTTGCTCGCACTTTAACTTCGATGTACGTACCTCTTCTGCATACGCGGCCTCAAGCCTTCTGGACTGCCGTTCACGGGCTTCATCCTCTTGACAACTGCAACTGGCTGCGGCTCTCCCACTGACAGCGCTCATGGCTTCTGTGGCGCGCTCCCTGCAGCGCCACAGCGTTGAGAGCTGGGCACCGCACACCCGCCTGCTCGTCTTGCACAGTATGTTACTGATTATCGAGATGTGGTTGGTCTAGTTCATTTTTGTACTGCGCAGCTCCTGCTTGCAGTTTAAATGCTGTGGGTTATGACGCACGTGCAAGGACTTATTACTCAAAGCTCGAAGTGCACTGCAATGCCACAGCTCACGTGCTGGCGCACTGCACCAAAACCCGTGCTGTAGACGCTGTGGCTGAGGTGCGACGTCGCAGCGATGGGCGCCGCACTCTCCTCAGAGGCGGCACCACCGCCGGCCAGCGACGCGCAAAGCGCTGACGCGCCAGGCGCGCTGCCCAGCGCGCTGGTCATCTGCGGGCCCTCCGGCGTGGGCAAGGGCACGCTGATCAAGAAGCTGATGGCCGGATCAGACAGCTATGGCTTCTCCTGCTCGCACACGACGCGCGCCCCGCGCGAGGGCGAGGAGGTGAGCTGCGAGTCTGCTGAACTTCTGTCAATCCACGCATGCTTCAAAACTTGCGTGCGCTTTCTGTAGAGCCAAGTCCTCGCAGGCGCAGTCAGCCTGCAGGGGCAGCGGCGCACTGTCTGCTCCTTTACGTGTGCGGCTTGGGTGCAGAACGGCAAGGAGTACTGGTTCACCACCCGGGAGAAGTTTGAGAAGGGCATCGAAGAGGGGAAGTTCCTGGAGTATGCGTACGTGCACTCCAACATCTACGGCACCTCCCTCAAGGTGCTGCCCCCCGCGGGCCCAGCCCCGGCTTGCTGTGGGGATGTATGGCCTTTTCGGCTGATTACTGGGTGAGGCTGATGGTGAGGTATGCAGCAGTGAAGCAAGCTGGTTACAGCCCTGCTGGGTCTACTGCAGTATGTCCACGCTTGCTACAGCCGGGTATGCTGCTCACGTGTGCAGGTTTGCGCGCGGGCGAGCCCTGCCAGAGCGCCGGGCTGAGACCCTGATCTGACCACGCCGCCGCCCCCCCGCGCGCAGGCCGTGCAGGACGTGGCGGCGGCGGGGCGCTGCTGCATCCTGGACATTGACGTGCAGGGCGCGCGCCTGGTGCGCCGCAGCGGCCTCAAGGCGGTGTTTGTCTTCGTCGCGCCGCCCAGCAGCGAGGAGCTGGAGCGGCGCCTGCGCGGGCGCGGCACCGAGAGCGAGGCGCAGATCGCCGAGCGCCTCGCGGCGGCCAAGCAGGAGATTGCCAGGCGCGCCCGGCCCGCCACGGCCCGGCAGCGCCCTGTGAGCCGGACTGGCTACCGGGCGCGCCCTGATATAGCCGCGGGACTGAGTTGCGCGTATCCGCCAAGCTGGCCTATGTCTTGATCTGTCCTAACCGTGGACAAGCAGCCCACAGAGCATTTGGGGTGCCCCCAAATTTACGGCAAGTGGCCGCAAGGCTGCACTGCGTTCGCAGCGAATGTGCAGCGCTGCTGCAGCGCGCCCCGCGAGGCCCATCTTAAGGACCAGGGTCTGTCCGCGCAGCATCAAGGAGCCCGGCCTGTACGACTACATCATCTTCAACGAAGAAGTGGAGGAGGCGTTCCGGCAGCTGGCGTCCGTCGCGGAGCGAGCGCTGCGCGGCCAGGCCCGCACTCGCTTGTCAGATTTTATTTATTTTTTGGCGAAGGGGTGCGGCTCGTGACGCATGTTCTCACATCCACTCAACAGTGAACACGGCGTGTGCACGCGCTGCGCCGAGTGGGTCCCGCAGCCAGGCCCTGGCACTCGTGCCAGGCCTGGGTACAGCACTGCGGCAAGGTAGGGTTTGGCCGCTATTATCACATGCAAGGGTGCGCCGTACGAAAGCAGCACCTCAGTAGGCCACCTGGCATAGCCGTGGCACTGCATGCGCTGTATGCATGATGCCTGCATCACCTGGGGCCAGGCACTGGCAAGTGGGCCAGGGACTGGCGAGAGCGGCGCGCCTGCGCTGCAGGTGGGCACCGGCGGCGGGCCGGGGTCGGGCCCCGTCACGCTGGTCGCGGACGAGGAGGCGCCCGGCGGCGGCGGCGACGGCGCCGCCGCCGCCGAGCCCGACGGCGCCGCTGGCGCCGCCGACGGCGCTGGCACGGCGGCGGCGGAGTCCCAGCCGCTGCTGCGCGGCGCGGCCGGCGCGGCGGCAGCGGCGGCCGGGACGGCGGCCGCGCCCGCGAGCGGCGCGGCCCCGGCTGCGGCCAAGGCGGCCGCGGCGCCGGGCGCCGGCGCGGAGCAGGCGCCCGCGCGGCCAACGGCCGCGACGCCCGCCGCAGCACCTGAACATTCCGCTGCGCCTGCAGCGCCGGGCCTGGAGCGGTGCGAGACACGCCGCCGCTGTGGCGGTTCAGACTGTGCGCCAAGGCCGCAGGCGTGCAGGGGCCGCCACTGTCCGATTTTCATACCATATGCAAGCTTTGCTCGCACCTACACATTGTGCTGCTTGCCAGCCTGCCTTCTTGCTGGCCCCGCGCCGGTGCGGGGGGGGCGCGGCGCTCTTGGCGGGCGCATCCGCGGGTATCTGCTGGGCGGCCTGCACCGCGCTGGCGGGCGCAAGGCCGCGCAGAGCCTCTCGCGCACGGGAACGTATGCAACGCACCGTCTACGAGTCACACCGCTGGCCACAGCGCCGTCCCTTGGGCTGACCCTGTCCGCTGCGGGCGCGGCCAGCTGGCGCGGGCGCGTGGCGCTCGTGACCGGCGCGTCCGCGGGCATCGGCTGGGCGGTCTGCACGGCGCTGGCGGGCGCGGGCCTGCGCGTGGTCGCCGTCGCGCGGCGCCGCGAGCGCCTGGAGGCGCTGCAGCAGGCGGTGGTCGCCGGCGGCGTGCCCATCACCGAGTTCCTGCCGGTCGTGTGCGACATCACCAAGGCGCGCCGCCCCGCCCCCCGCGTGTGTTAGGGTAGGTTAGGGTACCCTGGAACCCTCGCGTGGCCGCCCTGCCGGCAGAGCGCCCTTGTGCGACATCACCGAGACGCACGCCCTGCCTCCCCGCGCGCCCGGCCGCCCTGCGGCAGAGAGCCCGGCTGCCCTGTCGCCAGAGCGCCCGCCGCGTGCGTCGCCTGCCTCCCCACGCGCCCGGCCGCCCTGCCGGCATATGAAACCAGGCTGCCAGCGCTCCACTTGGCAAGAGAGCTCGCCTCTCAGGGACCGCAGCGTATGCGTGCCGCCTTTGAGCTTATTCCGCCACCGCCGCGCTATGCGTGTCTTGCTCCGGCACGCTGTGTGCTCGCTCGGGGTGGCCGCCGATGTGTGCAGCGCTGTGTGAGCTGCCAGGCGACCCGCCGCAAGGAGCGGCTCGCGGCGATGGCGATCGTGTTTTGCACGCACGAGACACGCGCCGCCGTCATCGCATGCAGGCCAATTCGTGCTTAGTGTTAGGGGAGCCGAGCCGCCTAATCCTAACTGCGGGGAGCGGCGACGAACCAACTAGGGTTAGGGGAGCCGACCCGCGGCCTGCGCGGCGGCCAGGAGGCGGAGGTGGTGGCGCTGCCGCGCATCATCGCCAAGCGCTGGCCGGGCGCGGGCGTGGACGTGCTGGTCAACAACGCGGGCATGGCGCGCAACAACGCGGGCCTCTGGGACGGCGCCACGGCCAGCTGGGTCGAGATGGTGTCCACCAACGTGCTGGGCGTGTGCATGTGCACGCGCGAGGCGCTGCAGGCGCGCGCCCCGACCCTACCCTACCTGACCTGGCGCCCGGGCTGCGTCGTGCTATTGCGAGGCGGCGGCCCGTCTGCATGGTGCGCGCTGCGAGTGATGCACAGAGGTTGCTGCATGTGGACGGCGACCTGAGGTTTCCTGGCCAGTGATTGCTGGCCAGCAGCGCGCGCGTCACCGGCACTCACGAACCGGCGCGAGGGCCCCGCGTGTAGCCCAGCCGTGCCTGTGCTCGCCCGTCGACGCGCAGGCAGGGTTCGCGCGTGTGCAGGCAGGGTTCGCGCGCGCGCAGGCAGGGTTCGCGCGCGCGCAGGCAGGGTTTGCGAGCGCGCAAGCAGGGTTTGTTGACGCGCGGGCAGGGCGCGCGCGCGCGCAGGACATGAAGAAGCGCGGGCGCTACGGGCACGTCATCAACGTCAGCTCCATGAGCGGGCACCGCGTGCCGCCCGGCGCCGGCGCCTTCTACGCGGCCACCAAGCACGCGCTGCGCGCGCTGACCGAGGGCCTGCGGCAGGAGGCGCGCGCCGCGCGCGACGCACCCGTGCCCGGGGCTGGAGGGCGGGGCGCAGAGTTCCCAGGGTAGTTGAGCGTGCGCTGGCGTTGACGCACGGCTGCCATAAACTGCAGCTGGGTGACCCGGCGGAGCGCTGCACTGGCTCTGTGGAGGGGCGCTGTGGGGCCGCCAGGCAGCCGGCGAGCGGCGGCCTGCTCGCTCGCCGCCGCGGCAGGCGTGTGCCCTGCCTCACCCTGAGCACACCCTACTCACCCGCGGCGTGCGCCTGCGCAGGCGCGCGCTCAGGGCGCCGACCTGCGCGTGACCGCCATCTCGCCCGGCATGGTGGAGACCGAGTTTGCAGCGGTGGCCGCGTTCGGCGACGCGCAGACCGCCGCGGCCAAGTACCGCGAGTTCCGCTGCCTGCAGGTGACCCGCGCGCCCGGCCGCGCGCCCGCCTGCCTATGCAAGGCCTTTCGCCCGTGAGCAGCAGGCGTGCAGCCTGCACTCGCCCTGCGACACGGCTCATGCGAGTGCGCCGCTGCAGCGGCTGTGACAGCGCTGAGTGAGTCGGGACGTGAACCGACCCGCGGCATATGCAGGCCGGCGCGCGGCTGAATGCAGCGTCACGCTACTGGGCAGCTGCAGATTCGCGCGGAACCATGGTGCATCCCAGCAGCGCGCTCGAGCCTGCCAGCGCAAGAAATCGTAACACTTACTCTACTTTGCCGGTGCAAGAAACAGAGCGCCCGGGCGGCGCGCCAGGCGGAGGACGTGGCCGCGGCGGTCGTGTACGCGCTGTCCGCGCCGCCGCACGTCGACGTCAACGACATCTTGATGCGCCCGGTGCAGCAGAAGTCGTGACGCGCTTCGCGTGACGCGCGCCGAGTCATAACGCGCGCGCCGCAAGCGCGGCGGTTGACGCGGCCTGCTGCGCGCGCTGGCGCGAGCTCGGCCGCCACGCCCTCGACCGCCTCCGCAGCAGCCCTGCTGCGCGCCGCTGTCAGCCCATGTCCAGTATGTCGGTTTGAGGCGCCGCCGGTTTGCGTGAGCGCGCGGGGCTCAAGTGGCCATGGCTGCACCGCCTCATGCGCCGTCCAAGGGGCAGTGCGGGCCGCGTGGTGAGGGAGCAAGGCTGGTTTTTATCCAGATTGATGTGCAAGCATGGTGCAGCATGACAAGGCACACTGGAGGAGTCATGGCGCTTGCGCTTTCTTTTCACAGGTGCATCGCCCTGGCGTCATTGCGGGGACCCTGAGGGCGCTCCCGCGCCCGCATGCGCGTGCAGCCCAGGGGTGGGCCGCTGTGTATGTAGCGGCATGCCTGGAGCAGGTCTTACATGTGAGTGCGTGTTTGGTGCGCTGTTACGAGGGCGCCCAGCCTGGAACCGCCGATTGTGACAACGCGGCGAGTGCCGAAGCTGCATCGGCTGAAGCCAGGCGCGTGCGGACGGCACGTAGTCTTGCAAAGTATGTCCCACCTCTGTACCTGTGGCATTCACAGGAGCGTCGCCAGATGAGTGCTATGCTGCATGGGCGGTGGGTGCTCACCTACCTATGGCGGACACGCCGTGCTGAACTTTCGAGGTATGTGGGGCGGGCATTTGTGGTAGCAGAATTGACAGAAATGTAAAGATGTAGCTTGTCTTCGACTTCGTAAGGCTTTCAAACTTCTACGGTAGGAGTTATACTCATGCCATGCCTGCATGATGCACTTGCGCAAGCCCTTGCATGATAAGACAAATGGCAGGCTGCTATGCTTGAAGCTTGGCTGCTCTACAATTCCACTCTGCATCATTAAATGGAAGCTGTGAACGGGATCTCAGCAACAGATGGCGGCGATTTGTCAATATCCTGTGGCCAGTTGCGTTGCACACCAAGTCTAGGAACGGCCACTGCATACACAAGCCTGCAGCTGTATGACATGCTTTGTAATTGTATGAGAATGTGCTGCTACACTCACTACTACGCGCATCTCTGCCACTCCCGCAACACTGCCCTGCACTGGCCTGCTGCCACGCACAAACAACTCCACGGCAGTCAATGCAGACACAAAAGGGTTCCAGGCAAGATACCACCCGGTCAGGGAGTGCAGCACTGCATGCGCACACGGCACAGCTTTGTCTATATCTACTGTTCACTCAGCAAAAAATAACATAAGGATGCAGAATGAAGATGGCTGTAAAACAGGGCGGGCGTGCAGGAGCCTGCAGGAGTGCTGCCAGTTGCAGGCGTCGGCAATGCGCCTAGCGGCGCTGCAACAGGCACTGCATCCTGAGGCGGGGCTAGCTATGACGTGCGCATCACTTCCTAGGATTACTCCACTACTTCCCACATTACTTCCCAGAGCTGTCTTGAGCGCCAAGCAGATGTGCCGAGGGGCCCGCAGCCGGGTCTATGGGATGCATCAAATCGAGCATGCAGTGCAGAAGTCGGTGCATCAGAGGGCGGTCGCGCGCGAGCCCGCAAGCATGCCGCCGCTTGCACACGCAGGCAATGCGCCGGGCGGCGTTGCAAGGGGCTGTGCAACCTGGGGCGGCGCTGGCCATGACGCCCGCAGTCACTTCCTACCCACCTTTTCCATCACTTCTCACTTACTTCCCAGGTCACTTCCCTGAGCAGTCAGAGGTCCACGCGAACATGCCAAAGGGCTGGGGAGACTCCACCGCCCAGCCCACAAAAGGCTCTGACGGAGACCGATGGGCACCCGCCAAGCAGTCCAAAATGACCTACATGTCTCTCAGCTGTGGTCTTGATGGCAGGCCTGTACCGTGACTGGCATCTGCCAGACAAGCTGTCCACAGCATCAAACCAGCAGTGCTCAAAATTCGTCTATGCTGGGCAACTAACGCCCCACGCTGAGCAGGGCATGTGCCCGCCTCGACATCAAGCAGCATCGCTATCGACTGAAGGAGGGACTGGCTAACCCGTGGCTGCCACCTAGACAGGCGCTTGGCCACTCTCACAGTCCCCAAAACCCTGCCGGTGCCCCAAAAGGGAAAGGCCACGGCCTTGCATCGGTGGGACGCCCGGGCAAAGCGCGGTCGCACCCAGTGCTCCACCTGCGCTCTTCTCATCCAGAGCCCCTACTTGTGGTGGTCGTCGTCGATCGCCTGGCGGGCGGCGGCGTCGAATGTGTCCGCGTCCTCCGCCGTCAGCTTGCCGCCCAGGCCAAAGTGGTTGGCAATGGAGTTGGCGATGTCGCCCAGGTACGGGTGGCCGGGCAGCAGCGGCTTCATCGTCGCCGCCTGCCGCACGCGCCGCGGCCGTGACGTGAGCGTGTGGGCGCGCGCGCGCGCGCGCGCGCGGCGCTGGCGGGCTTGCATGCGGCGGCGGCGCAGACAGGCGCCCGGCCATGGCCTCTGGGGGCTAGCCTGCTTGGCAGGATAGGGTATACTACATCTTCCAAGAGCATCTGTGCTTTATGAGCCCACCTGAGCCATTCCTTGGCTCCTGCGGCTCTCAAGCAGGAGGTTTGCCTGCACAGTGAGGGTGCAAAATCCTCGTGGGCAAACGCTGGGGCCCATGCGTCAAGCGGCGCACCGGCGTGGTGGTGGGCGTGCTCGTGGGCGTGGCTGACGCAGTGGTGCTGGGCGACGGGGACGCCGTGGTGCTGGGCGACGGCGACACCGTGGCGGTGGGCATGGGCGAGCCCGAGGGCGCGCGGGTGACTGCGGTCGTGGCTGAGGGCGTGGCCGAGGGCGTGGTGGAGGGCGCGGCCGTGGTAGTGGCCAAGGGCGTGGTGGTGGGCGAGGGCGCGGCCGTGGTGGTGGCAGACGGCGTGGATGTGGGCCCGGCCGTGGTGGTGGCCCGGGGCGTGGTGGTGGGCGCGGCGGTGGTGGTGCCGGTCGGGGGGCTCGACGGGCTGGGGCTCGGCGACGTCTCCGGGGACGGGCCCGGGCCCAGGTTGGCGGTCGTGGGCGTGGGCGCCGGCGAGCCGTTCGGGGTCGTGGTGGGCGCCGGCGAGGTGGTGGCCGACGGCGGGTTGCAGATGCCTGCATGCCCACATGCGCTGCGTTGCAGCAAATCCGCAGGAGTGCTTCTGCCACACATAGCTTTGTAGTTCCTCTCGCACTCTAGCGTGCTCAAGGAGTTTGGTCGCCAGACATGTGCAAAAGATGCGTCAGACGGAGGCGGAACGAGAGTTCAAGCGAGTCAATGCAGCAGGCAGGCTGCTAACCCATGTTGGTGTGTAGATCCAGCTCCACTCAGCGGCCACTGTTTGTGTATATCATGCACATGCAAAATGGCAGCACACAGAGCTGCTGCGCGCCTGTGCTCAGAGCAGGCGCAACAAGCTAAACCTTTAGAAAGCTGACGGGCCGCCATGCATGCAGAGCGGTGCTGATTGTCCTTCAGAAAACGCTCTGCAGGCGGCGCGCACCCGTGCGGGGCGTCAGGCTGGGCGCGGAGGCCACGAAGGCGAGGTTCGCGCCGCCCTGGGCCTTGTTGGGGCATGTGGTGGCGTTCGGGCGCACGATGTACACCTGGTCGGCCGTCGTCGAGATCGCGTCCTGGTTGCGGTTCCACGACCTGCAGGGTTCACGGGCCAGCTTCAGTATGGTGCATGCACAAGACCTGACGCGCTTCCCAGGGATTGCTGCGAGAAGAGTTTGCCTCTCTCGGCACCTGTGAATGGTCAAGTTAACAGCGCAGGCGAGCGGTAGAGAATGCACAAATGCGGGGATGGACAACATCTCCAGGCCGTGCAGTGCCATGCAGGCGGACTGACTTTTCTGTAGCACAGGACGGGCGAACATCCAGGACCAGCACTGCCTATGCAAGCACTTGGTTGCATGCCGCAACAGGCAGTTCGCCGGCGCTGGGCGCGCGCCAGAGGGCGGTCGTGGCGTTGATGACGTCGAGCGTGCCGTGGCCGAAGCTGGACTCGCGGTACACCGACCAGGGCGGCTGCTCCTGCCAGCAGTAGCCGCACGGCAGCGTCGTGCCGATGTTGGCGCCGTTAGGGCCGGTCGAGTTGCCATCGCCCTGGAAGGTCAGCGTGACGTTGAAGTACGGCCAGTAGCTGCGCGCGGTGCCGCAGCGTCAGGATAGTGTAGGTCTAGGGCTAGGGTTGAGGATAGGGGCAGAGCAGCTGCGCCTCAGCCACTTCTGGACAAGGCCAATGTGCATGCAGCCACAGCAGCGACCGATGGGGCTGAGACCTGATGTTCTCAGAGCAGGTGGCCTGTTGATGCCGCGTCAGGCTGTCATGTGGCTGCTTGCTGTATGTCGCATGCGTGCGCGGTGTTGGCAGGGCAACCATACAGCAGATCAGCCTCGCGACCTGTGTGCGTAGACAGGGCATGTCAGAGCAATCACAGGGGCGCACTCGACGGACGGGTTCAGCGACTTCATGTAGCTGGGGCGGTAGGTGGGGCCGCGGTAGGGGCAGCCGCCGGTGTTGAGCGCCGGGTTGTTCGGGTACACGATCGAAGAGTCCTCGTACACTGCACGCGCCCGGGGTCAGCTCAGGCACGCGCTGCATGCAGACCTTGCAAGAAGAGCAGCGGAGGAGTGTGACACACACAGCGAGCACGGTCGCAGTTAGCAACGGCGGATCCAGTCTGCCGGTGAGATAATGGCGGGCTGGACTGCAGGTGCATGCAGTGACGCTGACATAGCGTCACCCAGCGCCGCTGTGCGCAGCCACCAGCAAGCTCAGCGACAAGCACAGCGGGGCGCGCAGGCTGCGCTGCCCTGTCTGAAGCAGAGCTGCCACACGCGCGTGCATCAGGCGAGCAGAGGGCCTGCCCCGGAGGTCAGCACTGGGGCTGGGAGCGCACGGTGGTCGAACGTGTTGGTGTAGTAGTTCAGGCCGGAGGGGCCCTCGTTGTTGCCCGCGTCGCCGACCTGCAGGGCATTGCATGCCCATAAGGCCAGCCCTGCAGCTACATAGCGAGTATAAGGGGAAGGGCAAACAAGGTCCAAAGAGGAGGACGCCGTGATAGCTGACTTTTGCAGAGCACTTTTGGGCACAGGCGAGCTTGCGGGTGATTGCTGGGAGCTGCGGGGGTGGCAGGGAAGTGTCAGCATGACTTGTACCGGGGCTGTCCAGGGAGCGCTGTGCGCACCACAATGTGCACCATGCCGCACTGGTTGGGCACGTAGTTGTACACCTGCGGGCCGGCAGCGCATGAGCGTCAGAGCATACGCGTTGCTGCAGCTAGGTCAGCGTTGACCAGGCAGCTGCCAGACAGGCGGCACTCAAATTCAAAGGCTGCCACTCACAGCGGCCCACAGACAGCGGGAGCACCCACGGGTGGGGTGGACGGCGCACCGGGTTGGAGCGCTCGTAGCTGTGCACGTGGCCTGCAGGGAGGTGCAGCATGTGATCAGGCCATGTACTCTTGAGATAGACCGGGCATGGGAACGCTGTGGCAGGCCTCTTGCTGGGGCGCCAGACTGGCTGACAGCCGCCTCACAGCACATGCAGAAAGCGAAGATATGCAGCTGTGGACACCATGGGACAGACGACCTGCATGACCGGGTAAACCTGAGGCGGGCGCACAGGTGGCAGAGACACCCAGCCTGCTCTGTCATGGCATGATGCACAAACAGCGTCAGAGAAAGCCGCGCGCGCACCGTTGAACATGATGTCCACGCCGAACTGGTACATGAGGGGCTCCATCTCGACGCGCATCTGCTCAAACTCCTTGAACGACGTGTCGGTGGTCACCCACGGGTTGTGCACGCCCGCCACCACCTGGCCCAGTGCGCGCTCACACAGTGAGCTGGACCCTTGTTATAAATTATGGTCATCCACAGGATATGTTTGCCACCACCTGGCCCATCCCGGCACGCTTGACGAGGTCCCTGGACTTCCAGAGGCTGTTTGGCTCACTTGGTGTCGTCTTTGCTCTTTGCCACAAACAGAGGAGAGCACTTGGTCAACACGTCAACAAACAGCTTTCCCTGCCATGTGGCGCACCCAGGGCGTGGCGGTGCGGTTGAGGGCCCGCAGGTCGTTCAGCAGCCAGGTGTACTGCTCGCTGCCGACGGTGTAGTCGGTGTACGGCGACAGCATGATGTTGTGCACGGCCCTGCAGTTGCGGGCGCGGAGCAGTCCGTCAGCGTTCCTGTTCTGTGCACTCAGCCGCAGGTGCGCAACTGGGCGCCTAGCACACACACCTGCTTCACCATACAGTGCAGCATACAGATGCCATAATTAGTAGCCTATCCATATGGTGCATGCAGGGTAACCCTAACGCTGCTGCAACCATGTCACCAGTAATTACAGCCCTCCTGCATGGAGGGTGACGCACTACACATGAAAGTTCGCATACGCGCGGAGCAAATTCCGTGCAAGTTGCTGACTGCCGCGCACCCAAAGTTGAATGAGTAGTACTGGAAGTTCGGGGAGCCGCTGGACGCGGCAGGGTTCTGCGCGCAGACAGGCCTGCTCAGCTCCGCACACAGACCCGCCGGCCTGGGCCTCCAATAACCGCTCCGTGGAGCAGATGGACCTTCATTTGTGTATCCCCTTGGCCGGCTGGCACGGTTCGGCCAGCATGCGCAGGGCGCGCAGCAGCTGCGCCGCAGCGCAGCGCCGGCGTGCGCCAGGCAGGGCGCATGCGGTGTCCAGGCATGCGGCGATAGCAGCAGCCTTTGAGAGGAGACCGCTGCTGCAACGGCAACCAGTTCAACCATGCCTGAGGCAAGCGACTAACACAAAGTCCTTGTTCCTGGACCGGGCAGCCAACGCCGCGCATGCACGGCAGCAGGTCTGAGCAGGGACAACCGCTAGTTGCTAGTGCTAGAGAGTGCGGGCTACGACGCGGGTGCGTGCATGGGCTGTGGCATAAGTGCTGTAGGAACAGCCGGTGCTGCGTCGAGCTCACCTTGAGGCGGGCCTGGTAGGCCGCAAAAATGGTGTACTCGTTGTCAGCCTGCTGCTCGATCTCATGGTTGCTGCGCGCGCACAGCCACCCAGCGGTCACGTCAAGACGGACCATGAAGATTGGGGCACTCTGGCAGCATGGCGCTAAAGCCACGCAGCACTCATGGCATGCGTGTGAAGTTTCTGCCTTTCAGAGGGTGCCTGACTAGACACAGAGCGATACGCCAGAGCTTGCCCTTCCGATCACAATACTGATGATGATTTGAAAGGCATCAGCACACTGCTGGTCCCTTGAGCATGCCATGTTCAGGTGCAGGCTCCCGCGCTATAAAGGCGCCCGCGCTTCAACCACGCACTGATCACATGCGCTGTGCATACGCTACAAAGCCAACAAGACGAGCCTGCAGCGCACCGTCAGCACCCCAACAAGAGTGAAAGGTACATGAGGAGAGCTAGCATGCACGCTGAGCTTGCATCGCGAGAACTCACCCCGGGGATGCCGCCATGGGGAAGGAGGTGAGGCCGTTGCGGGACAGGAAGCGCAGCCATGCGTCCTGCGATCCAAAGCGCGACCTCAGCGCCACATGGCTGATTGCTGCACTTGCGGAGAGACGCATGCACGCGCTGCGGGAGCCACTGTGGTAGGCTCGGATGTAAAGCTTGCTGATGTGCAGCGGGACGTGTCATGGCAAGTGGGGCGCACCCAGACCGGCTGGTAGGTGGCAGAGTTCAGGCCCTCGCCGGCAGTGAAGACGTAGTAGGTGTTGGGGCCCGTGCCGTTCGCGGGGATGGTAGGGTACGTGCTGTCCGGGTTGACCGTGTCTGCAGCCGCATCCTCGCTTAGCGCTCAGAGAAGGGTCACCCAGAGACCGCTCATCTTGTGTGCTGTTAACATGTCATGCAGTGAGATACTTGGGGTGCAATCATGAATTAGCTTACAGTGGAGCGCCACAGAAATGAAGCTACCTCACGATTCTGATGTGAGGTATCGGGCAGTAGCCGAGGAAAAGGGGCCATGCGCGCGCACCGGCGTAGCACATGTCACCAACGTTCAGCAGGTACGTCGGGCTCGTGCTCGAGTTGGCGTCCGCCTGCACAGCACAGCCCCCAGGCAGATCAGCATACATGGGTGGCCGAGCAGCTGGAGCTCGCGCATCAACATGTAAAACCACTCCGCATATGTAACGCAGTGACACCCACGCCTGACAACACAACAATTGCGCACAGTGGTGTCTTCATGCTGCATTTCCAAGTGATCATATGCATAGAAGGTTGAACACATGCATATCGGTATTGCATGGGCGCGTGACTAGGCACCGCTTAGTAATGTGCCCAGTAGTGTTGGGGACATCATAAGCCAGTCATCAATGTCTTGCATCAAACGGCATGGCACCCAAGCGCAGCTGGCATGCATCCTAGCCTGCTCGCATGTCACCTGTGGTCATATGTGTTGGTCCGCTAGAGGGGTCGCATGCCCGCGCAGCGCAAGCAGGCTGGCAGATGCGGCACCAGTCTGCACAAGAACACCCATGCGGGGGCGCACGTAGACGTGCTGCATCGTGGTCGACGAGTTGTAGGACATGCCCAGGTCGGCGATGACCAGCACGCGCTGCGGGAAGGTAGCCGGGGCTGCGGCGCGGGCGCGAGGATCAGGCATCATGCGCTTCGGCATGTGTGCATGGGCCACGCTGTGTCATGCAGCTGGTAGTTACTCTTGCAAGCCTGAATATTCAGCCAAACACCGAATGACATTGCAGCGTTTCTGCACTCAAGCAGCCTCTTCATGCGCCAGATCAATGGTCTTAATGACACCGTGGGCAGAGGCGGGGGCGCACGAGGAGGGCTCGTGAAGTTGTATACCGGGCCGGTGCAGACACCGTTGGCATCCGAGACCTGGTAGTAGTACCGCGTCGAGTACGTCACCTGGATGACCGCATTGGAGAGGACGGGCGAGGTGTAGTTCAGCGGCGGCGGGTTGGTGCCCTTGCGGAAGTTGGCGTATGTGGTGTTGTAGATCTGGTTGTAGATCTGCGCGCGGGTGCGGCGCGCCAGTCAACAGCCGCCCGCCGCGCGGGCGTGGTGGTGCGTTCGCGCCGCATGCGCGCAGCAATGGATGGGCGCCGGTCAGGCTGCGGATGCAACATGATGGGCTTGCCCTACGCCAACATACGCTTTGTCGTAGCTGCTGAGGCCGGACTGACGGCCGGGCTGCGAGCACGCTGTCACCAGGGGTTGGCAGTGCACATGCGCACGCCCAGGGCACCCGCACAGGGTTCTAGCCGCACCTCCCGCTGGGCCACGACCACATTCGTCATCGCCGCCGCGCTGAGGCCGTAGCAGACCTGGGTCTTGACCGTCTGAGGGTTCAGGACGGGGAAGTCGATGCCCGGGGTGCCGGTGGAGGTCTGCGGCGGGACGGAGCCAATGGTCAGGGCAAGTCATTGGCAGCCATTCCTGAAGGCCCTGCACAGCCTGTGTAGCAGGGACACGCGCAGGGCAGCGCGCGCGCAGGCTTACCGGCAGCCAGCAGCAGCGGCCAAGGGCACCGGGAGTGTGGTGTGGGGCAGCGTGCTGCCAGCGCGAGGCTCACCGTGTTGTACCCGGTCATCCACATGACGTAGTAGGCGGTGGGGCCGGCGATGCCCAGGTGTACCTGCGGCATCACCAAGACGCACCAAATGTCGCTTGGAATCAGTCTAAGGGACAACTTTTAAGCCTCCTGCAACTCAGCTACAAGTTGGGCGGTCAACAAGAGTCGGAGATGCGAGTCTGAGGCAACCCACACTGCCTGGCCAGTGCAACCAAGCGCTCCTGTTTAATCACGGCGCCAGCTGGCTGCGGGGCGGAGGCAGGAGACGCCGGGCCATATGAGGACGGATCCTGGAGGGTGGTGGAGGGCAGCGTGCGCAGGTGATGGCGCTTCGCTATCGCACAGTGTTCAGCGGAGCACCACGCACAACAACGCTGCGCACCGCCTGCGGCTCAATCGGCGAGTAGTTGTTGGCCACGTTGGGGTCCTGGCCAGACAGCGGGCCCTCGAAGGTCATGAACCTGGGCAACGCAGGGCAATTCTGTCACCAAGCAGGCGGCCTAGCTGCCAAAGCAGCTATCGAGATTGTGAGCACAGGCTTACAGGGCAAAGATTGTTTATGGCTTCGAGCGGCGTACCTCAAGCATCAGAGCAGGGGCAGCACGACCCAGTCATAACTAGTGCCTGCTTTCAGCCACCCGCCTGAACGGGAGCTCCTTGTATTGACCGATTAAGCAGCCACCACAGTATCATGAGAATTGTAATGATGAGTATCATGATGAGGACCAACACCGGTCTGCAGGGCCTGCGGTGCGTGCTGCCCTGCCATGGCAGCGCAGCAGTACAGTGGCCGGTCACAGCCCTACACCGCAAGTGCAGGCGCGCCGACACTGGGCACGCACGTGGTGTTGGGCCGCAGGTTAGTGTCATAGGGCACGGTGGTCAGGCCGTTGGTGGATGACGTCTGCGCGCACGCAGTTCTGCACAAGTCAGAGTCGGGTCCAGAAAACGTGCAACACCCGCGCCCTGCAAGTAGCATGCTTGCACACAGGGCGCAGCCAGGGCGCACTGTCTGCCCCTGCGCCGCGTCCTTCCCAAGATCACATATGCAGGCAGGCCCGGACTCTGCGGAATGCAAAGTGCAAGTTCTCCCAGCATATGCGGCAGAAGCAGCCAGTGCACCAGGCACGGCTACAGCAGCATGCAGCCCAGCGGTTCCTCGTCACGGCTGAAGCGGCCACCGGTGGCCGGGGCTCGCACGTTCATAGCGATCTGCGTGTCCAGGAACGGCTTGGACGCCTGGGGGACCTGGCCGCTCACGCATACCGCGAGAGCCAGCACAGCGGCCACGAGGGCCAGGTTGTGCCGCATTTTGACGCCTTCTCCTGCACAGCCGGAGCGGAGGCGCCACATCAGCACGTATACCGTGTGCAAGATGCAGTGCTGACCTTTAACGCTGAGAGGCTCCCGTTACTTTACTTGAACAGGTGCTTGCCAGGCATATGCAGTCGGCAGATCAAGCAAATTTGGTCCAAGCGGAAGCATTGCCGCTGATGCACGCACCTCAACTCTCCTCCCTGAGGCTGGTACCTTGAACCTCCCTGAAAGCAGTTCTCCTCGGCCTGCCTGTTTGTGCGTGTTCAACTGAGTATTCCTATCCTTGGGACTGTCAAGGCTCTTCACACTGCATATTTTACCCTGCTTTTTAAATTCAAGAACCTTTTACAAGGTTCTTTCATTAAAAAGCAGGGTATGGTCTTCAGCCAGAGTGTGTCTGTTGACACACAGACAGGTCTCCGTCACCTGTGCCATCCCTGTGGGGTCAGAAGCATGCGTCCTTGCATGTGCGCCTGTGTGCTGCACAGACTGTGTGTCATACAGACGCGGTGTCTGCATGCAATACATACGCACAGTGTGCGTTGCACACACCGCGGAACGCACTTGATTATTCATAATCTGCAAAGGAGCGCGCAGATGCATGTCGCAGGTCGCTGTAGCTTTATGGCTGGATGCTGAGCGCGTTGAGCCTGCACCTGAGACACCTCACCACTGCACAGGGCCAGTATCATGGCAATACATGGCACTTGTATCATGACTTACAAGTACGTGCTGCTGCTTGAGGCGAAACCTGTGTCTGTTCAATGTCTTCAAAGTATTATCGTGCAGCTCTCAGTAGTACGTGCATGCTCACTGCTGCCACTCCTCCTGCTCACTACGCCGTGACCCTTCATGCAGCCCATCCACACACATGCAACCATGCTGCAGCCGCATGTGTGCCTCCAGGGTTCCAGGCACAACACGGCCCAGGCACAGTGATCGCAGCACTGCGTGTGCGCACCGCCGAAACTGGCAGTGCGCACAGTCCAGCATCTGACTATAAGACACAGCACTTGCAAAGCAAACATGCGGTTAAGGTTTGTGCGAGTCCGTTAATGGTCAGCACAGCCCGCAGCTGTGCTGCCGCTTGCATGCGCAGGCAATATCCCTGGCGGCGTTGCAAGAGGCAGGGCAGCCTAGGGCAGCGCTCGCTACGCCTGCTGCTATGCTCGGGGTGTCAGGGGGGCCATGGACATATGCGGAGGGGGCCAAGTGAGTCAACTAGAATCAATCACCAAGGGGCTGGCGGGCATCAATGGGCGCCCGCCCAGGGATTCAAAGAAGCAGTGCATCTTTCACCTGTGGCCTTATGTATGGCCGCATGGGGTGACCTGCAACTGCTCTAAGAGCTCTCCACAGCTGGCAAACTGCCAGTCTCAAAATCTCACAATGCTGCGCGACTGCCATCCCAGAATGGGCCGGCCATGTAGGGCCCGTGCTTGAAACCAGCATTGCTAGTTACAGGAGGAGGGAAAGAGAAGAAGAGCCCAACCCGGAGCATCTGGCGGACTGATCTGCATCACTGCATCACAGGCCGGCCGAGGGAGGTCATATGGGCCCCGCTGTGTAGCACCTGGCTGGGCGCCCACCACGCCAATGGTGCCCAGAGTCCAAGGGGTGCTCCAAGAGTCGCCCGCCTCCCCTCGCAGCGCCACGAGCAGAACCCCGCGCGCCTGCTATCCCTGCCCAGGGCCTCACTTGTGGTGTCCATCGTCGATCGCCTGGCGGACGGCCGCGTCGTACGCGTCGGCGTCCTCAGCCGTCAGCTTGCCGCCCAGGCCGAAGTGGTTGGCGATGGAGTTGGCGATGTCGCCCAGGTACGGGTGGCCAGGCAGCAGCGGCTTCAGGGTCGCCGCCTGCCATATGGCGCCGACATTGTGGTCAAGCCGAGGGTGTGAGCGCGCGCGCGCGGCGCGAACGGGCATGTGGTGCATGCGATGCAAGCATGGATGAGCAGCCTGACACGACCATAAGCGGCCAGCACAATGCCACGCATGCACCTCTGCATGTCAGGACGGATTCCCAGACGCACTGCGTCATCTAAGGGCGCACCGGGGTGGTCGTGGCCATGGTGGTGGGCGCAGGCGTGGTGCTGGGCGACGCCGTGCTGGTGGGCGTCGGCGAAGCAGTCGTGCTGGGCGACGGCGACACCGTGGCAGTGGGCGTGGGTGAGCCCGAGGGCGGCCGAGTGATTGCGGTCGTGGCCGAGGGCGTGGCCGAGGGCGTGGACGTGGGCGCGGCGGTGGTGGTGGCGGAGGGCGTGGTGGTGGGCGAGGGCGCGGCCGAGGTGGTGGCCGAGGGCGTGGACGTGGGCCCGGCCGTGGTGGTGGCACGGGGCGTGGTGGTCGGCGCGGCGGTGGTGGTGCCCGAGGGCGCGGCGGTGGTCGTGACGCTCGGGGTGGCCGACGGGTTGGGGCTCGGGGACGTCTCCGGGGACGGGCCCGGGCCCAGGTTGGCGGTCGTGGGCGTGGGCGCCGGCGAGCCGTTCGGCGTCGTGGTGGGCGCCGGCGAGGTGGTCGCCGACGGCGGGTTGCAGATGCCTGCGCGCGGTGCACTTAGCGCGTCACAGATCTAGGCTTGGGCTGGGGTGGGTGGTATGGGGCCATCCATCCATTCATGCGGGAGAGCTTGCTTCTGCTAAAGTGGCTCGGTCCCTCTTGGGAGTAAAAGGCGCTGGCCCAGATGATAAGAGCATGGTTGGAATGACGCGTCATGTCGAGCGGGGAAGCGTCAGCGTGTATGCAAAAATTGCAAAACGTGCACCAGCTTCGAGCTTTGCAGAAGCTCGTTCACTTGTGACTTTGCGCGTGCATGCACGCAGCGCAGGGAGCTGCAGCTCTCCTGTACAACAAGTGATGAGCGGAAAGCTAGGGAAGCTGGCGGGCAAGCATGCGGAGCGGTGCTAGGGCACCGCTGCCGCAAGGTCGCTGCCCATGCCGCAGCCCGCACCTGTGCGCGGCGTCAGGCTGGGCGCGGCGGCCACGAAGGTTGCGTTGGCGCCGCCCTGGGCCTTGTTGGGGCACAGGGTGGTGTTGCGCACGATGTACACCTGGTCGCTCGGCGTCGCGATCGCGTCCTGGTTGCGGTTCCACGTCCTGCGGGGCCATGCCCGGGTGACCACACTGCTGAGGCGAGGGGTACTCGTGCAGGGCTACAGCACTTGGTTGGCTCAATTTGAAAATCGCCTCTTTAGCATCTTCCAGCGTGGCCAAGCAATAGTGGGGCTGAGCTAAAAAGCGCCTGGCAGTTGTGACACAAACTTATGTGCGTGGCCGGAGAGTACACCAAGCGCTACAGTACTCAGCAACATCATGCGGCGCGCGGCAACAGACAACGCAGCAGGTTCGTCACGCGCCAGAGAGCGGTCGTGGCGTTGACGATGTCGAGCGTGCCGTGGCCGAAGCTGGACTCGCGGTACACCGACCAGGGCGGCTGCTCCTGCCAGCAGTAGCCGCACGGCAGCGTCGTGCCGATGTTGGCGCCGTTGGGGCCGGTCGAGTTGCCGTCGCCCTGGAACGTCAGCGTGACGTTGTAGTACGGGAAGTAGCTGCGCGCCGCGCGCATTGCGTGTCATATCAGGTCCAGCCCATGTGGAGAGGTTAACGTCGCCGCCCCACCTTTCAGGTCGCCTCTGCATGTGTAGGCAGCTAAGCAAGGATCTCAAAACTTGGTAAGCAGCAGGTTGTGTGGCCACAACAGGTTGCGTGCTCGCGCATTGCATGTCATGCAGACCGCTTTGTCTAGGCCGCATAGCGCTCTGCTTAGGATTTGTATAAACAGCGCTCTGCATCTTAGAGAAGGGCAGAGCTATCAGCTAAGAACAGCACCATGTGATAGACAGTCATATCTCTGCTGCGCAGCTCCTCAGCGATCGCGCGGATAGAGGTGGTTGCTTCTATGCCACCACCAAGCAGTCTGGCGTGGACACCCCGTGCAGAGGCTGTGTGCCAGGCTCGGGCGGGCGCGCACTCGACGGACGGGTTGAGCGACTTCATGTAGCTGGGGCGGTAGGTGGCGCTGCGGTAGGGGCAGCCGCCGGTGTTGAGCGCCGGGTTGCTCGGGTACTGGATCGAGGAGTCCTCGTACACTGCGCGCGGCCGGGGTCAGCCGAGTCAGGCGCGCGCCGCTTGCAGGGGTTCTTTACAGAAGGCTACCTGCCGGGCGCTGTGCGAGCAAGCGACAAGCCCGACAGTGGTCGGCGGCTGCAGACGCGGCCTGCAGCCAGTTTCGGATCATGCAACGGTTGCGCAGCAGTCAGTGCGTGCACTATGGACAAAGCGCCACACAGCGGTCGCAGCCAGCAGCCACCCCCCAGGTTCAGTTGGCAGAGCAAGCCAATAGTGCTAGGCGGCGCTCATGCAGATTTGCACAGAGTCAGAAAACGTGCACCGAGCATCCTTGCAGGCAGCGTGCAACATGCAGTCAGCAGGGAGCTGATCCACTCAATAGCAGTGTGGTGCTGGGGCGCACGGTGGTCAAACGTGTTCGTGTAGTAGTTCAGGCCAGACAGACCCTCGGAGTTGCCGGCATCGCCAACCTGCGGGAGCCGCAAGAGCACTTGGCACAGGTTGGTGTGCTTTGCATACAGAAAAGCGCATGTCTGCTGCGCACGCAGCTGCAAGGACAGCGGCGCGACGCCAGCATGACTGCATCTGCACACAGACTGTCCAGGGAGCGCTGTGCGCACCACGATGTGCACCATGCCGCACGGGTTGGGCACGTAGTTGTACACCTGCGGCGCGGCAGCGACTTCAGCAAAGGCTTCAGTGAGGTTGGGCATTCAGGCACCACTTGCCAAGCAGCAGTCGTGCTGGAGGTCCCAAGTGTTGGATGCTCGCAGCCGCGCATGGGATCCAGGGGGAAGACGCACGAAGGCTACAGCCAACCATGGCAAGAGCGTGTGAGTCTGGGATAACGGTGGCCAGGCAGGTGGCGTACCGGGTTGGAGCGCTCGTAGCTGTGCACGTGGCCTGCAACATGCAGCACGACGATCAGTCGACAGCTGATTAGGCTGCGGCCCTGCAGCGACTCCATACAGTGTATTCACCGAGCTTGTACGACTGTGGCGCGCGAACAGCAGCACACTGGCCATTTCGCGGCTGCACTCCAAAGTGCCCGCACCTTGCATGCGTGACAGCAGGGCCATGATCAGTATCCATTCAAGGGGCTCTTGGGACGCGGGCAATGGGAGGAACTCCCAGCCTGCACATCGGTGCGTGCCCTAAGTGCTCTACCAAAGGAGCCGCCCGCGCACCGTTGTACATGATGTCCACGCCGAACTGGTACATGATGGGCTCCATGGAGACACGCATCTGCTCAAACTCCTTGAACGACGTGTCGGTGGTCACCCACGGGTTGTGCACGCCCGCCACCACCTGGCCCGCGGCGCGCTCACATGGCGGAGCTGGACCCTGGTCTTGGGGTAGGGTAGGGCAGGGTAGCCCGCAGCACGCCTGCAGGGTGAGCTGGACCCACCGTGCAGGCAGGCTGGGGCATGCATGGGCTGCGTGAGCGCGCGCCGTGCTGAAGCAGGACGCATGGCAGGCTTCCCGCTGGCGCTAGGGTGGCCGGGGCTCGCGCGGCGCACCCAGGGCGTGGTGGTACGGTTGATGCCCTGCAGGTCGTTCACCAGCCAGGTGTACTGCTCGCTGCCAACGGTGTAGTCGATGTACGGCGACAGCATGATGTTGTGCACGTTTCTGCGGTACAAGCTGCCATTCAGCCCGTATCCAGCACCGAGCTGGATGCGCGCACCACCTATTTGCGGCCCTGCTGTGATGCGCGTAAGTGTAGTAGTACCAACATGCACTCTGACGTCAGCCGGCCCACAGACTTGGCTTCTTTCTCTAGGTGTTGGGTGCATGTTGCTAGTGGCATACAGTGAAATGAGGATAGCGAAGGAAGGTGCATCGCATTCGCAGGTCCACGCATACACTGGGGTCCTTCAATGTGGGGCATGCACTGCAAGAAGGGGTCCGGGAGCAGCTGCACACCCGAAGTTGAACGAGTAGTAGTGGAAGGTCCGAGAGCCGCTGGACTCGCTGGGCACCTGCGCCCCACCGCCCAGCTCAGCCCCAGCGCTCGGCTCCAAAACCAGCATTGGCCTGGCTGCACCAAACACTGCACCTACACCCTGTACCTGGGCTCCTCACACTGGAGCAAGCATGCCATGCATGCCGAAATGCACGCCGGGGCCGCCTCGCCCGCCCACGCCAGGCCGGCGCACATCGGGGGTGCGGCAGCCCAGCGCCAGCGCGGGCCAATACAGGCAGACTGCACATGCTCGTGCATGCAGCAGTGGCAGCGGCCATTCCGTGCGGTCACCGCACTCGAAAGAGGCCCCGGAGAGCCCAAGCCTATGCTTTGGCTGCAACATATTGAGGCAGTACATGGCAGCAACCTCAGAGCTCTTGGCTGGAGAGGAGCGGTGCCTCCTTGGCTACGGCAGGGCCGTGCACGCGAAAAGCGCGGTCGCAACTGCTGCTTGGACAGCGGTGGTGGGGGGCGGGCGCGCCTTGAGGCGGGACTGGTAGGACTGGAAGACGGAGAACTGCCCGTCGGCCTGCTGCTCGATCTCGTGGTTGCTGCGCAGTGCAGCATGCCAGCCTCACACATAGGCTGATTCTGCCGCCTCGATGTGATCGGCTTTTCCTGGATGCAGAAGGGAATGCAAGCGACAAAGGCCTCCTACAGCTTCACGCGGCCGCGACCACAGCATGGAGCCTGGCCAGCTCCGGAGAACGAGACGCCAAGAGGCTCCATTTCGGCTTGCGTTGCAGCATTGGCACCCGCGAGCGAGCTTGACGGGGCGCATCACCGTGTTGCTTCGCACAGGAGGGCCAGCGGGGCTGGCATGCACATCGGGGTCTTGCACGGGCTCACCCCGGGGACGTCGCCATGGGGAAGTAGGGCAGTCCGACGCGGGACAGGAAGCGCAGCCACGCGTCCTGCACACCCCGTGCTCGCCACCTCAACACACTACAGGGCCGTGGCAGCACATTGCAACAATGACATCTGGGTATCATGCAAGAATGGCATCCAGGCACCCACAAATGTGTTTGCAAGCGATGCATGACATTGACTTGGCACGAACTCACGTGATGCTGAGAGGCTCTGAGGCACGTAGGTGGCTAGTATGCAATAAAATGGCTGATGCTCGGTGACCGGAAACATGCCCAGCATCCAAGATGGTGCGCTGCCCTGACCGGCGAGGTGAGAGCACTGCCTCTGGCAGCAACTCGGTGAGGGCCGGGGCACCAGCAGGAGGGAGCATGCTCGTGGCGTGCAGGGAGGCGCGGCGCACCCAGAGCGGCTGGTAGGTGGCGGAGCTCAGGCCCTCGCCGGCGGTGAAGACGTAGTAGGTGCCGCCGCCCGTGGCGTCGGTGTAGTTCTGCGGGATGTTGGGGTAGGAGCCGTCCGGGTTGATGTTGTCTGCGGCCACATGCCGCGGCGGCCGCACCGTCAGAGAGGGTCCTGACCCTATCTAAGGCCGCCTCGCTGCAATGGCCTGCTGTACATGCAGGCGCATATGCAGGTATGCAGGCTCACCAAACGCGCGCATGGGCATGCAGGAGGCGGCAAAGGTCTTCACACGCGGACGTCGTGCACGCACCGGCGTAGGCCATGTCACCAACGTTCAGCAGGTACGTCGGGCTCGTGCTCGTGTTGGCGTCAGCCTGCCGATGCCCGAGCGCAGGTCAGCACACGACCAGCGTTTCACCGCAGGACGCCAGGCTCAAGCACGCGCGCGCGAGCTCTGCCGTGTCACAGCAGACCGCCCCAGCTGCCCTAAACCTAACACTGTTTGCCACCTGACAAGGAATGGGCTTGCCTGTACAGCCTGAGCCGCCTGGCACAGGATGTGGCATGCAGCTGCGCAAGCAGCCAGGCCGGGGCGCGCACGTAGACGTGCTGCATGGTGGTCGACGAGTTGTACGACATGCCCAGGTCGGCGATGACCAGCACGCGCTGCGGGTAGGTGTTCGGGGCTGCGCGCCGCCGGCAGACATGTCAGGCGTTGCAGTCTGCATGAAACGCTCGCCATGCAGTCTCATTGTTGGTCAGTGCGACAGCATGCGGGCTCGTGACTGCACCTGGCACAGTAAGCGCCGTGCCACACTTGGTGAGAGAGAGCGGATAACAAGCGCGGTGAAGCCGGCGCCAGGCATTAATACTGTCCGTGAATTCTGCTAGCATGACACTCAGCTGCCCAGCATAAGCAGTGCTGGCAGAGACTCTGTCACAAAGCCGCTGGCTGTGCATGAAGCCGTAAAACCTGTCATGTCAACAACTCGCATGTTTGCCATGCCCTGCATGGCCGTGCATCAGCATGTTTACAGGGCAGGGCGGCGCCGGGGCCGCACCGGGCGGGCTGACAAAGTTGTATACGGGGCCGGTGCAGACGCCGTTGGCGTCGGACACCTGGTAGAAGTAGCGCGTGGAGAAGGACACCTGGATGACCGCGTGCGAAAGCACGGGCGAGGAGTAGTTCAGCGGCGGCGGGTTGGTGCCCTGGCGGAAGGCCGAGTAGGTGGTGTTGTAGATCTGGTTGTAGATCTGCCGGCGGCGCGCGCGCGGCGCGTCAGTGCGCGCCCGGCCACCTCTCTGAGCGCGATGGGTGAGTACGCAAGTGCGGCGCACACTGCGCAGCGACAGCATGTCATGCAGGTCGTCTCAGAATACTCCGTGGTGACTCCAAGGGCAGCTAACCTACATGCTCATGAACCAGGCTTGCCAGACGATGGAGTCACGGTTCCGGGCAGCATTAAGGCTGCCGTGCAATTGACGACAAGCACGCGGTGTGACAGGGTGCCTTGGCAGCTGTCAATTCACCAAGAACGAACCCATGAAACGCTCTGGGTACCGCACCTCCGTCTCGGCCGCGACAAAGCTCGTCAGCGTCGTCGCGCTCGTGCCGTAGCAGACCTGGGTCTTGACCTTCGCGGGGTTGTTGGTGGCAAAGTCGACGCTCGGGGTGCCGGTCGACGTCTGCCGCCCCGCAGGCAAGCAGGGTTTGAGGCCATAGACATTGCACTGACGCATGGCAGCAGGCGCATGGGTGCATGGGCTCCCAGCAGGGCTGCGACGGTACCCGGTCGCATGCGAGCATGCGGGGCCTCGTGTCACGTGCATGAGGCGTACCACGTTGTAGCCGGTCATCCACATGACGTAGTACGCGTTGGGGCCCGCAATGCCCAGGTGAACCTGCGGCACGGCCAAGCCTCTCGTGTCACAACCTGCTAGACACGAGCTGCGCGTAGTACAGCTGCCAGCCAGCACAGCGCAATGTGACTCCCAAGCAGCAGACTGTGGCATGTGGCGCAGTAACAACTGCGCAGGCTTGTGCAACCTGCAGACCCCGCTGCTACTCTTGAGCAGTGGATCCCGTGCAAACGCCCAGGTGCATGGTGCCGCTGCTGGACGAGAGTGCTAGGCAGCTTGACCATGCGGGTGCTCGTCGTGGTTCGCATGCATGCAGCTCATGATCGGCGAAGGCACGCTTGCATCATGGGACACCAAGCACAACCCCGCAGCGCACCCCCTGCGGGTCCGTCGGCGAGTACGTGTTGGCCACCAGCGGGTCCTGGCCGGCCAGCGGGCCCTCGAACAGCAGGAACCTGGCGCACCAGGGCTCACGTCAGTGGGCACGAGCTTTTGTGGTGCGCGCCGCGGCTGGTGTTCGAGCTTTCAGATGCATTAAATGCACAGCAGAGCGCCTCGCCCATTAGAAAATTGCTGGGCACAGCAGCGGGTGGGCTCCAAGGCCACAAAGCTGTGTTCCACCACGCCATAGCAGTGCAAGCTGGCTAGGTCTGGTTGCCTGCCTACTCGTGACCAACATGGACACTACAGCAGCTTGCGCAGGTTGGCTGCACCTCTGGTAGGTGCTGCCCTGCTGCGGCAGAGCGCAGGACAGGAGGCAGGTCGCAGTCTGCGGGCAACATAAGCTGGTGCGCAGGCTGCAGGCACGCACGTTGTGTTGGGTCGCAGGGTGGTGTCATAGGGCACGGTCGTCAGGCCGTTGGTGGTCGATGTCTGCGTGCACACAGTCACGCATAAGCCAGGCACAACCCAGTGAATACTGCGCAAACTTATTGAGCGCCAGGCAAAGTAGTCCCAGCTGGCAGGTCTGCACTACCTGCACTGTCCCTGCACTAGGTGCGCAATGCCACTGCGCTGCACCTGCCCTAAGCTCACGTGCGCAGGCTGGCCCCGACTCTGCCGATCGCTGATTGCAGTGTCTGCTAGCATATGCCGTACCGTGCGTTCAACACACCACGCCTGGCGACACGGCAGGCGACAGACAACGAGCTTGCTCGGCACGACGACAAGAGAAAGTAGGATGGGGCACGCACGTTCATCGCGATCTGCGTGTCCAGGAACGGCTTGGACGCCTGGGGGACCTGGCCGCTCACGCATACCGCGAGAGCCAGCACAGCGGCCACAAGGGCCAGGTTGTGCCGCATCTTGCCGGCTCTTCCTGCACAGCGGGAGCGGAGTCAATACATCTAGCTATATACAATGCTGCACACTCTGGTGCCGGGCTGTATTGCCTTGCTATACGGAGAAAGTACTGCGTATGCAACACCAAAAGACAAGCAGCAAGGACGGCAGACCTCAGCAGCCACAACTTGCTGATGCACGCACCTCTGGCACCAGGCTCTCCTCCCTGAAGCTGCTACTTTGAACCTCTTCAAATGAGCTCTGCTCTGCTGGCCTGATTCTGCTAGTTCAAGCAAATTCTTGCGTTTCTGACAAGACTGGCTAGCCTTTGAGAGACTGCCCTAGAGAAAGCGCATATGCAAGGTGCGGCGCATTTCTTGCTTATATTACCAGCCCGGGAAGCTACAACTGGACCGATAGCCATGCACCACGGCTCCGCTGTTTCAAACCCTAGAAAGGGTCGTCTGCTATAGGCATTGCCGGCATGTATGACGCATTCCGGTTCATGCCGCGCAGCAGTGCAGCAAAGTCCCTGGTGGGCTCTCCGTTGCCGGGCTCCCTGGAAATGGCATCGATAGACCTGCCAAACCCGCAGAGTCAATGCATGCCTTGGTAGTCAGCACACTGTGGGCAGACAGCCAAGCAGCAACGCGCGGCAGCACGCATCGGATGCGTTGCGTCCTCCTCTGCAGTTATTTATAGTCCGGGCGTATGGCCACCGGCTATTTCAGCCATGGCGTCAATCTGTATGCAAGGTCACATGCATGCCAGGACTGAGGTGACTCAAGAAAGGCGCGCAGGGCCTGCACCAAAGATGCCTTGCCTACCAAACGCATCCACTTCCTTACCAGCATGCATGCACAAACGTTTGCAGCCTCCCAGCTGCCACCAGCTCCCCACATGCTGTGGTCCATGCGAAACAGTCAGCAGCCGGCGCGCACCTGTTGCGCGCCTCCGGCTGCAGCAGGGCCTGCACGCAGAGCTCGGCGACGTCGGCGCGCGGGATGCTGCGCGGCGTCTCCTTCAGCAGCTCGTCATCCACGCCCAGCACCAGCTCCCGCTCCCCGCCCTGCCGAGCCCCCGGCGCTCGGGAGAGCTGAGGCGGCACTCTCGCATGTCTGCATCTGCCCTCACCTCCTCAGTCAGTGCTCTGTCGGTGATTTGCATGTCAATGCGGACACACTCGGGAGGGTGTGAGTGTGGCCGTCCATTGCCTCGCTTTCCCCTGGTGCTTAGCATGGCGCACTGGCGCATCCAGCAGGCCGCCGGGATGGATGATGGTGTAGGACGGGAAGCCGCGGCTGATGAGATACTTCTCGGCGCGCCGCTTCCAGATCAGGATGTTGCCGCCGCCGATCTTGTTCAGCCGGTTCTCTGCGTCGCAGATGCCCATCGAGGAGACCAGCACCACCTGGGGCGGCGCAGGCCATGCCGCCAGTCCGTCACACAGCAGGCCGTGTTTTCAAAAGTGCACTGCCATCGCCGGTGGTCCCGGCGTGAATGAAGCAGGTGCAGGCAGCATCAGAATGGCTTCGAGTGCAAGGTGCATGCACGGAGCTTGGCACCTGCGCTATGCATGAGTCGGCGCTGATACACACCATACACGTGTTTGCATGCTCACTCGGTCATTCAATATAATGGGTATCTCTTACTCAATGTTGAGCAGCACCCTGTGCATCTGCATGCGGCCTGCTTGCTCTGCGGCTCTGCTGCATGATCAATGGCCGGACGCTCGAGGAGCGCAGGGCGCGCCTGCTGCACGCCGCGCTCGAGCGCGACATCAATCTGAGCCTTCTGTCCCTGCCAGTCAGCCTGCTCCGGCATCTGGCCGGCCTTGAAGCCGAAGGCCGGGCGCCCGTCGGGCCCAGGCGGCCCTGTGACGACTGGCACCGCGCTCGTCGCGATCACGAGCGCCGCGGCGCCCTCACACGCCTGCGCGAGCGCGGCGCTGCCGCCGGCAACGACGTCGCCGGCAAATAGGCAGCCGGCCGGCGCTCCGAGCTCGCCCGCAAGCGCCTTTGCGCCCTGCCGCGCGCCACGTGAGGCTGAGGTGCTGAGCCTGATGCCAACATCTGTTGTGTATCACTTTGCGCCGGAACTCCATATTCATACAGGCCAGTGCCACACCATAGTATTTTAGTCCAGCAAACAGCCAGCCAGCGAGTGCTCTGAGCCAGCCAGAGTGCACCTTGTGCCCTGGCGTAACGCGACTTGAGAATAAACTCGAGCGTATGGCTAACCACGCAGGTGCGGCGTCTTGGCAGTGGCTTGCCACGGACAAGAGCTGCAATGCTGCCTACAACAACATTGATGTGGCTGGGGGCGCCATGCATGTGCTGGGGGCGCCCCGAGATTGCTTATGAGCGCCGCTAGGGTCATGGGCTTGCTGGGCTTCCTGACCACACCCTAGCCACGTGATACAGCAGCCTCTGCGCTACATTTCGCTGACCTACTGAGGCAGCGAGCCGCGCCTACAGAGCTTGAGCCCAGCTACGCGGCACACCACATGGCAGGTCGTCTGCGTGTTCGGGCGGCTTCAGTGGAGGCAGGACGTCACCTCCTCCGTGCGGACCAGGCCGCGCGCTTCAAAGTGGTCCTGACGCGAGAGCAGCTTCTGCAGCACGAGCTTGCCTGTCCGGCCGCCCGCGCCTGTCACCAGCACCTACTCCCGGGAGTGCCACTCAAGCTTGTTCACCCATTGAGAAGCAGGACAGGCGCAGCGCATATCAACAGAGGGACACGGGGGCCGCGCACTGTTTGCTTATCAGCAGCCAAGACCATGAGGGCGCTTCGGCCCCCCGAACTCGCTTCCTTGCCTCTGCGATGCTTGTTGGCGCCTGAGAATGGCTGTTGTTGCCGGATGCGCACAAGTACGCCCAAGTGTGCCTGGCCAGGTCCAATCTAGTTATGTTCAAGTTGCTGCTGTGGGTAAGTGCTGGCAGAACAAGTGCAGAAGAGCTCTGATGGCACTCCATGTCTGCAAACGTTCGGACGCAGGATAGAGTTACCTGCGACGAGGCGTCTGCCCTGAACACGAAGCGTGTACGGGGCCCAGAAGCCGCGAGGGAGGCCGCGTGCTGCATCTCAGTATGCTATTACAAGGCTGGTCCGAACTTGGGGGATGTATGAAAAGTAAACCCGCCAATCCAGGTAGGGCATGTGCACGTGCCGGCTTTGGTGCTAAATCCACCAGACTGTGGGGTAGGCCCAGTGCTCCTCGAATGGCGGCGCTGGAGGCCATCAGGTGGCGGCGCGGGCCTCCCGCAAGCCTGCAGCTCCTGGACCAGCGGCTGCTGCCCCTGCAGACTGTGTTTGCAGACATTGACGGACCTGAGGCTGCATGGAAAGCCATCAAGGCGCGCTGCTGCACAGGATGCCCATCAAGCTTGCTCAGTGCCTGCTGCAAAAACGGTGCCATGCCACGTGCACAAATTATCGTGGGAAAGCACGAGTTTTGCTCGCCATATTTCAATGCAAGGGGGCTCACTGTTGTGTGCCGGCAGGATATGGCCGTTCGAGGGGCGCCTGCAATTGCCATTGCAGCCGCACTTGCGCTGGCTGCGGACCTGGTGAATGCAGGCGGCGGGAAGCAGTTTGCATCCGCCGCTGACGTTGCTCACCACGTCAAGGAGCAGATGGCATACCTCGTGACAAGGTGCGCCGCCTGCAGAGTGCTGCAAGCACGCGCCAGCCTCCCAGTGCGGTTTCTTACACTGCAGGACTGATACTGGTTCGCCAGAGTACCACCGTCTTGTGCCGGTGCACGCGTGGTGTTGACCACATACGAGCCACCCGGCGGTCAGCGTGTGGCACAAGTCCAGGTGCATTGCAAATGTGACCACCAGCGTTTGCACTTGATAGCTAGTACTTGAGCACCCCTTTTCTGACGCTCTTTATTGCGCGACAGCCGACCTACTGCCGTCAACCTGGCCATAGCGGAGCAGCAGCTAAACGCCCTGGCAGCGCGAGCGGCGGCCTTGTCCGGCGCCACAGCCGCCAGCGTTGCAGAATCGGTCGTGGATGCCTGTCAGGCGATGCTGAGCGACGACGTGGCAGGAAATAAGGTGCGTGCTGCTTGCACCAATAGGTGGCTTGCCATGGTTCATGCCTGTGCGCTGGCTTCCAAGCGGCTTGGTTGTTGCTCAAAATTGGTGAGGGTCCTCCGGATAGCTAAGTGCTCTTCCATTTTTGGATCATTGCAGCACTTCGTGTGATGCACATGTGCCAGCGCTTGCTTTCTCACATGCAGTAGCAAACAGACAGCGTTGCACCCCCTCCAATGATGAGTTGATATAACGTTTCACTTAGCATGTGCGGGAGATCCTGGCTAGCACATGCATGCACAGGATGGTGACCACCCAATCTGGTTACACCAAGTCTGGGGGGACTGGTGGGCCGTGAAAAAGCTGCGCCAGGTGGTATGGTACCAGCCGACCACCTGCGGCTGACAGGGTGTGCTAGATAGGCATGACAGACAGCACGCAGCTGGAGCCTTGTTCCTGTGCATGCGATGGGCAACACACTGGCGGTCCAGGTTGAGCTGGCGGCGAGCAAGCAAGCGCGTAACACCTTTGGCCTGGGTCCGCAGCCAGCGTCTCTAATCGCTGTGCGTCATCACGGAACACTTTAATTTAACAGTACAATGGACTGATGGGCTCCCTGCGCATTCAGGCGATGGGCAATTTTGGCGCCACGGCGATCCTGGCGGAGCTCGCGGCGCGCGGGCGGCCGGGCGGCGGGCGCGTGCGCGCGCTGACGCACTGCAACACGGGCAGCCTGGCCACGGCCGCGTACGGCACCGCGCTCGGCGTCGTACGCGCGCTTGCGCAGCGCGGCGCGCTCGAGCGCGCTTTCTGTACTGAGACGCGGCCGTACAACCAGGGTGCGGCCGGGCGTAGCAAAGTGGTGTGAGAGCAGAATGAAGTCCGCACGTTGTGTCAGCATTTGACCATGCTCTAGTGGTGCTCTCTGGTGGTGGATGTGCAGCTACACGTGCACGGCGTGTGCTTGTATATCCAGCGACAGGGGATCTGGCCTGTGGCTGACCGCAACATGTTGCTGCACCTGCTGTGCGTGACATGACCGCTGCGTGCCAGGCAGGCTTGCAGCTAATTGTGTGCAAGCTGATGCATGATCGCCTGTGCCAATACAACTCCTGGCCAGTATGGGCTTCTCCTTACACGGGCGTGCGCGTTAAAATATCACATAGAATGCATAAGCATTGGAGGCAACCGCAAACCAGTCGCGTTGAGGCTCTTGTATACTCTGATCGCACGGGTTGACAGTGTTTCGCCCTCACACATAAATCAGCATGCTGCACATTCGCGCGCATGCGTGTCTGCGCGTGCGCGCACAGACACGCGCGCCGCGCGCGCAGGCTCGCGGCTGACCGCGTACGAGCTGGTGCACGACGGTCTGCCGGCCACGCTGGTCGCCGACAGCGCGGCCGGCGCGCTGCTGGCGGCCGGGCGCGTGGACGCGGTCGTCACCGGCGCCGACCGCGTGGCCGCCAATGGCGACACCGCCAACAAGATCGGCACGCTCTCGCTGGCGGTCAACGCGGCGCGCTGCGGGCGCGGGCCCGCTCTGCACCTACCCTAATCCACCCTGCACCTACCCTACCCTACCTTGCATGCGCGCACGGACGCGGGGCGGCGGCAGGCCGCGGCGACCGCCTGGCCGCTGCCGCGTGACAGCCACAGCCGAGCGGGCGCCGGCGAGCGTTGACGCTGGCCGGCTGTGCCTGCGGTGTTTTGCAGGCAGCATCTGGCCGCGTGGTGTCGCACATGGCGGTTCTAAGGTGCTGCCGCGGGCGGCCGGGCGCTGATTCCGTTTCTGATATGTGCGTGCCGCACGGCGGGCTGGCGAGGCCAGGCGCTTGTGCAGAGGCGGGCGGCCCTCCAAGCCGGGCGGGCTCATGACGGGCCGCGCGCGGCATAGGGTGCCGTTCTACATCGCGGCGCCCACGCAGACGCTGGACCCGAGCATGCCCGACGGCACTCGGATACCCATCGAGGAGCGCGCGGCGGAGGAGCTGACGCACTTCCAGGGCCGCCAGGTGGCCGCGCCGGGCATCGAGGTGCGGGCGCGGCGGGTGCCCTGGGCGAAGTGCAACCCCCGCACGCTTTCAGGCATGCCGGTTTCCAGGACCGGGAACCACTCGGGCACTGATTCCTCTTCAGTGAGTCAGGTATGAGGCACCAGAGGGAGCTGAGCTCGGGACGTTTGCATGGCCGCTTTGAGCGGCCGGCTAGCTCGTAGAGCTCGTAGAGCTCTGAGCGGCCGTCTGGCTCGCAGCCTGGCCCCCCATGTCCCTGAAGTTTATGCTGCATGAGTGGCCGCAGGCGGCTGCGCTGCGGCCTTGTCGGCGTCGCGCTCCTGCTCGGGTCTCCCATGCGATAAGCAGAGAGCTGCATGTGGAGGGCACGGTGTCCTCCACCCTTGCATGCGCCCGCTCGTGGCCATGCTTGCTGGCCAGTCACGTGCAGGCCCTATCCTGCCCCACGCGCTGCATGCTTTTGAAATACGAGGAGCCGGGACGCCCGGCGCCGGCAGGTGTGGAACCCGGGCTTTGACGTGACGCCCGCGGAGCTCATCCAGGGCATCATCACCGAGCGCGGCGTCATCGAGCGCGGCCCCGGCGGCGCGTTCGATGTGCGCGGGTTCATGGCTGCGCATGGGCTGCTGCCGGACGCGCAGGGTGCGCCTGCGCCTGCTGCGGCGTAGGGAGGCTCCGGGTCGGGCGCTCCTAGCACAGGGTGTGCCGCGGGCGTTCAGCAGTGGCCGCAGCACATGCAAGAGTGGTGGATATTGTGTAGATGGTTCTGTGAGTCTAGCAGGCTCCAGGGGAGTAGGCATGCATGCTACGCTGCTATTCGGTAAGCACAAACGCCCCTTCTGGCTGCAGGTCTGCCTGGTCAATAGCACATTGGCATCATGAGCATAATATTAATTGCAACCCGTTGTTGGTGATGTTCTTCGTCAAGGCTGACATGCCTTTGCTGTTGATAAGTGCTGGGGCACAGAACTATCTAATGTGCTTGTGCAGCTTGTGCTGTGGCGGACCGGCCTCATTGACGTGCTATTATAAGTTTCGGCCTCCTTCGTGAGTACTCCGGGCAATCTCCCAGCCCGCAGCACTTCCATTCGGACGGCCACAGCAATGCCCGGCCAGCTTATCTCTGTGCAGGCAGCTCACGGCCTGCTCAGCCATGTGCGGCCCGGCACACACCAGCTTCATGGGAGCCATTTGCTTGCACAGCCCCGCTTCAGTGCGTGGCCTGGGTCGATCGAACTCACTGCTGTGCTCTGGCAGCCTCGCTTGCCTGATCCGGCCTGCATTGCACGCACATTTTTGTTGAGTTCCTCACACGTGAAAGTTGTGGTGCGTACATGGACAGCGTGTCTGCAGAACTGCAGCACCGTCACCGAGCCCGTGAGGTCTTGGAGCTGCCAGGCGGCGCGGGTGCCGCCCGGGGCCCAGGGAGCAGGATGCTGAGGGCGTGCAGGGTGAGGTACAGAGTAGGCTAGCCTGAGACGCCAGAGCCGCCAGGCGGCGCGCAGGAGCCGGCCAGCACGATCCCGGGCTTCAGGGCGCTGGATGCTGAGGGCGTGCGGGAGTTCCTGGCGTCCGACCCGGAGCTCGCGCACCGCGTCGGCCCTCCGGGGTCTGAAGCTGGTTGGCGGGTGTGCTTGCCACTGGCAGCACGGCAGCTGCCTGCGCCCGTTTGCTTGTGCGGTCTGAGCAGGATAGTTGGCAAGTGTTGCCCTGCATATTTATGTGCAGTACGCTGCAAAGCAGTGGTTATGAGACTTGCACAATACAGACTGCCTGATATGAAGCAACACTGGACGGTCATGCACACAAAGGGTTAGCATGCAGCTTGCAGACATGCCGGCATGCAAGGGCCCATCCTGAGTCATGACATCGGTGGTTACCGGGCTTTTGAGCGCGCGGCCAGGTGCGCGAGGTGGGCGACGGGAATATAAACTACGTGTACATCGTGGAGGGCCCCTCGGGCGGCCTGGTGGTCAAGCAGGGGCTGCCCTTCATCCGCATCGCGCGCAACTGGGCGCTCACGCAGGTAGCCCCACTCACCCGGGCATCCCCCAGGTGGCCAGGCATGAGCGCAGCGCTGGTGCAGTCGGACGTGCTGATAAAAATTTTGCTTTGCCAGGAGCGCTACAATGCAATGCATGGGGCGCCAGCGCTCTGCATATTTTGTCTGGGATGCCTGGCTGCAAGGCAGGGCAGGGCGCCAGGCTTGACAGGTGTCTGTGTAAGATCGCATCGTAAGCAAAATGCAATGTGGTAGGTAGAGGCATCAGGTCCAAGCCCAGCATGCATCGCTAATGCCCTATGCTGCCGACCGGTCAGGCCAGCGCTTTCTCTCGCCCGAGTCCCAGCATGCACCAGCACAGCTCTCGGCCAGCTGATCCCGGCCCTGTGGCGCAGGAGCGCGCGCGCTTCGAGGCGGACGCGCTGCGCGAGCAGGCGCGGCATGCACCCGCGCACGTGCCCGCCGTGCACCGCTTCGACGCGCAGCTGGCGCTGATCGTGATGGAGTTCCTGCCGCCGCCGGCGGTCATCGCGCGCGGCCTGCTCAACGCGGGTGCCGTGCTGCCGGCGCTGCCGCAGCACGTGGCGGGCTTCATGGCTGCCACGCTGTTCCACACGTCCCTGTTCGCGCTCGACTCTACGAGCTGGCGGTGCGTACATTGCACATGCTGCGCCTGTGCTTGCTGCGCCGGGCGCAGCCAGGTTGCCGGTGCAGGGCCCATGGCGACAGGTATGCAAGCACATGCGTGACGCGCGCGCGCCTTGTAGCTGGGCGTGCGCCGGCCCGACGCTTGGGCGCCTGCAGAGCGCTTTGTGCACCGCGCTGCCTGATACAACAGGTACACTGCTTGAGAATCTGCCCTCCGCCGCGCACCATCCACCATACCAGAGCAGCCACACCCTCCGCATGCCCCAGGTTGCAGGCCCCTGTCAGCGTCCGCGCGCGCGCGCGCAGGCGGCAGGCCGCGCGCTTCCAGAACGACGCGATGTGCCGGCTGACGGAGCAGGTCGTGTTCAGCGACCCCTACCACGCCGCGCCCGTCAACCGGCACACCAGCCCGCAGCTGGACGCCGAGGCGGCCGCGCTGCGCGCGGACGCGCCGGCCAAGGCCGCGGCCGCCGCGCTGAAGGTGCGGCGCTGCATCCTGTCTGCCGAGCGGTGCTGTCTGGGTAGCAGACCAGCTGCCGCACGCGCCCTTGGTGCTGGCTGCGCTCGTGCCTGCCAGGGCGATTTCATCTTGGCAGTGTGATGTGCTTGTGGCAGGAGCGAGTGCTGGGCACTGAACTGCAAGAGCTCGGTGCTGCTGGGGCTGCCAGACAAGGCTCGAGAGGCGACTTGCATGATGAGAGGCGTCACTCGCGCAGGCAAGGTTCTGTGAACGGCAGCAGGCGCTGCTGCACGGCGACCTGCACACCGGCTCAATCATGGCCACGCAGGTTCGGGCCCTGTCCTAGCTTGCAACATGCTGCAGGCTCATGGTCTCTGCTGCTGACACGACGGAAGTGCATTCACTTCCGCTTTGTGTCAGCAGTATCAGTAGTGTCGTCTCGGTGTTCAAAGAGGTGCGATCATCCGCATGAAGGCCGTGCATGCACATTAGCGCGCGCCCTCGCTCGCCCTCGTCCTCTGCTCAGCAAGCTCACAGCTCGCACATGTACTGTGTTGCATCTTGCACTGCAATGCAAGCTGCCGTAGAGAAAGGTAGCAAGGCATGTGCCGCCGGCTCGCCAGGCGACCACGCACATGATCGACGCCGAGTTCGCGTGCATGGGCCCCATCGCGTTTGACGTCGGCAAGATGGTCGGCAACCTGCTGCTCGCCTTCTTCGCGGCCGACGGCCTCGCGTGCGCGGCCGAGCCGCGCCACGCGCAGCGGCGCTGGCTGCTGGAGGCGCGTCGGCCTCCCGTGAGCCTGCGGCGCGTTGCGACGACCGCGTGCATGTTGCTCAAACCATCGTGTGCTGTGGTGGTGTGCGTCAAGGAGAGGCTGGCTGGCACCCAGCCGCTCGCCTCTTCCTTGCCGTTGATGCACGGCTCGCGCCCGCAGTAGCGCCGGGCCCAGCGGCAGCGGCGCTGGCTGCAGGGGGCGTGTTCCGCATTCCGGACCCAGCTGCGCCGCATTTCACCAGCTGAAGCTTTGCCACATGGAGCTCAGCACAAACCCACGGCATGCGGGCAATGCAGCGGGCCCGGCTCAAGTGCAGAGGCACGCTGAGCCGCAGGGCCCTGCGGGGCTTTACCGCTTTCAGGGCGCGCTCTGACGGCAGCGGCCGCGCATGCGGCAGGCAGTGCAGGAGATGTACCGCGCATTTACTGAGACCTTCACGGGCTTGTGGACGAGGGCGGCCGAGGGGGGCTCGGCCGGCGACCTGTGTCCGGACGACATCTTTGGACGGGCCGCGGCCGACGGCGCAGCCGCCCTGCGGGTGATGTCTGCGCCGCACCGAGGCTTGCAAGCTCCTTTACTTCTGCATGCATAGACATCTGTGCGTAAGTTGGCCAGAGGTTCCTCCAGCCTGTCCAGAAGTGCACACGGGGCTGCTTTGGAGGACGCTTAAAGAGCGTGGGGCCGCATGCCGCCGACGGGCCTGCCTGCGCCAAACCAACACCCGGCGCCGGCCGCCAGCACTCTTGCGCGCTGCACAGGACGCACGGTGCAGGGTGCCCCCATGCTGACGCGTCTGGTGGATGCTGGCGCGGCGCAGGCGGCGCAGGCGGCGTTCCTGCGCGAGCTGCTGCCGGATGCGCTGGGCTTTGCGGGGGCGGTCATGACGCGCCGCATTGTCGGCATCGCGCACGTGGCGGACATGGAGAGCATCGCAGACCCGGACACCAGGTGCGAGCGGCTCTAGGGCCTGCAGCCGCAAGCGAGCGACCGGAAGCACGTAGCGCAGGCTGACAGTCTCCATGATGGTCGGCCATTTTGGCGCC
>JAABUV010000430.1_pt1 | contig 63180 bp, 63 predicted proteins | sample 5559971 | NCBI WGS metagenome assembly JAABUV01 (sample SAMN10711881, study PRJNA513362) | rock metagenome | isolation source: Antarctica rocks | place: Antarctica: Victoria Land, Knobhead nord | collected 2015-12-19 | reverse complement strand
TACTAATCTATACTAGTTTTTATAGAATTAATCTTAAGATTTCCTTACCTAATAATATATAGGTTAGATAGTTAGATTTAGTAGAAAGAAAGCTTAAGACCTAGCGTTAGAGGCTATTCCTAATTAGAATCTATATAACTCTATACTTATACTATATACCTACTAATACTATATATATCCTTATAGGCCTATAATAACCTAAACATACATCTAATCTCGCTTCGAGATGGCGACCCTCTAGTCCCCAATGCGTTAGCTCCCGCTCGTGTGAAGGGGCCTAGCCAGTATCACTACCACAAGGATATCTCCACCACTCAAGTAATGCCCAAGACATCAATAGTCATATCATTACAATGCATCTCCCCCACCACCGCCCTCACATCCCCTTCTTCCGCATCTTCTACTCGTCGACCTTTACCGCACTCCTCCTCGTCCTCGGTGCCGCCATCCTCATCACCCCCGGCGACCACATCTACCAATCCTTCCGAGCGCAACAAATCCTTCACATCTTCATCATCGCCGGCGTCTACGTGTTGACCGCCATAGTGGCACTGCTCATCTACGGCGGACGTATGTACAAGACGCGGAGCGCTCTGGCGGGCATACCGCGTGATTGGAGCGGGACGGAGGGAAGGGTGATGGGGAGGAGGTTGGGGAAAGTGGGGAGGGTGATTCAAGGTGGATTAGAGAACAGTGCGTGGATTGCGTATGAAGCGCGGCCGCGGGACCTCAGGGCGGAAAAGTCCGAGAGAGACGTCGGTAAAAAGCATAAATTTAGTAGGCATTCGACGGGGCAGCAGGAGCGAGAGTACGTGCAGCCGGCTTGGGGTACCATATCGCACCCCGGCTGGTCGTCGCCGTCATCGCCTGATCTGCCAAACCTGCATTACGAACCCGTCATCCTCGAGCTACCGCACCTCATCGAAGCCAAAGCCGTCTCCCTTGCTCCCCCAGACCCTCTCTGCCCTCCAGAGCTTACCCCAGACTCATCCGAGCCACCACTTCCAGATCCTCCAGCCGTAGAGCTCCTACAACGCCCAGCGTCAACAGGTCTTCGCGACTACATCGCCCACCTCACAACCCTCAACGTGATCACACCACCCGAACTCGGCACAGAATTCCTCACGATCTACGAACAAGCAAGATTTTCGGGAGAGGAGCTGAACGAGATCGAATTTCGAGGTCTCATGAGCGTATTCGCAGAGATACTCCGAAACATGGTGCCCCTGGCGCCAATCATCGTGGAGACATTACACGCTACGGAGACAGAAGAGGAGGAGATAATATCGCAGGGTAGTGCCGACGGCCAAAGCTTTGCCACGAACGACACGGTCGAACACACCCCCATGCCAGAAGAATGGGTATCCGCACGCCCCGACGTCTGGACATCGTCCTCCTCGAACAGCAGCGAAGGAGCCAGGAGCGAGGACGGGACCATCCACACGGCGCCTTCGAGACCAAATGCCAGGAGAAATGATTCGGCGCTTTCGCAAGCGACGAGAGCGAGTCAGAGGAGGGGGGTACATACCCCTAGTCTAGTCTCTCTGAGGAGGATGAGAAGCGGGACTACGTCTAGCGGATACTCTGGGATGTCGGCTGCTGGGAGCGTCATCAGGCTGGTTGATGCGAAGTCGCCGTTGGATTTGCCGTACGAGTATGTCTCGGCGGATGAGAGGGCTTAGCTGAATGTTGTTTACATATTTGGACTTTCCCTATTTTATCGACGCGTTTCAGCGAGGCGTTCGGGGTGGGATATTGGATACCCTGGGTTCATTATATGCAGTTCCGAATAAGCAGCTTGGAAACTGCGAAGCAATCTACTCTATTGTCATCAATCATCAATGCTAAATCTAAATCTATAATCTACCAGCTCACCAGTCCCTTCGCTCTATCGAAGCCTCCCCTCAGCTGCCTCTCAGGCTTGACAACCTTGCCCTGCAGGACAGTATACTTGATGATACCCTCACAGTCCTCGGGCCTCACCCGCGCAAGCCATATACACTGCGCTCCCTCTCCCAAGCTACTTTGCTCGACTTTACCCCTGCTAGCTGTAGAACCATCTACACCCTCCATAGCCTCTCCATTCTGCTCTTTCTGCACAGCATCCGCCCTCCGATAGACCATTATATTCGCCGAGAACTTATGCCCCCCAACATGACTGATGAAATATATTCCCACACCACCAGGCCGCTGGTCGTGTTGGTCCCTGTACAAGCCCAGAGGTCTGAGAAGTCTTTCGAACTCTCGCTTGAGCAATGGTGCGGATTGGCCGCATCTGGCGTCGCGCGTGCGTTGGGAACACATCAGGATGATGTACTTATGGGGACAAGGCCGGATTTCGAATGGACTCGATTCTCTTGAGTTCTCAGGTGATGGGGTAGGCGTTGGGACGAGGAGAGGGGTGGTGGTGGTTGGGGCGGTGGAGATATGGTGGTTGATTAGCTGTGGTACAGAGAGTGGAGTGACATTGTCGATGAAGGTGAAGGCTGGTAAGAGGAGTATGGTCGTTGGGCGAGACGGCGGAGGTTCTGAGCTGTGGTCCGAAGGTAGAGGCATGTTGGAGGCGGACAGCATGAGCTTCTACATATCTCCATCAGCAATCACTCTTGCTGAATTGGTGGGGAATGATGCTCACCCCATTACTAGGCTCAACCTTGCAGTCCCTCACAGCCTCCATCACGCTCCCCTTCTCATCGCTAACATCTTTCATCCAATCCGTCTTACCCGTGGCGACGACCATGTGCGTCGCCCAGCCGTTGACATGCCCATAGAGCTTTTCCTCTTCATCAATCTTGAAGCCTTTTGGGTATTGGATCTCGCAGGTCGCGCAGTCGTGAGCGCAATCTTCGCCGTCGACTGCCGGGTCAACTTTTGGAAAGATAAAACCCTTCGATTGGGAGAGAGAGTCTGTGGATGCTTTGGGTGTGAGGAAAGCTTTGCCTTTGGCGATAGCGGACTGCAGTAACATCTTGTTACCTTATTCTAGATGGGTGCACAACGGGATGGATTCATCGACTGGAGAAATAGCGATCCGGGATCTCGCGGGATTGGGATGGAGGCAAAACATGCCGATACAGACATGTCGGAGGAGGAATACATCCAGGGTTAGAGCTGTTCTTCATATTGAGGAAATACCAAGCTGTGTGGATCTACGAGTGCTTCGTTGCCTCAGTACCTCAGACGTGCCATTGATTGGCCAGCAAGCTGGTCGCTAAGCCCCTTCGGGTTAGTAAGGCTGACTACGCAGCAGGAGGGCGGCACGTCTGAGCGTAAACTTCTGTAATTTTGCCAGATATCCTGTTTTTTAGTGACGCGCCATATAAACTTTTCGCTTATTAATAAAATTCATTAATATTTAACTTCACGACGTAATAGTATAGAATTCCACTATATAAATACTAGCTACCTTAATACCCCGATCGTACTCTTACTTCTTCTAATTCTAACTAGCCTACTTTCAGCCTAATCTGCCCCCGATAAACCGTCCGTAACGCTGTCGCCGTCTATTAACTCCAAATTTCCAAAAATCCTAGTAGCTAGCTAGCGACAACGATAATAGGCTAGCTCATTTTTCCAGCGGTCGGTAGGTCGGATAGGGTATCTAAGGTACCGGAGCATGCGTATCTAATATATAGGGTACTTAATATGGGTAATCTTAGTACTATAGCTGTTTTATATTACGACCCGTCGTCTTCTAACTAGAAGGCTCCGGAGTCTAGGTAGATCTCGTAGAGAGGAGTGTTAAGGACTAAGGTAAATAGGCTTCGTACTAAACTAGTCTAATACAGGTGAAGTATTATATTTAGTATCTAGGAGATATCTAGGTTAATAATATAAGTTAAGCACGAAGCTCCTATTTAAGGGAAAGATCACGCTTTTTATATAGATATAGGAAAGTCTATACTCGTACTAGTCGCCAGTAATCGACCTGTGTCGATTAGAGCGATCAGGTCGAGCGGTCGCTTGACCCGTCGCGTCAAGGCACGTTCGACTTTAGTAAGCGCCTATAGCGTCTGCTAAGGCTCTACTACCAAGGTTGTAATATTACCCCTTATCCCCTAAACCTTTATCCTAAAGGTTAGATAAATATTTATACCGTCTCGTCCGTAGTAACGCCGTACTAAGCTATCGGATCGAGTGGCTTATAAGGGAGTAATTATAATAGTATCGTGTCTATAATACGCAAGATCTTAAAAGGAGTATCGGGTATCTTCTCTTTCTTAAAGGTACGCGGAATATATTCGGCTCGGAAAATAATACGAACCGGCCGTACCTATTATCTACTTCTCTAGTATTAATAAAGCTATAAAGAAGCTTAAACGTAAAGAGATAGAGATAGAGGTAGCGTAGGAGGCCGCTAACGAAATCGCTTATTAAAAATAAACGAAGCTGAAACGCCTTCGTTAATAAAAGCGCTTCCTAAAAGAACGAGAATAACGGATATTCGATAAGGGTCTTAATGATATTAAGGAGCTAGAACGCCTAGAAGAGCTTAAGAAGGCCGGTAATATTAAACGGGCACTTACAGAGTATCCTACTTTCTTAGAATTCGAGGGTTCTAGAACTCTTTCGCCTGGAGCTCTCGAGTGGATCGCTTAGGGTGTGTCTGGGTTTAGTAATACTACTAGAGGAGCTCTTAATAGTTCGTAAGATTCGTAACTAGTTCCTAGGTATTTTCTAAGTCCTCGTATCCTTTCCATTTTACTAGGTAACTCTAACCTCTTTATAATAGAATCCTTTCGGCTTCAAATTCATTCTCTTCTTCTATCTAGAAGTAGAAGGTTTCTTATAAAGGCGTGTTAGGGTCTACTAGTTCTAATATCGAGATATGGAATACTAGGTAGATTTTAGCGTCGGGTAGAAGCTGTAATTTATAGTTAACAGGCCCTTTATTTTTAATAACTAAAAATGGTCCGACTTTAATATAGTCTAGTTTCCTACTTAGTCTTATACCTTTTAAATTTTTTATAAGGAGATATACTTTATCCCCCTTCTTTAGCTAAGGACCTAATTTTCTTTTCTTATTTACTAACTTCTTTATAGTAGTATTAGCCTCGCTAATCTTGTACTATATATCTTTATATAAGCTTTTCATATTAGAAGTTAATACTAAGGCTTTCTTAGTATCTAGTCCTTGTTAAGGATCTAGGAATAGATTTATATATCGACCGTAGTTTATAAAAAACGGTAATAGCCTTGTTATATCTAATCGTTTATCGTTATATACTAATTATGCTATTAGGAGTAGTGTAACCTAATTATTTTATCTTTTATTAATATAGTACCTAAGGTATACTTCTATCGTCTAGTTAGTACGTTTAGTCTATCTATCCGTCTAAGGGTAATAGGCTATCGATATTCGTAGTTTAGTTCTAATCGACGCGATTAAAGTCTTCTAATAGTTTAATATAAAGAGCTTATCTCTATTTAAAGTTATTAATTCCGGTATACTATAATCTCTAATTAGTCTATCTAATAAAATAAATCCAAGCTAACTAGCGTTATAAGATTCTTTATATAGAATTATAATGGCGTACTTAGTAAGTTTATCGATGATAACTATTATTAAGTCGTACTTATCGTTAGTTACCGGGTTAACTAGCTAAGGTAGTTTTATAATAAAGTCTATCATAACATCTTTTTATAGTATATCTAGAACTTCGGTAAACTAAATCTATTTATACTTAGTATATCTTATAGATTTATTCTACTAGTAGCATATATATTCCTTGATATATTACTCGACTAACGCTCGCAGGTTTAGTACGGCGTATACTCTCTAAATAAGTTCTAACGTTTTAGATACTCCTAGATATCCTAGCAAAGGATTATTATAGTAATCCCTAATTACTTCTTCCGTTACTTTTAGTAGTAAGTATAGCTTCTACTTATATAGTAATAGGTCCCGGTTAGGCTATTCCTTCCTAAGTTATCCGGCTAGTTTATTATTCTTATATACTTCCTTTAAATCGGGAATTATATATATCGTAACTCGTATAGTCGTAGCTAGGTTCTTTACTAGTACTAACGATCTATTATTCTCTTATTTTAAGATAAGTTAAATCGTAACGTCTTTTATTTATATATAGTTAGATCGTCTACTTAAAGCGTCTGCTCGTCTATTATCTTTCCCTAGGGTATACTAAATTTTAAACTTATATTATCTAAGGAGTTTAGACTATCGAACTTATTATTAATTCAACTCTTTTATAATTATAAAACCTACTAAGTTCTTATAATTAGTAAAGATAGTAAGTTCTAAATAACTTTCGGTATATACTCTCTAATACTACAGAGAATAGACGACTACTAGAAGCTCCTTGTCGTGTATATTATAATTCTATTCTACTGGAGTTATTTTACGTAAGTAGTATACTACTAGATACTACTTGCCGTCTTTCTATTAATAGAGGCATGCTCCTATTATAAGATCCGAAGCATCTATCTTAATACGTACTAGTTCTCTATTTCGAAACGTATAGAGTACTAGAGGATCTATATAGGCTTGCTTAAGTTTATTAAATACTTTCTTCTAATTAGTATCCCATCGAAATCCCGTATCTTTTTTAGTGATTTCCGTTAGTAGCAAGGCCTTCTTAGAGTAGCCTTCTATAAAACGTCTATTAAAGTTAGCGAATCCTAAGAATCCTTATACCGATTTAATATCGTGTAGTATAGGCTATTCCTATATAGCCTGAATCTTCTTAGGGCTTATACGAACGCCTTTAGTTATTACTATAAACCCTAAGAACTTAACTAAGGTCTTATAAAACTCGTATTTCTCTAGTTTTAAGAGGAGTCTAGCTTGTAATAAGCATGTTAATATATCTTATATATAAGGGATATATTCCTCGAGAGTCTCAGAGTAAATTAATATATTATCGAGGTATATAATTATTATAAGATCTAAATAAGCTCGTATAATATTATTAACTAATACCTAGTAGGTTACTAGTACGTTAGTAAGACTAAACGGCATGACTAGGTACTCGTAATATCTATATCAAGTCCTAAATACTATTTTCCATTTATTACCTTCTTTTATTCGAATTAAGTTATACGCTCCTCGAAGATCTAACTTTATAAAGATCTTTACTTTAGCTAGCCGATCCTACAGCTCGCTAATATTTAGTAGCGGGTAATAATTCTTAATCGTTATATTATTTAACTTTTAATAGTCTACGTACAGCTGTAGTAACCCGTCTTTCTTCTTCGCGAAGAGTATCGGATATCCTGCTAGTAATTTAGATTCTTGAATAAATCCCTTTTTTAGGTTCTTATCAAGGTACCCGCGTAGTATTATAAGTTCCTTTTTAGATAACGTATAAATAGGTCTAAACGTTAGTTCCTTTCCTAGTTTAAGTTTAATCTTATAATCCTAAGGTTAGTATTTAGGTAGAGCTTTCGCTATTATCTCTTTTATAAAGAGGCGTTTCTATCTTTAATACTCTTATAAGATATTAGGAGTACTATTAGTTACTTTAAGAACTCTAACTTATTAACCTAGCGGACCGCTACTAGTATCTATTAAGTCGGATCCTTATATTTTAAGGTCATCCTTATTTGAAATTAAGGTAATATATACCTTAACTATTCTCTAGTTTAATTTCTTATCTACCGTCATCTACTATCGACGTGTAGGTTAGAATCTAGTAATATCGCTAGTTCTCTTAAACTTAAGTACTTTTCTTCTCTAGTTAATTGCTAGGTTATACTTTTCTAACTAAGGCATGCCTAATATAATATAATAGGTAGCTATCCTTATAATATTAAAGGATATTTCCTTATAGTATCATTGAATTATAAATGGTAGCGAGGTTATCTCCTTATCTACACTTCCTTTTAATAGCGTTAACCCGTCGGCTATTCGTAAGTTATATAGATCCTTCTTCCTCCGCGTTAGTAGGCCTACTAACCGTACTAGTACTTCGGAGATAAAGTTTCTAGATACCCCGGAGTCTATTATTACTATAGTCCGCTAACTATCTATTTTAACCGGTACGTTTATATATATTACATAGTTCGTTGAATATAGCTAATATATTTCTAGGGTAAGGATATTAATCTCCTTATACTTCCCCTTAATACAAGGGATTACTCTTTTCCTAAAAAGGATAGGAATCCGGTAGTTCTTTTTATATACATGTGCTTCCTGTAGTTTTCGTGGAAACAGGTATATTAATCATCTAAGTAGTACTCTAATATATACTCGTTATACTTAAGGTACTTATAAAGACTACTATACCATCTTTAGTTATAGTTTAGAAACTACTTCCTTGATCTTTTAGTTACTAAATACTAATAATAACTTATATTATTATAGCTTAACTAAATTTTCCTATACATTCGGATTCTAATAGCTTTTCCTAAGTTTATCTTCGCTTAGTAGTAAATCCTACACGTTTTATCGGCGCAGGCTAACTAATATATTACTCTATGCTATAGATATACTAAGTCGTTCCTAAACTCCTTCTATAGAAGTCCTCCTACTACTTTTTCTTAATAGAACTCTACCCGTTCCTCGAGTTTTATCTATGGATCTTTTAATATAGAAGCTCGAGATATTACTCTATTACCTTCTTTCTTAGAAGTATAGCTAAGGTTTTCCCAGTCGGAATCGTCCTCGCTTTCTCGGCTTTATTCGGGTTTTCCCTTCCGAATATAACTACTATTACATTCGTTATTAGAGTCTAATTCCTTAAGTTACTTATAAATATCCGCTAGCCTTTATTTAATCTTTACGATATTTCTCTATTTCTTAGCTATTTCCTCGCGTAATTTTTCTTCTCTAGATTATAATTCTCTATTAATAGGTGGATTAACGAGGGCTAGTAAATTATCTATAATTATATCTAGCTCGGTGTCGTTATACTCCATTTCTTATTAATCCTTTAGAGGTTTAGTCTTTCTAACTAGAACTCTTTCTAATATATTTAACTAAGGTCGTTTTACTATATTTTTCAACCTGTAGTCTTTAGCGATGTAGCCCGGTTTACTACAGCCATAGCAATTTATTACTTTCTTACCCCCTTACTATTTCTTACCTCTAAACGGTTTCTTTCTTTCGGTGAAGTCTAACTCCATTAGCATTAGATTATAAGAATCTCGTAAGAATCGCTTCTTCCTATAACTTCCTCCGGAATAGAGTCTTATATAACTAAGTCTAGAAACTCTACTATTATAACGTAGTTCTATAGCTAACTTATAGATCTAGTTATTAACTCGCGTCGAGGCTCTTATTAATAAGTCTAAGTTATTATAAACGGCTCTATCTCGTATAAGTTCCTTCTTTACCTAAGGTTTTAATCCTCTTTAATACATTACTATTAGCGCGTTATTATCCTAGTTAGTTCTTATAAAGTACTATTAGAACTGCGTTACGTACTTAGATACCGACTTCTTTTATATCAAGTACTAAATAACTCTTATTACTACGCTTACTTTATTAGAAGGCCCGAATATTCGTCTTATTTCTCTATAAAAGAGTATTAGGCTCTCTATCTATAACTTAATAGAGATATTATTATCGTCGTTAGGATCTTCTATATATCGTTTAAGAAATGGGGCGGACTACCTCTAGGCCCGTCCTCTTATATAAGTTATTATAAATAACGGTTATTTCTTTAGTCTAATAGCGTCTTTATTAAAAGAGAAGTATAGCTATATTTATACTAACTACTCTTTAAGTTTATCTCGATCGCTATAATATAAATCTGGTTTAGTAACTTTAATACCTTCTTTAACCTCCGCTATTACTAACTATCGTAGACCGCGTTTACTCGGGGTGAGGTCCCTTTATCCTAAGGTACTTATCTTGAGGGTACTTAAAGTATTACGACCCGTCGTCTTCTAACTAGAAGGCTCCGGAGTCTAGGTAGATCTTATAGAGAGGAGTGTTAAGGACTAAGGTAAATAGGCTTCGTACTAAACTAGTCTAATACAGGTAAAGTATTATATTTAGTATCTAGGAGATATCTAGGTTAATAATATAAGTTAAGCACGAAGCTCCTATCTAAGGGAAAGATCACGCTTTCTATATAGATATAGGAAAGTCTATGCTCGTACTAGTCGCTAGTAATCGACCTGTATCGACTAGAGCGATCAGGTCGAGCGGTCGCTCGACCCGTCGCGCCAAGGCACGTTTAACTTTAGTAAGCGCTTATAACGTCTGCTAAGGCTCTACTACCAAGGTTGTAACATTTTAGTAGAAGCGGTTGCGGAGTAATAGGGCGCGACAGGGCGTAATAGCCTGTAAATACGCTATTAGCTTATTTCGCGTCTTACTAGAGTTCTAGATACAGATATCTTACTCCGCACGTACCCCGTAGTAAATAATACCGATATTATTAATATACTATTAATAATAAGGAGTTTATAAGTAAAGGAATAAAAGTTTACGCTTAGACGTGTTACCGCCTAGCTGCGTAGTTAGCATCGCTAACCCGAAGGGGCTTGGCGCCTAGCTTGAAACACGTCTTATTAAATGGTCTTAGGGGTCTAATAGATAATTTAGCTATGCTAGATATCTGAAAAGGTGTATAGGAATAAGATAACGAGATAACATGATTTTATAGACGTAGCCACTCGCTTAGTATCTTAGTAGAAGGGCTTATTTCTAATACTCCCCTTAAGCTATTACTACTACCGCCTCGCTATTACCGTTCTATACTATTACGTCTAACGCGGAGATTCTATAGAGATTTCCTAGCCGTTATAGGCTAAATCTAGCCTGTTTCCCCCTCCCTTCTTATAACTAACTAGGCCATTCTTTCTTCTATAACTAACTAGGTCATTCTTTCTTCTATAACTAACTAGGTTAATATATTCTATTCCGTAACTAACTAGGCCACTTATTTATTCTATAACTAACTAGGTTACTAGTTCTAAGGCTATTATAAGCTATTAGCTATTCTATAACTAACTAGGTTAATAGTTCTAAGGCCGTTATAAGCTATTAGCTATTCTATAACTAACTAGGTTAATAGTTCTAAGGCTGTTATAAGCTATTAGCTATTTAAATAGAGCTCCCCTTTCCTTAAGAAGTCTCCGCTCCGTAGGCTATTTACCTACCTATAATAGGCCTAGGACTCCCCTTTTTATAGGAATATCTCTAGAACGCCTATCTATTACTATTATACCTCACCGCCCCTACCCTATCTTAGCGTTATCGGGAGTGCTTTTCCTTTATTTAATTAGGAATTTAATCTAAATATTCCTTCTAATAGGTATCTTTTATATACCCTAACTTCTAATAAATAGGATATTATCCTACCTCTAGCCTATTAGGCTTAGATTACTTGCTAAAACGTCTTATATACGCCGTACTATTATTATCCTTCTCTTAGATACTTATAATATAATAATATTCCTCTAGTAGTATATCTTTTACCTTTTCCGCCGTAATATCTAGTGTTATTAACTATAACTAGACTAGTAGGCGGTATTCTTCTAGTAGGGCTATTAATAGGTAGAGGAGCGTGCGTTTATTACCTATTATCTTAACCTTTATAGTATTAATTTACTCCTCTAATACCTTAATATATATTAGGAACTCCGGAATATCCTTAAAAGTACTAGCTGAAAGGGTATAGTATTCCCTTATAAGCCTTATAAACTAGGCGTCCCCTTTAGAGGCGAGTAGCGATATTAAATAACTAATTATTAGATAGCCGTTATTAAATTCCGCCTTAGTTAATTTTCGCTTAACTATAGGACTAATAGTAGGAGTTATAAAATTAGCCGCTTCCTACGCCTTTTCCTCCTATTTTAAAGACTTCTTATCTCCCTTTTTCTAAGTATATTTCTAGAGCTTATCTTTACGTAGATATACCCTAATATTAATAATCTAGTCTAGGAAATTATCCTCCTTTAAGACCGTAATATAAGAAAGACGTATTATTATTAATATTTTCTCTTTTATAACGAATAGCTCTAACGTAGCTAATTACGGATATAATTCTTTATAATAATTAAATAGCGCTAGCTAGGCTTATAACCTATTAAATAGTCTTAGAGGTCTAATAGATAATTTAGCTATACTAGATATCTAAAAAGGTGTATAGGAATAAGACAACGAGACAATATAATTTTATAGACGTGGCCACTCGCTTAGTGTCTTGGCAGAAGGGCTTATTTCCAACACGTCTGAGGTCCTGATGCCTAGTCATCGAATTTGTCGGTCCCCGAGCCAACCACCGCAGCAAGGCTATATTCTCTGCACCTGACCGTATCATTACGGATTGTAGGAATCAGGCATCTAAAGGGCACACTCATACTTTAGCGTCTTGACAGCTAAAGAATGCGGTAGGTATGATATATCTCTTCGAATAATTTGTTAATTCTTTTATAAAACTTGCCAGATGCATCTTCCTAGATAATCAATCAATTCCACATAATTCTATTACTGATACGCACAACTTGAAATGCCTTCGTCCTTGGGTGATCTCTGTACGGAGCTGCAATTGAAGATTATTGAGAAGCTCCTTGGAGAAAACAGCAATGAGGGTCGAAAGACCAAGCACGACAGCAATCTCTCAAGTTGGAGCTGCACCTCTTCTTACTTTCGAGACCTACTTGCACCCTACATCTTCAAGACCATCAAACTCCGGAATAGCCACCAGAGCGGCTCTTCCGTGCTCGAACTTGCCAAGAGTCGATACAGCGAGCTAGTCAAAGAAGTGCATTTTGTTGGCTCGGCCCCTGGTAACGCCCACAGCGCGGACGAAGCGTACAGAGACACCGCAGCCATATTCCCGGAGAGTGTCCACACGGTGGTATCGGATTTGCAGGTTTTTCCAAATCTAGAGACCCTGAGTATCAACTTCAATTACCAGTTCAATGATTGGAGCGAGTGGAGGCGTCGCTGGCGTGCTATCGACGAATGCGAGACCGACAAAGACGTCAAGCGAGCCGAGGAAGAGATTGCCTGGCGCGCATTAATGGCCAAAACTTATGAAGCGATGATACGAAATAAAGTCATCAAGCTCAAGAATCTCGAAATCAGGGAGCTGATGCCGATGAAGGTCTCTACCTTTACAAACCCGGCCTTCGGTGCCTTCTTAAGCCGTCTCGAACGATTTAACTTGTTGATCTATGGGGAGGAGTATAACAAGTATGACACCCGCCGATCAAATGCCTGTTACGCATCGATGATGGCGAAGCTAGATGAATATTTCTTCAACCATCTGACGTCCGCCACAGCATTTGCTCTCAAGGCCAGCGAACATTGCCCGTTGGGTTTGAAAGGCAACCGCGGTAGTTATATTCCCGTGGCTTTCTATGACTGTCAGATGCCGCTACTTCAGGAGCTTGATCTGGAGTACATATTCGTATGTCCAGAATTGATGTACTTCCTCCTTGACCATGTACCAACGATAGAGCATTTGTCAATGTACAATTGCTCCAGTAGCATCGGCGGATTTGCGGAGAACGAGATGCATTGGTGCCAGTTCTTCGATGCTCTGACCGATGCAAACCCTGAACGCCTAAGCCACCTTCAAATCACGGATAAAAATAAGGACGCAAGATTCGGAATCCCTCTGACTGCTGAAGAAGTTTACGATGATGATGAGATACGCCCAGAATGTTACCCAAACGAGCCTCATGAAGAAATCGAAGAGGCTTTCGGGATCCTTGAAGCAGAACACGATCAAAGACTATTTGCTCATACCTATTTTGAGATTAAATATGGTACTTTATTGCATGACCTTGCGGAGAACCTCGCTTCATTTCAGCGGGGCGAGGATCAAGCCAGCTATGAGAGGCTGATGCGTATTGTCAACGCGAACGCTACCAGGGGTGGCAGAAGATAAGTTGTTGTTGGCTTCCTTGATGTCTCGAAGAAGCATCGAAGATTATGAAGCCTACGATATGTCCATATGCGATGGCTGAAGATTCGGCGGACGGATTGATCGAACGGATTGATAGGTTCTAGCAAACTGGCAGCAGCTCCATTGGGATCTCAAGCGAACCAGAAGTGCAAACCTCCTAAGTAACTGACTGAAAAGCCAACAGTAGTCTACTCAATCTCGCCTTTCGCGAGTCCGGCATGCGTCCCCCGTCATCATCCAAGGTAACCCCAACACAACGAATCACGATAAGCCAGCGCTGGACGAAAGCGCACAGGATGGTAGAACGACAGCCAGCAATGCTTCATGAGGCGACAGGGCATCACACTCTTCACACAGTATTCTATTCGGACCTTTCTCTTCAGTGCCTTCCTCAGTGGAAGCGATCAATATCGAGAATATATCACTTACTGTACCAAGCAAGCACCATCACATACTCCACAACTACCCCCAAACGATCATGAAGCAATGATGCTCCAACTCGAAAAATCCGCACATTCGCATCGATCCATTCGCCAATCCGATAGCCGCAAAATACCTAGAGACGAGCTACATACCTCCTTGAACATCAGTCAACTATGTAGTTCCTCAAGCTCCCCAAAACAAGATCCAATCGTCAAATGACCAATTAGGTCCACCATCTAACTTCAAAACTTACTATACCAATACCAGAATGTTGATCATAACCCATCATGCCTCCTCTGTCTCCAAACCCTGATCAATTACTACGGTGCCAACCATCCCGGATCCTCAGAAGGTATATGTAGGGACTCGTAGGAATTGCTTTAGATATGTACATGTCGGCGCTTGAGAGATAGGGACTGAAAGCACGCACGTTGCTATAGCGGCGCAAGTGGTAGGAGAGTAGGGGAAGTGAGAGAATTGACGAGTGGTGTAAATCTAGGTTGTGTGGTGCACTGGTGTTGATAAAGGAGGGTCAAGTGGATGGATGATAATATGGCGCCGACGACACATTGAGGAGTGGCTGCGAGCTGGGCATATTTCAGAGGATTCAATCAACGCAGATTATTCATTAGACTGCGTCTGGTACCGTCCATCCTCCATCTACTACGAACGCAGCTTTCAGATCATGCCTGGGTATATGCAAGCTTAGACCTAAGCAATGTTTTCCAATGGCTAACAGTTTGATCAAATGATGCTCCAACGCGGAAATGAGAACGCCTATCAATGCAGTAGTCCATCGCTTCGCGGATTGATCTTTCGAGAACCTGACTCTCATCTCAAAGGCCTCCGGCTCGAATCACTCTCCCTCGCTAGTCCACCGCCATTAATGTCGCCCATATGGATGCCTTCACTGCCATCACTTGTCTTATACGGTCTCACCAAGCCATCCACAGGAGCCGCTTCACCTCTAAGCGGTCCATTTTCCAAATCATGCCCACCATGCCCACCATGCCGGACCACTTCATCATTATTGACATACGTCAAAACTCCGAAGCCTTTGAAGAAGGCTCGGTCGTAGCTCCTCGGTGCCCAAGCCCAGCCTCCGCCTCGGCTAATGGGCATGTGGTACCAGCGGAAGCCTAGCCATGCACTGGCAATGCCTAGTATAGCCCCTGAGATGATATCGAAGCCGTGATGCATGAAATCAGAGTATCTTGTGGAGGAGACGTAGATTGCGAGGCATATGGGAATGAGAGGGAATACCATGAGGTAAACGGGCGGTGCGGCTGCCTGCCTCCGAGCTGGGGTGGTTGGTTGGTCTCCGCTTAGGCTGTGATAGTTGAGGAATGGTATGGTGACTGCCAACTTGGCGCACAAGAATAACGTGAGGTATGTCAAACCAGCGAATGAGACTGTGTTGACAATTAGCTTGGGAAAGAATCAGTGACCGCAAAAGTAACCCACAAGATGAATGTCCACTCGGAAAGCTTCGAAACCCATCGTCCAGCGTCGATCCCGGGTTTCGACAAATGGTCCATGATACGAGATTCTTGCCCTCGGGTAACTGGCTGCCAACTCCTCCAACGGCGCTGCTCAAGAGAAGAGACAGATCTGGATCGCATCGACCAAGTAAATCAGGTCGAGGCTTGCCAAAGAGATTCTTAGAGCCGTTCGTGAGGAAGAAGGCGATTGCTAACGAGAGGGCGAGACCCAGCCAAGCGGCATTCCATTCCCAAAGCTTGCGTTTGAATTGTTTCGATCGTGTAGATCTCTTTCCCGTCACGGGACCTAGTCCGATGAAGATGCAGACAACGAACGTAATCACTGCTGGTATGATGAGACCGATCACGAACAGCAAGCCCGTCGAGACCTTCTCTTTCGCGACGTATGGGAAGGAGATCGAAGAGTCTGTGAGATCGAAAGGTCGTCTGTTAGGTTTGGTCACTGAAAAAGCACCACCGACTGCAGCGATAGCTCTGCGATATGTCAGTTCTCCCCAGAGCGCACGAGCGATCTTTGGTTCGCAGGGGACAATTGCTTACATTATTATGATCCAGTCAAGAACATAAGATGCTATCAATCGCTTAGAAATTCCTCCCGTTCCAGACGCCATGATTGAGGTTGTGTGTCAAGGATTGCTGTGTAGAGAGGACGGACGAAGTTTTCGAGATGAATTGAGAACAAAGGAGAAAAAAGCTGGAAATGATGGCGACGATAAGAATGGTGACGGACGCGCGTTTCTAAAAATACAAATTGCCAAGTCGGGCCAAGCCTCACGGAACAATTGGTCCACCTCGGCCGAGCCGCAGTGTGACAACGGCGAGGGTGGCTGGCTGGCTGGCGAGCTGAGGCTGTAAGGACCAAAAATAGGAGACTTCACGTCTGCTCTTGTCACATTTGATCTAGTTCTACGCACGAAGACAATGTCCTCGGGCTTCCGCATCATCCGCCGGAAATAATGCTGCAACGTATTATCGTAAGCATGCTAACCGGCTCGATGTAAGAGCTGGGTTCATGTATCACTCCTGGCTCTTTGTCACTCTTCATCTTGCGTTGGTCGTCGATGTCCCGAAAGCTGCTGGTGTTTATGTGCCAGGTAAGGCATTCGATCGATTCGTGACAGTCTGGCTGGAGAACGAGGTTGGTGAACAAATATAATTGACGGAGAAAATATTGATAGAAGCTATAGGATGCTTTGGCCGTTGAAGCAAACTCGGACTATAAGAAACTTTCCACGCAAGGAATTCTCCTGACGAATTACTATGCATTGACTCATCCTTCTCAGCCAAACTACATTGCTTCAGTAGGCGGCGATTACTTTGGTCTAGACAATGACAATGCAGTCCAAATCCCCGAGAGTGTTGCTACTGTCGTCGATCTCTTTGAAAGTCAAGGTATCACGTGGAAGGAGTATATGGAAAGTATCCCCAGTCCCGGATATACTGGCCTGAGGACAACCGATGGCTCTGGCCACAACGCCTATGCTCGAAAACACAAGTGCGTCGCTAGGTTGAGCCTTCCTCCCTCCCAACTTGTCGGCTTACATTTAAACACAGTCCGCTCGTGAGCTTTGCCAGTGTTTCGAGCAATCGGTCGAAGGCCCAGAATATCGTCTCCCTTGATCAGTTCGAGATTGATTTACAGTCGCAAAGCCTTCCACAATGGGTTCGTGATGTCTCTTTGCGTACAAGATTTCCTGCCGATAATGAAATACAGATGCACATCTCCCCCAATATGTCAAATGACGGACACGATACAGGCCTTGAATATGGGACTGCTTGGTCGAGAAGTTTCCTGAATCCTTTGCTTCAGAACAGCTACTTTACCAAACGAACTCTGATTCTTTTGACATTGGATGAAACTGCGACTTATGACGAGCCAAATAAGGTTGCCTCGCTTCTGCTCGGAGATATACCAGAAGACTTGAAAGGAACCACCGACGACACCTTCTACACTCACTATTCGGCTTTGGCAACAGTTGAAAACAATTGGAACTTGCCAAATTTAGGCCGCTATGATGTTGGTGCGAATGTTTTCCAGCTCGTTGCCAACACGACCAGGTACAAGAATCAGAAGAATGTCGACACAGCCAAGATCTATCTCAATCAAAGCTATCCAGGGTACCTGAGCAGTTCACACAACATCTCAATTCCGCCTCCTAACGTCGATCTTATTGGAAGCGGTAGTCAAGGAGTCCTTGGCTCCATTGCAAGTGCCTTGGTTAACGGCACAAATTGTGGCAGCTTTTCTACGCCGTACGATGGTTCGGGTATGGTCTTCGAGGCCTTCTCGCCGCCACAATACCAGACCGTACAAGTAAACCCAGAGGCCGGTAGAACTAGCACACCTTGTACGGCCAATAGCCCAAGCACACCGGCGAAGACAGCCGGCTCAATACCGAAACACAGCAGAGCGAATCTGCATCGCACCCTTTTGAGCATGACTGCAGTCCTCTGGGCGCTCGCATAATCTTATGCAGTGCACGATCGAATAAATCTGCGTCAGTATAAAAATCAAGATGCCATCTACAAGGAACGAATATATAGGAAGCATGATCCCACGCTGCCACCCGCATGTGACAGATTTATGAATTCGACCTTTTTGCGATAAACGGGAGATGGAAAGACAGAAGCGTCGCTGCACGCTGACGGGCATCACCTCCTAATCATTTCCGCAACGCCAAACCACTCTCTTTCGGAACTTTCTCTTTTATATTAAGCCCGGTGACGGTGGACGAGGGTTCTCGCAAGGCTGTGCATGGTAACAGCTTTTTCGGGGTGGACCTTGGCAGAATCGTCTATCGTGGCAAGCAACATATCTATCGTCGGCTAACATTGAGACTTGTATCATAAAGGGAAGAAGAGAAGAAGGATCAATGTGGCTTCAAAAATCCCAATCTCCTTGACTGTAATACTTCCATGCCGTGTGATTCGGCCGTGGGCCCGACAGGTGTATCAGTATGTTGTATTGCATTTCCTGGAAAATCCCCAAACAGTAAGCAAAGGATTTACAAGCAATTCGGCATTACACTGTGTAAAATAAGTAACGGGGAGTATGACGACATGCCAGATCAACAGCGGTGCCTGGGAAGAAGTTCCGAAACGGCCCTAGTCGAGGACTTTTCATTTTCAAAGCTCATCTCACTTCAATCTCAACTCACCAATTTCAACTCACCACGGTAGATCAGCCACGGTCGTTCACACTGAAACAGTCCCTCAATGCCAGTAACAAGACAAGGTAGATCCCCTAAAGAAGCATCGTATCGCGGCGAGTCTCACAGAGATGCTTCTGCCATCATACTAACCAGCGTTTGGTAAGTCTCGAACCTCCAGTCCCCATACGATGTGACCGCGGACGATTGGCATGCACATTGGCATGATGAGGATGAAGGTCTGTCACCCAATAGCCTCCAACTACACTATACGTAAAGTGCATCGCTGACCATCACAGCCGAGCGCCAGAAGAGAATCAAGCGTCTTGACTGGTACACAAGACCTGAAGACTTTGCCACAGTCGGGTACCGTGGTCTTCATCTGCACAAGATAGAGTACTCCGCTGCCGACCACGAACGACTGATTCGTCATCGGGCCGCATTTGCTCCCCCAGCGGTACACAAAGTGAGGTGCCCTTTTGTCCAAGGCACTTGCCCTCACGATACTCAATCTTCGTGCGTAGGCCGACAACCAGACCAGCTCTCGTCTATTTGGGGACGCAGAGCCTAAAGTGAGAATACCCGAAGCCCCCAAAGCACCCTTGACGGTCAGGGTGCATTCATCGCCAGTCATTGCAGCTCCAACAGCGACACCACCGCATCTTAGAGGACTATCAGCATGCTCTGGTACGTGCTGTGTCCGCTCAGATGTCAAGGGCCAGGATCTGGTGAACCACGCTCTGGGTGCTGAACCGAGAACAGCAGCAGCGGCCCTGGAGAATGGCGAAGTCACTTCACCTTCTTCAATATGGTGCCACGCCACTAGTAAGTCCCCTGCGCAAGGCATCACATTAATACTTCAGCTGCTCACAACAAACGTCATTATAGAATCTTGCCTTACTTCTGTTACTTCCCCGGCAGCAACTGCTGTGAGGGAAGACCATCCCTCAAGTCACGACGAACAGTTGCAGCACATTCAACCTACTGACGACGTGTGTCCTATTTGCGAAGGCTCGTATACGCACGATGAGCCAGGCGTGAGTACGCCATGTTGCGGTCTGCTCGTCCACCAGCTGTGCAACTTCGAAGCCTTAGAGGAGCACGGAAGGTGTCATGGCTGTCATGGAGCTCAAGACCCGGCCGAGATGCCGGAGCCAGGGTCTCCATCTATGACGGAAAAGTATATTTGCCATTTTGTTACAAAATCACACAGCTTCAGTACCTGCTCTTTGAAATCGGAGCAGGGTGAAGCGGCGCGTTGCGCCATCACAATGACCCTACGTGAATATGTTGAGAGTCAAGCCGAATCACGCTTTCCAGCCAGCTCAGTTGCGACCAATGTATCTTCGGCGTCACTTTCCTGGCTGTCGTCTGCAGAAGATAGCGACAGTGATGAGGAAGACTCTGTTTCAAGTAAGGGAACCACTGGAACCCCCATGACCTCTGCGAACTCCCTTCAAAAGTCGATTACCCTGGCCAGTGAAGAGACTGAACCCACGGTGCCGGCGGCGTGTAATCGTGGTACGTTCTGTCCATTGCATCTGCCATCCGATCGGGCTAACAAATATAGGTGCGATGAAGATCCTCAATGCTGCGACAGAATACCTGGTGGATGCTTGTCACAGACTCGGCATATGTGTAGATGAGGAGTTCAAAGACACGATTGTCGAGAGGATCTTAGCCGGTCTAGACAGTACAAAGGGGCGTCCCTCATGTACGGCGAGTATCAGAAATACACCTCGATTAGGTCCAAGCTCCAGGCAGCCCTCATCTCATCTTGCTCCATCTGAGTCCAGCCTTTTTTAATCAAAGGCATCCACCACTATCTACGGTCAAGCTCGAGCCTGTCTTAAGATAAGACGTCGGAATATTCTTGCGAACAAATGCCTCGTCCTCTACAAGCTATTACGTCCAAAGCATGAAGCTGCAGACGCAAAACAGATCCGGCCATCAAATTCGATGGACGTTCTCGAGCCGCAAAGGGAGATATAAGAATAACAGTGAAGCCGACGTTGATCGTAGGACATGGTTTTCGGCTGTTAGGAGACCAGAAGGGAGCTTGGAAGATTTGAACATCACGCCATGTTGGGAAGGTACCGTCCATTGTACGTACACACACAGGTCTCGTTGAACATGGACATGAACAGTCGCAGAAGCTCGCAGATGCTATCATGGAAAGAAAGAATAGGAGGCGTGGTTCTATTTTGTTGGTTTCTATCAGCTTTCAGTGTCTACGCGTGCAACTCAAATCTTCGCACGTCTGCCTTAGCTAGATAATACAACACAAAACAATACAGAATATCATACATCGTCCATACCCACACCCACACCCCTCCCCATCTCCCCATCCACCATCCACCACCCACCTCACCCCGTCGCCACATTCCCCCCACCAGCACCACCCACCCCCCTCACAAACCGATCCCACCAACCATCCACCTCCCAAACCACAACCGCAACCCCATCCTCCCGCCCCACAGTCGCATACCCACACCCATTCGCACACCTAGCCCTCACATACCCCGCCCCCTCCACCAACTCCCCCCACCCCACCTCCTCGCTCTCGGGCCACACATCCATCGGCAACCCGGGCACCTTAACCCCCGCCTGCTCGAACATCTTCATCATCACGATCGCCACGACGCACTGGCCGCTCACGTATCGTTTCGGGATGCGGATTGTGCGATCGTCGGCGGCGGCGCTGGAGAAAAGCGCGCTGCTGTGGCCGTTGGCGGAGTAGGTGAATTTTCCGGGGTGGGGGGGGAGGGTGGAGCCGTCGTGTGAGAGGGCTTGGAGGGCGGTGGTGCAGTCTGGGGTTATGAGGAGGGAGGGGGGGTTCCAGCTGGGGTTGGGGACGCAGTTGCGGATGGAGTGGCCTGTTAGGTTTGGGGGGGGGATGAAGGCTGTGAGGTTTTGGGGGAGGAGGAGGGCTGTGATTGTTGTTGTTGTGCCGAGGAGGAGTGTGAGGGTTGGCGGGAGGTGGTGAGGGTGCATTGTTGGGGTTTTGACGGGGGAGTGGAGATGCACGGTGGTTATGGTGAAAAGTGGAGGGTGTCGGGATGTTTATGTGGAATGGGGACCCCCCACGATCATGCGATCTGGGATTTTGATAGCCGCGTTGGGTTGCGAGATTGATGGGGGAAGTCGCTAATAGGTTGGTGTTGATCCGCTGAGCAGGTCTTTCGCTTGTGGTTTGTTGCGAGGAAGGGAAAATATGTGAAGGGCGAGATTGTGTCCTATTGTACGTGGTACCATTGTAGACGAAAGGAGGCGACAGGTGAAGGCACTCGTGGTCTTGAAGACTTTACTCATTTCGGGATTTGATCCAGAGGCTCCAAAGGCTGAGTGCCACGTGAGTACGCCTTCCAGCAGAAGGACAAATTGGTCCAAAGGAGAGTTTAGAGCAAGAACTTCACAATAGGAGTAGCTGACGTGCAAAATATCCAACGACGGGCGTGATATCCCATATAAGGCGCTCTGAATCACTGTTGCATTTCCGATGATCTAGTTGTAGTCGCTGTACTTGATCACTGTGTCCATTGCCCGCCCTCTTTGACCCAATGGATCAAGCTGAGTCCTCGCCGATTTTCAGTATTCCTCACGGAGACATTTTGGACTATATTCCCAGCAGGGAACGCCACATTGAAGGTCAAGCTGCAGTCGCTTTTTCAAGTAGGTCCTGTGACCCTATGACATTTCTGAATTCTATCTCTTGACCTTGCGCAGACGAGTAAGTTGCGAATCTAGACATTGAGGTGTGACTCCAGTTGAAGTTTGCCTGCAGGTTAGGCGCTGTGGTCATACCGGCAGATGCTCGCATAAAATCTCTAACATCATATAATAGTTGTTGTGCTTGAGAAAGTAAAGAACAATGGGGTGGAAATATCTTGCGTATTGTATGCATCAATGACAATCTCCTGTCAGGACAACCTTCCGGAGGCCGGTTTAGATGGTTGGAGAAGGGGTAGTGAAAGCATGAGACTCAAGAATAATGTATAACATCTATCTGTGCCACTGGACATGTGTGCGACAGCCAGCCACAATGGATGGAGTACACTTGGAACCTCTTTGCACGGGCTTACATATGTATCTACCTGGATTAGTCGTCTGTCCACAAGATATGATGAGATCTTGAATTTCTGGCGGACACAAGCACGTGACAGGAGAGATCGCCACGGTGACTTGGCAGGCTAACCGTCCCAGGAAAGACGCCATCTCCATGCATCTCAATGTCGACAATGGAGGCATCAACCATCGCCCTCTCCATCACGCAGTCATAACGAGTCGTAAGCTACTCCGCCATTATCGCCTAACGCTAGTGGCTCGACATACATAGCTGATAAGGCCGAGCAGTATCTCCCAGGCCTTGCGTGGCTAGATCTGGACTTTCGCCTCCGCCATGGCGGTCCCCAAGAATACCCTCTTTCGTTCGGCGGACATGTCTCTAACCCAGCTCTACATTTCGAATGAAATTGGTCGAGATGTTGTGAGCGCTTTGGGCGAAGTGGGCGAGGTCCAGTTCCGAGATGTATGTACTGCCCTTTCAATATAGTCCGAGTCACTAGCCGCAGTTCCACGACAAGCACAGCGCCTTCGATAGCATACCACTGGAAACATGTTGGCTGATAATTCTCCTCTCACAGCTCAATTCCGAAACCACTGCTTTCCAAAGAACCTTTACGCAGGAGATACGGAGACTTGACAATGTCGAGAGGCAGCTTCGTAAGGACCACAGAGCGCCCCCAGTGTGTTCATCTACTAACATAAGATAAGGCTATTTTCAGACTCAAATTGAGAAAGAGTCAATACCTATAAGACCACGACACGAATTCACAGATATACTGGCAGCACCCTCGGCTTCGGAGATCGACGAGCTGGCGGACAGAAGCGAAAGTCTGGAGCAGCGAGTGGCATCTCTGAACGACAGCTTCGAAACGCTGAAGAAACGGGAAGTAGAGCTCACCGAATGGCGATGGGTCCTGACGGAAGCTGGAGGCTTTTTCGATAGGGTAGGTCGATCAAAGATGGCGTCTTCTAAGCTTTCGCTCAAGCTGATAGGCATTCAAGGCTCACGGGAACGTCGACGAGATCCGGCAATCCACAGACAATGATGAGGCTCCACTACTTGAGGACGTCGAGCAGCAAGGAAGAGGTCAGAATGGAGACGCCTCTGGACAGCATTCGCTTTCGGTCATGAATATTGGCTTTGTCGCTGGAGTAATCCCACGCGGTCGTATAGCGGCTTTCGAACGGATTCTTTGGAGAACCCTTCGAGGAAATCTCTATATGAACCAGTCCGAGATACCGAAACCGATCGTTGACCCTGTCAATGGTGAGGAGATTCACAAGAATGTCTTCGTCATCTTCGCCCACGGCAAGGAAGTCATTGCCAAGATACGTAAGATTTCGGAGTCGCTGGGCGCTGATCTGTACAGTGTGGATGAGAACAGCGAACTGCGACGGGAGCAAATCCACGAAGTCAATACTCGACTGAGTGATCTGGCGAGCGTTTTGCGAAACACTAAGAACACCCTCGATGCTGAGCTTACTCAGATTGCAAGGAGCCTTTCCGCGTGGCAAGTCGTTATCAAGAAAGAGAAGGCTGTATACCAGACGCTAAATCGGTGCTCTTACGACCAAGCAAGGAAGACTCTCATAGCCGAGGCTTGGGTGCCTACGAACTCCTTATCGCTGATCAGGTCGACCCTACAAGATGTCAACGATCGAGCTGGCCTCTCAATACCTACAATCGTGAACCAGATCAAGACTTCGAAAACGCCGCCTACATACAACGTCAAGAACAAGTTCACGGAGGCCTTTCAAACCATCATCGACGCCTACGGGACTGCCAAGTACACCGAGGTCAATCCAGGATTGCCTACTATCATCACGTTCCCCTTCCTGTTCGCTGTCATGTTCGGCGATTTTGGCCATGGGATAATTATGTTCTGCGCTGCGCTCGCCATGATCTACTTCGAAAAGCCAATGTCGAAATCGAAATTGAATGAGCTCGTCGCGATGGCCTTCTACGGACGCTACATCATGATGATGATGGGTCTCTTCTCCATCTACACAGGTCTCATATATAATGACGCTTTTTCCAAAGCTCTGACGCTATTCCCCAGTCAATGGGAATGGCCGCAGGATTTCACAGTGGGGCAGACAGTAGAAGCCAAATTGAAGGATAACTACAGATACCCGTTCGGACTGGACTGGAGTTGGCATGGGACCGATAATGACCTACTGTTCTCGAACAGCTACAAGATGAAGCTGAGTATATTGATGGGTTGGACACATGTATGCGCATCGACCCAGAAGTCTCAGAGTTATACTGACTGCATCAGATGACTTATTCTTTATGCCTTTCTTGGATCAATGCGCGCCACTTTAAGTCCCCAATAGACATCTGGGGCAACTTTGTACCAGGCATGGTCTTCTTCCAGTCCATCTTCGGCTACCTAGTCTTCACCATCATCTACAAGTGGTCCATAGACTGGTACGCCATTGGTCGTGCGCCTCCCGGATTGCTGAACATGCTCATCTATATGTTTCTGCAGCCAGGCACCGTCGATCCAAAAGAACAGCTCTATCGAGGACAGAAAGAAGTCCAGGTAGTACTACTACTCATCGCCGTGGCTTGCGTCCCTATACTGCTTCTTCTGAAGCCATTGTACCTCCGCTATGAGCATAATAAGGCCCGCGCGATGGGCTACCGAGGCCTTGGCGAGACTTCGAGGTTCAGTGCGCTCGATGGAGATGATGAAGATGGCCACGTCATGAATGGTGGGCGTGACAGCATGGGTTCCGACAACGAAGCCAATGCCATGATCACTGAGGACATTGGCAACGAAGAGACCGAGGAGTTCGAGTTCTCGGAAGTCATGATCCATCAGACCATCCACACCATCGAATTTTGCTTGAACTGCGTTTCACACACGGCCTCCTACCTCCGATTGTGGGCTCTTTCACTTGCGCATCAGCAGCTATCCGTCGTCTTGTGGGACATGACTATTGGGATTGCCTTTGGATTCAAGGGAGCCCTCGGAGCTTTCATGGTTGTCGTCTTCTTCTACGTTTGGTTCTTCCTGACGCTTGCTATCCTCTGCGTAATGGAGGGGACGAGTGCCATGTTGCACAGCCTGCGTTTGCATTGGGTGGAGGCCATGAGCAAACACTTTATGGGAGATGGGATTGCCTTTGAACCATTTAGCTTCAAGATCGTGCTGGAAGAAATGGACGAGGAGGGTTAGGGATAGGCAACGCTTAGGGTGCTGGTGTCTCGGCTCTGTAGTTATAAAAGTATATAGGTACACATCATGTCAGGATGACAATATTTACAGCTCCTGTGAACTTTGACATAGATAAAATCATAGCTTCTATAACGTTCCCGAGTTGTCTGAGATGCCGTATAAAGACTCTATGCCCGGCACAGCCACTTATTGTCGCGTGCTCTTGTGGATCCAGGATTTATGCACTGTGACGTCCGCTGTCCCAATCCCAACGGGGATCTTCGTCTGAAGTCCGATTCCCCATCTTCTAGAAGCATCTTCGGCAGTTCTGCATCTTTACCCTGAACATAATTCTTCAATGATTATATTCAGCCACTTGAGACTGCACACGATACAGGCACAGACTGTATTTCCCTGATTCTGGCATTGCTGCGATATAGTGCCTTGGCTGGCGGACAAATCTGTACAGTCAGAGCCATATATGGTATTGCCAGTCTCTTCTCGCAACGTTGGGAACCCCTCTATGATATCCTCCAAAGTACCACATACATGTTTTCAGCCTCAGGACTACGCCTCCCGATCCTACAACAGATCCGCGCCTCCCGCCATTTGGAGAACAGCAAATCGAACTTCGTCTCGGAGTCACATCAGCATCAGTTGGCTGATCTACGCAACAAAGGAGTGGGAAAGGGAGCTTGATAAGCCATCTCAAGGCATCTCGAAGCCAAAATGGCAAGGAAGAAACAGCTCGTCCCCATGGTCAATTGGGTCTACGATATGATACTCTGGGCGATGTCCGTCCTCGTGGACCTCTTCTTCAGAGAAGTGCACCCTAGAGGATCATGGAAAATACCCAGAAAAGGGCCGGTCATCTTCGTTGCGGCACCACATGCAAACCAAGTGAGCAGGCCTCCCGGGATCTTCGTCTCTCGCTGCTTGAGCTGACTTGCCAAGTTTGTCGATCCTCTCATCCTGATGCGAGTCATCAAAATGGAAGCTGGCAGACGCATTGCCTGGCTCATCGCGGAGAAGTCTATGCGGAGAAAGTTCATTGGAGGAATCGCCAAGGCAGCCGGTGCAGTATCAGTTGGAAGAGCTCTGGACAGTACGAGGGCGGCCACAGGAAAGATATATCTACCGGACCCGACCAGCGATGCTACACTTGTTCGTGGTGTGGGTACCCAATTCGAGAAGGAGTGCCAGGTTGGCGGGTTGCTGGTATTGCCGTCAGTCAATGGCACTGCGGCGAGTACTGAGATCTTGGAGATCCATGGCAACGAAGAGATCCGGTTGAAAAAAGAATTTAAAGGCGATGTAGCAATAGGCCAACTAACAGGCTTGAGGAAAGAGAATGGAGACATCCATCTGGAGAACGGCGATGCCGAAAAGGCGCCGGACTTTGAGGGGACCAAATACAAGACTGCGCCCAAGGTAGACCAGTCTAAGGTCTACGATGCGGTATTCGAGCGGCTACAGGCTGGGGGGTGCGTGGGGATCTTCCCTGAAGGTGGAAGCCATGATAGGACGGAGCTTCTTCCTTTGAAGGGTAGGTCCCTTGACAGGCTGCTACATCCTGGCAAACTCATTGGCTAATGCAAGTTCAGCTGGTGTTGCAATCATGGCTCTTGGCTCTCTTGCAGCAAATCCCAATTCTGGGCTGAAGATCGTTCCCTGTGGTATGAACTACTTCCACGCTCACAAGTTCAGATCAAGGGCAGTAGTTGAATTTGGTCCTCCTGTTGATGTTCCTATGGAGCTCGTGGAAATGTACAAAAGCGGTGAAAGGCGAGAAGCAACACGTCGACTGCTGGAGACGGTCTATCAGTCTTTAGTGGCAGTAACAGTGACCAGTCCTGACTACGACACTTTGATGGTCTGTGCATGTTCCCTTCATCTGCAAACGCAATGCTAACATCAGATAGTTGATACAAGCTGCTCGACGACTTTATAATCCATCAGGTAAGAAATTACCACTGCCCATGATTGTGGAACTCAACCGGAGGCTCGTAAAGGGTTACACACAGCATAAGGATGAACCTCGGATCATGAACCTGAAAAAGTCTGTCAACGAATACAACAAGCAACTATGGCTTCTCGGGGTTCGAGACCATCAAGTGGAGTACGCCAAATTTTCCATTATACAAGTCATATCCAGCCTGATCTATCGGTTGGGAAAGCTAGCTATCATGTCTATCGGGACTCTACCAGGTCTCATTCTTTTCGCACCCGTGTTTATCGCTACTAAGATCATATCGATCAAGAAATCACGAGAAGCACTCGCAGCCTCCACCGTCAAGCTTCAAGGGCGAGACGTGATGGCCACTTGGAAACTCCTCGTAGCAATGGCTTTTGCACCAACCCTCTACGCTACCTACACGATACTCCTCACTTGGTGGACGTACAAAAACCGGGTGCAAGGCTACATGCCTGACTGGGTTCCCCTCTGGATGGTCGTGGCTTTTGGGGTCGTCTTCTTCCCCTCCATCACCTTTGCCGCCCTTCGCATCGGCGAGACAGGCATGGACATCGTCAAATCTCTCCGCCCACTCATCCTCTCACTGAACCCTACATCCTCCAACACCCTGGTCAAATTACGCCATAAGCGCGAAACACTCTCCCGCGAGGTTACTGACGTTATCAATACATTCGGGCCGGAGATGTACCCTGACTTCGATTCCGCCCGCATCGTCGCCGACCCGTTCCGTGATCCCCAAGAGACCCAGTCTCCCAAATCACCGCGCGGTCATGCTCGGACTCCCTCAACAGGTGTCAACTCTGGCACCCCGCCATCTACTAGTGGCGATCACGCGAGTATCGGCGCAGGCTCCTCAACCCAAGGAAATCTGCCACGCAACGAGTCCTTCCACAACCTCGGCAACATCGGTCTCTTCGCCTCTCGCCCACCGAGTCGCAGTCGCAGCCGAAGCAGCTCGAGCGGTGGACTCGCCGGCTCTGGTGGCTTCCCGGTGAAAAGTTTCAGTATCATCAGTAGCAAGGAGACCTTGGACGAGGTCAGCCAAAAGATCCGAGGCGCGATGCGAGAGCGGGGTAAGGAGAGGAGAAGGAAGAGCGAGGATGGGAGTGGGAGCTGGGAGTTTGCGGATAGTGGGACGGGGAGTGCCACGCCTGATAGCGTTGCCGAGAAGAAGGAGGTTTAGGTCATATTGTTGTTTGGTGCACGGTCTCTGGCGGTTGTTTTTTTTAGCGTGGTGTTTCGGGGCCATGGACACTGTTTAGGGGCTTTGGGTAGGAGGTTTGGCGCGGAAGAAGGGCGTTTGCAGGCTTTTGTATACGCTGGGAGGCTTGTGTCTCTTCTTATCATATATAGTTAAGTCGGGTTTGTAACGATATCTGCCGAGTAACAAAGATACGTAGCCGTGCATGTAATCATTAATGGTGGAGTGTGTAATCTAGACATAAAGATATCCATTGCAACGATATCCCCTTATGTAAATGACTGATAGATGGTTGCGACCCGAGTTTACTGTATGCACCAAACGCCGTCAAATGCTACCAACCCAAGAACGCCATCCGTGAAGCTTTGACGTCCGTCACCACTGTACAGCAATATACAAAGCTCACACGAGCCGCCATCCCGATATCGTAGACCTCGAAGAGACCACAACGCAAGTATCATCCGTTCCTCGCCCCAACCTGAGCACATCCCCCATTCTCAGAAAATCCCATCTTCAACAGTCCCCACTATGCCCTCCCGCTTCCACCCCCCACACCGCATCATACGCCTCACTCTCGCTCATCTCATTTATAATCCCCCTTCCTCGGTCCCCTAATCTTCGGATATAGACGCATAAGATGATAATTGATCGTGTTTTTCTTCTGCGACTTCGCTTTCTACATTCCCCAGGTGCGTTAGCTCAACTCCTTAAATCCCCCCCCCTTCCCTCTCTCGATCCGCCTCCTCCTCCTTCGTAACCCATTACAGTCATGGGTTGTGGGGGTGTAACCATACCGGCGCATCCATACAAGCTCTCAAATTCTGCTCCAGCATCGCACAGCCCGCCGCTGCATTGTTGCCCGAAGAGGCCCAGCAAGCTGCCATTGATCGAAAGAGGGTCAGCTGTTTGGTGCTTGTGCTTTTTTCTCGAAGTGTGGATGTGGGGCAGGGGTGATGTTACCCAACACGGAGGTCATGATGCCTACGCATGGATTCGGCCCCGGTTGGTTGGGGCGACGGATGCGGAGTTTGGGGAGGGGAGGAAGGCGGGGCGGGGCGAGTTTGGTGCTGCTGCCTTTGGGGGGCATGGTTGGTAGGTTCAGAGAGAAGGAGGGTGGTCAGGGGAGAAGCATTGTGATGGGTGGGAGGGGTGTTTGGATAGGAGGGTGTCTGGACTTGTGGATTGGATTTCGATATGTAAATGCCAAGACGCGCTAAAGATTCCGCAGTCTTGGCATGTTTACTTCCTCCAGAAGAGCGGTCTTCTCGACTCTTTGTCGCAGTACCTTATGCATTGCAGTTTTAATGGATGGTGTTTGTAGCGTTTGGATAGCTCCTTGATACACATTGTATTACTACGCATCAGTGATATCATTAGCGCACAGCAGCACAATTGCCGCAATGGCAGAGCAATCAGAGCTGCCTGCATGGTCAGTCGTGCCTGCCTCAAACGCCCAAGATACGCCGATAAATGTCTGCTAATCTCATCACAGGCAATCCAACGACACCACCTTCGCATACCAACCAGATGGCCCTGCGCGTATACCGCGAGGTTGGGAACGCGCGCCGAAATCTCCCTATGGTAGTCGTCACGGGGGACGCAAAGTCTGGAAACGGTTCGGACCTCTGCCGAGAGATCATGACGAGAAGCATGGAGAGGATCTGGAGTGTTCGGGAGAGGTTACAGCTGTGCTTGGGGATGCTACCAATACTTCGAGATCTGTGAAGAGGATGCGGGTGAAGGGTGCGGCGGGGAGCGCGGCGGAGGGGAAAGAGAATAAGCCGGCCACATATCTTGCTACCTTGCGTGACAAGGCTCAGGGAACGCCGAGACGTGAGTTGATTTGGATGTCTTTTGGTGATGTGTAGAGCTGACAGGCGACTCGGTTTAGGGAAACAAGCCCCGCGCAAGAGTCTCAAATCGGATCATGCAAGACTTGAGATAGATGATGGGGATGGTGGGACCGCAACAGAGTCTGCAGTGAATGAGAATATGGGTCAAGAGGAGGTACGAGAAGATACTCTTCGTCCTTCACAAAGTCCGGTGCTGGAGGATGTTCGTGAGCTGCTTGGCTCAGCGAGCACGATACGCATTGGTACTGATGACGATGATGCGTCGACTGGTAATGGTGACAAGACCCGACTCCACATGAGTGAGACCCTTTATGAGGCAGAATCAACGGACCTACCAGATACCTCCAAACCAGATGACTCAACACCAGAAATTGGCCACAAGGAAGAGCCAATCTTACTTGAAGATACAACATATGGTCAAAGGGAACGTCCTGAACATCCACAATTAGGCCCCTTATCTCCAATCGTACCAGAGCACTCGGCACAAGCTACGTCGATTGAGAAACCTTCCGTACACGTATCTGACGCAGAGGCCGTCGTCCACAAGACCACTTCTTCCTCACAGTCAAAGCTGAAGGCCACTACAACCTCACCTGGGCATGCTATCATGAAGAAAGCTGAGCAACCTTCGCCCACTCAGCTGGAAGCTGACGAGATAATTCAAGAGGATGTAGCATCCAACGCACAGTCGGACCCCTCATTGTTACATGTAACGACGCCAACAGTCGCTAGTGCTGCAAAGTCACGGCCAAAGCAACTGCTAGACGCACTTTCACCTGGAGGAAGCCCACAGATTGGAACCAGTCTCCTAAGAAGAGAAAGCCTACGCAGAAAAGAATCTCCGACCAAGAAAAGAGAGTTACGAAAGACTAAGAGTCCGAAAAAGAGGAATACTCTGTCAAGGAGAGACACATTGCAAGAACGCGAGATACTGCAAAAAGTGATCGCCGAGACGAACCAAGATCCCAGCCCAGGAGACGGTGATCGTGAATTCAATGGGGTACCATTTCCTTCAAGCGATGACTTCGTCCCAACAATTGAGCAAGATCAGCACGATGAACAACGTGCCAAGTCGGAGAGATGCGCTGATGAGAAACAGCCTAGAGACAATATTATCACTGGCGCGGAAGGTCATGTCCTCGTTTGTGATCATGCTCAGGTCGAGACGGAACTGCACAGGGCGAAGGAGGCTATTGAGGTCTTTGAACAGTCGACAAAAAGCGAGGCAATGGATTCCTCCATCCCAGTCCCGTATGCCGAAGCTGAAGAGGTGAAGGCTCTTTATCAAGCGAACGAGATGATCGCAAAAGCAGAGCTTGAAGAAGCAGCACAGAAAGTCGAGACCATTCAAGAGCAGAGTGAACAGGCATCCAGGATGACACGATCAGGAGCGCGCTTCAGTGACGACACTAGTATGCTCAGAGACTTTCTCAACCGCGCACAGGCTAGTAAAGCAGCGAAGATACCTACCTTGTCACCACTGGAGGCGGCAGAACCCCAGACTTCTCCACGTCGTTCTCCACGTAAGGCGCATGGACCTCGCAGAGGCAAGATCTCCACGCCACAGAAGTTCGGAGGTATCGCCAATCGACCCGGAACACCACCTGATCTGGCGAAATCTGAGGAACATGAATCCGACGATGCCGAAGAAATTACCGCGACACCCACATCGTGTCGACGAAGCACAAGAACACGATTACCAGCACCTTCAATAGCTCCCCCAGGCGCACCAAGCTTCATTCCTGTGAGGAGAGCCGACGGTGCCGATCCTGTGGTGTTGCAAAAATCGCGAGCTCAAGAACTTGCGATTGTCACACGCGCCAACACTCGACGCAACAAGGGTCAATCGAGACCGCCCATTCTGGCGTTAAAAGATCTCCCGACAGATCTGGCCGAGCCAGTGAGTGGGAGGCAGGGTGCAGAGGGTGTGAAATCGGTCGGCTGGGCGAGAACACTGGCACGCTACCAGGACCCCAAAGAGCTAGCAGATGAGGTTGAGGAGGGCAAGCCCATGGTACGAAGGATGCGAGGTCTAGGTGCGGTGAATGGTACGCCAGCACCGAAGAAGACTACGGGGACGGTCGGCAAGGCGAGTGGTACGCCAGCGCGTCGAGGCAAGGTCCGGTGACGGTGGGGAAGCAGGGCAAGCTGGGTTGGCAGTACAGATCTTCCACGATGTTGTAACCTGATGTGGTGTAGATGTAGGTAGAGAATCTGGGGTAATTGGCTTGTCCTCATGTGGTCTAAGATGTGTGTATGCGAGCCTATGGAATCATAGTGGAACCCAGATTATGCTTGAACCATTGGCCGTGACAGGTAGGCGCTTGCGCATACCCCAGGTTCTTTAAACAGCACAGACAATGCATACGGGTCTGAGCGTCTTGGTAGTCTTCCTGACCCTTCACTTTATAGAACTCCATTAGAAAGGCTCGAAAAGGAGGCGAAAGGAGCAGACATTACCATAGACAATTACGGTTAGAGTGAGTCGGGGAAATCTTCCGCCATTAGCCGCGCCTAAGAAATGTCTCCCAAAAATTGAAAGTGAAGGTGCGGAAACCTCCATTCTTTCATTATTCTCACAAAGGAGAGTAGGTAATGAAGCGGTACTCGTATGATGACCAGTGCTACCTACACGAATCATGTTGGAACTTTCTTCTAAAGGGAAAATCCTGCACTGGCACGTGGACCAGCGACCAGAGCCCAACGTCGTTCTTGTTATGTCAGAACAGGCAAAAATGGACATCGCGAAACGGAAAGTATTCTTTAATCTTCACCAATGACGGGATGATGCCATTGACTTTATTTTACATGTCGACTGGAAGGCGTCTGACTCACATAACATCCCATTCTTTGATACGATCATGATGCTTTGCTCTTGTTCATGCTCACTGGTGATTCACTCCAGTCGTCGTTGTGAATGAAGGAGGTTCTACCGCCTTCGTGTGTTCAATCTGTCCGCTTTTCATTTCAACCCTCAAGACACTGAGTTACATCTGTGACCCCTCAATAGCACAAGTTCAACTGCAATACTGTCTCTCATTCATAGGTCTACTTGGCATCAGTACTAATACCGAGTCTGTCTCCCGTCGCCTTCCAGGCATCTCCAGTCTCCTGTACTGCCCTTCCAGTACCACCTCAGTGATACTACATCTTGCCTGCCGAATCTAGAGACCTCAAAGCGATCACCCTCTAGACTACTTCGTTCTTACCGCGACGCAGATCAGATCCGACAAGCATTTCCTACTGTGACAATGCAATACCAAGCATCGCATTGTCAGAGACTCACCAATCGAAGAAACTCATCTCCACATATTACCCCAGCTTCTGCGCATGAGCCTCCTCGTGCAGAACGCACCAGCGGCGGCCGGACCGTTGTCACTGCCGACAAGCGCTCCATCGATCTCAGACCTCTGACGGATAATCTGGAGAATGCGCAAGCGTCACGTCAGAGCTGCGAAATAAGAAAAGGATCATGGTCTTCAGTGAAGGAGGACGAAGGCGGTAAGCTGCAGGACCACCCGCGCTTGACACATCTTTTTCACATCCTTTACCTAACATCATTGTTCTGACATTCATCATGGGGTCAGGCATTGCTCAATCCTTCCTCGAGTCCGTCAGTACCTCCGCCGGCAAGCCTCAAGAGGCCGACCATGATGCCGGCAGCCCTACCGGCAGCGCCACCTGCGACTGTTGCTGCCGCTGTGGGAGAAGCACGAAATGGCCGCCACTCGGCCCTGGCCGTGGGCGTAGAAGCCAGAGCTATACCGCGTCAAGGTCAGGCATATCGGAGCTTTCGGGCTGGGATCTCGAGCTTCCTCGGAGACAGGAACCCAGAGAGATTGAGCCGCCGAAACACTACGGCCCGGGCGAAGCACCTCTGGAGAGACTGCCTGTCGAGATATTAGGTAAATTGTCATGTCACCAACTCCTGACCAGTGCTGATTTCTTGACAGACGAGGTTGTTTCGCAGCTTGCTATTGACCTGCCTCCTACCGCCTACGGTCCCCGTAATGTCGACCTGATCAGTTGCCTTTTGACGTCGAAAACCATACGCGTTGCTACAATCACTACACTCTACGGTAGTATCACGCTTCCTCACTCTTCGATCTTTGCCAAATTTTTCAAGCACATATCCGCCCATCCTGGTCTGGGGAAGATCGTGAGGAGGTTGGACCTCTCTCACTTCACGTCTGTGGGTCTTGGCCGTAGCAGGCAATCAAACTCGGAAATCCAGAATCTTACGTCCAGCACATTACTCAAAATTCTTGACCTCACCCCGGCTATCCGAGAGGTGCTTCTCCAAGAGAACCTTGACGATGATATCGACGAGAATGTCCTCCAGAAGCTCTTCTTCGGTCTCCCTAAGCTCCGAGCTGTCGACTTCTGTGCTTCGTCCTCCCAGTCCTTTGTTGACGCTTTCTCTCTTACATTGAGTCGGCCCGTGGATTTCCCTCCAGCCATGCTCAATATCCGTCGACTGGGCCTCCACGAGTGTTTTACCCTGCCTAGCTCCGTCTTCGAGTCGCTACTCCCACGTCTCCCGCAGCTCACACACCTTGACGTTTCTCATACGCGTATCACGGATTGCGCACTCCAAGCTATCTCTCGCTCTGCGACGCTTTCCCACCTTAATCTTGGTCGATGTACTCAGATTACAGGTGAGGGGGTGGTTGACTTCCTCATCTCGCACCCTGCCGTTAAACACCTTGTCTATCTCAACCTCCACTGCGACATCTCGCGTTACCGGTTGCTATGGGAGCCAGACGTCGACCGCCTACTCCCAGCATTACCGTCGACTCTCCTGTCACTTAATCTCAACGGCGCACACATTCATCGCCACCATCTTGCGCAATTGCTTCCTCTGACTAAGCATCTCGAGGAGCTCGGCATTGCCTGTGCCAATCTGTCCCTTGCCGATATCAATGTCATCTTCCGTCCCCCCCATTCAGAGAATGCAGGCGCGAAGGATCTCCCCTTGTGGCAGCCATCTACACTACACTATCTTGATCTGACGGCCATTCCCTCCATCACCCGAACAACTATCTTCAATACACCAGCTCCGTCCAATGTCCTACTCTCAGAGACTACTTTGCCTCTTGAAGTCATTGAGCTAGGTGACAAGGCCATCTCTTCGCTCCGCGAATGCAAGAACACCAACAAACGTCTTGGCTGGGTGGTCAAAGAACTCGGTCGACGTGGCTGGTACGTACGCGAGACGCCAGGAGCTACCAGCGGCAAGCGGAGCTGGAAGATGGGTGCGATGTGGTGGGGCATGCGGAAGGTGCCTGTTGCATGGGGCGAGGTTGGGGGTTTGTATGGGCATTACATGTTCAAAAAGTGAGCGAACGGTTTCTTGAGCGCTGCTCGCGTCGGAGCGTCGGAGCACTGGAGTACTCGATACCCCATTCTTTTCATAAAATAAGCGGGAGGTGCAAAAGTTTGACGGAGGCAAAAAGTTTTATGATTCGAATGATTTGTACATTACTATTAGCAAAAGCTCTCGGGGTCCGATGGTTTCATGTACCAATAAGGGGATGAAAAAGCTTTTCGAGATGGACTATGGATTCAGTAGCTGTATGATAGAGACCAAATACAGGAGTATTACATAAACCATCTCATCCCATGCAACCTACAATTTTCCTCCTTCGCAGAATGAATCACGAGACTGACATGGATTATCTTACCTTACCTTATCTGATCTGATCTAATCTCATCAGCTCAAGGTCACGTGGCCTCGAACTTCGGCTTATCATAGACTCCTAATTTATCGAAGGGGTAATAATTCTCACCACACCACCCCACCATCTTATACCCCCCCTATACTTCCCTATAACCCCCCTATACCCTCACATACCCCTCTTTATCCTATCTCTCCCATCTCCCCTCTCCCCTCTCCCTCCTCTCGAAGCTATGACACTTAGATATCACCACCGCCCACCGCCCACCGCTCCTACACAGTACTTCAACGATAAGAAGTCAGACCGGCCGGGTAACCGCCGGCCCCCATAAAATATCCTACCCCTATTCCCATCTCACCTCGCTTCAACGTCAACCCCTCAGCTCGCCCTCAACCCACAGCTCCAATCGCCAGAGGACCCCAATAGGGTATTGAGATCGCCACCGTCAGCTTGCCTATATCCCTCAGCTGAATCGGAATATTCGCTATTAATATGCAAAAAATAAAATTCTACCGCTACCTATTTCTATTCTATAGGTAGAATCGAGAGCTGTTGATCAGCACCCCGGCTCAGCTGGCGGTTCGAGATGGTATGTGTTGTTCTTGATATATAGGTATACACCCATGTCCTAACGAATTCGGCACTCGTATCGGCTATACCTTGGCAAAAACCCCCTGAGACGAGTGCCTTGCCTTGCCAGGACATGGGATAGCTGGATGGGGAAAGGTAGGGAGGGGGTGATCAAGGTACGTACTGTATTTGTTTTTGGAGAGAGGGGGGTGCGTGAGCGAGCGGTTGGAATATAGAAAATGCTTGTTGGGGGCTGATGGATACAACAAGTGGTCCGAGCAGTATCTATCTATGTGTACGCCGCTGTCGCGCATGCTGTTATAGTTGGGTCTTGGACTTTCGTACAAAGCTGGGAGTACTCCCATTGAGTTGTGAAAGCTTCCGTCCATTGTAGTGAATCACACGGCGAACTTTCAAGACCGATCGTTGGTGACAAGAACCACCCCCAGACAGAGCACAATGAAGCAGAAGCACATCGTCAACCCCCTAGCCCTCTTCACCCTCACCCTCACCATCCCCCACCAAACCACCGCCCAATGCCCCGCCTGCGACACCTGCAGCGCCGCCCTAAAACAATGCCAAACGACCTCCACCACCAACATCACCACCACAGGAAACACCCTAGACACCGCCAGCGTCCACTGCATGTGCGTCACCAGCTCCAGCGCGACGCAGATGAACTCCTGCCGCGGCTGCCGCGACGCATCCAACCTCGTCACCGGCGGTCTCGACCTCCAGGTCCTGCTCGCGTGGTACTATACGTGCAACGCGGACGATCAGTTTGGCGAGGGGCAGGCCAAGGCGTGCTGGGAGTCGCAGCCGGGGAGTTTTCTGCCGTGTGTGTCGAATACGGGTGGGAAGGGGGCGACGACGATGACGAATGGCGGGTTACTGGGGGGGATGGCGCCGACGAGTGCGGCGGGCGGGTAAGTGGTTATTGGTTTCCTTTTTGGGTACGGGATGTTGGGTTTGGGATTCTGACTGTGTGTAGTGCGGCTGCGACTGTGGCACCGACGACGGCGGCGAAATCGGATGCGGTTTTGCCGTTTGAGGCGCGTGGATTGTTTTCGGCTATCATGGTTGCACTTGGTGTGGTGTTTGGAGTTTAGGGAATCTGATGACAGAAATGATTGGAAGCCATGATGTTTCGTTGATGATTGAACTTCGCTTGGTATGGCTTATGATGTCTTCTCTTCTTTCTATAGTATGACGCCTTTTTGTGTTCATCTACTTATCTTTTGCTTATGGTATGAATCTCAAACCGGTTGGTGCCATTGCTGCTCATATCTCAATGAGAGAACGAGCACAACTGCAGGTGTGTAAACCTTCAAAGCTCTCCGACACTCGGTATAAGTCGCCGTCCCTCTCCTGGAAGCGCTGTGAAGGGTTCCGCAGGTGTATTTCTAGCGACTCATACGCTGCGGTCAAGCGCATGTCACCGCATTTGCACCTTAAGTGGAGCGCACTCATTGTACTCTAAAATGCTCGCAGGATCAGGTCAATTAGTCGAAAACCTATAGCCATGTCAATAATACGGCGAGCGAGAAGGATCACCGATCCCTCCGACGGTCCGCAACCACTTTCATCATTCATGGAGAAGGTCGGCCCCGGACGTGTCGCTGATAGATATGACCTTACAGTCCAGAGATGGGGCAGGCCCACCAAGAAAGCGGTATCTTGATATCCTCTGCCTCCAGCATAAGCTGTTGATCAAGGTGAGCGCCTTTGTACTTTTGTTCCCATGGTGAAGTTTATAGTCAGCATTACTTTATGGCTCTTCCCTGATACAGGGGTACACTCCGGAGTATGAATGCAATTCAAGACACCCTTCCCTCCTGGTCTCCTTGACCATCCGATTACTACGTAACCCATTGGGTACGCATAGCTCTTGTAATAATGTTGACGACCATGATGCCTTTAGTATCCAGTGGATAGCGGCGCAGTAGCCATCCCTCAGTCCTCGTCGTTGAGATGTATCAATGTGAATGCCCAAAGGAGCCAACGAAGCCTACTGTATGGTCTGCTCTTAGGAATTTGGAAGCCCTCGTATGGCCATCAGCCGGTATCTAGAGTGATACTCCTTGTGTCAAGGAAACGCACTCGAGGTCAGTAGCGTTTGCAACGTTTCCATCAACGATTGCAATTGTAATACACATGGCGAGAGTAATGTACAGGTGGTCTTCGACTTCAAAATCCCACATGATGATACCCAATGGGCCGCAAGTTCTCTGTGCAACTCGACGAAATCCATCAGCGTTTTCGCTGTGAAACCCTCATCATTGAGTCGACGGTAGAAACCTCGGCACAACGTAGACCTACTGAGACCATGAATTCACGTGGATCTCAGACTATAAGGCCCTTTCAGGTTCAGTAAATATGTCAACAAGACTGGACGCTAAGATAGTTGGCTCCATAGAGTATCGAACAAATATCTCACAGCACGACGTCTATGAATGGGTTAAGGGCTGCTTGGAACTCGTCAGCGGGAATATATAGGACTCACCACGTAAAGAATAAGTGACAATCTCTGTAGACAGCAGTCCCTACACATAGGGCGATTGAAAGGCCTCTGGTCAGGTTTTTCAATCTTTGCTTTGACAACTTCCCGACTATCCATTCTCTGCAAAACCAAGTGTAGAACAACTTTCTCCATGTTGCTATTCCTCCTTAAATCAGGCGAGCAGGTCATACTTTGAAACGAGAGCATAGTAAAAAGTTTGGGTTGATAAAGACTGCAAATAGGAAAGAGATTCCTCGAGAGTTGTGACTCCAATAAGAGGGCAGGATAGAAAGGTGGCCCCTGGCAACGACCTACTCTGGAGTCCAAACGTATAGTCAAACCGTCTCTGAGTATAAGGATTGGAAGGAATATACTTGGGAAAGGACATCTCCTTGATAGATGGGGCTTGTCTCATCGGAGCAGTAATGATAGAGTGCTTTTCATGGTAGCAGGTCATTGATTCTCACGTCCGGGTGTGGTCTGATATTGCCAAGGCGCTAATCCCAGAGCGCCAAGGCTATCGGTATCTTTATAGAAAGTCCTCCTGTCCAATCGTTCTTGTATAATGTTGGAAACCATCGTACGACCTCAGGCCGAACAAGTTGGAATGCCTCCTATTCGCAGAAAGATCAGATGGATGCATTGCCTTGCCTCTTCTCTGGAAGAGATCGTCCCCACGCCGTCGAGCGACTGCTTCTGCGATGCCGGATATTTGGGCTGGCAGCTGGGGTGACGCTCGAATGACGCTGAAGAAGCGTCCAAGGAGCGTCATGCTCTCTAATTTGGATTTCTAAGCTCCCCCATGCTTTCCAATTCGGATTTCTAAGCTGCCCCATGCCTACAAATACATGCATGGGGTCCCACTCCCCTTGCCAAAGCAGTCGAGGCCACTCAATCGAACAAACATGCCATCCTCCACCACCCCCAAACCACACGACAGCCAAGCCTGGCTCCAACACTCCGACCCCGAACTCCGCATCTTCTACACCGAATGCCTCCCCACCTCCTCCCCAAAGCCCAAAGGGACCATCCTCCTCATCCACGGCTTCCCAGAAACATCCCACCAATTCCGCCACGTCCTCGTCCCCCTCGCCGACGCCGGCTACGGCGTCCTGGCGCCCGACTACCGCGGCCACGGATACTCCTCGAAGCCGCCGGACGGCTACACCAAAGCCATCATAGCCCAGGACCTCCACAAGCTAGTGACCGAGCATCTCGGCATCAAGGAGAAGATCCACGTGGTGGGGCATGACATTGGAGGAATGATCGCACACGCCTACGCGGCTCAGTTCCCAGCGCACGTCGCGAGTATCTGCTGGGGCGAATGCCCGCTCCCGGGTACGAGACTCTACGAGGACGTCAAGCATACGAGCCTGGTGTGGCATTTCAACTTCCAGGCTCAGACCGATATGGCCGTCGCGCTGACCACGGGCAAAGAGCGGATGTATTTGAAGCATTTCTTCGATCGATTGGCCACGAACCAAGCTGCCTTTACGGAGAAAGATTTGGACTTTTACACGGCGCAGTATGCACAGGCTGGGGCTTTACGTGCGGCTTTCACCACGTATCGGATGTTTGAGGAGGATGCGAGGCAGAATCGGAAGTGGTTGGAGGAGAGTGGGAAGGTGCAGGTTAGGTGTATGGGTTTGTTTTGCGAGAATCTCTTTGAGGCGGCGAGGGCACAGGAGATGGTCAGTGAGGTGTATGAAAATGTGGAGATGGGCGTTATGAAAGACTGCGGGCATTACCTTGCCGAGGAGGATCCGGAGAGCTTTGTGAAGCTGGTACTGGGCTTTGTAGAGAAGTGAAAATGAACGTCAATTCCATAATCAAATACAAGAACATCCGATCAACCACCCACTTCCATCCTCCCCCGCCCACATACATCTCCCTACAAACCCCTAACCCTCATCTCCCCCTCCTCCTTCCCCTCCTCAATCTCCAACTCCCTCAACAGTCCCGTCCCAACATCATGCACCAGCCCATGAACCACCACCCCCCTCTCCCTCATCCCCTCAATCACAACCGCAATCTCCCTCAACGCCTTGACCCCCTGTCTCACATTCGCCTCCACCAACTTCAGCGCCCTCTCCCCCTCGCTCAACTCTTTCCACCTCCCCACATTCTCCCTCCTCAACGCCCTCAACGGCATCAACCACGCATCAATCAACCCTAGTTTCGCATTCCCCAACGCAGCATTAACGCCACCACAGCTCGTATGTCCGCACACAACCACATGTTTCACTTTCAGAAACGCGACCGCGTACGCGATGACGGACTGCGAGTTCAGGTCCGTCGGGGGCAGGATGTTGGCGATGTTGCGGTGGACGAAGACGTCGCCCGGTTGGAGGCCGAGGATGGTGGTTTCGGGGATGCGGGAGTCGGCGCAGCCGATCCAGAGGATTTGGGGGGATTGGCCCTTGGCGAGGGCGGGGAAGAGGTCGGGTTTGGACTCGGCGAGGGATTGGGCCCATTTTTTGTTTTGCTGCAGGGCGAGTTCGAAGGGGTCTGTGGGGGAGAGGGTGGGTTAGCTGGGCTGTGGTGCATGTTGGGGGTGGGGGAGGGTGCGTTGGGTACCGGGTGGGGAGTGGGGGGTTGGGGTTTTCCTGAAGGCTAGGATGGAAGAGTGGGAGAAGGATCGGGTGGAGAGAAAGAAGTGACGGTGGGTGGTTGGTAGCCTGTAAGCAATTGAGCGTAGGCACGTACCTTGGCTCGCCATGATGATGTTGTGGAAGCGAGGAGTCCTTCAGCGGGTTATGTATGGAACAGGAAATTTGCAATCTCAAGGGTTGACGTGCAGCGGTGACGATATCGGAGGGAGCAGATAAGAAGGTCACTTTACAACAACAGGATCACAAGAAGAGAAGTATTGGCAGAAGAAGGGAAGAATGGGGAACACAGCTTAAGATATAAACACAGGTGCACGATCAGCCCGAGGAGAAAGTCACTCAGATAATGCCTCACAAGTATCAGGCTAGACAATCGGATAGCGACCATGGGTTGGAGACCATGTTGGCTCATCCAACCCCGCGGATCCGGCTCATCCTACTGAAGACGGCACGATCTCTGCAGCGAGTAGAGGACTTTGCGGTTGTACTTGGAGGTCATCGTCAACTGGGTGCATGATGCAAGATGGAGAGGGAAAGAAGCAATATATGTGATCGTAATTGCTTGGATCGCAAGTACGCCCCCGCATTTTGATCCTCCGCCTGAGAAAGCTTGAACGTCTATTGTTCGAGACCATGCACGGCAGACTAAACTATATCCTAGAGTTACTTGGTGGCCTGAAAATCTACTACGATGGACGGCGTTATGCCACGCATACCCCCCTTTCATGCGTCAAGATGATCGCAGTAGCTTCTTCGTGTCCTCTACTACCATCCTGGCAGCTCGTTTCAACATGCCTCGTTCATCGCCTTCCCTGAATCTGTCCCATCGATCCAAGCCATCCATGGCCGGTAGAGTCAGGCTCTCGTATCCCTGTCTGATGACCTTGCTCACTTCTCTCGGGCTTAAGTTGTTACTCATGCGTCCCTGGCTTTTCTCCGCTTCGACTAGATCGTGGTAGTGGGCTGAAACCTGGATGAGTATATCGATTGGTGCACTCGTAGGTCCAATCGGATTGGCAGTCAAGGGTTCAGGCGTCTTCAACTGAAGTTCGAAGGCTTGCTTGAAGCGATTGAGATGATCGCCGGTCTCCACAAGCTTGTAGAACAGATCATCGTATGCTGCAGGATCCGGCAGAAAAGTGTTCCCAGCCGTGACGGCGAGCGCGAGAGTAGCGAGAAGAGGGTTGATGAGCAAAGGTAGGTCAGGATCGCGCACGGCCAACGAGGGCGCATAGGTGGTCAGGAACCGGAGAAAGGATAGCAGCGTCTGCCAGAGCAGAGACCAATGATAGGTGAGCCGTGTGAGGGTGAAACTAAGATATGATAGTAGACGATGGACAAGGCCGATGGTAGGAATGTAGAGTGATATGTCCAGCTGCCGACGCAGATTATGATTTATGGTATCGATCAATATATCAAGGATCACGGCTGCAGCTGTGCGAGGCCTTGACGTCAGTGGAAGGAAAGGTTGGCGTTGCCGACATAGACGGACGGAATAGACTTGTTCGGAGTCGCATAGATCTTTACAAAGTACCAAATCCTCCACAAGGATGCGAATGATCAGTATGTTCAGGATCCCGTAGAGCGTGGCCCTCGGCGAGCGATATGCGTGGTGAAGTATATACGAGGTATAAGATAGAAATGCGCTCAGGGGTGATTCGCCCGTCCTCGGATTTGGAGGGCAGGAGATCAGATTGGTGCAGAAGACCTTGTTCGCATTGGTAAAGTCATAGAGTCCAAGCAAGATCGCAGCACCCGGGTCTGGTCTGGTCCATATTCAGTAACCCATAGGATTGTACATGACTAGCTAACTTACAATGCTGCAAATCCTTCCTTTAAGTCATCAGCTTTAGGTGGTGGAGGCTTTGCTCCTTTTGCTGGTGCCAGTACGCCAAAGCTAATATACGCCAACGTGTTGCCGAGAGTCCAGCCCTCGGCGACGTCCTCCTGAATAGCAATATAATGGTCTCTCGATTGAGAACAGACAATGCCAAGTCCTTGGACGATCTTCACAATGGCACCTTCGTTCACGAAGTCCTCCAGCCGTAGCCGATAGGGATTCCTGAACTCGAATTTGTTATAGTTGGCAAGCAGGCCCAATAGAAGAAACGGCCTGAATATCATCTCAGGAAGATCGGAGTCTTGAATGAACTATGGCAATGTAAGTGAACGGTCACCCATTAATTCAACGTTTGCTCTTTGCGGATAAATATGATAGAAGGAGCACCACACATCAAGTATGACCGAACAATGCAAAGCTAAGGAACGACTCATGCCAAGTTGGGAAGCGATTGATGTAACAGGGAGTTATTACCTTCATCAAGGCGGGAAACAGATCCCGATGAGCAAAGTAAGATACTAGACTTGTTTGGTATGATCCAGAAGTCAAGGACAAAGCCACATCAACAGCTTTGGTCCGAGTCTCTACTGGCCGACGCTATCAGCGTACTGTCCGATCGAAGAGAGTTCTCCAACACTCACAAGATCCTCCAGTCCTGATGATACTCTCGATCGAATTTGCGAAGTCAGAGAAGACAGTGTCAACTTCATCGAGCCCAGCGAGGACAGATATTATGTCTGAGCTAGGGTTGGTGTAACGCTTTGTCAATATAATACCTAAGAAGACCGTCAAAGTCTGAACTAGTAAGTGTCAACTTGAGCGCGAGGAACATTTTCCCGTAACGTACATCTAGTGCATTCTCTGCAAATGGAGATCTGCCAGACTTGACTTGTGAGACCGCTCGTACGAAGAGCTGCTGCGTTTCATGCTGCAGATGAATCAGATCGTCGGCGCCGAGCGCTTCCAAACACTGCTTCAGTCGGGGCTTGTCTGGCTTGAGGAGGAAGAACTCTTCCCAAAACCCATCCAAATCTGCCAGTTCCTCACCCTCTTGCTTGAAGAGATCGCCATACAGCTGAGCGATTTTGGGTTGGAACGAACTTGGCCTGGTCTGTTGGGTGAGAGGAGAAGCTTCCATTGTCCTATTACTCTCTACCAGACCTGTACAATCTCATACAGTACCAAATGCCTAGGCTTCCAGTGCCCACCATTTATCGATTGGAACTAGCAGTGCTGCTACATATTCAGGCAGGATGAAGGTGAACTTATCGAGCAGCTGACCACAACCTCGTGCTTTGTTCTCCGCCATAAAGGAGTTCGACGGAAATGGTAGAGTATCACAGCTTGATTCGAAGAAAAGTGAATTGCTTAGTCTTGTTTAGGAAAGGCCTGCCAAGGTTTCTACTTCTTTCACTGAGCCAATCATATCCTCGCAAATCGGCTGACAGAATATGGAAATTCTCCGTCATTTACTACTAAACATGACAAAGATTCAACACGTTGTACACCTCCTCCTCTACAATGTATCCATACCTATACACACCCTGTGCGTTGCCAAACTCTACCTAGTACCACAAGTTTGGACGCTTTCACCCCTAACAAGATGTCGTTGCAACGGGCTACCCAGTCCTTGACGTCGTCTTCCTACAATTTATTCAAATTCGCAGCAACTGCTCCTGCTGCCGTTGCTCGGTCGTATCGCCCTAGCTATCCGTCAATATGCCTGAGATGTCGTGTACAACAGATGAGCAAGCGAAAGCTTTCGACCGCTACTGAATATCGTCCTCATTCTCTGGAGCCCGCGCCGCCGCCACCCCGCAACACAAATATCCCAGACACTTCGATTGCAGGAATAACTCCGCAGAACAACAATGGCAGACTACCAAGACAGATAGACCAATACAATGCTGCAGATTCGAATCAACCAAATAAACAGAGCATTAGCATTACCGAACATGAAGCACAAAAAACAAAGCCAGTGGAGGGGATCTCCACTGCCTCCGACCCATCTACATCCAAAGCCAAGCGGCCTAGCAAATTACGCCCACGGAAAGCAGCCATTTCTCTCACTCCAACAGCCATAACTCAGCTCCGCAACCTTCTCTCCCTCCCAGAGCCGAAATTCATACGAGTTGGGGTGAAGAACAGAGGATGTTCAGGACTGGCATATCATCTCGAATACGTGGACAAAGCGGGAAAATTCGACGAAGCCGTGGAGCAGGACGGAGTCAAAGTGCTGATTGATAGCAAAGCACTCTTCAGCATCATTGGTAGCGAGATGGATTGGGTAGAAGACAAGTTGAGCCAGAGGTTTGTGTTCAGCAATCCGAACATCAGTGAGTTTGCCTACATCCTTTCTGTGAGTTTCTGAGTTTCTGTGAAGTCGACCGCTAATGGTGCTGCAGAGGAACAATGCGGATGCGGAGAGTCATTCATGGTTTAGCACGGCCACCACCATCAAAAATCCAGCCTTTTAGCGACATCAGAGAGGCGTCCGTCAGCATCATATCATGTCTCGTGAGAGATATACTGAGCTCGCAGCATGTCCACAATACGCTACGACTTCTGCCATGTAGAAACGGCATGGCCTCAAAATCCGCCTAGCATATAGTCCATGATGCCCACCTTCTCCACCAGCCCATCTAAGCTCTTCACGAATGCCAAATGCGCCGGGTCCTCCTTCAGATAGTACATCAAGTCCTCCTCGCTCTCGAAATCGACGACGAAGCCGTGCGTGTATACGGCCTATGACAGCAATACCTACGATCAGCGATTGCGAACTTTAGGCAGGAGAATCGTCTAAACAGATCTGGGAAGTCAGGCAAGGAGATCGGTGTCATACGGCTTGTTCGGGGCTCATCTGCTTCCCGCCAGACGAGGATTTGATGTACGGTAGCGAGGTCTTCGGGTGGACGCATTTGGTCTTTAGATCAAGCATGCGGGTGCATACCTACACGGTTCAGCAAGATCCGGGTTTGAACTTTCTATGGAAGCACAAATGCAAACCTACATCGTGGACATCACTGGACCTGGTCGTTGCTTTGAACTATGAGGTGTCAAACGCAGTATGGGCCATGAGTGGAAAGGGTATCCCTGTCTCCCAACGGAAGTGCGGACATACCTCGAACATCACTACGTGGGTGATCGCCATAATTGGGTGTTGGTGAAGAGAGAGCTCTTATGAGTTTTGTGTGGGTAATGAGGGTCGAATGGCTTCCAAGTATCAAGGATCGAGGAGAAATACGAGAGTTAAAGCTTTCTCTGCGACTCATCAAAAGCACAGGCCAGGGTTGCAGGATTAACAAAGGTCTCAAGTCCCTCATTCACGGCTCCTGCGCTGCGTACCACCTTTCGCTACTACAAAGCTGCAAGGTCCCTCGGGCCGTCACAAAGGCCGATGGAGCAAAACCGGGGTACATTAAGGTACGCATGGAAATCATGCAGGTCTGATTATCAATTGAGGTGGGGCGCTTTATCCCTCGGCGCTGTCGGATATCCGTCAAATCCGTCAGCTCGGGACCGCTCGGCTTTATGTATGGTAACGCTATTTCCAACATAGCAACGCCCCTCTTACTGCAACACCTCACAATCTTCGTCCATCGTTCCATTCTAGCTCTTGCGTCAGAAAGGGATTGGCTGTGTTCCAGGCAGCACGACTATTGGAAGAGGTGCTTCGCTCTCGATCTCGATCTCCTAGAACTGTGCACGGCAGTGTTCTCGAGATATATCCCACCCACATTAGACACACTCTAGGATCGCAGAAGAGAAATATGGTCCAAGCTTCTACATACTAGGGTACCTTAGTACCGTGGGAGAATTCCAACACCTTTCAACCCCCTCAATGCTCCTTGACAAGAAGGCCTCTGCACAAATCACTACTCAAAAAGCTATCCGCATCCCGTGTGCATCACGTCCAATACCTCGATCGGACCATTTTTCCGTGCACAGATCCACGCTCCCTTTCCATAGATTATACCTGCGGACATTATTCATGAAGAAGTCTTTCATAATTTCCAACGAAGAGTAGACTTGGAATGCTGTATATTGGAGCTTGAACGGAGTAGATATGTTTTGGATAGTTGATGGGGTTTTTGATGTAGAAGAGGGCGGTGTTTGTCGTGAATGGAGGATGGGGCGTGAGATGTGGGTGGAGGATGGGCGATGGGGACGTGGGGGGCATGGGCGATAGATATAATTATACATATCAGATAAGTGGCTGAACCGCCACTCAACAAGTCAGATACGAGAAAGCAAAGATGAACAGACTCGAAGGGTAATACCATCTATCATTTCATTCCTACCAGCTTGCGCTGACGACGGCTTCTTCTATATGATACGCGAGAAAACGATATTGAATTTCCAGTGATTGAATAAAATCATATACATATCTTACACGTACTGCGTGCTCATCGACCGCTTGAAGCCGAATCCCTCTCTGATTTTGGAACTCGTAGTTCTACCAAGGGGCCATCTAGCACCTTTGCCGTCATCAGCTCTGTTCGTTTGTCTGGATTCGGAGTCGCCCGTTTGATTATCTGATAGCCAGACGTGTTAGTCTTCCTCCTATAGCTAGGGGATCGATCATTGATTATTGAGATTTACCCACCTTTGGCCCAACTATCGACTCCATCGACCATCATAGCACTATGTCTTCGCGTAGCATTGACAGGTCTGCCGCTCCGCTCATCAACGCTGCCGGCCGTACCGGGACGAGCTAGAACGTTCGAGATCTGTCAGCATGCCTTCTGGGAGAATGGACGAGAGCTCGTAAGGATGGATGTCTTCGGGATCAGGCTGGGGCTCACGATGACGATGACGATGACGGGGGGGGCTAAGGGTGATGTTGGGGTTGGAAGGCTGACCTTCGACGGGGCTTGTGCCGTAGAGACTCAGGGGTCGCGGCAGGCGGGCATGCTTGGTGGACGAGTTGTCTCGTGCGATGGGGGGTCTGGATTGTGTGGTGTTCTGGGCGCTTGAGGGGACTTGTATGCTGGGTGCGTTGGATCGTCGGAAGAGGCGGGAGGCGACGCTTTGGTGGGTCGAGTGGCTGGGTGATAGTGACATCTTGTTCAACTTGGACCTGAGCGATGCGGAGCGTCCCGGCTTGACGTCGAGTTCTAGCGGTGCATCGAGATTGGCGACGTCTGGCATGGTCGGATCTCGGTTGGCTGGCGACGAGCGAGCTTGTAGCTCTCGTGCACCTCGCTTCGTTGGCGTGGTGTTGGCGCTGCTTCCACTTCTTCGGTCTTGGTGTGCTAGGGAAGATGCTCGATCGCCAACGGTAGGGAAGCTCTTTTCGGAAGATGGAGAGAGTTGCTCAGATAAGCGCCGCGGTCGACCGGTTGGAGATGGGTAGGACAGAGTTCGAGAATGCCTTGTGGTCGCATAACCTTCTCCACTGAAGACCGTCGCTGTAGCGGAGGTCGTAAGGGACGGCCGGATCGGTTTATCTGCACCAGATACCCGCGTAGCTTCATGAGATCGAGTCGAAGGAGGTGACTCTGGTTCAATGTCTGACTCGCCATCGAATGTCAACGCCTTGGTCGGAAAAAGGACATAGTTGCTGTCCGAACTGTATGGGCGCCCGTCTGGGATCGAGGCTGAGTAACTTCCGGCGAAGAAGGGTTTCCCGTCGACGAGGCTTTTCTCTGTGATGATGCTAGGTGTAGAAGAGTTACCGGCGATAGTGGCAGAGCTCATTGTACCCGGTGTAGGTGGCAGCATCGCGCCACCGAACATCGGTCCAACAAAAGCTGGCGAAGAGGGTCTCCTCTGATGTTCTCGAATCTTCTTCCGACCAGCCTTGTCGACATTACGACCTTGACGACTATTTTGCTCATGGGCTAGCTGATCAGTGGTCTGATGCCCCTTGACTCCGCTAGGCTCTTTCTCCAATATCTCGCCGATCGAAGAGAAATGGTCGTTCACTGGAGGCTTTGTGGACGTCCGGGTGGGCGTCGTTGGCCCATCCCTCTCTTCAACCCATTTTCGCAGCCTTGCTTGGCGATGTACGTCTGGTGGGGAAGCCGCTCGAGCGGGCGAATTGTCACGGATGTTCCTCTCATCAGCCTGACGTGTATTGGCGCGGTCGACATCTTTTGGTCCGCCGTAAATTTCCGAGAAGCCGCTCTCACTCAATATGCTTAGTCGTGGGGAGCTAATGATATGTTCGTCCACGTCATCTTCGTCCTCGTTTTCACTGAAGAGACTTTCACTCGAATATAGGCTGCGAAGAACGTGGGTGCTCTTCTTGTCCTCTCGGAGAAAGGAAGGGATACGCTGTGAGGAATCTGCCTTGTCTGGAGATGCTCCAGCCCGAGAATGTGAAGCCTCTGTCCCTATCTTGTCTTGCCGGTCTTGTCTAGACACTGAGTTTCCGAGGTCGGCCTGGGGACCCGTGCTTGAGTCCTGAGGCCCAAACAATGTCAAAGGGGAAGCCAAGACAGTCGATCGTCTTTGAGACTGTCCGAAGTACAATTCTGCTGCCCCCATCTCCTCGATATTTGCTTCCATCGCTTCAACCTTGGCCTCTAGCTCACAGATCAGACCAACGGCCTCCTGCACGGCCACATCCCTTTTTTCGAGCTCCAACAGCAAATCCTCGTTGATGGACTGCATCTCTGCATTGTCGTTTGTCACTTTATCCATCTCCACCACTTTGGCTTCCAAGACTTCAATGCGTTGCCGGCGGTGGAACACTTCGAGCTTCAGATCAAAATTCTGTTTGTTGATCTTGGAAAGGTGCTGCTCCATCTCCTTCATGTTCATCTCTTTAGGTACAGATACATTCCTGGTCCCACCGCCACCACCACCATGCCGAGGCTGCGAGCTCTGCCTGCCGCTTGTACGTATTGATGGGATTGGGGAGCTCTGTACGCCTCTGTCTTCTGAGCCATCCATGTCATAGGTCTTGTTGACACGCTGGGTCTGTGCTTTCTTTTCTCGTAGCATGTCCTTCAGGAGGGTTGAGGAAGGGTTGGATGCATTCCTGGATGTGTCTGAGGCAGCCATGGCGTGTTTTCTCGGATGACTGCGTCCGTCGCCTCAGTGCGTAACCGGTCGTGCTGTGATCTGTCTCAGACCCGGTATTCGTTCTGAGAGAAGAGAACAAAGTGATGTGAATGGTGTACGATATCAGAGAGTTTGAACTGAGCGAGTTGCGAAGTATGTCCTGAATTGCGTAAGTTGGAAGAGAACCCTAGTATGTATGTTGAAGACAGTGTCACAAAGGTCTTGTGAGGGGACAAAGGACTGTGAATGAGGGTGAAAGCCGTTATCAATGAGAGGGTAGAAAGGCGAAAATGTGATAAGCAAAAGCATTGGCGGGGTCGTGTGCTGCGTACTGCGTCAATGAGGGGCGCGGCAGCTTTGTTCTCGTGAAGCAATCCTGGCGGTTGTTGTTTGTACAATTGAGAGTGGTCAACAAAAGATGATCAGGCTACCCGCATCAGTGGATCTCTCCTCCACACCCAAGATCCAGGTGCATCGTGAAGCCAGCTGCACGACATGCCCGTTCTCTCAGGGGCAGAATACGGAGATGCGGGATAGTAGGGAGGAAAGCATCGATTCGCTGGACCCATGCAATAGGATCAGCAGAGAATCACAGACGCTAGTTCACTATCACGCTGCACGTTGACGCTAACCTGCTTTTCCAGACCCTTGGCTTTCGGCCCGTGGCAAGCGTGGGTGTCAAACGAAGCCAACTTGCCAACCATGCTTCATCATCCCTAGCGCTCATTAGCGTCAAAGCTTCGAGCCCCTGCCAAGCCTTGCGGCTACTTCATCTTCCCACTAGCTTTTCCATCTACGACATAGCTCATTGGCATACGGTTGAAGGTTGTAAACAGGCTCTACAGTCTGCAGCTGACGACGCTCACACGCTGGTCAGCGTTGAGGGTTGCTAGGGCGTAGCATCGTTTTCGAACTTATTCTTATGATGGGACTGATACGAGTTCGAGCAGGAGGCGGCACTCAGCAACTATCCTCAAGTCATCAACAAAGCATTGGAAATCTATTGACACCGGAAAGGAGTACGGTTAGTATCTCATTCTGCTATGACTTAGACGGATAAGGCTGGTTCATCTCAACCACGAAAGGAATACTTTGTCATGAGGACACAGGACAAGGCTTACGATGGAATCAGCAGCCATGATCAACATGATAAGTATGCGTGAACGCAGCGACATGGAAGTCATCCGGGTGGACCATGTAATCCTCCTTCAGTAACAAGTAGAGAGGTGCTGAGTATCTAACACACCATCTTCTCCAGCCGGAGTCGGTTCACCAGAGGGGCGACTTGTGAAAAGGGGTCGCTTATCAGGATTCGAATATCACGCCGCCTGCTCGAAGAGCGTGGTATACTTCTCCAGCAGCTCGTTGACAGCAGCCATCCCTCGCGCCTCATCCATAAGAATATCCTTAGCAGGCGCCTCATCCTCATCTTCAGAAGAGGACGTTCCTTTTACTGTTAGGGCGACAATAGCAGGAAAGTCCGGCGGTGGAGCAATAATCGGGTAAGGCTTCTGTTCCTGCGACCCTGGCCCCATAGGAAGCATAACAGAGTCTTGTGGGGCGGAACTTGAGCATGCCATACGCGATTTTGGTAAGGAGTTAGGATTATGCTCTCCATGATCGCCCATAAGTTCTCTTATTGTACGCTGATCCTTTTCTCTTCATCTTCGAGTGTGCTCGAAAAGAGCTTCTTGCTCGGACTCCGGAAGATATCGCTTGATGAAGATGTAACCAGAGTCGCTCTGGCGAACGATGTCAGTTGGTCTTTACATAACACTGCATGTGGGATGGGTCAATAACTTACTTCGTCACACTCCCATAGTATTCCATATTCATCTAAAGTCTCTGGAGATACGGGTTTACTATGTACGTTTGTGTATGTTAGCCTTGAATGATCCATAACCTTTCTCTTTGGCCTAGGAGCATACTCCTCCTGTTCTGCAATGGCCCTAGGACCGTCGTACTGGACTACAAGGGTAAATGAGGGGAGAGTTCTGAAAACGATCCTTCCTTGACACAAGTCTTGCCCGGTACGCTCCAGGGAAAGGACGGTGATGCGACGCCGTTGGTCCCTGGCTTCAAGCATACTAGCCACCTTTGCTATAAGTAGTCGTCAGGAAGAATCCAGGGATTCAGAGATGTCACAGATCTACGTCAGGCCATCTGCCTTATTTATAATAAGCCCTTCGCGGATCTCGTCCTCCGGAATTCTAAGATTCGATCATTTCCAAATAATATTACACTTCCCAACACCAGCGATAACATCCGGGCAGACGTGGTACATACAAATCTCCACCACCATCGTGTCCCTTGATCTTCTCGGTTCACTGGCCTAGATTCGAGTGGACATTCCCGATGTCTCTTGAGGTGACTTCTTGCTCAACGACTGCAGTCCCATTCGCATTCCACCTGCATTTCCCGTGCCGCTGTTCTATATCACCGCAACACCTCCACAGTTCCCAGCACCACAAACCCTCCGAGAACTCCGAAACCCCAACCTCCTAGACCCTTAACCCCAACAATAACAGCATCACTTGTACCCGTCGCCGGCGTCGCCGCAGTCGCCGGAGCAGTAGCAGAAGTACTAACAGGCGAAGACGTAGACGCAGCCAATACAGTCGAAGAAGACATCGATGTCGATATCCTCACCGCCGCCGAGGAAGCAGCCGCGCTCGTCATGGTCTTCGTCGTCGCTGCCGCTGCACCAGTCTTCTTCGCCACAGCCATGGAAGAGCTACTGCTACCGCTCCCACTCCCATCTTCCGGCGGCTTTGCGACCTCACCGCCATGATTCCCACCTCCCTCTCCACCACTCCCATTGCTACTCCCGCCGTCTCCACCGCCGGTACCACCACCATCTCCACCGCCGGTCCCCCCGCCACCATCGCCTTTATCTTTGCTTTTTGGGTCCTGGTTTGGCTGTTTAGGTGCGGGATTGGGATTGTTATTAGCCGGAGGTACAGGTTGAGGTTCGGCAGGGACGCCGCCTGATGGTGGTGGTGGTGGTGGCGGAGGTCCTACTGCTGGTGGTGGAAGCGGTTCTCCTCCTGGCACGACCGGTCCTGTGGCCGGGTCGCCATGGGATCCGGGTGGCGGGCGCGGGGGGGGGACGTTTGGGGCGGGAGAGTCGGGGAGGCGGGGGAGGAGAAGAGGGTGCTTCTCGTTCTGTGCAGAGAAAAAACGGTCTTTGGGTGCGATTGTAGAGGCGGAGATGGATGAGGAGGTCAGAGATGTGAGGACGACGACGACGACGAGCGGGAGGGTGGGGAGGTGCATTGCTGTATTTTGCGTTGGGAGAAGGGCCTGAGATGAGTCTGAAGAAGGAGAGACATCTCTGCGCGCTGGGTCCCAGGACAATCTTATACGTAGATTTAAATGTCAAAGTCTCTCAGCCCCGGGACTTGTTACAAACTTTATGATAGTGTGAAGGGGCGGTACCGCATGTCAAGCATCTCTCATTGGTCGCGCGGGACGAAATTTGAGATTTCGGCACAGCCCTGCTTGCGGCTCCCTGCAGATCTTCAGCCCTGCAGGCACGCACTCGTAAACATTCAGCTTCGAAAATAGTAAACTAGATTCATAAAAAGTCCACCTCAACGCTCCCACCTATCAATCCAAACACGAAATCCATCCGCAGCAGCAACATCATACCTCCCCCCAACCCCCTCCCACACTTCCCAAAAACGCACCTCCAACTCCCTCTTCGCCCCCTTCAACTCCTGCCATCGGCGATAGAATTCAGAATTCCCATCTAGGATATCCTCCGCATCACCCAGTGGTATCCACTCCCTTTCAAGCCGCGTTTGTACCATCTCCAACAAACATTCTGGATCGCTGGCTTGGCAGATGCGGTTCAGATCTGATGTCTGAGTTAGTGTCTCTAGTAGTTTGGCATTCGTCGCCATGGTCTGGACGAAGAGGGCTGGGAAGCGGTCGAACGTCTCGTGCGTCAGTGATCTTTCTAGCTCGATGAGCCTTCCCTGCTCGTGGAGACCGATGCTGATGTCAACATGGGCCGTGTCCTGGAGGAGAATACAAGCCCTGCAAAAGGCTTCCCTAAAAGCGTTGTAGAGATCGTAAAGGGTTGTGACATTAGTCGAGCTGACGATGCTGGCGTGGTAAAGCATGCCGTACGCTTTGAAGTAGCTGAAGTGGCGGGCCAGCGCGGTGCAGAGGTAGAGCGTCCATTGATCCACCTCTTTTTCGTCGTCGCTCTCGTTGAAGACCCAGAGGAGGTGTGCTGGGATCTTGAGACGGGTGAGCATAGGGTCCCGGATGCCTTTTAGGAAGCTATTGGTGGGGAGGGCTGTGACGTGGCCGGCGTCGATGAAGGGGCCGGAGATGTGGGCAGGGTTGTGATGGGGCATTGGGCGTTCTCTGGTGATTGTCGTCATTGCGAGGAATCAGGAAGTGAGGGCGAGATTGAAAGCGTGCACGATTGGATGAAGTATAAGAGACAAGCGTTGCTTGAAAATTGTAAAGAGGAGCCATGTTCTGCTGAGCTTAAAGTTCCATGAATAATCTCCATTAATTTTCGGTGGACCTCACACGCCCCAACGTCTTTTATGACTCCTCGGACCCATATATTTTTATATTATGATATTTTAACCAGAATGACTTTACCCAAAGGTCAAAACCAGATGAGGAAACGGTAAAAGGACGATACACCAGTGCAGCCACAACAGGGAATATGATTCATTGGGAAGAGAAGGATAAGAGAATGGAAGCTGTTAGAGAATCTTCAGAGCTATATATACAAGGGTCTTTGATGTTTTGAGGCTGACTGTATATATCAAAGGAGTGCCACGATTGAACTTTTCGGTTTGCTACCAGGGAAAGCTCACTAATAGTTTTAGACAGTCTATGCAACATCGTTCTTCTGACCATGCTTTGAGCATCAGTCATTGCAGAATCGAAAGTCTCGACGTTGATGAGACCAAGACGATACTACCCTACAAGGGTCGAATACGTTAGATTTGGAGACCACTGTGTAGTGCGCAACGCTACCATAATCGATCAAGACAGACATCAGCAGATAGCAGAGATGGCATGGCTGGACTAGAAGACAGTATACTACTGGGTTTTCCAATGTCTTGCTGCGGAAGTATCATGAGTTTAGATGCTTAGCTAGCGTAGCCAAAACAATCAGTAAAAGCATAACTCTGGCCAACATAGTACCTGAAGCAACGATGCACTTACTCCACAAGTTCCCTTTCCTCGACGTATGGCTATCTTGGGAGGCTATAGTCCCGCATAGCCCCGGCGCTTGCTGCTCTGGTCCAATATGAGAAAACGTATATCGTACCAGGTAGAGGGCTTTACACATTTGATTCTATTGAGCCAAGTGCGGTCCAAGACCTTGCTGAAAGCGAACTTTTCCTTGTTTCACCCGTTAACGTCCTTCGGCCTTCGCGACTAATCCATCATCCAATCCCATAGGCATGAAGATACGGCTCTTGGTTCCTCCACTTGCAGCGCCGCGTGCCCAGATAACATCACCCTTAAGATAGATTACAGCACCTCCTTTCCCACTTGCACTAGCAGTGATGCGAAATAGAGGCAAGCCGGTCTGTAAGTCGGCCTCGCGCAGCGCTATCATATGCAGATCGTTATCGGCACACCATTCTTCGACAACATCCTTGAAAGTTGTGGGGGTGTCCGCGGCCGTCGGTGTGGGCTTCAAGACCGCGGCGGCTGGTGAATCTGGTACCTTTGGAGTTGTGATATTGATGGATGGCGGCTCCAAGCTTGTGGTGACGTCAATGCCATTTTCTATAGCATCAATGGCGCGATTGATTGAATCGACACCTTTGTTCCATTCATCTGCGATCTCCGGTAGCTCGTTGAATCTAGTAGCTCTTCGTATATCTTGTGTTTCTTCCTCCACCGTTTCCTTCCACCATTGATACCATTGGCTTATCTCGGCAAAATTTGCAGCCTCGGAGGTAAGCCACACGTGAAGAATTTGATGCCACTTAGAGAAGAATTCCACAACTAGAAGCTGTACCATTGCGTGGGGCGCAAAATGCGATCTCCATGCCAGTACTTGCTCAAGGGGAGTCAGATCTTGATCCGACGGGTCTACCGAAAAATTCTCTGAAAGGTATAAGGCGAGGCGTGGTAAAAGATAGCGGACGAGCATCGATGAGAGGTCAGAATGGAAGACTTGTCCCCAGCTCTCTAGTCCAGGTAGTACACCTGCGCCAAGGTCCCACGTGGATAGCACGGTCTTCAGCTTTCGCTTGACATCTGCCAGTAGACCAGTGGAGCTTCGAGGATTGGTATGCTGCTCATCAAGGTATTCAAGCCAAGGAAAAAGCCAGGCTTGAGGTTGCGTATGCCGGCGGTGCTTGTGCGCACTCTTTGGCTTCCATGCCGCTACAGCATCCGTGAGTCGTCTGACGACAAGCTGATCAACGACATTGGCAAGGATGAAAGGAGGCAAGACCGGTTCCCAGAGTTTGACGAGGTCGATAGCAATATCCGGATTATGCACGTCCCAGTCATTGGTGATAGCAGACCGGACCCGCGGAAGCCAGTACTTATGCAGCATTGTCTCATATGGCGTAGTGGATTTACTTTGCGGCTTAAAGTCAGTGACCCCATTCTGCAATGCGATCTCGGTGCTCTTAGTCTGCGGCCGAATGTTGAGGGTGTGGTGAAGCCTGTGCAGGTATGAGACCACACTAGTTGGGTGCCGAAGCGGTTCCCAACCCTCCATCGTGCGTTTGAATAGAGGACTAATGGCGGCGACGGCGACCTCTTCCAGACCAAAAGGACTCTTCTCATCACCTGAGAAGCCCTCCAATGACTCCAGCCTGCCTGTGATCTTCTCCCAACTCGATGAATCGACCTCATCTACTGAATCTCCCAATATCATTTGCTGCATGTCCTGTACCGTGGCCACCACGTCTGCCATTGCACGCTTCTCCTTCTCTTCGCTTTGTATTGCTAGTTTCAATTGGGTTTGCTCGTTTTCAAAGTAGTCTTCACGCTCTTTCAGCGCTTTCCACTCATCCATGAAGGCCTCCAAGTCCCTCCTAGCTCTACGAGCTATTTTCATCGGTTCTGTTTCGCTTGGTACCATTGCAGCTCCAGAGCTCATCAAGCCTGCTGTTGATGCGAGAAGTCGCGTCTCTTGACCGGTCGCATCAATGATTGATTTCAGCACATTTGGTACTTCCAGCCCCTCTACCGCGGCCGCCATCTCTGTCGCTGTCCTGTACCTTGGCTTCACTCTGGCTGTTGGTGTCCCTGCCCCGTTTGTCATCCCAGCCAGTCTCTTCTCTTTCAGCTTACGCTTTCTCTTTCTCTCTTCCTCAGATGATTCCTCAATAATCTCCCCACGGAAAGCCGCTTCCCTCTTTTCTTCATCCTTCGCTTGCTTAGTCTTTTCTTTCACAGCACCCAAGCCAGCCCCTTGAGGCCTCAGTTGTGTTTCGATGGGAGCCAGCCGTCCTTTCCCCGTAGCTCCTAGACCTTGACCCTCTTTGTAGCCCATCTTTGCCATCATCTTTGCGGCAAAGGAGTTCGGGGCCGCCGGTGATGCCCCATGATTTGCTTTCGTGACGCCATTTGGAGCTGGCTGGCGCATGTGGTTGGTCTTTCGTCTCTTGTCTCTGTGATCAGAGTCTGAAGACTCATCGACTTTCCGATCACTGCCCATCTCGAAGCCTTGCATTGTCTTAAGCCAGATATTGTTCTTAATTTATCAAGAGTGGTAGGTCTATCTCCTCTCATGGACAACTCGAGCTGTAGGTTGAGTACGTGAATAGAGTTGACACCCTCCCATCACGGAGTATCACGCAGTATGTCTGATATCGCAAACATGGGCGGAGTACGAAGTACAGTGACGCGAGTGATTCGGGATCACTGCCAAGCACGCCAAGGCACTAGGATAAGGCGCCAAGACATCCTTATCATAAGTACAACGGCTTCTAATTTGGAAAGCGGAAAGCGAGCGCAGTGAATTTCCGGCAATTGCACTCGTGTGCACCTGCAGATTCGCTATCTTGCAGACACCATTCCCTTATACACCATCCATCACGCCCTTTTCGAATTTCTAGCCATGGCCTACATTTCACTGGGCCAAGATGAGCGCCATGCTCTTCTCGAATCAGGATGCGCACGAATGGCAGATTCACCTCCAAGTGATCCAAATGATCATCTGGACGAAAGAGGACGCAGATCTCCCGGAATAGCTCGATTGTACTCTAACGCGATGGACCCTCCAAAGACTGTCTCCAGGGAAGGGTCTGTGCTGAGACACCCTACACCAGACCTACAATCACTACAAGGTGCCTACATAAGCAATGTCGAGCGACTGGAACGAAGTGCAGAACGGTTGAGCTTATCGTCATCGGGCATTGGTGAAGAGCTGAGGAAAATACGAATGGAGCAGCGACTGTCGGATAGTAGGCGGTCTTCAGTCATTAATTCTTCGGTGGAGGATGATGAACATAGTCCATCATTCAGTCGGCAATTCTCATATGGCTACGGGTCTCACGCGTCGAATTCCATTGTCGGCACAAACAATGTTGCACGGTCCGGTGGATTCTCTCCTGCTGCGTATTACGCCTCTCCCAGAGAGTCTGTACGCTCAGGATCTTGGTCAAATCATAATTCGGTCAAGGGGAGGTCCGTGTCGTATGGTACGCGCCTCACACAGGTCTCTGAACCTGAGCAAGAAGGCAGACCACTCGACTCTCCACTCTCGAGTCGATTGGTACCAGTTTCCCCCGAGCCCGAGGCCCCTACAAGTCCACTACGGGTTGTGAACAACGAAAGCTACAACCTCGACGATGTCGAGATACCACATACGCAGTCTGCGTTATCGGAAATACCAGGTCCAGAGCCAGAGCTCCGACCTTCTATTGATACATCCCGGCAGGCCAGCGGGCTCTTCGCTGACTTTGATGGTGTACACACCGAATACCACCCGGATGGCCATGTCAATCCACAGGAAAGTACAATTCGCGTCGTATCAAGCCAACCTCGCCCCCCGAGCAGGGTGATGCCCTATATCGAGCCACTATCGGGCGAAGACATGGTCTACTATCCCGCTCCCGTTCCCATGATGTTAAACCTCCCCAAGAGACTATCGAAGTTACCGTCAGCTCCGCAACGAGAGAAGCGACGATCGGAAATGTTTGGCACCTTGACCGCAGATGCGCGATCATCGGCGGTATGGCTGCCAGACATGCTCGGAAGCGCAGAAGAGGGTGCTCAGCCCTCAGAGGACTCGTTCACCCACTCGAAAGCCGGCAAGCGACGCACAATGGCTGATATGCCCCCACAGCTACGGGCGACCATGTTCTTTGACCAACCCTCAATCCGTCAGAACATTGAAATCAAAGGTGACTCGGCGGTTGAGACATTGGACAGTATCCTAGACGCTTCAGCTTTTGCCCCTGTCAGCGCGTTTACCGATCATCCATTTGCTGGCCGTGTGGGCGCGGACATATACGAGCGAGAGGCTTCTAGGCCCAGGGCGAGTGTCGTAGTCGCACCTCAGAGGAGAAGGAGTACTATGGACATCCTTACAAAACGTAATAGCAGCACGGATCAACTTGGTGAAGCGAAGAAAAGCCCGAACGTACTTAAGAAACGTAATAGCAACCCCAACTTGCTCGACGATGCGAAGCGGCGGAATAGTAGCTTGCTGAGCTTGGGGAATCTGGTCAAGCGCCGAAGTAGTGCTCAGCAATTAGAGAACGCTGAAGAGTATCATGATGCTGGTGTAATTGACGTATCCGGCGAGGGAATGTCACTCCACGCTCCAGTTGACGATGTTGAGGTCGTTGCTGCCCAAGAACCTTATTATGATGATGCGCGGGAGCAGCAAGAAGAGCAGCAGCAATTAGTGAAGGAAGAGGAGGAGCAACTCATGAAAGAAGAGCAAGGTGTTGACTTCGGAGCGGCTCCTACGACACTGCTCGCTGAACTTCAGCTGCGTAAGGAGCAGCAGAAGCAACGTACTCGTACCGCCGCTACTGCTTTTCCAAATGGCATGCATTCCACCCTACTCCAGCTAGATACCGTAGACCAACTGCAAAAGCAAAAGCGGAAGCAGAGACATACGAAGCTCGCCTGGGAAGATCCTGGTGCTCACCACCCTGGCATCGAAAACGAAGATGACGAAGACATTCCTCTGGGAGTGTTATTCGCAGGACGTAAGATGGGCGCTACTGAAAAGTCCCGCCGACTGGACGAAGAGAGACCACTAGGTCTAATCGCAAGGCGCGATATGGAAGACAATGAACCTCTCAGCCACCGCCGTGCTCGGCTTCGAGGTGAAGCCCCGGTACCACGCAATACGGTTGTCAACAAGCGGAATAGCATGTACACCCTCAATCTGCCCGACGACCCTGGGGATGATGGTGGCTTAATGGACAACAACTGCAAGGAAGCAGACAACGATAATGAAGACGAGACCCTTGGCCAGCGTGTCCGCCGGCTCAGGGCCACCCAGATACCGATCCAACCTCGACCCGTCAGTGGCGATTTTGCAAGCGAAATGATGTCTCAGTTCGGCGGCCTCTCGCTGTCAGAACAGCAAGTTCCCAATTCACCTGGTCTTCACACCACCAACCAAACACCAGACCCCGAAGAAACATTAGGCCAGCGCCGCAAACGCTTGCAAGCGGAAGCTGCCGACAGGATCCGTCAAGCAAGCGATGAAAGTAACGAAGCCGCAGCTCGGCCGCCGATGAGCAAGCGCCGCAGTATGGCCGATATATTACAAGCTCATCCCGCTGCCGGTGCAGGATCAGTCCCAAGAGTCCTGTCTAACGAGATCAAATTCGCTCCGGCACCGCGCACACGCAACACTTCGTGGGCTATCAACCAATCTAGGCAGCTTTCCACGGGTATGGGCTTACCCATAGCCAGTGGACTCGGCGCGCCCAGTGGCGGCTACTATGGCATGCCGAACGGCGTTGGCATGAGTGGGTTTGCGAACGGAGGTGGCTATTTCCCACACCCCATGGTGCAACAACCGGTGGAGCTGGTCGATGGCGGACGGAGGGACATGATCGATCGATGGAGGCAGAGTGTGTACTATTGACAGGAGTATGGGATCGTGAGACGAAAGGCGCAATTTTGGTGAATGCTTGCTGATATGGGGTATGATAGTGGCTTTGACATAGCTGGGTACTGTGGTATGATTATAGGTCTTGAGCGATACGTTATACGATCAAGTGGGCTTTCACGCAGTAGGACATTCACTGCGTTACCTTATCTGGCTGGCAGGTCGGAATGGTAGTGGTGAGGTGAGGACGGTTATTGTATAACATTGATAGGTCAGATAATGACGAGAGATGTTGTTTAATATCTACCTTGGAATATGATAATTATAATCCCGATACCTCATCTACAAGCCACCCCTTGGTAAAATACCATGTGTCCACTCATACAAATCAGTGGAAGATAAGGTGGAATATCACCACAGTCTTAGAAACACGCTTAACACACAAATTACCAACTCGCATTTCCTGCCATCCATCCACTGGTTCCAAAATGTGATTTCTATCCACTGCACATCTTCACCTCCGCACATCTTTCTTCTCCGTATCTCGATCGTATTTATACTGCGGTAACATACAACATACGTGTTCCTCGAAGCTGAATGGGATCTGTTGAATGCATCAGATGTGGTTAGGTAAAGGACTAGATAGGTAACTCTGTTCATGTTACACCGTTCACGTTATTTGGTTTGATTTGATTGGTAGGGTAGGGTAGGGTGGTGATCTGGGTGTTGGGTATAGGTGCCTGGGTTGGCTGAGGTGGTAAGAAAGGGGGGGGGAAGGGGCG